>WNGI01002389.1_pt1 | contig 16242 bp, 11 predicted proteins | sample 5400621 | NCBI WGS metagenome assembly WNGI01 (sample SAMN13153374, study PRJNA577476) | soil metagenome | isolation source: 20 cm soil or saprolite under Garry oak tree replicate 1 | place: USA:California | collected 2016-06-15 | reverse complement strand
AGTTCAGATAGTCAAAGAATACGGATGCCTGGGGAGGAAGCATCTCCAGAATCGCGCGATTGTCCCGCGTCGCGCTTACGGCAAGCCGGAACACGTCCCGGTGGGCGGGGCTGTTTCCTGCGAGGACGACCTGAAGGGCGCGCAGTGCCTCTGGGGTCTTGTGAGCCCGAAAGGCAAAATTGGCGAATCTCCAGTTGATTTCCGGCGAATCGGGAAAGAGCCGGAGGGCCCGCTTGAATGCGCTCAGCGCGTCGTCGGTTCGCCCGGCCCAATCGTAGGCAGCGCCAAGATCACTCCAAAAGTGAGCGTCATAGGGGCTCAGGCGCGTTGCACTCTCGTAAAACGCGACGCTCGCGTCTAAGTTTTTGGTGGTCCCGTAGAAGTGCGTGAGGGTACCAAGCGCGTCATAATACTGCGGATTATCGCGGTCCCACCGTATGGCGGCTTGAACCGAGGTTGGTGACTCTTGACGAAAATACCAATCCGCGATCCCTCGCCTTCCCACTAGGTAGATGCAGAAAAGCAAACTAAGCGCCAAGCCAATTCGAGCCTTGAATTCCGCGGGCGGCACGCTTCTCATCTTCAGCACGAACGGCACTCTAACTGTAATGTTGTCTCCACGGTTCGATCTTGCCCCTGCAACTCGCCAGAGGCAACATCAATCATGTATCAAGAATTGTTCCCCCTAGACTAGTTTCTGGCGCGAAACTCAAATCCCCGCATGAAATCAGGCTGGCACGCGATTTTCCGAGTAGAGTTTCGTGCATCTCTATATTTTTTCCTTGACATGTATGTATGGTCTGTGGCATACATACGCCATGCCTGCCAAATCCCCACCGAAACCCGAATCCCTTGCCGACGTCCAACGCTGGTTGCAACAGCAGACCGCCAACCTGTGGCCTGCCGCCCTCGGCTCTCTCAGCTTTCGCCGCAGTCCCTGCATTCGCCCGAATTGTCCCGCCTGTCTTTCCAGGGAGAAGCATCCTAGCTATGTCCTCTATGGCCGCCAGCAAGGAAGCCGTTTTGCGGTTTATGTCCCCGAAGAACTTGTGCCGGAGGTACGCCGCTGTTTAGACAACGGGCGTGCTCTGCAGGATCTGCTCTACCAGGCCGCACCGCGATATGTCAAAGCCTTGAAACGGGAGCGGGACAAGGGGTCGAAAAAAGGGGAGAACTGAACCGTGCCGAGAACTGCGAAGCCGCAGATCAGTTTCGCCGATTGGGAGTTGCTGCAGCAGGGCATTTTGCTGGAGCCGCTGCTGCAGAGCATCTCCGATTTTCTGGACGACCACGAAGACACGAAGAGATGATCGAGGCCGTACGGCGTGATCTGGAGCAAGGTCTGAAAAATCCCGGGTCCGGTCGCAGCGGATTGTCCGCACAACAGGTGCTGCGCTCCCTGATCCTCATGCGCCAAGAACTGGAATTATCGCGAGCTGCGCGAACGCATCGCCGACGGGTACACGCTGCGCCAGTTCACAGATTTCAACTGTCAGCCAGTACCCAAGCATGATGCCTTCAACCGGGCCTTTCGACCACTACTGTGAACTGGGAGAGCGGGTGATCGATCAAGCGCGTCGTCGCATGCTCCAGGGAGAACAAGTTCCCAACGCCGAAAAGATCTATTCCATCTCTGAAGCCCACACGGATCTGATCCAGGCGCCGTCCCCTTCCGCACAAACTTTGTGTTCCTCCAATTGGATGCGAAGCTTTTGAGTCTTACTAGCTTGTGAGTGCTGGAATGCGCCCGCCCGGTGGGGTAAGCTGTCGCCAACTGACAGGCACAGCAGTTTCGCCAGGACGAATTGCTCTATTTGCATCCCGGTCCTTGGCGGCCTTGCCCCAATTGGCCCGTCTGACGCGCAGCCTCGGACGCGGGCGTGCCACTCTACTTTGTCAGTACTCCTTCTACCAAGAAGAATAACAGCGGGGCGGTTTCGGGTATTGGCGTCGGCACTTTCTTCACCGACAGCCGGCTGAACTATCCCAACAAATCCTTGCATTACAGCTCGGCCATTCACCTCACGGCCCCGAGCGGTGACAAGAAGAAGGGCTTCAGCACCGGTCACGCCACCTGGAATTTGGCAAACCATATCGACCGCGCCTTCGGAGATTTCTCTCCGTTCCTCGACGCGGGTGTGGGCAACACTGTCATGGACACTCGATTTTTCACTTTCCCTTTATTACCTTCGGAGATAACGCGCAATTCAACGGCGGTCTCGAATACGATCCCGGCAATTTCAGCTTCTCGGCTTCCGCTTATGACGTCGCGCCTTGGGGGAATCAAACGGTGATCAGCCGGGTTTTCCGGTGCGGAGCATCCGCCAAATGCAATGCCAGCGGCCCGACCAAAAACCGCAAGAGTTTCACCGCCGCCAGCGTGTCCGCGGGTGCTGCAGACCTGGTGCGCGATAATGGGTTCAATGCTGGCGTCGATTACAAGCCGGTTGGGTACCTGGATCTGGAATTCGATCTTAGCCGGAGCGTGTCTCCTCAGCTTAATAGCTACTCGTTCGGTATCGGCGTTGACTTGAGTTGGCTCCTCGGCCCGCACGTTCACTGATTGAACGTCGTTTCGCCATCATTCTTCCCAGCATGCGGAAAATAAGCAACGTAATTACGCCGTGCGATCGGCGATGTCCGAGAGGACCTTCGGACGGTGGGAGGTCAACGACATGGCCACACCGGTTACTCTGCCAACCACATCTACGTCGCCGGGAAACGGAAACCTGCGAACCGGCCACCGAGAGGCAGAAAAGGGAATGATGCTGAGGTTCCCTCCATCCACCTGGCACCACCCGCAGGCGAATCCTTCGCGAAGTTGGAGGAAGTAGATCGGCCGATCAAAGTTGGTCTCCCATCCGCTGGACTGAATTCTCGTGTCGCGGTCGTCGATCTGAACCAGGGAACCGGGAGGGATGAAGGGGAAGCGTGAAATCCTTCATTCCGATGTAGCCGTACAGCCGTTTCTTGATTCCGACATGCTGCAGGAAGGCCAGAGGGAATCTCGCCCCAGGCCTGGACCATTCGCGACAGTAAGTGCGTCTCACTCAGATCAAGTTCAGGATTAATCTTCACTGCGAAGGTGACACATCCCCATAACCGTCGTTGCCGAAGAGTTTCGAAGCCCATTGGGGACAACGGAGGTACTATTCTTTGTGCAGCAGCCGCTGATGAATGAGGTGGAAGGATGGCGCTACGAGAACTGGCATTTGCAGGACGAACACTGCGGAAAAGTCCTATCTTTGCACTAACTGCTGCACTGACCATTGCCCTGGGCGTTGGCGCGAGCACCGCCATCTTCAGCGTCACCAATGCTGTCCTGTTGCGACCTCTTCCGTACAAAGATCCCGACCGGCTGGTCATCGCCGCCAGCGACATGCGCAATCGTAATGTCCGCGACTTCCCCTTCTCCAATGAAGACTTCATCGATTTGCGCGAAGGGACAAAAGACGCATTCCTAGACCTCGCCGGCGTGTTCACTTTCCGCAACATCCTGTTCAAGGAGGACGGAACACCCGAGCAAGTCCGCTCCGCCGTGGTCACAACGAACTTCTTTCGTTTGGTAGGAGCCAAAATCGCGCTCGGCCGCGATTTTTCAGAAGCCGACGGATTGCCACAACCTGCCCCACCCGTAGCCCAGCCGGGAGCCCCAGCGGCGCCCCCTCTTCCCATCGTGGCCCTCCTCAGTTACGAATACTTCCAGCGCCGCTACGGCCTCAATCCCAGTGTCCTAGGACAGGTGATGGTTACCAACGGACCATTTCGACCCCAGATTGTCGGCGTGCTGGCGCCCGGCTTTCAGTTGTACTTCCCGTCCGCGGCAAACGTAGAACCTGTCCCGGAAGTGTGGCTCGCGAACCGCCTCGGATATGACAACGCCAATCGAAACGGCGTTTCCATTCACGCCGTAGGCAGACTAAAAGATGGCGTGCCGTTAGAACGTGCGCAAGAAGCAGCCGATAACGTCGCAGCAGAGGCGCGCAAGAACTTCCTGATCGAGCGCACCGCGGGCTATGCAATTCGCGTGGAGCCCATGCGGCAGCATCTTGTTTCCGAGGTCCGGCCCGCCATTCTGGCGCTCATGGGCGCCGTGATTTTTCTCTTGCTCATCGCCTGCGCCAATGTGGCTAACCTTCTGCTGGTGCGCGCGTCTCTGCGCGAACGCGAACTCGCTGTGCGCGCGGCCATCGGCGCAAGCTGGTGGCATCTCGCCCGCCAGATGCTCACCGAGGCGTTTTTGCTCGCCGCCATTGGCGCGCTGGCAGGTCTCGCCCTTGCCTGGCTCGGAATTCATGAATTGCTGGTCATCGCTCCCGCAAACCTTCCCCGCCTGGATACCATCCGAATCGATTCCGTCGTGCTCGCATTCACGGCGTTTGCCGGTGTGCTGGCTGCGGCCATTTTCGGGCTGGCCTCGGCATGGCGCGCTTCGCGGCCGGACGTCATGAATGTACTGCGCGGCACCAGCCGAAACGAAGGTCTCGCTAGCGGCGGTCCCTTACGCAAGCTTGTCGTCGTCGCGGAAGTAGCCCTCTCCTTCGTACTGCTCATCGGATCCGGATTGATGTTGCGCAGTTTTCTCGAACTTCAGCGCATCGACCCAGGCTTCGATCCATACGGCCTTCTGACTTTTCAAGTTCTTGGCAACCGAGGCGGAACGAAGCCGGAGGAACGTGCTGCGTTTATGCATCAAATTCAGGACCATTTGCGCGGCATCACTGGCGTGCAAGGTGTTGTCGCCTCGTTTCCTTTTCCGCTGGCGGGGGACTTCAGTCCCATCCGCTGGGGTACCCAGGAAGCGCTCTCCGATGCCGGCAAATTTCAAGCCGTGGACTTTCAAATCGTGCTTCCCGGTTACTTTGAAACCATGCGCACGCCCTTGATCGCGGGCCGCACGTTCACCGATGCCGACAACGTGCCCGGCCGCAACTTGGTGGTCATCGACCAACTCCTAGCCGATAAGGCTTTTCCTCACCAATCAGCCATCGGCAAGCGAATCCTGATCCGCATCCGCACGCCCGAGGCCGAATGGGTCGAGGTGATCGGCGTCGTCGCACACCAGCGCGACGAGTCTCTGGCCGAGCGCGGCCGCGAGCAGGTTTACTTTACCGATGCTTTTCTCGGGTCTGGCGCGGTCCGCCAATGGGCCATACGAACTGGCGGCGACACGGCAAAATACGGAGGCGACATTCGCGCGGCTATCAAGGCGGTCGATTCACACCTGTTGATCACGGAGATGCAGCGTATGGAGACTTTGCTCGAGCGCGCGCAAGCCGGCACGCGTTTTTCGCTATTGCTGATTGGAGTCTTTGCCGTGATCGCCGCAGTGCTCGCGAGTGTGGGGCTTTACGGCGTTCTTGCCACTGTCGTGCGTCAGCGCACCGCCGAAATCGGCGTTCGCATGACCCTCGGCGCCGGGCCTGGCCAAATCTTCAAGCTGATCGTGGGGCAGGGACTGCGCCTCACGGCCGTCGGTGTCGCCGCCGGCCTGATCGCCGCGTTCGCCCTTACACGCGGCATGACCACAATGCTGGTGGGTGTCAAGGCGACCGACCCTGTGACTTTCGCCACGGTGGCGGTGATCTTCTTCCTGATCTCCGCGATGGCGTGCTGGCTGCCGGCGCGACGCGCGGCGAATCTCGACCCGACGATGGCTCTGCGCGAAGAGTGACAGTTTTTGGTAAATCTGCCATCCCGGATTCTGCAAAGGCTCGCGCAAGAAGGTCAGCCGCCGCGGACAAGGCGCGCTGCTGTTTCTCCGGCGCGTCTTGGCGATGGTGTCGCCGCGGAGTGCTCACCATCCTCAGAGCCACGTTCCAGATCACCAATCAGCAGACCCAAGACACTCTCTTCCAGCACGGCTTTCCCACGCGAACGCATCTGCGAGGAAAGTTGATCGTCCCATATCGCATCGAGGACGCGGCCGCGGAGGGATGGTCCAGACGTGCTCACGGCGGAAACATAGTCGGCGGCGCTCATCCGCCACGGGTCGACGGCGAACCGCTGCATCAACATATTAGCGATAGCGATTCCTGGCGGGTCCAGATCGCCGTGGTAGCGCAGTCGGCAGCCGGCTCGGCACAGAAGGTCGAGCAGAAGCTGTCCGGCGGAAGCGGGCTGCCCGGCGGTGCAGATGAGCGGCAGACTGCGCGGACCGAGACGCTGGGCTGCGGCTGCGATGACGCTGGGATTCTCGCAAACCGAGACCGTGCGGTTGTTCCATTCTCTGAAGACACGTTCGCCCGCGCTGCGAAGCTGGCGAACGGTGAGATGACATGGTTCGCCCGAGTCCGCCATCAGATTGAGCAATTGACCGACGAGCGTTGAGGCAGCGCCGCGCAGGTTCAGCACCAGCACCGGCGCAGAGAGTTCGTCGACCACGACGCCGACAAAGTCCCACAATTGGCGTCGGCAATCGGCAGAACGGGACAGCTTGCGCCCTTGCTGCTGCGCGATCGCCTGCAAACAGAGCGTCGACAGTGGTTTTCCGGCATCGAGCGCGTGGCTGTCGCCGGTGATGCGCGTCGCAAGTTCAGCCAGTGGAACCGCGGGCTGGGGAAGCTGGCGCAAGACGAGCAAGGTCTGACGGAGAAGAATGCCGGCGAATACGCAATCGTCACAGCTGTATTTCTTGAGTAGGCCGGTCGAGCGAATCCTCGCGAGCCAGTCGCAGTACTGAGGCAGGCCCGCCATGGCCGCTTCGATGGAGCTAAACAGGTCCGCCCATCGTTGCGACGCGGAATCACGAGTGCGGCGTTGGTCTTCAATCGGACCGGCAATGGCCTGAACCGCTTCGGCGAGCGAATCACACATGCCGCTTTCGCACAGAATGCGTTCTATTTCGGCCAGTCGCACAACCAGCGCTGTTCCCGAGGAGGGGCGCCGCCCGAGAAAGTGATCGATTGCGGAGCGCTCTTCCGCAGATACGTCCGGCAAGGTCAAAGTGCCGCGAAGCGATTGGCCGAAGCGCAGACGCGCCGCCATGCCTTGGATGAGGCGGGCCAATGTGGCCTTGCCGAGTGCCTGCTGGAGGCGATCTGGATCGTGGATCATGTCGAGAGCCCGGCGTTGCCGTCGGGAAAGACCCCGACCGAAGAGACTTCGGCGGTCTCCTGGGCCTTGCCGTTAACGTTCGTCGTGGTCGAGTGACCATCCTGAGCATCGTTACCCTGCAAGCGTTCGCGGCCATTCCAGACCCAGCGTGAGGTCCATACCGCATCCACGCCCGCCCGCGCAGAAAGCTGATAAATCGCCAGCCCCGGCAGCGTGGCATAACAGCCCCATTCACGCTCGCTGGTCATGACAAAATCAAGGTCGAATTCGTGCAGCATGCCCATGCACTTGCTGCGCATATCGGAATCGATGCCCACGAAGGCCTCATCGAGCAGGATCAGCCGCGGCGCGAACTTTCCCGCGCTGGCGTAATATGCGGCGACGGCGGCGAATTGCGGGATGGTCAGCGCCACCGCCTTCTCGCCGCCTGAACCGGTGCCATGCGTGCGCTTGGTGAGTCGCTGCCAATCGCCATCCTGTTTCCGTTCGACATAAAATTGATGCCAGCGGCGATAGTCGAGCGCGGTCGTGAGTTGTTCCTGCCAGGTGCCAGTCGTCTCGGTCTCTCGCACGAAGCGGATCTGCTCCTGAAGGAAATCGCCGAGCAGCATGCGATCCGCCTGCGACCAGGTGGAACTTTCTCCCATCAGCTTTTTTCTGGCCTCGTTAAACGCAGCCGGCCCCTCCGACAGCGCCTCCCACTTGAATTGCAGCGTCATGCCGGTGCTGGTCGGGCGCTGTTGCAGTTGCTTGCTCATATCGCGCACCAGTTCCGCGGCGCGGCGGATGAGCGATCCGAGCTCGACAGCGACATCGTGAATGAGATAGTTCTCAAGCACCTCGCGTTCCTTGGCAGTCAACAATGCGCCGCGATTGACGATTTCTTCGGCCAGCAAGGCACTGAAGTCGTTCATCCGTCGCCGCTCGCCTTGAAAAAGCACCGTCACCACCAACACATCGTTATCCGTCGTGTGCTCGGGGCGATAGTCGTGACTTTGCAGAGCATTGGTCACTTCCTGCACGTGGTGATAGATCAATTTCTGATTCTTTTCCCAGGCACCGTCGCTGTAATCGATCGCATGGAGGGTGACGTCGATTCGCCTTGCTAGATCGACCGCCGCGGCGACGGAGAGTTCACCCTGCGCTTGTCCCGCAAGCGACCGCTCCTCGGCAGCAGCGAGATGGAGCAGGCCCGTGTTGGCGAAGCGCAACAGATGTTCGATCGCCCGCGCGCGGTTGGCCATATCCGCAGTAATCTCTCGTTCAAGGTCGGCGATGGACGATGCCAGCAGTCGGACGCGCTCTTGTGCCCCGCCCAAGGTTTGAGCAACTTCCTGTTGTTCCTTTTGAATGCGCTCGAGACGCCCCTCAACTTCGCGCAGCCGTCGCTGTACCTGCTCGACCGCTGCGCCAAACGTCTGATGAAGCATGGCGAGTTCTGCATCGGCAGCGGCGGTCTTCTGCTCCGCTTCCTGCTTCGTCGAGTACAATCGATCCTCGCGAAGGCGGGTGGTTTCCAACCGCGATCGCTCCTCACGCAAGGCCTGGTGCGCAAACATCCGCTCGCGCGCCGCAGGCCAGAGCAATCCCAGGACCTGCTGGTACTCACCGAGGGCATCTTCGAGCGACCGCAAACGGTCGATCCACTCGCGCAGGCCCAGATCGACCGCTGTCGCATCCCGCGCGGTGGTCTTGCGTTCGAACACTTCTGCGGCCGCACCAACCCGCGCCTCCGCCTCGCGCAAGCGAACTCGTCTCTGCGTCAGCTGCTGTCGCTGCGCATCCCGCTCGGCAACGGAAAGGCGCACGCCGCCGTCATCGGGAGCGAGTGCCGCTTCCGCCTTTGCCGCGGCGTCCCGTTGATCCAGTTCCGTTAGGGCCGCGCGAATCTCCGAGAGCGCCTGCCGCAAGGCCATCAGCTCGTCATCCAATTCTCGCAGCCGCCGCAGCCGCGCCGCTTCGCGTGCCGCTTGGCCAATGTGTTGCGCGGCAGGCTTCGTCCACCGCCCGAGCTTCGGCCCAATTCGCCATCGTCCCGCGAGATCCACCCACACTGGGCCGCTGTCTTCGCCAAGCCCGATCCGGTGAATAATGCGCTCAATCACGTCCACCGGCACTCCTGCAGGGCCGCCCGTGCGGTCACCCGACGGACGAAGCACATCCGCCAGCGTCGGATAGCTCGGCAACGCCGCCTGCGGCTCCTCATCCAGCAGGAACGTGTCTAAACGCTCTTCCCTGCTTCGGATCGCTCCCGCAGAATTCACCCATGCGTCCAGCAAACCTGACGATTCCATGGCCGCCTCAATAGCGGCCCTGTGCTCGGCAGGCACATGGTCACAGAACTCACAAAGCATCCAGAACGGCGCCCCATCGCGCGCGCGGCGAGATTCGGGATCGCGCGTATACGGCGGTGGTGGAGGCTGATGCTCGCCTTTCGAAAGCCGTTCCTGTTCGTCGCAAAGTACGCGCAGCTTTTCTTCAGCGGACCGCAATTCCTGCTCCTTCGCTGCCCGCTCGGATGCCACGTTGCCGTGGAAGTTCTCCATCGCCTGATCCACGGCGGCACGCACAGGGCTGGTGGCGGCGATGTTCTCCTCACACCACGAGGAAATGTCGGGCACGACTTCCGGAACCGCCGCCGGCTCCAACACGACGATGTCGGAACACCATTGGCGATACGCTTCCGCCAATGCGCCAACCGAAGCAAGGACTTCTCTCTCCGCGGCGCTAACCGCCTCGGCGGCTTCGGAGACCCGCCCTTGTTCCTGGTCGCGCTTGTCCGATTCAGCCTGAAATACCCGCCTGGCAGCATCCACGTCCGCATTCAGCTCATCGAGCAGTCGAGCCGCTCGACGCCGCTCGCGAACCGCCTCAGCAAGCGAGTGATGGACTTCCTCCAGGGGCGTCGCGTTGTTCGTTTCTGCCATCACGCCTTGCAGGATCCCCTCGTCGTGTTCTTTATCCATGCCGCATGCAGCCGCGGCGAGATGCGCTTCATCAATGTATTTCTTCAAAGTGGCAGTCGCTGTCTGAACTCGCTCCTGGTATCGTTCGACCGCGCGCTCACAAAACTCCCGATCCCGCAACGATTCGCCATGCTCGTCGGCGGCTCTGCCAGCATCGCGCCGGCGTTCCGCGGCGCGTTTCGCGGCGGCATCGAGATCCCGTGCGGATCGCATTTCGGGACTGCTCTCCAGTGTCTGCTTTTCTCCCAGCGTAGCTGCCAGCTCCAGTGACAGCTCCTCCTGCCGGGCCAGCAATGACTTGCTTTGTTCCTTTGCCTGATCGCAAGCACTCTCCGCCTCTCGGAGTTTCCGTTGGCGACTTTCATACACACTGTGCGCCTTACGCACTTCTTCGGATCGTCGGCACGCCAGTATCGCGGCATATTGGCGATACTCTTTCAAAAATGCATCCGCCGACCGCTTGGCCGCGACCAGGTTCTCGAGAGCCAGCCGATCTTCCTCCAACCCGCGCATGGCCTCGGCCACCTGCGAGATAATCGTTTGCGACACCGGTGGCAGCGCGTTGCTCAGCGCACTCGACAGCCGCCCTTCATCCAACTGGCGAGCCAGTTGAGGCTGGCGCAGCTCAATCAGCAGATCGACCAAAGCCTCGTAGCGATCCTGCCGCAGTTCAAACATCCGGCGGTTCACTTCCACCCGATATTCCGAAGCGGTCGTGAACAGCTGGCCGGCGCCGCCGAGCGCTTCGAGCAGCGCATCCTTTGACAGCGGGTTGCCCTGCGTCGAGCAAAGCGCAAGATCACGCCCAATCCTTTGCGGCGTGACGAAAAACCACCTTCCGGCGATGCCTTTTCCGCTCACCGCGCGCACGCCGCATCCAAGTGTGAGGTAATGGTCGCAGCCGGCATCGTCCCGGCGGCCGAACTCGATCCAGGTGTAACCGAGACGGTCGTCATACTTGCCCATTAACAAGTTCCACTCAAATCGCTTGGCGGAATCGCCGTCGGGCTCGACACGATGCGGCGACGTCTCTCCATCGAGCAGAAACGGGAGTTGCAGCGCCAGCACCCGGCTCTTTCCCGTGCCGTTGTTTCCCCGCAGCAGCAGGCGACCGCAATGGAAATAAAATTCCTGATAGTCGTAGCGATACAGATTCACCAGCCCCGATCGTAGCGGCTGCCAGCGCGTACTGGCCGCCTGCGGCAGCGGAATCGCCTGAGGTCTCAACGTATCCATGTTTTGCACTCGATCCGCACAGACCCTCAGTCATGTCCTGAAGTCACGGAGTACTTTCTTTCATCGGTGATGCATCGTCATGTAGAGTACCAATCGCAAAACGGCCGATCGTCGGCAAGGGCGTGACCACCCGCTTCTTCGGGTCCACGTCAATCAACCGCAACATTTCCATGCGACCCAGCGCTTCATACAGCAACACGCCGGCTGCGCCTGGCTCGCCGACGTCCTTCCGCCAGTGATGTCGATGCCGCCGAATCAGCGATTCGACATAGCCCTCCAGCTCGGAAATGCTGACAGAGTCCGTTCGTTCTTCACGAAGCCGGTTCGCCAGATGCTCGGCAATCAGCAGCGTGGCATGGCCGTTCGTGCCTTCTTCCGGCATCTTCACGTCGGTCATCAGTTCATCCGGGTCGATCATCGCCACACCCTCGCGCCGGGTCTCCTGAACCAATCCGGTTGCGCCTTCAATTTCTTTCACGATCGAGGGGCGCTGCGACAGAAAATACGCGCGTTCTTCCTCGCTGAGACGCAAATAGTACGTTACCGGGTCGTTCAGCAATCTGCGAAACAATCGCGTGCGCAGCCGGCGATGCCGGCCCTCTTCGGTGTCCGGAAACGGCTCGTCCACCATAGCGTTGATGCGCTCTTCGGTCGATCGTGCAGCCATCGTTGACGGCCCGCGCCGCACGTTCAGCATCGCCGCCAATGCCGTGCCGTTGATGTTGTACAGTACGTCCTGCTCCGGAGAGGCCAGGAAGTGCTGTTCGTCACCATCCACCCGCGTCAAAACACGTAGGTCGATCAGGTGCTTGATGACTTCCACCAGATCCCGGCGATGCTCGCGAAGCGCCAAGTCAAAGGAAACTCCGTTGCGGTCCAACTGCGGGTCGGAAGCAAACTCGCCGGCGATGGCATCCGCCAACCGCCGCAGCACGGTTTGTCGCTCAGATTTCTCCAGCACTGCCAGCGCCAGACACAGCACCACGTACCGCCGCCGCTTGAATGGCTGCTCCTTGCTGTCGAGCAGCGGCCGCGTGGAATCGTTGAGGTCGCCAGGCGTCTTGCGCAGGCGAGCCAGTTCGCTTTCGACGTGCAGCGTCCATTGGCAATGCCTCATAAACCACTCCCGCAGCCACGCCGCATGCCGGCGAACGAGCATGAAATCGGCAGCCCCTTTCTCGCCCGGCGTCAGCAGCGGCCGCCGCAACAGCGCTGCAATCGCACGTCGCCGCTCATGCACGGTTTGGAGCTGCAAGCTGCTCGATATCGTCTGCCGCGGCAAGGACGTATCCATGTCCATATCTATCCCCCCGCCACCAGCGATGGCGCAACTTCCAGCCGCGACGCGTCATCCGCTTCTTCGCCATCCTCCACAAGGGGACGAATCGTCAGATAGTGGTCTTCGCCGATCAGCGCACCGCCTGTCGTGCGGATAACGGCCATGGCGCCATCCTCGGTCCGCTCAAGATCGATCTGCAGAACGCCATCACTGGATGTCACCGAGACCGCCGCCGTGAGTCCGGTTTTGGCCGCCAGCGCATCGCCGAGAAGATCAAGAAACAACTGAAACGCTCCCTCTGGCAACTCGTCAAGCTGCGACAGACGTAGGCGCCGCCCTGCCGCCAGCATCCGCCGCCACCGGCTGATCTCCCCCGCCTCCTGAACCGCCAGCTGGGCGAGCTTCGCTCTTTCCGCACTCCGATCAATCACATTCTGCGGCCGTCCCCGCGCCGCGTATCGACCGGAATTGTGCAGCCGCGGCGAAATCCGTACAGGCGGGGCATCAATCCAGCGCGTCGTTGACGACACAGGCGCAGCGCCGCGCTGGTCCAGCGTGTCGCCGTCAATCGACAAATGCCGACAGGAATCGAGCGCAAACGCGCCCCGCCACAGTCGATGGGCCGCTTGATCATCCTCCGCTTCTGCAAACCACAGAGCCAGTGCCCGCAGGTCGGCCGCCCGATCGCTTCGCCCCGCTCGCCGGTCATTGATTCCCGTCACTGCCGCCACGAGAGAGGGAATCGCCGCGCGTGCCGCGCCGCGCAACTCCTCCGCTTGCGACGGGCGCGTGTCGCTCCCGACAAACCAGGAACAAAGCCCCTCCCAGCGCTGCCGCCACGCTCGCCGCGCCACCGCTCGGTCTTCGTCGGTCACCATCAGCCGATCAACCAGTTCTCGCTCCGCCGCCCGATGTAGCAGGGGTGCGATCCGTTCCGGCTCGATCGACCGAATCGTCATGGCTATTTCATGCCCCGCCAGAACCAGCTGCGACAAGAACCGCTCCAGATAGTCGATAAGCCGTTGTTTGTAGGTAAGAAAGGATTCCACATTCAGCCCCTGCAGCTCAATCCGCCGCTGCAAGCCACCAATGAACCGCTGCGCCTGCGCCGTGAGCTCATCGAACCGCTGCCGCAAGAGCGAAAACGCATTGAATACGTCCGCATCGTCAACTTTTTCCTGCTGCGAAAGGAAGATGACCTGGTCGAGCTGTTTGCGTATGTCGTCGAGCGCCGCCGCCTGCAATTCGCCCGGCTGCCGGAGCGATTGCTCGAACACCGCCAGCGCCGCTTCCGCCGCCTCACCCGCAGGAGACATCTGATACAGGTTCCGGACCCGCCAAAAGTCATCCACCGTCAACACTTCCGCAGTGTCGGGATGCGCCTCCAGATTCCCCCACGCCATTAACTGCTGCAACATCATTTCAACGGCCGTCCCATCCGCGTACTTCACGCCATCGTCAGCCAACTGCCGTTCCACATCCGTTGGCCGGAGATGTATGACAAACCGGGCCTTGGCCTGCGCAAAGACATTCAGAACGGTGCGATACATCACGCACTTTTCGGCCGTCAGATGTGCGAAGACGTTGTAGTCTGACGACGGTGCCAACCCTAGCCCTCCTACTTCCTGATCATCGACGCTCGTGGGATCCTTGGTCTGCCTGCGAATGCGGGCCAAGAAGTATCGCTATTCCAGAAAACCATTGCAAATCCGTCCAGAATCCAACGCCGTGATCTTCCTCCTTCTTGCTGTACTCGATCGCGATGCAATAGGCCCTGCAACGGATGCAACTAGCAAGGGACTGTCTTGTTGGCCGGACTGTAGCAAATGGAAGCCTATTCATCTTTGTCAACCAATCACGGAACACGCAGAGAACGAACCTCCTCTCGCCCGCTATCAGGCCCACACGATTTAGATTCCATCATCGTTGCTGGTACTACAAGGGCGGTTGAGGATTGATCAAATGCAGTGACGGTCGCTTACCTCCCGTGGCGGGCCGTAAGTTCTTTCCAACACTTCGTGAAATCCATGGGCTTGACCTCGTGCTCGACACGAACATCCGCGACTGACACCTAAGGACGTTGAGCCACGGGCGATTCTGGCAAACCTATTCGTAGCCGCGAGACCTGGGGCCAGCACTTCAGATAATGCGGCGGCCGTGACCTCAACCGTATGCGAAACGCCATCCATATCCTGATCCTGGATCTTCACGCGGCAAAGGCGCACCGCCATACCAGGAGAATATCATATTCGTATTTTATTCGCCATAGCCATAGCCATAGCTAAAGACCAGCAGTTTCGCAAGCTGCAAAGAGAAGAATTGGTTGGAGGTGAAAGGGGAACGAGTCGAGGCGCACAAACAATCAAGCGGAATTGATAGAGTCTGATTGCTCGCGCGGTTTTGTTCAGTGTCCATCCATCAGGAAGGATGGTAGGGGCGGTGGGGATCGAACTAAAAGCGACATTGACGGTGCGTAAGTTATTGATTCGACTAAACGGGAAAAACACCAAATACACCGGATTCGCCCAAATGAGGTACACGCCGGGTACACGGTGACGGCGAAGGACAGGGCGAAAGGATAAGGCACGACAAACTGCAAGGGGTGCGGTAATTTTGGTACATGGAAACTGTGGATGTGAAGTTGCCCTCAGCACTTCTGAGGGCCGCGAATTTGGAGCAGAGCAGCCTCTCCGAGGAGGCTGCTCGATTGCTGGCTCTCGAAGTTTATCGCGAGGATAAGGTCTCGCTGGGGCGCGCTGCTGAGCTATGCCAGACGCCGCTGGCAGCTTTCATGGATTTTGCGGCGAAGCACGGTGTCCCGCCGCTACGATACAGCTTTGAAGACCTAGAAGAAGAACGCCAGTCCGCGGACCATCTCAAAGCGTGACCGTCGTAGCAGATTCGTCCCCCCTCATTATTCTGACAAAGCTTGGCTGTTTTGACCTACTCAATCGACTTTTTCCGCGTGTTTATATCTCCGCCGAAGTTCACCACGAAGTTGTCATCGCCGGCGCTGGGCTGACGGGAGCGTTGGAGGTGAAGCGAATCAAAGCGATGGGTGAAGCGCCGGGGTGAAGTCCACTGCACTCCTACGAGCTGAAGAGAACATCTGCTGCGGCTGAAGTCTTGTACTGAAGCACACTTCTGCTCGCCTCTCGAGGTCTGCAGCCCAGATCGACCTTTGCTCACCGGATAGATTCTGAACTCAGCCTTGTTTCTTGGGGCCGGCTTGCTCGAATCCCTGGCGGACGCCATCGTCATTTGCTGGCCCGAAGAGCCACAGAGAGTATAGAGATTCAAAGCGAGGCACTACGTCACCGCCAGTCCAGTTCGAGCTGCGCGTGCCAATGTGGACCTTGCTGCATCCAATTCCAAAAGCGTAAGCTGCGGCGGGCGTGGGGAGAAGACCATGGCGCACAACAATCCAATTCGAGATTCGGTTTTGCAGGCGATCGGGAATACGCCTGTGGTGAGGCTGAGGAAAGTGGTGACGTCCTCCATGGCCGACGTTCTAGTAAAGCTGGAGTACTACAATCCTACCGGCTCTTACAAAGATCGCATGGCGCTGGCGATGATTGAAGGGGCGGAGGCGCGCGGCGAGCTGCGCGCGGGGATGCGCGTGGTTGAGTGGACGGGAGGAAGCACGGGATCGTCTCTAGCGATGGTCTGCGCGATCAAAGGATACCACTTCACGCCCATTTCTTC
>WNGI01002387.1_pt1 | contig 16243 bp, 20 predicted proteins | sample 5400621 | NCBI WGS metagenome assembly WNGI01 (sample SAMN13153374, study PRJNA577476) | soil metagenome | isolation source: 20 cm soil or saprolite under Garry oak tree replicate 1 | place: USA:California | collected 2016-06-15 | reverse complement strand
GCTTCACCGGGGGCACGCCCGAAGGGCGCGCGAAGGTGATCGCGGAGGAGCCGGTCGGGCGGATGGGCAAGCCCGAGGAGATCGCCGCGGCCGTCCTCTGGCTGTGCTCGGACGCGGCCGCCTTCATGGTCGGCCACGCCATGGTGATCGACGGCGGCCAGACGATACAATGATCTTCGCTGCCAACGGTGACGCCATTGCGGTGAACACGACCGGCGTGGAGATCACGCCAGGGTGCGCGTCTGCATTCATTGAAGGCGCAACCAAGCTAGCAACACGAGGTGATTCAAATGAACAATCAACATCCGAACTCCACAGACGAGAATAGCCCGTCCAAGCTGGGTCGGCGAGAGTTTTTGACCGCCAGCGCGGGAGCAGTCGCAGCGGCTTTGCTGGCAGCAGGTTCAAACAGTCTTTTCGCGGAAAGCAGTGACGAAGGAATGATCTACCGCACCCTCGGCCGCACAGGCGAACGCGTCTCCGTCATCGGCCTGGGCGGCTGGCACATCGGCCAGCCTTCTATTTCCGAGCAGGACTCGATTCAGCTTATCCGCCAGGCCATCGACCGCGGCATTACCTTCATGGACAACTGCTGGGACTACAACGAAGGCGCGAGCCAAGTCCGCATGGGCAAAGCTCTTAAGAACGGCTACCGTCAGAAGGTCTTCCTGATGGACAAAATCGATGGCCGCACCAAGGCGGAAGCCGCCCGGCAGATCGACACGTGTCTTCAGCGCCTGCAAACTGACCGCATCGACCTGATGCAGTTCCACGAAGTCATCCGCCTCGAAGACCCGGATCGCATTTTCGCTGAAGGCGGTGCATTCGAAGCGATGGTGGAAGCTCAGAAAGCCGGCAAGGTCCGCTATATCGGTTTCACAGGCCACAAGGACCCGCTCGTTCACTTGCGTATGCTCGACCTCGCCCGGAAGCACAAATTCCACTTCGACGGCGTGCAGATGCCGCTCAACGTGATGGATGCGCACTTCCGCAGCTTCGAGCGCGAAGTGCTGCCCGTGCTTAATCGCGAAGGTATCGCGCCACTCGGCATGAAGGCCTTCGGCCACCCTTACATCCTCCACAGCAACACCGTTAAGCCCATTGAGGCGCTGCACTACTGCCTGAATCTGCCCATCCCCGTGCAGATCACCGGCATCGACAGTCAGCGGATCCTCGACCAGGCCCTCGAAGCCGTGCGCACCTTCAAGCCGCTCACGCAGGCCGAGGTCGCAAGCCTTCTGAAGCGCACTAGGTCCGCCGCCTTGGAAGGCAAGTACGAGCTGTACAAAACCAGCACGCGCTTCGACGGCACGCAGCGGCACCCCGAATGGCTAGGTGAGGACCCGCTTGCTGGGTAGGGAGTTGTGACGTTCCATGCCCGCGGCCTCTCGCCCGAGGAAGTCGCGCAGGCCGTCAGGGACTCGACGGGGGAGTCCACGCCTCGATCGACGCGCTTGGCCGCGGCTTCACGGTCAACCAGTCCATCCATTCACTCCCCAAGCGCGGACGGCATGTCCAGGTGGGGCTGACCTCGCAGGAGGAGCGCGGTCAGGTCGCCATCCCGATCGACAACCTCATCACGGGGGAGTGGGAGGTGGTGGGCTCGAAGGGCGATTCGCACGCCAACTACGACGAGCTTCTGCCGCTCGTCGCGCGCGGAAAGCGAACCCGGCGCGGCTCGTCACGCGCCAGATCGCGCTCCGGGACGTGACGGACACGCTGCAGCGGATGACGCGATTTGAGACGGTCGGCTTCGAAGTCATCACTCGGTTTGCCTGACTGAGCCCTCCCAGCACGGAAACTTCGCGCTGGCACGCAGTCCGCAACGCACGTGTTCCGCGGCCTTAGATCGAGTGATGGGTGACACCACCCTTCCCGCGCAGCCCAAACCCGTTCAAGACCGGCCCCTTGGCGAAAACTTACACAAAGAAGCGCACACGATATGCGATGTCGGCGACGGCATCGCCGTTCGTGTCGATCCTGAGCTCGTACAACGCCTCAGGCGCGAACGGCTCGCGAGTGGTGGGCCCCGGCGGGTTCACGACGGCGGAAGGATGGACGTTCATGATCAGGATCGATTTGTCCGCCTCCCCTGGCTTGGGGAAGGCATACAAATCCGTCAGGTCCAGGCGCGCGTCTCCGTGCGGGAAGCCGAAATCGGGACCGGAGTAATGGTGCGACATGGATCATTCACTCCTCTGTCCCGCGCAAGCCGGGGGCAGAGGGGAAGCGAGCGTCCGACTTCGAGCGTTTGGCCAACTTCCCAGGTTTATCGTGCCTACTGGCGCCCATGCCGCCGCCGCGCGCGACGGCAATCGACAGCTCGGGAGGACGCGCGCCCGCCATGGGCGCCAGCAGCAGCGGCACCCGACGTCCATGGCGAGCGCAGAACGTCTCGGCGCCGGTCTTCGGTGACGGCGACATGCTCGCGACGACACCCGCGTCGCTCACGCCCACGCAAGTCGAGCGCGCGACGTCCGGGCTCGTTTCCGCCAGCACCTCGACCGCACCGACGGCCGGCTCGAACCATCGCGCTCGCACCGAACGATACTCTTCGTCCGCGAAGAACCGGTCACGGTCCGCACAAGACGGGAACGTCAACGTGAACACCCGATTGATCCGCGGGTTCGGCCCCTTCAGCACCTGCGCGACGACGAAGTCGCAGCCGAAGGCCCCGCGGTGGCGCGCGAGGATCGGCGCCATCGCATTGCGGTACTGCGCGTAGCCCGCGTCGTCGGTCACCTCCAGGCCGAACAGCGTCACGTGCCGGTCGCCGTTAGCGCCCATGGGAGTATCCGCCGTCGACGGCGAGCGTCTGGCCGGTGACGAACCCCGCGGTCGCCAGGTAGAGCGCCGCGTCCGACGTGTCCCGCACCTCGCCGATCCGCCCGAGCGGGTGGATCGCCGCCAGCGCGTCGGGATTCTCCACGAGCGGCGTCCGGATGATGCCGGGCGCTAGCGTGTTCACGCGGATGCCGTGCCGCGCGAGCTCGGCCGCGAGGGCCACCGTCAGCGCGTGCACGCCGCCCTTGCTCGCCATCACGGCGGACGCCGGGACGCCCGTCATCGCCTGCTCCACGAGCGCGGCGCCGACGTTGATGATCGACCCGCCGCCGCCCTCGATCATGAGCGGGACGATCGCCTGCGTGACGAGGTAGGTACCCTTCACGTTCGTCTCGAAGAAGCGTTCCAGGTCCGCGGCCGTGCTCTCGAGGAACGGCTTCGGGGCGAAGATACCCGCGTTGTTCACCAGCACGTCGACGCCGCCGAGGCGCTCGCGTGCGGCGGCCGCCAGCGCGCGTGCGGTCGCCGGGTCGCCGACGTGGCCCGGCACGGCGAATATCCGCGCCGGGTCGCCGAGGCTCCGGCGGGCGCGCTCGAGCTTGTCGGCGTCGCGGCCGTTGACGACGAGGCGGGACCCGCGGGCCAGGAACGCGCGAGCCATGTCGAGGCCGATACCGCTTCCGGCTCCGGTGATGATCACGCGGTCGATGCGATCGGTCATGTGAAGATCTCCTTTCGCTTCCACCGTTACCGCCGTCGATCAGAACAAGAAAATGGTATGTGGTCATGGACTCCATAACCGTGGATTCTGTATCGTCAGGCGCATGACGTACGATCAGCTGGTCGCGTTCACGACCGTGGCGGCGGAGGGCACGTTCACCGGCGCGTCGGAGGCGCTCCACAAGTCGCAGCCGGCGGTGAGCAAGCTCATTCGCAACCTCGAGGGCGAGCTCGGCGTGGTGCTGTTCGACCGCACGCGGTACCGCGCGACGCTGACCGACTCCGGGCGCGTCTTCTACGAGCGCGCCGCCGCGGTCATCGAGAGCACGCACGCGCTCCGCGGGTTCGGGCTGGCCCTCGGCGGGAAGGTCGAGCCGATCGTCCGGCTGGCGGTCGAGGCGGTCACGCCGCTCCACCCGATCGTGAAGATCCTGCGCGACGTCGAGGCGCGCTTTCCGTCCGTACGATTCGAGCTCCATACGGAACGTCTCGCGGGCGCGGCCGAGGCGCTGCGCGACCGGCGCGCCGACGTCGTCGTCGCGACGATGCTCGGGATCGACGCGGCGAAGGTAGACGCGACGCCCTTCGCGCGCATCCGCATCATACCGGTCGCGCGCGCGGATCATCCGGTCGCGACCCGCCGCCCGCCGATCCCGCCCGCGCTCCTCCGTAGGCATCCGCAGATCGTGCTGCGCGACAGCGCGCAGGGCCCGTCGCCGGCGCTCAACGTCCTGGAAGGCGGCCTGCGCTGGACGGTGACGGACATCGCGGCGAAGAAGGAGCTGATCCTCGCCGGCATGGGGTGGGGCGGCCTGCCGGAGCACGTCGTCGCCGACGAGCTCGCGGACCGCACGCTGAAGGCGCTCGTCGTGCCCGAGTTCGCCGAGGCGATGGACCTCTTCGCGATACGCCGTCGCGATCGCGCGCAGGGCGTCGTTGCGACCGCTCTGTGGGAAGCGCTCGGGTCCGCCGGCGCGAAGCCCGAGCCGTCGCGCGCGCGCCGGCGCGGCCGCACGCGTACGCACCGCTGAACAGCGCGGCGGTCGTCGCTAGCGTGCGGATCGCCTGCAAGTCCTGGCGCGGATCGCCCAGCGGCGGCTGACTCGGCGCCGGGCGGCCGAGCTCTTGGGCCTGAGTGAGCGCAACGTCCGGCGTCTGTAGGATGCGTTCGCGGCTGACGGGGCCTCGAGTCTCGCGTCGCGCCGCCGTGGCGGCCCGAGTGGCCGGCGCCTCGCGGACGCCAAACGCGCGCGCGCGCCCTGGCGCTAATCCGCGAGCGCTACGCCGAATTCGGGCCCACGTTCGCGCACCAAGTGCTGATCGGTGACGACGAGCGCATTCTCGGCTTTACGATGATCGGCGCCGAGGCCGATGGAGTCATGACGGTCGTGCAAACGGCGATGCTGGCCAAGCTGCCACATTCCATGCTGCGCGATGCCATTCTCACGCACCCCACCATGGCTGAAGGACTCGGCTCCCTCCTTGCCAACGTGCCGCTGATGAGTACCTAGAGGTCATATCGGAAACGATATCGACCGCCGTACCCATCCTGGTTACGGAGCGATCTGCGGCTTGGCAGACGCGCTCTATGGGTCTTTTCTTCTCAGAACTGCGACGGCGCGTCCTGCGCTCCCCAGTGTGTCGACGTCACAACCATGTGTTACTTGGGAAGGCAAACCCGGGGCCGCTGAGAGGGTTCATGAGGCATTCCAGCTCGCGATCGTCAGCCTGCGAGCCGCTTGTTCGGATTGATCAGGTACTTCTGACCGGTGGCTTTCCTGCCGTAGATCGCAATCTCCTCCAATCGCAGGGCCTCCGCGAGTGAGACCTCCTTGTCGTAGTGGCTGGCGAAGGTCGTCTTGATGTCGGCAGCGACTCGCTCTCGTAGCTGCTGCACCGCCCCAGGACCAATCTTCTGCAGAAACGCGGTGAGCAACCAGCCGCCGAGGCCCCACGCCATGCCGAAGTTGCGGACGAGCTCCGTTGGACCTCCGTCCAGGCCTCCATAGATGTACACCTGCTTGTGCGTCGTGGACCCGTAGCGGCTGTATTCCTTGGCGGTCCGGTTGGCGGCCACCTCCATGCAGGAGAGGATCTGACCCGCCAGCCTTCCGCCGCCGATCGCATCGAACGCCAGCGTCGCGCCGGTCGCGACGAGCGCCTCGGTGAGATCGTCGATGAACGTGGGGGCGCTGGAGTTCACCGTGTGCTTGGCACCGATGCCCTTCAGAGCGTCCACCTGTTCCTGTTTGCGCACGATGTTCACCAGTCCGACGCCGTCCTCGATGCAGATCCTGTTCAGCATCTGGCCCAGGTTCGAGGCCGCCGCCGTGTGCACGAGGGCGGAATGCCCCTCCGCACGCACGGTCTCGACCATGCCGAGCGCGGTGAGTGGATTCACGAAGCACGAGGCCCCTTCCGCCGGCGTGGTGCCCTGCGGCAAGACGAGACACTGGCTTGCCTTGATGGTGCGGAACTGCGCGTACATCGCGCCACCGAGAATCGCGACGGTCTTCCCCATCAATGCCCGGGCCTGGTCCGCGGAACCCGTGTGCACCACCACGCCCGCACCTTCGTTGCCGACCGGCAGCGACTGGTCCACGCGTCCCATCATCGACTTCATGGCGGACGGTGGGATACTCGCCACGACGATCGGATCGTCGAGGGCACCGGAAACCTTCGCCGTGGACATGTCGGCGGCACCGAACATCAGCCCCAGGTCCGAGGGGTTGATGGGAGACCCTTCGACGCGGACCACCACCTCGTCCGGCTTCGGCTCGGGGATCGGCACGCTCGTCAGCGAGAGCTCGAGGGTGCCTTCCTTCTTGACGGTCGATCGCAGCTGGAGTCCGGTCGATTGCATGCCGTCTCTCCTCTCGAGTACCGCGGCGGCGCCGGATCAGCTCGCCGCTTCTGGCAAATTGCGTGCGGCTATCGATCGCGCAGCCGAGCCCGGTGATGCGGGCTCGCCGAGGCGTACGCCGCGGATCAGCTCCTTCGCGCCCGGGATCAACCCCGCGGCCATGCTGAGCGAGCGGAAGCCGAGCCGGAGAAGTTGCGGCATCGTTTCCTCGCGCCCTGCCAGCTCGCCGCACAGGGTGATCGGCACGCCGGGCGCGTCGGCGATGGCGATCGCCAGGAGCCGCAGGACGGCGGCATGGGTGTCGTCGTAGTATTGGCTCACGGCGGGATCGTCCCGCCCCGCAGCGAGCGTGTATTGCGCGAGGTCGTTCGTGCCAACGGAGAGGAAGTCCACGTGGCGGGCGATCGTGGCGACGCCGAGCGCGGCGGCGGGCGTCTCGATCATCGCGCCAAAGGGAGGACGTTTCGCGCCCGGGAACGTCCCCAGCGTGGCGTCGAACTGCAGGCGCATCTCGCGGATATCCTCCTCCAGCGTCACCATCGGCACCAGGATGCGGACGTCCTGCTCCTGCGCGAGCCGGAAGAGTGCGGCAAGCTGAGTTCGCACCAGTTGCGGATACTCGAGCAGCAGGCGCACGCCGCGCCGTCCGAGCGAAGGGTTCGGCTCGACGGGGAGCGGCAGGAACGGCACGGGCTTGTCGCCGCCGACGTCGAGGAGCCGGATCGTGACGGGCTTCCCCCGCAGCGGCACCGTGAGTGCCCGCAGCTCCTCGAACAACTCGTCCTCGGACGGCGGGAGCGCGCGCGCCAGATAGAGCTGCTCGATCCGGAAGAGGCCGACGCCGTCGGCGCCGTTGTCGATCGCGATCTCGACGTCGTCGTGCGCACCGAGGTTGGCCTCCACGGAGACCAGCTCGCCGTCGAGCGTGAAGGCGGGCTTGCGACAGGCGCCACGGCAGCGCGCCCCCGCCCGGTCGAAGGCCTCAAGTCGTGCCTGGAATGTGCGGCGCGTCTCCGCATCCGGCGAGACCACGATGGTGCCGCGCGAGCCGTCGACGAGCAGCTCCTCGAGGTTCCGGATGCGGTGCACGATCTCTGGCGGACCCGCGACCACGGGGATCCGCTTCTCGCGCGCGAGCAAGGCCGCGTGCGCCCCCGACGCGAGCGCGCCCACCACGATCGCCGCCACGCCCCGCCGGGACAACGGAACCACGTCGGAGGGGAGCAGGCGCTCGACCACCAGGACGTGCCCCGCAGGGGCGTGCTCGAGCGACGACCCGTCGACCCCCATGAGGTGCCGGAGGACCCGGCGGCCGAGGTCGGCGACGTCGTCGGCGCGCTGCTGCAGCGTGGGACCCTTCAACGCCGTGAATCGCTCGTGGAGCCGGCGGAAGACCCGGCGCACGGCAACCTCGGCCCCGACCAGCGATTCCAGCTCCCGCTCGATCTCACCGGATGAGACGATCCCGGCGAGCATCATCCCGTGCGCGCGGAAGATGCCGGCGAGCGCGGCATCGAACTGCTCCTCGATGCGCAGCGCGGAATCCTCGAGCTCGCGACGGGTCTGCTCGAACGACGCCAGGACCCGGTTCCATTCGCTGGCGATCTGATCCCGCGCGATCGCCGCGGGATCGGGAGCCGACTTGAGCAGGTCCACCACGAGCCACGCCGGGCCGATCCCCACGCCGGGGGAGATCGCGGTACCCGCGAAGACCGTGGGGTCGCGGCCGTTCGGATCGTCCTGGGTCATGGGATCATTCAAACGGTCGGCACGGTACCACCGTCGATCACGTATTCGCTTCCGTGGATCGAGGCGGCGCGGCTGGAGGCGAGGAATGCGACCAGCTCCGCAACCTCTTCGGGCCGGCCGGGCCGGCCGATCGGAATGCCTCCCAGCGAGTCCATCAGGCGTCCCCGGGCGGTTTCCCGGTCGGTTCCCACGCTTTCTGCCAGACGAGCGATGAGACCTTGTGCCGCCGTCGTCTCGATGAAGCCAGGGGCGACCGAATTCACGCGGACGCCTTTCGGCCCGACTTCCTTCGATAGCCCCTTGCTGTAGTTCGTCAATGCAGCCTTGGCCGCCGCATAGGCGAGCGTCGCCTCGAACAGCGGCAAGCTTCGCTGGATGGACGAGACATGGATGATGACCCCGGATCCCTGCTGCAGCATGCCCGGAAGGAATTCGCGATCGAGGCGAACGGCGGCGAGCAGGTTGGTGTCGAGGGCGCGCCGCCAATCGTCGTCGCCGAGGGCGAGGACACCGCCGCTCGGCGCGCTCGAGCCGCCCACATTGTTGACCAGAATGTCGAGGCCCCCGAGACGGTCCCGCACCTCCCGCGCCACCTTGCCGACGCCCTCCGGGGTGCTGACGTCGGCCTGGATGAAGAGCTTCACCGTCTGACCTTCCGGCAGCGACGACCGCGCGGTGGTGGCGACCATCGCGCCGGCGGCCGCGAGACGTCGCACGATGGCCTCGCCCATGCCCTTGGTGCCGCCCGTGACGAGAGCCCGCTTGCCAGCAAATTCCGTGGGGTCGCAGGAAAACTGCGCCTGCTCGGTCATCAAGCGATCTCCAGGCGGGCTATCTTCCCGCCGGCCAGGGTGAAGGCGTAGCGCAGCTCGACGGGGCTATTGGGGAAGTTACCGGAGACCCGGCCCGTGACGATCGTCTTGCCGTCCGCCTCCGCGCAGGTGAGGACCTCGACCACGTGCTCATATTTCCTGATCGCGGCATCCATCCATTGACGGATCGCAGCGGTGCCTTGCATCTCGCGACCCTCATCTCGGACGACCGCACGATCGGTGAAGCACGCGGTGCACGCGTCCGCATCATGGGCGTTCGACCCCGCGAAGTAGGCAGCGATCGGCTGAGGCAGCTCTTTGGACATCCTGATTCCTCCTGAATCCGCAATCACCCGTCCGCGAACAGCACCGTCGACAGGTACCGCTCGCCCGAGTCCGGTAGCACGGTGACGATCGTCTTGCCGGCGAACGCGTCGTCGCGTGCGAGCCGGAGCGCCACCGCCGCCGCGGCGCCACACGAGATGCCGGAAAGGATGCCCTCCTCCTTGGCGAGTCGCCGCGCCATCTCGACGGCCTCCTCGTCCGACACGGTCTCGACGCGACCGACCATGGCGAGGTCGAGGTTCTCCGGGGCGAAGCCGGCGCCGATCCCCTGGATCTTGTGCGGAGGTGCGCGAGCACTCCCTGCCGGGCATAACTCGCGAGGATCGAGCCAACGCTGTCCTCGAGCTGGCGTTCGTCGGGCTTCAACGGGGGCTGAGCAGCACGACCGGAATGTCGCGCTTGGTCCCGGCCTGGTACTTGTCGTACTCGGGCCATAGCGCCGTCATGGTGGGCCAGACGCGCTTCTTGTCTTCGGCCGTCCCGGTGCGCGCCCTGACGGGCAGGACCTTGTCCCGCACTTGGATCTTCACGTCGGGGTGCGCGACCAGGTTCCGGTACCATCCGGGGTGCTCCGGCGCGCCCCCCTTCGATGCCACGATGACGTAGTCATTGTCGTCCCGACCGTAGATGAGCGGGAACTTCCGGATCTGGCCGGACCTTCGGCCCGTCGTGTGCAGGACGAGGGTGGGCGCACCGTTCCAGTCGTGCCCGACCTTGCCGCCGGTGGCCTCGTACTGCCGGACGTGCTCGGCGCCGAATAGGCCGTAGTCAGGCATGCCGCGAGAGTGCCACGGTCACGGAGCCGAGGCGATCCCCCCTCACGACGGCTCGCGGGTCGTGCGACATAACCTTGCGTGGGCATGCGCTACGTCTGGGGTCACGATCCTGTGGGGCTTGGTGGTGGTGCGGCACGCGAGCGTCGATCAGTGGCCAAATTGGAACAGGATCTTGCCGCCGCGATGCGATCTCAAAGATCGTGTGAACGCTTCTTTGAACTGCTCGAGCGGGTAGACATGCTCCACTGCGGCGTAGAGCGATCCATCAGCTACGAGGTCGCCCAGCTTCTGGTAAATCTCCTGGATCTCTGTCCGGGGCGCGTTGCGTATCCAATTCATGAGCCAGAATCCGTGGAGGCTGAGATCACGATAGATCAAGTCTTTGGGCGAGATCGCCGGGAACTGCCCGCTCAGAACGGCGTAGACGACAGTCGAGCCGCCAGTCTTGAGCGACTTGGCCAACTCGCCCACCGGAGTTCCGCCTACGTTATCGAGGACGAGGCTCAGTTTCTTCCCGTTCAGAGCCTCCTCAATATCCTTGTGTAAGTTGTCGCCTTGCTGGACGACGCGGTCACCCCCCCACTGCCGAACCTGTTCGGCAGCGTCTTCCCGGCGGACGACATTCAGCGTCTTGACTCCAGCGAGCTTCGCCAGCGCAATGATGTACTGCCCCATGGCGGAGTTGGCTGCGGTTTGACCGATCCAGTCACCGGGCATCAGGGACACGTATCGGTTCAGCAGAAGGTAAGCGGTAACCGGGTTGATCCCGATCATCGAGAGTTGCAGGGGATCTGCTTCGTCGCTCATCGGCACGAGGTTGCGCACCGGGACGACAACCTGGTCTGCCCATGTGCCCTGCTCCAAGGTCGGCAGAATCAGGACGCGCTTACCCTGCAAAGCAACATCAACCTTCGAGCCCGTTTGGGTGACTCGCCCGACGCCCTCCGCACCTACCGAGAATGGGAAGGCCGGTCGGACGCCGTACATGCCACGGACGAGCAGAAAGTCCGAGGGATTGATCGGGGCCGCTTCCATCGAGACGAGAACATCCTCCTGGCCGAGAAGCGGTTCGGAGACTGTGTTGAGCTCGATGACCTCTGAAGGTTCACCGAAAGCTACGAGTTGTAACTGCCGCATAGGAGACCCCCTTATCGTTGACCTCGTTAGGACCTTCGAATCGCGCTGTCCATCTTCGAACGGCGTGGGACGAGCAGCTTGACCGTCGCCGCCTGTACGACGTCGCCGCCTTGGTTGCGGGTTTCGCTCCGCACCGTGACCGTTCCGCGGTCCGGCCGCGAGCGCGACGGCACGACTTCCACGACCTCGCTTTCGACGTGGAGCACATCCCCGGGCCGCGTTGCCTTCGGCCAGGCGACTTCTCCCCCGAGGCCAACGATGCCGCCAGCGATCGGGAGGCCGCCGTTGACCTGAAGGCGCATGGTGATTGCCGCAGTGTGCCATCCGCTCGCCGCGAGTCCATGGAACAGGGTCGCCTTCGCGGCCTCGTGATCGGTGTGAAACGGCTGCGGATCGAATTCTCTGGCGAATGCCGTGATCTGTTTGTCGTCGAGCGCATGGGTGCCGCTCGTGAAGCGCCGTCCGACGTGAAGGTCGTCAAGATAGAGAAGCTCGTTCGTGCGTTGCCCCGTCGTGTCTGCCATGGTGTCTCCGTCGACTGACGATCATGCCGGCAATGCCCGCCGCTACCGCGCCGTCATATAATGGTCTCCTTACCTGAACCCTTCGGCCTAGTTGCTCGCGCTCAATCAGAAAGAGTGCACCTCGTCGCCGGGTGGTGCGATATCGGCAACTCCATTCGGCAGTTGCGCCTGCGCCATCGCCAGCGGATTGAAGGTTTCGCGCAGCAACTTGATCTCACCAGCCTTTGCCACCAGGTACCCAGTGAACAGCTGATGGAGCGTTCGCCCCGTCGCAGCAGCGCGCGCGTGTGCCACATACTCGGCGAACGTCTTTTCCGGCGTCTCGATGAGGATATGGATATCGGCCGGGGCGAATGCGAAGTTCGGGTAGAGTTCGAGCAGTCGGTGAAGGAGCGCGGTGATCTCGCGGCGCCCAGTGTGGCGAGGTTCGACCCCGAGCGAGCGCAGGAACGGCAGTTCGAACACCCCGTCGGCCGCAAAAAGCGACGCCGCGCGTTCCGGATCACGGATCGAGGCGAGATACTCCAACAGCAGCGCTTTCGAGTCTTTCATCTTCATCTCCTTCAGGCAGAGTGAGCGAACGAACCTCGTGTTGCCTGTTCACGAGGCGCAGTGGGCGGTCAGGACGCACTGGCGCGCGCCGTCTTCAAGGCCGTGGACCACCACAACAGATCATCGATCAGCGCCCCGGCAGGTGCCTCCAGCTCGGCCAGTCCAGCGTCGACATCGCCGCCCTTGTAGTGAGCCCATAGGGTGGCGACGGGGATGTGGACCGATGAGCGAACCGGGGCGAGCTGCAGCTCGATCGCCGTTGCGCGGAGCTGCTGGACGCCGCGTGCGCCAAGTGCGGAGCCATAGCTCACGAAGCCCGCCGCCTTGCGATTCCACTCTGGATAGACCCAGTCGATGGCGTTCTTGAGCACCGCTGGGGGTCCATAGTTGTACTCAGGAGTGACGAAGACGAAGCCGTCCGCCTGCGCGATCTCGGCGGTCCATTTCTTGACGACGTCATTCTCATAGGGAGGTCGACCCGGCGTGGCCGGCGACACAGGCTGGTCGAAGAACGGCATCGGAAAGTCGCGCAGATCGAGCAGCCGCGCGTCGACGCCACTGTGCTTCTTCAGGTGTTGCAGTATCCATCGCGCCGGCTTCTCGGAGAACCGGCCCTGTCGGGTACTTCCGACGATCACTGAGATGACGGCCATGACTACGCTCCTTTCGACGGCGGGTCACCGGTCCACGGCGAGAACCATTCGAAAGCGCGCCTTGCCGGACATCATCTTCGCGTAGGCCTCGGCGGCCTTCTCGAGCGGCATGGTCTCGATGATGGCGGCGACGCCGGTCAGGATGCTGAATTTCAGCGTCGCGTCTCCGGTCGCTGGCGTGCCGGTGAGCGCGCCCTCGACCCTTCGGCTGGCGAACAGCAGATCCGTGGATGACACCTCGATCGGCTCTGCGGGCGCGCCGACCTCGATCAGCACACCACGAGGCCTCAGACCTTTCACTGTGTCCGCTGCCGCCTTGCCAGCCGACGCGGTGGCGAGAACCACCATCGCGCCTCCGAGGGCCTGCAGCGCCTCGGCCGGATTCGTCGCGGCACTGTTGATGTAGTGATGCGCGCCGAGCTTCGTGGCGAGTTCCGCCTTGTCAGCGCCGCGGCCGATCGCGGCGACCTCGAAGCCCATGTGGCGAGCGTATTGGACCCCGAGGTGCCCGAGCCCGCCGATGCCCAGTACGGCGACGAGATCGCCAGCCTTCGCCGGCGAATTGCGCAGAGCGCTGAACGTCGTGAGGCCGGCGCAGAGCAGCGGCGCCGCGTTGATCGACGAGAGCTCATCCGGCACCGACATGAGCCCGCTGGCCTTGGCGATCATCACCTCCGCGTAGCCTCCATCCTGCTGGACGCCGGTGTAGGCCTGGTTCTGACAGTTCACGAGGTCGCCGGCGCGGCAGGGAACGCAGTGTCCGCAGCTGCCGCCGAGAAACCCCACCCCGACACGCTGGCCGACTGTCCAGCCTTCGACGCCTTCACCGAGCGCATCGACCCGACCGACCGCCTCGTGGCCGGGCACACGCGGCCATTGGATGGGGAACACTCCTTCCACCGTGCCGGCGTCCGAATGGCAAACGCCGCAGGCCTCGATGCGGATGCGGACGTGACCTCGCGGCGGATCGAGCAGCGGCTTCTCGGTCAGCTCCAGCTTGCCCGGGCTGACGGCCTGTACTGCGCGATACGTAGATCGGGTCTGCGACATTTTCGCCTCTCATTCTTTGGCATTTACACGCCGGCCGTCGTCCCGCCGGGCACGATCGAACGCTTCTGCATCAGGCGTTGGTGCCGCCGTCGACGGTGAGGTTCGCACCGGTGATGTAAGAGGCTTCCGGACCGGCGACGAACGCCACAAACGCGGCGACGTCGTCCACGTGCCCGTAGCGTTTCAGCGCGGTGTTAGCGAGTTGGGGCACCGCCCAATCGCCCGCGGCGGGATTCAAGTCGGTGTCGATCGGGCCAGGCTCGATGTTATTGACCGTGATGCCTCGGCTCCCCACCTCGCGGGACAACCCCTGCGTAAACATCTTGACGGCTCCCTTCGTGGCCGCGTAGGGCACCAAGCCGGGCGTCATCATGCGCTCGCCCACGCACGAGCCGATCATGATGATGCGGCCGCCTTCCCGCATGTGCTTCAACGCCGCTTGCGTCGCGACGAACGTGCCGCGGACGTTGATGTCGATCACGCGGTCCAACTCCTCGAGGGTGGCCTCCTCGAACTGCTTGGGAATGGCGGTACCTGCGTTGTTCACGAGTACGTCCAGTCGGCCGAAGGTTGCCACGGTCTTTTCGACCGCGGCCTTCACGGCGTCGGCATCGGCGGCATCCGCCTGGATGGCGATCGCCCTTCCGCCAGCGCGTTCGATCTCCTTCACGACCCTCGCGGCCGCGTCCCCACCCTTGGTGTAAGTGATGGCCACACTGGCCCCGTCGGCGGCGAGACGTTTGGCGATCGCCGCGCCAATGCCGCGTGAGCCGCCGGTGACGAGTGCCGTTTTGTCGCTCAAGATTGCCATACGGGTCTCCTTTTCGGTTTTGCGAGAGCCTTTCGCTGTCACAATCTCGCCAGACTTCTGTTCCCACCGGACCGAACGTATTGAAACGGTTACTCCCCTCGGCTCCGCTCCATGCTCATCCATTCACGGATGTACGGCGCACAGTGCCGCAGCTCGATGCCCTCCGCTTCGCAGGCGATGAGGAAGCGAACGACCGCGACGTCAACCAGCGTCACCTCGTTCAAGTCCAGCGCGAGCGGCGGCCGGTGCCTCCGGACGTGCGCCTCGAGTTCGTCCAGGTACTCCGCCTCGATGCGACCGATGAGCCGCAGCGACGTGGTGTGGCCGTCGGACGCGGTTTCGATCTTGAAGGTCACCGGGATTCCTCGGCCATGCACGGCGTAAGGGAGCAAGCGCCGCGCCATGACCAAGTACTTTCGTGATAGGCAGCTGGCGACGGAGATGCGGCCGACCTATCAGCAATTGCCGACCGGTCGGCGTGGGTCGGCGGGCGCGGCGGGACTCTAGGGTACGCGAACCGAGAGTCTGTCGATGTGCAGGCCTTTCATTTTCGACTCGAGCGTCTGGCGCGGGATGCCGAGCTTCGCCGCCGCTCCCAAAGGCCCGGAGATCCGTCCGCTAGATGCCGCGAGCGCGGCCTCGATCAGTTCCTTCTCGCCCTCGGCGAGCGTGGTCACCGGCCGTGGCATGCGCGCGGACGGCCGGGATGGCTTCCCCTGGAGCCACGACTGGTCGATTGCGAACGTCTCGCCGTCGCACAACACCACGGCCCGCTCGATCACGTTCTGCAGCTCGCGCACGTTCCCTGGCCAGTCGTAGGCTTGAAACAGTTCCACCGTCTGCTTCTTGATGTTGCGGATGCTCTTCCCGGCCTGCTTGGCGTAGCGCTCGATCAGATATTCGACCAGAACGGGAATGTCGTCCACGCGCTCGCGCAACGGTGGGATCTCGATCGGAAAGACATTCAGACGGTAATAGAGATCCTGGCGGAACGCGCCGCTCTGTACGGCGGTCTCGAGGTCGCGGTTCGTGGCGGCCAGGACCCGCACATCGACGGCAATCGGATGACTGCTGCCCACGCGCTCGATCTCGCGCTCCTGGAGCACGCGCAAAAGCGCGATTTGCGTCTCGGCGGGCAGGTCCCCGATTTCATCCAGGAAGATCGTGCCGCCGTCGGCGGCTTCGAAACGGCCAAGGCGTCGCTGCAGTGCTCCGGTGAACGCTCCCTTTTCGTGACCGAAGAGCTCGGAGGCGATCAGCGACGGGGGGATGGCCGCGCAGTTCACGCGGATGAACGCCCGGGTCGAGCGTCGGGAGCGCTTGTGAATGGCGCGCGCAATCAACTCCTTGCCGGTGCCGGTGTCGCCCAGGATGAGCACCGTGGAATCGGGCGTGGCCACCTTCGCCACCTGCGCCAAGACGCGCTGCAGGGCCGGTGATGAGCCGACGATCTCCTCGAACATCGAG
>WNGI01005537.1_pt1 | contig 16249 bp, 9 predicted proteins | sample 5400621 | NCBI WGS metagenome assembly WNGI01 (sample SAMN13153374, study PRJNA577476) | soil metagenome | isolation source: 20 cm soil or saprolite under Garry oak tree replicate 1 | place: USA:California | collected 2016-06-15 | reverse complement strand
GCCGCCACTACGTCCGGCAGCCATTGGTCGTGCACGCGCGGCGCGCTCACCGCTTGCGCAAGGTTTTGGTGAAAATCGATGACGTCGAGGATCAGCTGCAGCACGATGGTGATGATGCGGCTGCCGCCGGGCGATCCCGTGATCAGCCACGGCTTGCCGTCAGCGAGCACGATGGTCGGGCTCATCGAGGACAGCGGCCGCTTGCCCGGGCCCGGCGCGTTGGCTTCGCCGCCCACGAGCCCGAACGCGTTCGGCGCGCCGGGCTTTGCCGAAAAATCGTCGAGCTCGTTGTTGAGCAGGATCCCGGTGCCGTCGGCGACGAGGCCGAGCCCATAATTGAAATTCAGCGTGTAGGTGTTGGCGACCGCGTTGCCGAAACGATCGATCACGGAAAAATGCGTGGTGTGGTCGCCCTCGTGCGCCCGCGAGGTGTCGGGCCGCGGCGCGAGGGCCGGCGTGGCGTGCGCGGGGTCGATGGTTGCGCGCAAGCCGGCCGCATGGGATTTCGAGATCAGGCGCTCGACCGGAACACCGACCTGATCGGCATCGCCGAGAAATTGCGCGCGATCCGCATAGGCCCGCTTCATCGCCTCGATCATCAGGTGCAATGCCGCGGGCGATCGGGCGCCGAGACCCTCCAGCGCATAGCCCTCCAGGATATTGAGCATCTCGATCAGGTGCACGCCGCCCGAGGAGGGCGGCGGAACGCAGATGACCTCGTAGCCGCGATAGCTGCCGCGCAAAGGCACGCGCTCCAGCGCCCGATAATCCTGCAGGTCCTCGCGGCTGAGGATTCCGCCGGCATTGCCCACGCTGTCGACGATTTTTTGCGCGATCTCGCCCTGATAGAACGCGCGCGGCCCGTCCCGCGCGATGGTTTCGAGCGCGCGGGCGAGGTCGGATTGCACCAGCCGGTCGCCGGCCGCGAGCGGAGCGCCGTCCGGTTTCAAGAAGATCTTCGCCGAGGCGGGAAAGCGGGCGAGCCGCGGCGCGGCGCGCGGCAGCGAATCCGCGAGCTCGTCCTCGACCAAAATGCCCTCGCGTGCGAGCGCGATTGCCGGCGCGATCAGGTCGGAAAGCTTGAATCTGCCCGAGCCGTATCGTTCGAGGGCAAGCGCCAGTCCGGCGACCGTCCCCGGCACGCCGGTGGCCAGCCCGGAATCGCGGGATTTCTTCGGGTCATACTCGCCGTTCCGGTCGAGGAACATGTCGCGCGTTGCCGCCCGCGGCGCGGTCTCGCGATAATCGATCGCAGTTGCGGTGCCGTCGGCGAGCCGGACCAGCATGAATCCGCCGCCGCCGAGATTGCCGGCCTGCGGGTGCGTCACCGCCAGCGCAAAGGCGACCGCCACCGCCGCATCCACGGCGTTGCCGCCGCGATGCAGCACCTCGAGCCCGATGTGCGTCGCGCGCTTCTCCTGGCTCACGACCATCGCATGCTGGGCGACGGCCGCTTGCGCCGGCGGAAACGGCGCCTCGGCACGCGCGGGCGGCAGCAGCGCAAAGAAGGCGAGGATCAGAGCGGCGCAGTATGCGCCGGACGAGCGTCGTTCCGGGCGAGGCCGAAGGCCGAGACCCGGAATCCATGAACACCCTCGCTTGCGATCGAGGCCGGTGTTCATGGGTTCCCGCTTTCGCGGGAACGACGGCGGAGTTTTCGCACCAAACAATTCACGACCGCTCCGTCGCGGGCGTCCGCGCCTGGCCGTGATAGACGCGGTTCGGCCGCATGTCGGTCGCGGACGCGACCCGGTTCGTCATGTTGAAGAAGCCGGCGACCGCCGCAATGTCCCAGATGTCGCGGTCGGAAAATTTGGCCTTGCGAAGTGTTTCGCGATCCGCTTCCTCGACCTGCCAGGGCTCGGCGGTGAGTTTCACGGCGAAATCGAGCATGGAGCGCTGCCGACGGGTGACCTTCGCGGCGCGATAGTTCATCGCCATCAGCTCGCCCAGCACCGGATCGCCGGAGAGCTGCCGCACCGCGGCCCCGTGCGCGACCAGGCAATAATAACAACGATTGTGGGAGGAGACCGCGACCGCGATCATCTCGCGCTCGAGCTTGGAGAGCCCGGAGGGCGCCAGCATCAGATCGTTGTACATCGCCACGAAGGCTTCGAGCTTCGGCATGTCGAACGCGTAGGCCTTGAGCACGTTGGGCACGAAGCCGAGCTTTTCCCGGCATTTCTCGAAATAGGCCGCCATCGCCGGACTGAGCGGCGCGGCTTCGAGCTCGAGCGCGGTGATGACGGTGTCGTCCGCTGCGGCCGCCCCGCCGACAGCAGGGGCTTCCTTCCGGGCCGGCGCCGTCCGGCGCGAGCCGGACCGCGCGCGCAAGGGCTTGGCCCGTGCGGCGCGACCTTGCGCGGCTTTGCGGGTCCGGTCGCGAATTGGCTTTTCCACGGCAGTCTCCGATCTGTGCGGGCGAAGTCACGAGAGCCTACCGGGTTGCCGGCCGGACCGGAACCTTGTCTTCCCCCTCGACGCGGCCGGTGCAATCGCCGAGACTTGGCCATCCCCCAGCGACCTCGGCCGGAGGGACCATGGCTTTGGAAGGCCTTCTCGATACCGAACATGAGCGCGCCGCCCGCCGCCTGATCGAGCAGGCGGGGACCATCCTTACCGGGCTGCACGGCGACATGCCGGAAGGCTTCGCGGCTCAGATCTTCGCCCGCGCGGCGCCGGAGGACTTGGCGCGCTACGAGCCGCGCGAGGTCGCCGCGCTCGCGGAGGAAGCCTGGCTGTTCCTCAAGGAGCGCCCGCCCGGCACGGCCAAGGTGCGCATGCAGTCCCGCGGCGGTCCGATCGGGTCCGAGCGCCTCCGGACGGTGTCGATCCTCGAGATCGTCAACGACAACATGCCGTTCCTGCTCGATTCGATCATGGGCGAATTGACCGAACAGGGCCTCGATGTTCGGCTCGTGGTGCATCCGGTGTTCGCGATCGAGCGCGACACCAAGGGGAGCCTGATCGGGTTTTCCGGCGAGGGCGCGCCGACCGGGGCGGCACGACGCGAAAGCTTCATCCATATCCACACCGAACGGGTCGAGGACGAGGCCCGCCGGGCCGCGCTCGTACCATCGATCGAGCAGGCGCTCGCCGACGTGCGCGTCAGCGTCGAGGATTGGCGGCCGATGCGCGCCCGCGTCGGCGAAGTCATCGCCGACATGCGCGGCAACCCGCCGCAGCTGCCGGTCGACGAAGTCGCCGAGGCGGTGCAATTCCTGGAATGGCTGCTCGCCGACAATTTCACCTTTCTGGGGGTGCGCGAATATTCCTTCCCGCCCGGAGGCGGCGAGGTCGAGCCGAAGTTCGAGACCGGGCTCGGCATCCTGCGGGCGCACGACGTGCGCATCCTGCGGCGCGGGCACGAGTTCGTGGCGATCACGCCGGAGATCCTGGAGTTCCTGAAGGAGCCCAAGGCGCTGATCATCACCAAGGCCAACGTGCGCTCGCGCGTGCACCGCCGCGTGCACATGGATTACATCGGGGTCAAGCGCTTCGACCCGGACGGGCGGGTCGCCGGCGAGTTCCGCATCGTCGGCCTGTTCACCTCGACGGTCTACACCCGGCCGCCCAAGACCATTCCGTATCTGCGCCGCAAGGTCGACGCGGTGTTCCGGCGCACCGGGCTCGATCCCGAGGGGCATTCCGGCAAGGCGCTCGTCAACGTGCTCGAGAGCTATCCGCGCGACGAGCTGTTCCAGATCGACGAGGACACGCTGTTCCGGTTCGCGATCGAGATCCTCTATCTCGACGAGCGGCCGCGGGTGCGCGTGCTGGCGCGGCGCGACCGCTTCGACCGGTTCGTTTCGGTGCTCGTTTTCGTGCCGCGCGAGCGTTACGACAGCGGCACCCGGATCGCCATCGGCAATTTCCTCGGCGAGATCTACAACGGCCGCCCGGTCGCTTTCTTTCCGTTCTTCCCCGAGGGGCCGCTGGTGCGCGTGCATTTCATCATCGCGCGGTTCGAGGGCGCCACCCCCAATCCCGATCGTTCGATGCTGGAGCAGGCGGTCGAGCGCATCATCCGGACCTGGACGGATGCGCTCGCGGAGGCGCTAACGCTGGTGCACGACCCGGCCAAGGCGCAGGCGCTGCTGCGGCGCTACGCGCAAGCCTTTCCGGTGAGCTATCGCGAGGATTACGGCGCCAATGTCGCGATCGGCGACATCCGCATGGTCGAGAGCCTGTCCGCGGCCCGACCGCTCGGAGTCGAATTCTACGGGCGGCACGGCGCGGATCCCGGCTCGGCCGGGCTCAAGGTCTTCAGCCGCGAGCGGCCGATCCCGCTGTCCGAACGGGTGCCCGTCCTGGAGAACATGGGCTTCAAGGTCGTGGACGAGCGCACCTACCGCATCGAGCCGAGCGCGGAAGAAGCCCACCAGGTGTGGCTGCACGACATGCTGCTCGAACGCGCCGACGGCGGCGCGATCGAGCTCGAAGCGCTCAAGCAGCGGCTCGAGGCCTGCTTCCTCACCGTGATGCGCGCGAGCGCCGAGAACGACGGCTACAACGCCCTGGTGCTCGCCGCGGGCGTACCGTGGCGCGACGTGGCCCTGGTACGGACGATCTCACGCTTCCTGCGTCAGGCACGCATCGCCTATTCGCAGGATTACCTGTGGGCGACGTTGCGCAAGCACGCAGGCGTTTCCGCGAAAATCGTCCAGCTGTTCCACGCGCGCTTCGATCCGCGCCTGGCGATCGCCGCGGACGAGCGCGCGCACAACCAGGCCGAAATCCAGGCCCAGATCGAGAGCGCATTGCAGAGCGTCGAGAGCCTCGACGAGGATCGCATCTTGCGCCGCTTCGTCAACGCGGTCGTGGCGGCCGTGCGCACCAATTTCTATCAGCTCGACGGCGCCGGGCAGCCGGCATCCACCATCGCGATCAAGTTCGAGAGCCGCAAGATCGAGGAGATGCCGGCGCCAAGGCCGCTCTACGAGATCTTCGTGTATTCGCCGCGGCTGGAGGGCGTGCATCTGCGGTTCGGCAAGGTGGCGCGCGGCGGCATCCGCTGGTCGGATCGGCCGCAGGATTTCCGCACCGAGATCCTCGGTCTCGTCAAGGCGCAGCAGGTCAAGAACGCGGTGATCGTGCCGGTCGGCGCCAAGGGCGGTTTCCTGCCGAAGTGGTTGCCGGCCGGCGGTCCGCGCGAAGCCATCCAACAGGAAGGCACCGCCGCCTACGTGCTGTTCGTGTCGAGCCTGCTCGACATCACCGACAACCTCGGCCCCGAGGGCGTCATCCCGCCTGCCAACGTGGCGCGCCACGACGGCGACGATCCCTATCTCGTGGTCGCGGCCGACAAGGGGACGGCGACCTTTTCGGATATCGCCAATGCGATCGCGATCGAGCGCAAATTCTGGCTCGGCGACGCGTTCGCGTCGGGCGGTTCGGCCGGCTACGACCACAAGAAGATGGGGATCACGGCCCGCGGCGCCTGGGAAGCGGTGCGCCGGCATTTCCGCGAGATCGACGTCGATATCCGCTCAACGCCGTTCACGGTCGCCGGGATCGGCGACATGTCGGGCGACGTGTTCGGCAACGGCATGCTGCTCGAGCGCACCATCCGGCTGGTCGCCGCGTTCGATCACCGCGACATCTTTCTCGATCCGGAGCCGGAGCCCGAGACGAGCTTTCGGGAGCGCAAGCGCCTGTTCGATCTGCCGCGCTCGAGCTGGCGCGATTACGACAAGGCGAAGATCTCGGCCGGCGGCGGGGTGTTCTCGCGCACCGCGAAGGAGATCGAGCTCTCCGCGCCGGCGCGGCAGCTGCTCGGCATTGCGAGCGGCAAGGCGACGCCCCAGCAGGTGATGCGCGCGATCCTGAAGCTCCCGGTCGATCTCTTGTGGTTCGGCGGCATCGGAACCTATGTGCGCGCATCGACCGAGACCGACGATCAGGCCGGCGACCGCGCCAATGATCCGATCCGCGTCACCGGGGCGGAGCTTTGCTGCAAGGTCGTCGGCGAGGGCGCCAATCTTGGGCTGACGCAGCGCGGCCGCATCGAGGCGGCCTCGCGCGGCATCCGCCTCAACACCGATGCGATCGACAATTCGGCCGGCGTCAACACTTCCGACCTCGAAGTCAACATCAAGATCGCGCTCGGATCCGCGGTGCACGACGGCGCGCTCTTGCCCGAGCGCCGCAACGGCTTGCTCGGGGAAATGACCGAGGAAGTCGCCGCGCTCGTGCTGCGCAACAATTATCTGCAGACTCTCGCGCTGTCGCTCGTCCAACGCCGCGGCCTCGAGGATCTCGGCTTCCAGCAGCGGCTGATGGCGATGCTGGAAGCGCGCGGCCTGCTCGATCGCGCGGTCGAGTTCCTGCCCGACGACAAGGAGCTCGGCGAGCGCCGCCGCCGCGGCCAGGGCCTGACCCGGCCGGAGCTCGCGGTGCTGCTCGCCTATGCGAAGATCACGCTCTATGACGAGCTGTTGGACTCCCAGGTGCCGGACGATCCCTATCTCGGCCGCGAGCTTGCGCGCTATTTCCCCAGGCCTTTGGTCAGAAATTTTCCCGATGCGGTCGCCAAGCACCGGCTGCGGCGCGAGATCATCGCCACCCAGCTCGCCAATTCCATGATCAACCGCGGCGGCCCCACCCTGATCGCCCGCATCACCGACCAGACCGGCGCGTCGCCGGCCGCGATCGCCGCGGCGTTTGCGGCGGCGCGCGACTCGTATGTGCTCACCGAGCTCAATGCCGCCATCGACGCCCTCGACGCAAAGATCGGCGGCGCGCTGCAGCTCGAGCTCTACGCGGCGGTGCAGGATCTGCTGATCGACCGGCTGATCTGGTTCCTGCGCAACGTCGATCTTGCGCGCGGGCTCGCCGACGTGGTCGAGCACTACCGCGCCGGCATTCGCTCGATCGAGGCGGCGCTCGCAAACGTGCTCACCCCCGAAGCGCAAGCGGTGCAGGCCGCACGCGGCGCCGAGCTGCGATCCGGCGGCGTGCCGGGAGACCTCGCCCGCCGCCTCGCCAGCCTGCCGGCGCTCGCCGCTGCGACCGACGTCGTCCTGGTGGCGGACCGCACCGGCAAGCCGGTCGTCGAAGTCGCCGCGACGTTTTTTGCCGCCGGGGCGTATTTCCAGCTCGATCGCATCGCGCAGGCGGCGCGCGGCATCAAGCTCACGGATTATTTCGACCAGCTCGCGCTCGATCGCGCGCTGGGCTCGATCGCGGAGGCGGAGCGGCGGCTCACCGCCGAGATGGTCGGCAACGGCATGGCCGGACCCGCCGCCGTCGAGCAATGGATCGGCGCCCACGCGGGCGAGGTCGAGCGCATCCGCTCGACCGTGCACGACATCGCCGCCTCGGGCCTCACGCTCTCCAAGCTATCCGTCGCCGCCAGCCTGCTCGGCGACTTGGTGAAGCATTAGTGCGGGCTGCGCAGCTTGCTCGGGTCACCTCTGCTGCCGAATCGATGCGCTGGCCAGCCGGCGCGATGTGCCAGAAGCCGACATCACCCGGAGTGAGCCGGCCCCGCCGTCAATGGGTTCCGCTGAGGGACAATGAGGGACTGTTTATTCGGGGGGGTGGCCTATAATGATTGTTGTCCGCGCTCGCGGGGGGAAGGCGGCGACCAATGCCATTTTCTGATGCCTTGCAAACCCGTCCCATCGTCGAACGTGTGCACCGCGTTCGCCAGAATGCAATTGCGGCCTACGGCCTCGCGTTCGCCTTAGTCGCCCTCGCCACGCTCATTCGCTGGCTTGTCGGTGAGTATGTTGGCGCTCGAATTCCCTTCATCACCTTCTATCCGGCCATCATCATCGCGACACTGGTCGGGGGCCTCTGGCCGGGTGTCGTCGCCACAATCTTCTCTTCGCTGGCGGCCTGGTATCTGTTTCTCACGCCGGTTTATTCTTGGACTTTCGAAGAGCGCGAACTGATCCAATTGTTTTTGTTCATTTTCATCTGCGGTATCAATGTGACCTTCGTCGCACTGCTGAACGCGCTGGTCGACCGCGTTATGGCGCAAGCGAAGAACATGCGCGTTGTTTTCGAGTCCGCGCCGAACGGAATCATCCTTGTCGACGAGCAGGGCAGGATTAAGCTGGTCAATGCGAGCATAGAGAAACTGTTCGGCTACAAGGGACCCGAATTGCTGGGAAGAAATGTTGAAGTCCTGGTTCCTGACCGACAGGTCGATGCGCACCGGTCTGAGCGAGAAGCCTTTCTGCGAAAGCCCGAAGCCCGGCCAATGGGCATCGGGCGCGATCTCAGCGGCCAACGCAAGGACGGAAGCGAATTTCCGATCGAGGTCGGTCTCAATCCGATTAGCCACAACGGCAATGTCCTCGCCACGGTTATCGACATATCCGAGCGCAAGCGCGTGCAGGAAAACGCACGGGAAAGTCAGCGGCTGGTTATCGAAGAATTGCAGCACCGGACAAAGAATTTGTTTGCCGTGTTTCAGGCCATCGCCAGCCGCGCCATCGACGAGGGCAAGACAGCCGCAGAAATAAAGTACGTCTTGAACGGCCGGCTGCAGGCGCTCGGGCGAGCCTACGAAATGTTGGCGGAAGCGGCGTGGGAAGGCATATCGCTTGCGCAGATTCTTGATCGGCAATTCGGCGGATTCTCCGAGCGCCTGAAGGTTAGTGGATGTGACATTGTCGTTAACCCATCAGCGGCCCACCAATTCGCAATGATCGTCCATGAACTTGCAACGAATGCGCTCAAGTACGGGTCTTTGTCCGCCAGTCGTGGCGACGTCTTGGTCGAGGGCAAGATTGAGCGCCTCAATGGAGGTGGCGTGTTCTTGTTCTCTTGGAAGGAACGCGGTGGTCCGCTAGTGCCGTCGCCGACACGGAAGGGATTCGGCAGCGTGATCCTGCTCGACTCAGCACGGCAATTCAGCCAGAGCGTCACCATGAATTACGCGCCGGCAGGTCTGACTTACGACCTTGTGATTAGCCTCAGCGCACTTGAGGCATCAAAAAATTTAGCAAAGCAGGAAGGCAGCGTCGTCGGCTCAAGAACTGCTAGCCAATGACGCCAGTGCTAGTGCAGTAACGATCAGTTCGCCCAATCCGAATGCCGCCCACATGAACACCAGCAAAAGCACGATTGCCCAGAAACGGAGTGGGATGATCGTCACGAAGCGGAACATGGTCGACCTCCCATCCCGGAGATACTGCTGGGGCGGACACCCCCCTTCCGGCTTGCGCGCCGCGCGCGCGAGACGATCTCCCCCCAAGGGGGAAGGTGACCGGAGCGAGCCGCTAGCCAAATGGGAACGCTCCGGCCGCAAGCGGGGGAGGCCAAGCCCGCGTCGCGCGCCGCGATCGCCGGCTGGATCCTGTTCGAATGGGCGGTCCAGCCGTTCTTCACCCTGATCACCACCTTCGTGTATGCGCCGTATTTCGCAGCCGGGATCGTCGGCGATGCGACCCGGGGCCAGGCGTTGTGGGGATTTGCGACCGCGGCCGCCGGGCTGATCATCGCATTGTTGTCGCCGGCGCTCGGCGCGATCGCGGATGCGGCGGGCCATCGCAAGCCGTGGATCGCCGGATTCTCCGCGCTGCTGCTCGTCGGGTCGGCGCTGCTGTGGTTCGGCAAACCGGCGGATCCTTCCAGCATCGTGCCGGTGCTCGCCGCTTTCGCGCTCGGCGCCGTCGGCGCGCAATGCGCGCTGGTGTTCTTCAACAGCATGATGCCCACCCTGGTGCCGCCCGAGCGGCTCGGCCGGCTTTCCGGCACCGCGTGGGGCGTCGCCTACGTGGGCGGGCTCGTCAGCCTCGCGGCGACGCTCGGTTTGCTGGCCGCCAGTCCCACCACCGGCAAGACGCTGCTCGGCGTTGCCCCGCTGTTCGGTCTCGATCCGCTCGGCCACGAGGGCGACCGCGCCACCGGGCCGTTCACGGCCATTTGGCTGGTCATCTTCGCATGGCCGCTGTTCGCCTTCACGCCGGACCGGCCGCGGCAGCGCGGCATTGCCGACGCGCTGCGCACCGGGCTCGGCACGCTTGCGCAAACGATCCGGCAGCTGCCGCGCGAGCGCGATCTCGCGCTGTTCCTGCTCGCCAACATGATCTGTGCCGACGGGCTGGTGGCGCTGTTCGCGTTTGGCGGCATCTACGCGGCCGGCACGTTCGGCTGGGGCACCATTCAGATCGGAGCGTTCGGCATCCTGCTGACCATCACGGGCTCGATCGGCGCTTTTTTGGGCGGCAAGCTCGACGACCGTTACGGCCCGAAGCGGGTGATCCTCGGCAGCCTCGTGATCCTGATCCTGTCGGCGGCGGCGATTCTCACGATCGATCCCGACCGCATCGGCCTCGTGTCGGTCGCGCCGCCGGCGCCCGGAGAAGGACTTTTTGCTTCGGCTGCCGAACGCGCCTATCTGGCGATCGGCTTGTTGATCGGCGCGGTCGCCGGACCGGTACAGGCCGCGGCGCGCTCGCTGTTGGCGCGGCTCGCGCCCGCGGACCGCGTCACGCAATTCTTCGGGCTGTTCGCGCTGTCGGGGAAGATCACCTCGTTCGCCGGCCCGTTGCTGGTCGGCATCGTCACCGCCGCGACCGCCAGCCAAAAGGCCGGCATGGCGGTGCTGATCGCCTTCTTCGTTACTCGCTGGCGCGCGGAGCGGCCCTCCCCTGAAGGGGAGGGATCAGTGCCGAAAATGCCGCACGCCGGTGAACACCATGGCGATGCCGTGGTCGTCGGCGGCCTGGATCACCTCGGCGTCGCGGACCGAGCCGCCGGGCTGGATCACCGCGGTCGCGCCCGCCTCGATCGCCACCAGGAGTCCGTCGGCGAACGGAAAGAACGCGTCGGAGGCGACCACCGAACCCTTGGTCGGCGGCTCGGAAAGTCCCGCCGCTTTCGCGGCGTCCTCGGCCTTGCGTACGGCGATCCGCGCCGCGTCGACCCGGCTCATCTGTCCGGCGCCGATGCCGACGGTGGCGCGGTTTTTGGCATACACGATGGTGTTCGACTTGACGTGCTTGGCCACCCGGAAGGCGAAGCGCAGATCGTCGAGCTCGGCCGGGGTCGGCGCGCGTTTGGTGACATTCCGCAATTGCATCTCGTCGACGACCGCGTTGTCGCGCGACTGCACCAGGAAACCGCCGGCGACGGATTTGGCCAAAAATCCGGCCGCGCGCGGATCGGGCAGGCCGCCGGCGAGCAGCAGGCGCAATTTCTTCTTGGCGCCGACGATGCCGATCGCCTCCTCCGTTGCGTCCGGCGCGATGATCACCTCGGTGAAGATCTCGGTGATCGCGCGCGCCGCCTCGGCGTCGAACACTCGTAAGCCGCGTCGGTATCGTTGAGATTGTTGTAGGAGAGCTGCTTGCCCTGCACCTGGCGCGCGGTCGCAACCCCGAAGCGCTGCTCCGCCGTGCGGTAAAATGCGGCGGATTGATGCGGATTCTCGCCGTAGCGCAACGCTGCCGCCAGCCGTCCCGAGAACGTGCGCCAGGCCGGCGCCGGATCGTCGAGCGCTTCGGCGAACCAGCCGGCGATCGCGGCGTCGTAGGCGGCGGTGCGCGCGAACGCCTTGGCGGCGAACCGCGCGCGCAGCTCGAGGCTCGTCGCGCCGCCGTGCGCGGATAATTCCGCCAGCACGGTCTGGTAATCATCCGGATCGATCACGACCAGGACATCGGCGTGATTTTTGGCCGCGGCCCGGATCATGGCCGGACCGCCGATGTCGATGTTCTCCACGCACTCGGCGAACGCGCCGCCTTTGGCGAGGGTCGCCTCGAACGGATACAGATTGACGACGAGGAGATCGATCGCGGGAATGCCATGCGCGTCCATCGCCGCGCGGTGGCCCGGATCGTCGCGGATCGCCAGCAGGCCGCCGTGCACCTTCGGGTGCAGGGTCTTCACCCTGCCGTCCATCATTTCGGGAAAGCCGGTGAGATCCGAGACCTCGCGCACCGCAAGCCCGGCTTCGGCCAGCGCCTTGCGGGTGCCGCCGGTCGAGATGAGCTCGACCTTTCGCGCGGCGAGCGCGCGGGCGAATTCGACGAGCCCGGTCTTGTCGGAAACCGAGAGCAGGGCACGGGCGATGGGACGCAGGCGCTCGGTCATCGGTGCGAGAAATGGGTGAATGCCGGGGCCGGGCGGTAGCATGAATCGCGGCGGGTTCAAACCGCCGGCGCGTTGCGTCAACAGCTGTGATTCACAGCGGCAATTCCGGCTCCTCGGCGCCGCGGTGCGGCGGCGGTGCGGCCGGATCGGCATGCACAAAGCTCCAACGCACGCTCGGCGCCTTCCGGGCGCGGCCGTAGATCACCAGCTGGGCGGTGCGGCGGGGTCCCTCGCGGCCGGCGAGATAGACGCTTTCCTCGATCTCGATGGAATCCTCGTAGGCGCTGAAGGTCCACACCTCGCGGTTCGGCAGCATCAGCATGGCGCCGCGTCCGTCGCTCAGCCGGTTCGCCTTGACGGCCGGATGCAAGTGAAAACGCACCGCGAATGCGTCGGCACGTCCGCTCGGCAGCTTGTCGCCGTGCGCCGGCAGAAACCGGTCCTCGCCGTCGAGGCGGCTGCCGTCCGCGGCCAACCGCAGCGAACGCTGGTGCACCACGCCGAACCGGCCGGCGTAGCCGTCGTGGGAAGCGCGCACCTGGATGGTATCCTCCCGGTCCTGGCGCGAGACGGGCACTTCGGTGGGACCCTCGATGATGGGCGCGCCGAGAAAACGCTGGAGCGGACCGGGGCCCAGGAATTGACACGAGGACACGTCGTTGAACGTCACCGTCGAATGCGCGGCGGTCGCGCGGGCGACCGGCCGCCAGCTCTCGCGACTGGTGGGCGGCAATCCGCAATTCACCACGATCCGGTGCTGGTTCGAGGAGAGCTCGAACGACAGGAAGCCGGCATGCGCCTCCTGGCTCACGCCGACCGGAGGGGCGCGGCCGGTATCGGCGATCAGGAGCAGCGCGCCGGCCTGCATGCGCTGATATCCGCTGTGCGGCGCATTGGCGAGCGGCGCGCCGCGCGCGTCGTCGTAGGCGAGCACGGTGGCCAGCAAATCCGGCGCGGTCGGGCCCATGCCGTTGAACAGGGCAAAATTGCCGTCGCCGTGCCGGAAGAAACGCAGCATCGGCATCATGCGATCGATGGCGTTGAGCAGTGCCGGCGGCGGCGGCACGTTGCGGGCGGCGAACGCCTGCTTGAGCGGCAGGAGATCGAGCAGGAGCTCGACCAGAGCCGCGGGATTGCGGCTGATGTGGCCGCCGTCCGGCAGGATCTGCCGCTCCAGCTCCTCCATCAGCCGCCGGCTCATCGGCTTGAGCATGCGGGTCTGGCCGGCGACGCACAGCGCCGCATAGGTCAGCGCGGCCATGGCCTGCAGCCGCGGCAGCCCGTCGCGCGTGCACGAAAGCGTGCGGCGCAAATAGCGGACCTGGCGCGTGAGGTTGCGGATGAAGCGCCGGTAGAATGCGGCCTCGGATTCCTGCAGCACCAACGGCGCCTGCGACAGCCACGAGATGATGCGCCGCGTCACGATCTCCGGCCGCCACGCCAGCGAATTCCAGGATCCCTGCAGCGCGATCCACTCCGCCACCAGCGCGCGGGCGTGCGCCCGGGTGATGCCGGAATCGGCGGCGCGCAGATGCCGCAGCCAGCCGAAGCCGAGCAGCATATCCGCCCATTCGTCGGAAGGCGGGTCCATTTCGAACGGCGAGCGGCCGTCGCAGACCACGATCTTGCCCGCGAAGGCGAAACGCCCGGCGTAGATCTCGCTTGCCCGGGTCGGATCGGCGGTGCGCAGGTCCTGCGGCGCGATCAACAGGCGGTCGGCGCGGGTCGGAAAGAAGTGCCAGCGAAACAGCGGATGCGCGTTGAGCCGGGCCAGGAAGGTGCGCAGGGTGCGGCTCGCCGCGAACAACGAGAGCCTCGTACGCTCGACGATGGACCCCCGGGAAATGACCAAGCTCCCCCCTTGCATTTGGACCGATGCTCCCGCTGTGCCCACAGTACCCTTAAAACCGCGACAGCGGTAAGCGAACCGGGTGTCGGCCCGCCCCCCGCGGCCCCAAGGCTGCGCGCCAAGAGAGGCTGACCAAGCCTTTAGGCCGAAAACATGGTTAACGGAGTCTAAATCTGCATTTTTTGCAGCCCGGCGTCAGGTCCGCTCGAGGCGTGCGGCATAGAAGCCGTCGAGGCCGGCCCAGTGCGCATCCGGATCGGACAAATGGCAGGGCAGCGTGCGCAAATCGCCCAAAGGGCTCACGAGCTCCGCCAGGCCTGCGAGTTCCTCCGCCGCGATCGGACGGCGCCGCAAGCCGGGGTCGCGTGCCAGCAAAGCGGCAATCTGCTCCTCGTTCTCTTCCGGCTCGAGCGAGCAAGTGCAGTAGACCAGCGTGGCGGCGGGCTTGAGCAGGCCGGCCGCCCGGTCGAGCAGACGGCGCTGCAGGTCAACGAGCGCCTCGATCTCGGTTGCCCGTTTGCGCCATGGGATATCGGGGTGGCGCCGGATCGTTCCGGTCGACATGCAGGGCGCGTCGAGCAGCACCGCGTCGAAGGTTCCGCCCTGCCACTCGGTCACGTCGGCCGTGACGGTTTCGGCTCGCAGCGCGGTCTTGCCGCCGGGCGCGGCACAGAGATCGGCGATACTGCGGCCGCGCACCTCTCCGAAGAGCCGCGCCGGCAGCGCCGCCGCGGCATCCTGGATCCACCAGGCGCCTTCGGTGTAGCCGGGAAATCCGGAAATCCGCCCCTGGACCAGGGTGCGAACGGTCCCGGTCGGGAGCACGCGGCCGCGCAGGCGTGCCGCCCAACCCTGCGGATCTGCCTTCACGCTCAAATCGAGCGGCGGCTCGACCGCATGCCTTTCGGCAATCGCCCGCGCGGCGGCGAAACCGTAGGTGCGCGTCCAGCGGGTCATCAGCCATTCGGGCGTGTCGAGTGCGCCGGCATCGAGCGCGGCGAGCATCGCCGCGCCGTCCCGGGCGAGGCGCCGAAGCACGGCGTTGACCACGCCGGCATAGCGCGCGGTTCGGCGATCCGCCTGGACCAGGCGCACGGCCAGATCGACCGCAGCGTGGTCGGGGACCTCGAGCCAGAGAATCTGCGCGGCCCCGACCAGCAGCACCGCCTCGAGCCGCGGCGCGCCGGCGGGAAGCCCGCGGTCGAGCGCTGCCGCCAGCAGTGCCCGCAGGCTGCCGAGCCGGCGCAGCGCCGTGCCGAGAAGTTTGCGCACCAAGGCGCGGTCGCGGTCCGCAAGCGCGGAGAGCCCGGGATGCGCCTGGGGACCGTCGAGCTGCTCGTCGAGCGGCCGGTGCTGCCGCAACACGGTTTCGAGAATTTCGATCGCGACCCGGCGCGCCGCCAAGCCGGGCACTTCAGGCGCGGCAGTTCGGGAAGCGACCATGGGCAGACGATGGATGACAGCGGACAGACGCCGGATATAGCAATTCCGCCGGCCGCGGTCTGTTCTGTCGCCTGGGTTCTGGCCGGCGCGTCCGCTAGATTAGCGCGTGACGATGACCGGCGTGCCGACGCTCACCCGGCCGAACAGATCGGTGATGTCCTGGTTGTACATCCGGATGCAGCCATAGGACACGAATCCGCCGACCGAGGACGGCACGTTCGTGCCATGGATGGCGTATTGCCCGCCATTGAGGGTCATCGCGGCGACTCCCATCGGATTTCGGGGAGATCCGCCCGGAATGACGTCCGGGATGTTCGGCTTGTCATGCTTGACGTCGGCCGGAGGCGACCAGGCCGGATGCAGATATTTGCCATCGATATGAGTCTGGCCGGCCCATTGCTTGCCTGACCTACCGACTCCGACCGGGTAGCGCACCGCGCGGCCGTCCCCCATGACGTAATAGAGCCGCCGTTCGCTGGTCTTGATGATGATCGTGCCAGCGGCCGCGTTGTCCCGGAATGCGACCACCTCGCGGGCATGTGCGGGCGCCGGCCCGGCGAACAGCATCGCTCCGATCGCCACGGTGCCGGCGAGCGAACCCAGGAATTTTCGAATCATGGAAGCCCCCGCGCCCCGCGCATTCGGCGCGGCGTTACCACCGGCTCGAATGCAGAAGATTGCAATGATAACTGCCGGCTCGAATTACTTCAGCCGAAACCTGCAGACAGCGTAAATTCAAACTAAAATCCCAGCTCTGACCAGACGGCGCGAGGTTATCGCAACAATTAATTGGGAACTGTGCTCTGACCGCCACACTCAGGGAGGCGACGTGCCACCGGCCAGTCCGGCGACGCCGGCGGCTCGCGGGATTTCCTTGCGGTCGGCGGATGGATCGGCGGCAAGCCT
>WNGI01007530.1_pt1 | contig 16255 bp, 12 predicted proteins | sample 5400621 | NCBI WGS metagenome assembly WNGI01 (sample SAMN13153374, study PRJNA577476) | soil metagenome | isolation source: 20 cm soil or saprolite under Garry oak tree replicate 1 | place: USA:California | collected 2016-06-15 | reverse complement strand
TATCATCAGCCGATCCGTATGGAATTCAGCCGTTTCTGCCTCCTCTCCCATCCACAAACGGGCCTGGCGGAACCTTGACATTCTTATCGACGCGGCGATAATGACCAGTCCGCGAGCCACACCAATGAATGATCTTGATGACCGGAGAACCGTGATGAATTGCGCGAAAAACATTGCCGCGCGGTACTTCGAAATTTGGAGCCGAGCCGGCTTCTTGGCCCTGTGCCTGGTCCTGTTGAGCGTTCACTCTGCCGTGGCGCAGCAAGCGCCGATGGCTTCGCGGCTCGAACACTCCGAAAAGGAGCCTCAGAATTGGCTCACTTTTTATGGGAATTACAAAGGGTGGAGTTACAGCCCGTTGAACCAGATCACGCGGGAGAATGTGAAGCAGCTTGCGCCGGTGTGGACGTTATCCGCCGGCGGTCCTCCGGCAGACCTGGCATTGAGGCCCGGATTGCAGGCAGGACCCCTGGTTGCCGATGGCGTAGTCTACCTCGAGGGGATGCAAAACAATATCTACGCGGCTGACGCGGCGACCGGAAAGCTGCTCTGGACCTACGTTTACCCCTGGACGGAGAAGGGGAATATGCAGAGTCTGCGAGGCGCTCGAGGACTCGCACTGGGCGATGGCCGCATTTACATGGGGACGCAAGACAATCATCTCGTGGCTGTGGATGCCGAGACCGGCAACCAGGATTGGAATATCGAAGTGGAGAGTATGACCCAGTGTCTCTGCAACATTACTTCGCCTCCGCTGTTCGTGAAGGGCAAAGTCATCGCGGGCGTCGCCGGTGGCGGGCTTGGCGTGGTGCGCGGCTACTTGAACGCGTTTGATGCCAAGACAGGCGAGCGCGTCTGGCATTTCGATGTGATCCCGTCGCCCGACCAACCGGGCGGCGATACCTGGTCTGGAGACACGTGGAAGTCGGGAGGCGGAGCGACGTGGTTCACCGGCACGTACGATCCCGAGCTCAATCTGATCTATTGGGGAACGGGCGACCCGGCGCAAGTGTATGTGGGGAGCGGCCGCCCTGGCTCAAACCTTTATAGCGCGTCGTTGATCGCGCTGGACGCCGATTCCGGAAAGTTGAAGTGGTATTTTCAGGAGACGCCGCACGATCTGTATGATTACGACGCGGCCGCCGAGCCCGTGCTTCTGGACTTGGACGTTGCGGGGCGCAAGCGCAAAGTGGTCCTGCACGCGAACAAGAGCGGATTTGCATATGTCCTTGACCGTGAGACGGGGAAGTATCTTCGTTCGTTTCCCTATGGCTCGCCGAATTGGGCCAAAGGCATAGACGAAAATGGCAAGCCCATCGACCCCATGGTTCCGAATGACCACAAGGATTTTGTGATGTGTCCGGGCCTGGGGCCGGGCGCGCACGGCATTCAACATTCCGCCTACAGTCCGCGCACCGGCTGGTGGTACACCACCGATCTCGAAATTTGCTCCACCCTCAAGGGCGGCGAGGGAGCCGGTGCTCCGATTTTGAACCCCAACGCTCCGCCACAAATCAGCGCCTTTGATCCTGCATCGGGAAAGAAGCAGTGGGCATTCAAGACGAAGTATTACAACCTGTCGTCCCTGCTCACGACGGCGGGCGATCTGGTTTTCGGCGGCGATCTGGAAGGGAACGCATTTGCTCTTGACGCCAAAACAGGCGAGAAGCTTTGGTCGTTTAACACGGGTGCACGTATCGTGGCCGCGCCGGTCAGTTTTTCTGTGGGCGGGCGGCAATTTGTAACGATCTCATCCGGTGGCGGAGCGAATATTGAGAGTTACCTTTCGACTTTGTACCCGGAAAGCAAAGGACATTTGCCGCAACCCACGGCCATGCTCTTTGTTTTTGCGTTGCCTGAGAAAAGCAAGTAATTGACCGGAATGCGTTCCCTCGAGGGGCTGTTGACCAATCCTGCCGCATCCCTTAACCTTGATATCGCTGCTCGCAATAAGACGCCTGCGGCGGACTTGGGTATCGGGTATCTTGAGATCTTTTCATTCCGACCCGAGTAGGCGTCGTCCTAACGGCAGCTTCCCTAACCAAATTTAGGCGGGCTCCCCTTCGGAACTCAGGGTAAACAAGTGGAGCCTGGACCCGATTAGAACGGACTGAGAATACCAATATGGCTGGAATCATTAAAGAAAGGCTGTTTACGCCGGGGCCGACTCCGCTCCTGATGGAAGCGCAACTCCGCGCTATGACGATGACGTTGCACCACCGCACGGATGCCTTCCGAACACTTATGCGGGAGACGCTCGATAACCTTCGCTACTATTTCAACACGCGGAATGACGTCATCTTGTTCGCAAGTTCCGGGACGGGCGCAATGGAGGGCGCGATATCGAATCTGCTTTCGCCCGGCGACCGCGTTTTGATCGGGACGGCGGGAAAATTCGGCGAACGCTGGGTCCAATTGGCGAAAGCGTACGGCATCGAATCCGTTGTGGTCGAAGCTCCCTATGGCCACGCTGTTCCCATTAGCGAGATGAAGAAGCACCTCGGAACCGGAGGACCGTTCCGCGCCGTGTTTATTCAGGCGACGGAAAGTTCCACGGGTGTGCGGAATGACGTCGAGGCGCTCGGCAAAATAGTGAGCGCGCTGCCGGAATGCTGTCTGGTGGTGGACGCCATTACCGGACTCGGGACCACGGAACTTCATCCCGATGAATGGGGAATCGACATCATGATCGGCGGCTCGCAAAAGGCGACGATGATTCCACCAGGTCTTGCGTTTGCCAGCGTCAGCGAGAAGGCCTGGAAGGCGATCGAAAAAGCGAAGCTGCCGCGATATTACTTCGACTACGCCAAAGAGCGCAAAAGTCTGTCCAAGGGGGAATCGAGCTACACTCCCGCGACTTCGCTGGTGGTGAGCCTGCACGCGGCCCTGAACTACATCAAGGAGCTTGGCCTTGAAAATCTGATCGGCAATGCGTCGCTTTTGGCTGCGGCGACACGCGAGGCCGCCACCGCATTAGACCTCACGCACTTTGCGGTGAGTTCCCCGGCGAATGCGGTCACGGCGATCAACGCCCCTGCGGGGATCGAGTCGACTAAAGTCGTCAAAGAGATGCGCAGCCGTTTTGGGGTGATCTTAACCGACGGCCAGGGCACGATGAAAGGCCACATGTTTCGTCTGGCTCATCTCGGCTACTACGACTTCCTGGATCTCATGGCCGTGCTGGGGGCGCTCGAAATTGCGCTCCTGAAAGTCGGGCACAAAGTGGACCTTGGCAGCGGCGTTCAGGCAGCGCAAAATGTTTATTTGCGGCGGGAAGCATAGTTCTTGATTTTCTCGGACTTTTCCTCTCTGTGTTCTCTGTGCCCTCTGTGTTGAAATCTTTTTGCCGTGTCAGAAGACAAAAAGGATTTCAACACAGAGGGCGCAGAGTCCACAGAGGGGAGGAATGAGGAAGAGATATCAAGGAAGTCGAGAGATGAAGGGAAATGTGTCAGATTTCTTGATCGACGCTCTTTCTGTCTCTCAGTGTTCTTTGTTCACTCTGTGTTGAAATCTTTTTTTGGAAGTTAGAAAGCAGTATGAAAATCCTTGTCGCAGACAGCGTTCCCGACAACATCATCGGAATTTTGAAGGCCGACCCGTCGTGGGAGGTCGTGAATCTCCCGAAGACCAAGGGCCAGGTCGCCGAGGAAATACGCGACGCCGATGCGCTGCTGGTGCGCAGCGCGACGAAGGTGACGGCTCAACTGCTCGAGAACGCCAAGCGCCTGGTAGTGATCGGACGCGCCGGCGTGGGTGTGGACAATATCGACCTCGACGCCGCCACCCGCAAAGGCGTGCTGGTCATGAATACACCGGGCGGAAACGCCATCAGCGTCGCCGAGCACACGATGACGCTCCTGCTGGCGATGGCGCACCCTGTAGCGCAAGCCGACGCCTCAATGAAAACGGGGAAGTGGGAGAAGAAGAAATTTACCGGTAGCGAATTGCGCAACAAGACGCTGGGGTTGATTGGACTCGGAACGATCGGGACAGAAGTGGCGCGCCTGGCGCAAGCGCTTAAGATGACAGTCGTCGCTTTCGATCCCTACGTTTCCACCGTCCTGGCCACGGAACAGAATATTCGCTTGCTGCCTCTCGAAGACGTGTTGCGCGCTGGCGATTTCATCAGCCTGCACTGCTCGCTGACGCCCGAAACCGAACACGTGATCAATGCCAAGACGCTGGCGCTTACCAAGCCCGGCGTTCGGATCGTGAATTGCGCGCGCGGCGAGCTGGTGGACGAAGCGGCGTTGCTTGCGGCGCTCGATAGTGAGCATGTGGCAGGCGCCGGGCTCGACGTATTCGAAGCCGAGCCGCCGGCGGACCCGCGTTTGACGAAGCACCCGAACGTGATCGCTACGCCGCACATCGCTGGTTCGACGGAAGAGGCGCAGAAAGTTGTGGGCACGCGCATTGCGGAACAGTTGCGCGACTATCTGCTGACCGGCGCGGTCCGGAATGCCGTCAACATGCCAGCCGTTTCGCCCGAGGAGTACAAGAAGCTCAAGCCGTATCTGGAGTTGGGCGAAAAGCTTGGAACTTTCGTCGCGCAACTCACCGACAAACCAATTTCGGAAGTCTCCATCAGCTACGACGGCGGCCTCGCGGACATGAACACGCATCTCGTGAAGAACGCCGTCCTGAAGGGCGTCCTCAGCCAAATCCTGGCCGACCAGATTAACCTGATCAATGCGGGAAATTTTGCCAAGGCGCGCGGGATCGAAGTGGTCGAGGTGCGCAGCGGGCGCCGCGCCGCGTACTCCAATTCGCTAGGTGTGGCGCTGCGGACTGCCGGGGAACCCGCCTCCGTTCTGGGCATGATCGGCCTGAACAATGCGCTGCGCATCCTCGGCGTGAACAACATCGACATCGAAGCGCCGCTCAAGGGTTTCCTGCTCCTGATCCGCAATCAGGACGTTCCCGGCGTCATCGGCCGCGTCGGTACGCTGCTCGGCCAGCACAAAATCAACATCGCCAATTTCGCCCTCGGCCGCCTGCAGGATTCAAACGAAGCGATGGGCATCGTCAACGTGGACCAGAAAGTTCCGCCGGAAGTGCTGAGCGAACTTCGCGCGCTGCAAGCCGTCCGCCAGGCACGTGTCATCGAAATTCGCTAAACGGAGTGGCGTGCGAGGAAATTAAGTTGAAGCATCGCACCCTTGCAAAAACCGCAAGGATGCGGCACCCGGTAAGCCAGAGGAGAGCGTTCCGTCGACCGAACAATTGAAAGGTCATAGCGACATGGGCGGTCAGGCCCAGCCCACAGTGGAAGGACAATGCGTCTGAATAACTGCGTATCGCGTGTACGAGGCGGATGTCCGCCCAAAGCAAGCAAACACGCGGAAATAATTGAAAGAATCCGCGACCTAGAGCGGTGCCTTCGCGAGTCGTTTCAGTTGCAAGGCATCATATCGAACGACCCAAGGATCGCCGATTTTGCAAACCAGTTGGCTCACTGTGAAAGCTGGGCAAAGCGATGGAAGAAACTCCTGAAGGTTGCCAGTAGACTACCGAGGACGGACATTCTGTTTTGGATTCAGGAAGCTGCTAGGCGTGGGGACCTGGACGAAGCAGTTTGGAGAGGATTCCTGGCCGGTCACTTCGGACGAGCATCGACTGAAGACCCGGGTGTCGTCGTTAGTAGCGCCAAATTCCTCATGGGGTTCGGACAACAGCCATACTGGACTTGGGGACGCATTTCCTCGAATCCTGAATCTCTTAGAATATGGCTGCTTGAGCATCACGTGGAACTCCGATCTCTTTCCTACGGGAACCACAGGAAGTATGAGTCGCAAAAACCCGAAATCTTGTATCGCGTATTCCGCAGTTTTCTTGACTGGGTAGCAGAAAATGGTGGCCCTCCCACGGTGGCGTTCCGATTGGAGGTGGAAGAAAGTCCCGAATCCAAATTCAGGCTTTTATTTAAGTCAGTTGGATCGATTTTCAGGTTCCGCCGGACGGGAACCTTCGACCTGCTCTCCCTCATGGGTGGTATGGGGCTCCTGCCAGTTCGAGCCGATTCGTGTTACCTACGCGGGTCGACGGGTCCCATGAAGGGTGCACTAAAACTATGGGGTAGGAGGCCTCCACGTGAGCTGTCTCTACTTGCCGACGCAACTGCGAAGGCGCTCGATATACCTTACGACATTTTTGAGGATGCGCTTTGCATGTGGCAGAAATGACCGTTTTCGCCGGGTGCCCCATCCAAGCGGTTTGTGCAGGAGTGTGTCTTAAGTTCTTCGCGGGTTGGTGGCGCAATCCTACCAAATAGTCTTGCCTTCGGCCAACGCTGTGGCCCCGATCAGCCGGTCACTGGGGTCTCTTGAATAAGTCGCGGGAAGCTGACTTGCTAGAACCGCGATTCTTGGGGTGATCGGGCGGATCGCAGTTCGTGACGAGAGCTTTTCGAGAAAATCGTCTACTGTTCCGGTGAAGTTGAGACGACCGTGAGTCGCCAGCCAGGCTAACTCCCAAAGTGTGATAGCTGAAATGGCGAGCCCGCCATTCGCGCCGGCCGTTCGGATCGCATCGGCCGCAGTTTTTGACAATTTGGCGGGCTCTCTTGCCGCCCAGATCAACGCATGCGTGTCCAGGAGGATCATCGGCCGCCGCCTGTGAACCGGCTATGGCCGACAGGTCCGCCGAAGCAGCGGGTTGTGCTGCGGAGACGGATCATTTTTTCATGATCTTCCAGTGGCTGGGTGGAACTACCGGCGACTCGATATCGCCGACGATCTCGAATTCACCGGCCATAAAGCCCAAGATGTCGCCCTTTTCGGGCTCAGCCGGAATCACCTTAACGACCGGCTTTCCGCGCTTGGTCACAATCACCGGCTCACCCGTTGCCTGAACATCGTTCATGACGGTCAGGCATTTGGCTTTGAATGCGCTCGCTTGCATCCGCTTCATGGTGTCCTCTTCACGTCCATAGTCATATTAACATGACCAACTGGAGAACGGTAGTCTTCGGGCGGTTTTTGTAGCAATGCCACTTTAGGCTGTGCGCTTTTCTCCGACTGCATCTGCGACGGCGAGAACCTGCACAGGCAGGAGTGCCTGTGCCACTAAAACCTGCATTCAAGACGGGTGCCCCATCCTTGCGGTTTTCAGCAAGGGTGGGGTTTTTGTCTACGTGCTCGGACCCTTGAAGTCAGTCGTTTCAAAGCTCGCGGATTGAAAATCTAGAAAAAACCGCACCCTTGCAAAAACCGCAAGGATGCGGCACCCAAGATTGTGTCGTAACCCGCGTCGTCGCATTCGGATGGGTTTTCGCCATCGGTCAATGTGTTCAAGTTGAGACGAAAGCCAGTTCTGCTTTTCACGAGCAATTTCTGCAACTAATCTTCACTCCCGGGGCCCGTTCTGACTATACTTATCGTTTTCCGGGCCTTTCGGCCGAACTCCCCCACACAGGACCGGAGTGGAGATTGCGATGACACCCGAAGAGAAGCGTCTGGACGAATCGCATCAGCGCACCCGGCACTGGAAGCGCTGGGGACCCTACGTTGCCGAGCGGCAGTGGGGTACGGTCAGGGAAGATTACAGTCCGCATGGCACGGCCTGGGAATATTTTCCGCACGAACATGCACGTTCGCGCGCGTATCGCTGGGGGGAAGATGGGATTGGGGGGATCAGCGACCGTCACCAGCGGGTATGCTTCGCTCTGGCGCTTTGGAACGGGCGCGATCCCATCCTTAAAGAGCGTTTGTTCGGCCTCACAGGAAATGAAGGCAACCATGGCGAAGATGTAAAGGAGTACTACTTCTACCTCGATTCGACGCCTACGCATTCCTACATGAAGTACTTGTATAAATATCCTCAGGCGGCCTACCCGTACGCGCAGCTCGTCGAGGAAAATCGGAGGCGAAAAAGACGCGACCCGGAATACGAGTTGCTGGACACGGGCGTGTTCAATGATAACCGCTATTTCGATGTGTTTATGGAATATGCCAAGGCGGCGCCGGAAGACATCCTGATCAAGATCACGGTCTGGAATCGCGGTCCGGAGGAAGCGCAGCTCGATCTGCTGCCCACGATGTGGTTTCGAAATATATGGTCTTTCGGAGGGAAACACGGGCATCCCAAGCTCTGGCGCATCAAGAATTATTCAGTGGGGGACCGTCCGGCCGCTGCTGTCGTGGCCGCGCAGGAGAGCCGGTATGGTACGCGGTGGTTGCTGGCCGAAGGCGCTCCCGAGATGCTTTTCACCGAAAACGAAACCAATTTTCAGCGCGTGTTCAACTTTCCAAATGCAACGCCGTACGTTAAGGACAGCTTCCACGATTTCTTGGTTCACGGCGCGCACGAAGCCGTGAATCCCGCGCAAACGGGCACTAAATGCGCTGCGCATTATCGCGCTCGAATCGCGCCCGGGGCGTCCGTAACACTCCGCTTGCGCCTGACGAACAACGATCCCCATACTGAGGGGCTCCAAGCTCCGGCCCAGACCGGGGCGTCGAGCGTAAATGCAGATCCCGCACGCCACGCGCAAATGGCCAATCCTTTCGGGGAAGAGTTCGAAAAGACGTTCGACTTGCGGCGCGAAGAAGCAGATCAATTCTACTCCCACCGTTTCCCGCAGGAGCGCTCTGGCGACGCGCGCAACGTCCTGCGCCAGGCACTCGCAGGAATGCTTTGGTCGAAGCAGTGCTATCACTACGATGTCCGAACCTGGCTGGAGGGCGATCCTGGGCAGCCGCCTCCTCCGCCCGAACGCAAAAAAGGGCGCAACCACGATTGGACGCATCTTTACAATGCCGACGTGCTATCGCTACCCGACAAGTGGGAATACCCCTGGTACGCAGCCTGGGACCTGGCGTTCCACACCATCGCGCTGGCTCTTGTGGACCCTGATTTTGCCAAGGAACAACTCATCCTCCTGTTGCGCGAGTGGTATATGCACCCGAACGGGCAATTGCCCGCCTATGAGTGGGCGTTCGGCGACGTCAACCCGCCGGTACATGCCTGGGCGGCGTGGCGCGTCTACAAGATCGAGAAACGCGTCCGCGGGCGCGCCGACCGGAGCTTCCTCGAACGCGTATTTCATAAACTCCTGTTAAATTTCACGTGGTGGGTAAATCGCAAGGACCCGGATGGCATGAACGTATTTCAGGGCGGGTTTCTGGGTCTCGACAACATCGGGGTATTCGACCGTTCGCAGCCGTTGCCCACCGGAGGGCATCTCGAGCAGTCGGACGGCACCAGTTGGATGGGGATGTATTGCCTGAATATGCTGGCCATTGCGCTGGAGCTGGCTCGCGAGAACCCGGCCTACGAAGATGTGGCGAGCAAATTTTTCGAGCACTTTGTACACATCGCGCACGCGATCAATGTTCACGGCGCTGAGGGTTTGGCGCTCTGGGATGAAGAGGACGGTTTTTATTACGATGCGATTCACTTGCCGAACGGTGAGCAGCACTATCTGAAAGTGCGCTCGATGGTGGGCTTGATCCCCTTATTTGCCGTCGAGACGCTCGAGCCGGAAACGATTGCGCGCCTGCCCGGATTTCAGCGGCGGATGCAATGGTTCCTGGACAACATGCCGGACTTCGCGTCGCATGTCGATAGCAGCCAGATGTCGCCAAACGGACCGCGGCGGCTGCTTTCGCTGGTCGACCGCAAGCAGTTGGTGCGCATCCTGGGGTATATGGTCGATAAAGAGGAATTTTTCTCGCCGCACGGCATTCGCGCGCTTTCGAAGTTTCACGCGGCGCACCCGTACATCCTCGCGGTCAACGGCAGCGAATACAGGGTGGATTATGAGCCGGCTGAATCGCAGAGCGGCACGTTCGGCGGAAATTCCAATTGGCGCGGGCCTGTCTGGTTTCCGACCAATTTTCTGATGATCGAATCGCTGCAAAAGTTTCATCACTACTACGGAGACGGATTCAAGGTGGAGTGTCCTTCCGGCTCCGGCCAGCAAATGTCTCTCTGGGATGTGAGCGCGGAAATCTCGCGATCGCTGGAGCACATTTTTCTGCGCGATGGCAATGGACGGCGGCCGCTCTACGGCTCGCTTGAGAAATTTCAGAAGGATCCCTGGTGGCGAGACCTGATTTTGTTTTACGAATATTTTCATGGCGACACCGGAGCCGGGCTGGGCGCCAGTCATCAGACCGGGTGGACAGGCCTCGTGGCAAAGCTCCTCGAGCAAACGGGGGAGTAAGATTTTGTAGCGCCCCGACAGGGTCGGGGCACGGTCGGTTCAAGCACATGCCCGCCCCCGGCTCGGCACGCGCTCGTGCAGATCAGGGACTTCTCATGCCCGTGTCATTGTGAAGTGTATAGACTAGTAGGTGAATGGAGGACAGTATGAACTTCCACGACAAAGTCGTCCTGGTTGCTGGCGGCACGGGCGGACTGGGCCGCGAAGTTACCATGGCCTTTCTCGAAGCAGGCGCGGCCGTGGTGGCTACTTACCGGCGGGCGGAAGAGTTTGCCGCGGTGGTTTCCTCGGCGGAACGCATCGGAGCGAAGCCGCCGGACGGTGCGGCGGTGGACGTGACTGATGCAACGGCGGTCGAGCAATTCGTTGCGGGTATTGTGGCAAAACACAGGCGCCTCGACATTCTCGTCAACACGGTCGGCGGATACGCCGGTGGAATAAACCTCTGGGAAGTGGACCCTCGGACTTACGATCAGATGCTGCAACTTAATCTGAAGGCCGGGTTTGTTCTGGCGCGGGCGATCGTGCCGGTGCTGATCCAACAGAACCGCGGATGGATCGTCAACATCGCATCGAAGGCCGCGCTGGATCACGGCGCGGGCGGCGCTCTGTATGCAGCGTCAAAAGCGGGCGCGCTGGCCTTGTTTGATTCGCTCGCCGCCGAAGTGAAGCCGTATAACATCAATGTTAATTCCGTGCTCCCGAGTATCATCGATACTGCGGCGAACCGGAAGGCAATGCCGGGAGCGGATTTCTCCAAATGGCCAAAGCCCCAGGAAATCGCGCGCGTAATCCTGTTTCTTTGCTCCGAAGAGGCCCGCGTGATTCACGGCGCGGCGATTCCGGTGTACGGGAAGACTTAATAAGTAGAAGCGTTGCAAAAGTTAATTTTACCCTTACAATTTCCGTATGCTTGACGCTCAGAGGTTTTTCCTCTTTTTCATTGCGGCTCTGGTTCTCGCTGTGACTCCGGGCCCCGGCATTTTCTACGTCCTCGCCCGCACGCTCGCCGGTGGTCGCCGCGAAGGAATTTTGTCCTCGCTTGGAACCTTTGCGGGCGGGATGTTTCACGTCTTCGCTGCGGCTCTCGGTGTCTCCGCCATCCTCGCCGCGTCCGCGGTCGCATTCCACACGGTCAAGTATGCTGGCGCCGCTTACCTCGTCTGGCTTGGTATTCGAATGATCCGAACCCGCAACGCCGAATTGCCCGTCGAAACTTTGGCCCCTTCTCGCAGCCCTTTCGGTCAAGGCATCGTCACGGAAGTTCTCAATCCCAAGACTGCTCTCTTCTTTCTCTCCTTCATCCCGCAATTCATCTCACCCCGGCTCGGTCATATCTTTTTGCAATTCTTGATTTTTGGCATGGTCTCCGTCGCCCTGAATACGAGTGCAGACTTGCTCGTTGTTTCTCTCGCCGCTCCACTGGGACTCAAGCTCAAGGCCAGCGCCACATTCCGTCGCCGCCAACGGGTTGCCTCCGGCTTCGGCATGATCGGTCTCGGCGCCTACGTCGCGCTTACCGACAGCAAGTGAATTTTCAGAAGTTTGCGCTGCGCTGAAGCGGTTGCAGCGCTGTACTTGGCAGCTAAGACTTTTCGTATGACGTAAAGTCAGGATGAGACGCAATTTTCGGCACTTCCACTAGCTCGACCAGCACCTTGGTGCCGTTCCAGGAAGTGACCAGGAAGAAATTCACACGCGTCCCATTTGCGCCAGACCGAGTCGCAGGATAGATTGGCTCAATCTGGAATCTCGAACGCAGGATTTCCGTTGCGCGGTCCACATCGGTCACGTCGATTTCCACCTGCTGAATTCCCTCGCCAAATTTTTCTAGAAACCGCGCAATCGCGCCACTTCCGTCCGGCGCCTTTGTTGTGAGGATGTCCAAGCGGGGAGTTGGAATGAACCGTCCCGCGAATTCAATCTCGAACTCCAGAACGTCCTGGTCGGGAGGAGCGTCGGCGAGCGGTGGAGAGCCGTTCGCCGTGCGAATCTTGCCGAAGATTTCAGGGAGCACGGCAATTCCTATTGTCAGTCTCGGAAAGGATACATTCCGTCCATCGGGGCGCACGAATTGTTCTTGCACAACGAGACCGCGAAAATCGCCATCTTTGAGCCACCCATCGAACCAACTCAAGGTCCGTGTGGCTCCGAATCTGAAAAGGCGCAGCGCGATCTGCGCGCGAGTTTCCGGATCCGGGTCCGCCAGACGGTGTATGTCCTCAGGAGTTGGCGGGAGAACTGTGCTGACCCGGCCTCGGCGTTGAAGACGCCCACTTTGGCGTTTGCGGATTTCCACAGCGATGACGGAGATTGCGATCGCCATCACGATGATACTGCCAACGACTCCGAGGGAAATTCCCGTCGGAATGTGTATCCACGGGTCCGCCAGCATCTTGGCGCCGACGAACATGAGCACGATGGCGAGGCCTTCGTCGAGATACTGAAAATAAGGAAGGATTCCGGCCAATAGAAAATAAAGCGCGCGCAGACCTAGAATCGCGCAGACATTTGAGGTGTAGACCAAGAAAGGATCTCGCGTGACGCCAAACACCGCTGGAATCGAGTCCACGGCGAGAACCAAATCCGTCGTTTCGAGGACGATGACGACGAGCAAGAGAGGTGTCGCCAGCCATCGGCCCGCTTCCCGCACGAACAATCGCGCCCCGGAGCCGGTCTGGGACATGGGCAGAATCTTCTGCACCCAGTGAAGAACCGGATTTTTCTCCGGGTGCACCATGTGGTCCGCGCCGAACAGCTTGAAACCCGCGTACAGCAGAAACGCGCCGAATAGATAGAGGATCCAGTCGAAGCGCTGAATCAGAACCGCGCCCACGCCAATCATTGCGCCGCGCATGACGAGCGCACCCAGAACCCCCCAGAACAGCAGGCGATGCTGATACCGGGCATCGACTCGAAAATACTGGAAGATCAGGATGAAGACGAATACGTTGTCCACGCTGAGCGATTTTTCGATTACATAGGCCGTGAAAAACTCAAGGCCGGGGCCGCGTCCATGGGAGGCAAGAATCCACAACCCGAATCCCACGGAAAGCGCGACCCACACGGCGCTTTCGAGCGCCGCTTCGCGAAGAGAAATTGTGTGGGCGCGACGATGGAACAGTCCCAGGTCCAGCAACAGGAGCAGCGCCACGCCGGCGTTAAAGGCGATCCAAAGTGTCCAGGTGCCCATCTACGCTATGCTCGCATCTTGCAGGGGAGGCAGTAAAGAAGGAGCCTTTAGTGGTTGGAATTCTGTGCCGTACTGAAAGGCTTCGCGGCGTTGAGATTCGACAACTCTACGCGAGTTACTTCGCCTGGACGCACAGTGACAGGGAAATCCCAGCGAAGGCGTACATCTCCCGAGATAGCCTGCATGCCGAGTATATCAATCCAATAGCGGCCGGGCGCCAAGCCCGCGAAAATGCCGCGGCCATCCAGATTGGTGTCCGTCTGGGCCACCAAATAGCGAGTTTGAGCGATCGCCAGCGTGCGCTTCTCGATGCGCCGCCGCTGGTCTGCCTCTATTTGTTCCCATTTTACGGATGGGTTGATTTCGGTTAGGCCGGCTTCAATTCCCGGAATGCTGTCCGGCGTCCTGCCAATGAATTTACGAACTGCTTCCTTGTACTCTGCTTTTGCGTCATTGAATTTTTCTGGGTTGGAGACTTCGTCCTTCAGATTGAATTTCGGTTTGGGAAAACCGTTCCCCTCGTAACCCGAATTGCGAAACATATAAGCATTGTAAAATTCGGGCGTGTCCACGATATCGTCCGCGGTGAGTAGATTTGTGAAATCCCTTCCAGCAAGCTGCGCGGTGTGATTCTTTTTCATCCACGCTTTCAATTTGGGCGACACGCTCAGGCCGTCGACGAATTTATCGAGGTCCGGGGCTGGTTCGAGTTGCATGGCCTCCTGGCGGATGTCTTCGAGGCTTTTGCGCAAGAGGTAAAACGTCAATTGGCGGACAGGCTCGGGCCGTCCGTCCGTAGGGGCCACTTGCGCGGTGAATTCCACGTTCCCCGTAGACTGTGCCGCAAGCCATCCCGGCGCGGTAACGAGCAGCAGTCCAAAAACGATTGCGGTACTGCGAAGGTGCAATCTAATTTTCATAGTGTCCCTCGCGAAGTGTACTCCGCCCCGGATGCGATTGGGAATGATTCCTGACAGTCGGGTTTCCGTTTGAACAAGGGCCGAAGGGCGCATCGATTGAACCACCTTTCCCTTCAGGGAACTCGGGCGATAACCCTCTTGCGCTTCTCGCTTGGCAGCCGCGTAAACCGCAGATCCTTTCCCAGCTTCCATTTCGTTACGAAGATAATTTGGCCAGTGTGATACGCAAAATGCTCGACCACGTGGGACACGGCATACATCCCGGAGACGCGAAAACCCTGGATGTTGTGATTTCGCATGAGTGAGTTTTCGGATAAGCGGTCCAGAACATTGCAAGCTTCATCCACGGTCTTGCGGAGCAATTTAATGAGCACCCGGCGGGGAATGGGGCCGCCCTCCGTAAATTCCCGGTCTCGATCACGGCAGTCCTGCCCGTCTCCCAACCCGGAGACGATCCATTGCCGGACGTTTCCAGAAAGATGGAGCACAAGATTGCCTGCACTATTCGAAGCGGCGTTCGCTCTCCACCAAATCTCCCTTTCAGGCAGCATCTTGAGGCACCTGATGAGCCGGGGCATGTGATAAGCCGCGAGGGAGTGCTGTGATTCTGAAAGAAATGATCGTGTGAACTCGGATTTTCTCGGTTTCATGATCTGCTTTCCTCCCGGAGTCCACGGAGCCCCGAAGGTTCAAGAGTCGAAGGGGAACGCCTGCGGCGATCACCATTCGTGGCAGGGCACAGCATCCACTTCAGACGTGTCGCCTGCCCTCTTTGTACAAGAAATTATAGTAAACGGAAAGTGACTTCGATGGGAACGCGGGTGGCAACGGGCTTCCCGTTGGGGCCAAGAGCTGGCTTACATCTCCATTCCTTGGTGGCTTCAGCGGCTTTTTCTTCCAGGCCGAGTCCCGGCCCTCTCACAACTTGAACGTCGGTAACGCGTCCGTCCACCGTAATGGTGCCCTGGAGCGTAACGACACCTGAATATTTCGCTTTGCGAGCTTCTTCGGAATATTTCGGGTCTGGCATGTAAAAGCATGTCGGGTAGCCGACGCCACCGGTACCCGCGTGAAAAACGCCGCCCCCGGTTCCGCCGCCCTCACCCGGACCCAGACCGCCGCCGGAACCGCTTCCAATACCGGTGCCTGTGCCGGTACCGATGCCACTGCCGCCGCCAGGGCCGCCTGAACCGTTGACAAGCTTCTGAAGGGGATCGCCGTAGTTATCTAGATTCGGGCTAGGGATCTTCAAATCCGGAGGCCCAAGCAACGTCGCGTCAATCTTCGACTCAGGTTTTGTATGCACCATGGGAGGAGCAATCTGCGTCATGCTCCACTTTGGCAATTTGCCTCTCGTTGGCGGGAGAGCCGCCCGCTCACCGCCTCCGCCGCCTCCGCCGGCCTTGTCTTTGCCGGGAGGCAGTTTCATGGCGTAGTCAGAGATATCGATCGGCGTGACGAGCTGGCTGCTGGCGACGGGAGTTTGGGCCGCCTTCGTGGCAAATTTGTATAACGGAAACAGAATTAGCAGCGTGATTCCGATGTGCACCCCTAGGGCAATCGCCTGCGACGGTCCGAAGGCTTTATCCTTGCTCCAAATGTCTTTGACCTTAACCGGCTTGCTCGTGACATTGAGCGGAGGAAGTTTCGGCGGGGAGATCAGGTCGCGAATATTCTGAAAGAAGACCTTATAAAATGGCTCCCAATCAACCGTCATGCGCGAAGCGGCTGCGCCACGGATCGCGCGCGGCGCTGGCTTAAACCATTCCTTTAAATTTTCAGTGAGGCCGCTGCCGAAACCTTCTTGCGTGAAAACGTCGCCCTTGCCGTTCTTCGGGATTTTTACAGGGCGTTCGGCGAGGAAATCTCGCAGGTTGGAAAAAAAACCGTGGGAGAGAGGCCTTTGGGCGCCTGTAAAACGCGGGGCAGAATCCCCCGAAGGCAACGTCACTTTGGGTGGCGGTGTGCTTGGAT
>WNGI01020084.1_pt1 | contig 16256 bp, 22 predicted proteins | sample 5400621 | NCBI WGS metagenome assembly WNGI01 (sample SAMN13153374, study PRJNA577476) | soil metagenome | isolation source: 20 cm soil or saprolite under Garry oak tree replicate 1 | place: USA:California | collected 2016-06-15 | reverse complement strand
CTGAATCAAGCGACATCATCCGGTGCATCCAGGAGGGTAACACCGTTTGGGCGAGTGGAATTACATAGCGTGGCGTGGGAAAACCTCGAGGAGGCGTAACATCTAAATTTGTTGCAACAGGGAAAGGTATAGCTCGAATTAACAACATATTATGCGGTTTGGCAAAAGTCAATCGGAAAAGATGGCCGGTAAATTGGAAATGCATTTCGCAAACTTGATTCGCATGCCTTTCCCTGTTGCAATATAAATCCGACCTCTCCCAAAGCGATTTTTCCCCCGTGAGCTTTCCCGACAGCTAATTTGGTGCGTTGACTTTGAGAATTTTAGACGAGACACTGACACTCACCTGTGTTTGGACCCCAGGCAGGCGCCAAACACGGTACAAACGCATATCTTATCAATGAACTACGCCGACATCCGCTCGGTACTGTCGCAAGACCCAAGATGGGACAGCGTCAATGAATCTGCTGTTCTTGAGCCTTTCAAATATGTCAATTCGCATCCAGGAAAGGATATCAGGAGAAAACTTATAGAGGCGTTCAACTTGTGGCTGAATGTACCGGCAGACAAACTGAAAATCATTGCGGACGTCGTGAACATGCTACACACTGCGAGTCTCATGTGGGTAATGGTCTACGTTGGCAGTTCGATTCTTGACGCACGAACAGGGTAGACGATATAGAGGACGACTCGCAACTGCGGAGAGGACACCCAGTAGCACACCGGATCTATGGTATCCCGCAGACCATCAACGCTGCAAACTATGTCTACTTTCTTGCTTATCAAGAACTTTTTGCGCTGCGAAATGATGCATCTGCACCCAGTGACCTAGACAAGCTTGTTACAGCGGAGCTGCTCTCCCTGCATCGTGGCCAAGGAATGGAGATACTCTGGCGCGACTCCCTGAGATGCCCCACGGAGGAAGAATACATATCAATGGTTAACCAAAGTGGGTACAAGCTCACCACCGAGACATGCGCTCACGCGAGCAGAAACGGGCGGGCTACTTCGGATCGGGATCAAGCTCATGATGGCCTGTGCAACGACGAACCGAGACGTGTAGGGACCGAGGCTTATTTTATGAAGCGACTCGAGCTCATTGGCCGCTAGGAATTACATTTCATTGGTCAACCTCATTGGAGTGTTCTTCCAGATAAGGGATGACTACATGAACCTGCAAAGCAAGGAGGTACCTTGTTTCTGTTCTCCGTAACGACAACTCTGTTTAGCGACGGATCTGTCAGTATTCGAACAACAAGGGATTTGCTGAAGACTTGACAGAAGGGAAATTTTCATTCCCTGTCGTGCACAGCATTCACGCCGACACGTCAAATCGCCAAGTGTTGAGTATGTATGGCACGTGTCAAATTTGTTTGGCTGATCTGGCGCTTGGGCAAGATGTTCTGCAAAAGCGACCGTCGACGCCGACGCTCAAGATTCACGCGATCGAGTATCTGCGGACGCATACTCGGTCGTTTGACTATACGTTGTCTGTGCTGGCGACGATGGAGGGGCAGGTGCGGGAGGAGATTGCGCGACTGGGTGGAAACAAGGGGCTGGAGGCGCTCGTTGAGTATTTGCACGTGAAGGTGCCCTGAAGGCTATGGGGCTAAATAAGGCAAATGTAGATTGCAACCTGGCGCGCACTGTCATGGAGTCAAAGTACATATTTTTCTGGAAGACAAACGAGGAATAGTGAGTGTAACGTACAACTGCATACAGGCACAGATATGAACGTGGGCAGTGGCTGGATGTCGCAGTGGTACTATTCTCCGTTCGAGGCGACGATCAAGATCGGGGGACAGACAGAGAGCGTCGTGTTTCCGACTGCGGAGCACTGGATGATGGTGCAAAAGGCGCTGCTGTTCGGAGATGAAGAGATTGCACGAGAGGTGTTGAAGATGAAGGAGGTGACGTCGAAGCGTATGGCAGAGGTGAAAGCGCTTGGACGGCGGGTACAGGGATTTGACGAGAGCACGTGGGTTGCGAAGCGGGAGGAGATTGTGCGGGAGGGGAACATGCACAAGTTTGGGCAGAACGCGACGCTGCGTCAGAAGCTGGTAGAGACGGGGACGGCGGGGCTGGCGGAGGCGAGCCCACGGGACCGAGTGTGGGGGATCGGGATCGGGGCGGGGCGGGCGGAGGAACGGCGGGAAAAGTGGGGACTGAACCTGCTCGGGCGGGCACTGGAGGAGGTGCGGGCGGCGATGGCGGGGACGACGGGCGGGTCGGCGGTGGAGTAGATATCTTGTCTCGTGAGAACCGGAAAGAGCCATGCCTGCGTCCTCCCACCCAGTCAACGTCTGGGATGCCCGCAAAGCCGCCGCCGCTGCCGCCCGTCCCCCAGGCGACGACCCATTCGTCGTCCGCATCTTTCACCGAGATCGCGTCCACGTCCCCGGAATCGATGACGCCGACGCTTGGCCAGAAGTCGGCAAATCCTCCACAAAGCAGCCAAAGAGTCTGTCCTCTTCCTCGTTTCCTTCTTCAAAGCTCATCATCCTTTCAGACGACAAAAAATGGGCCGAACACGCCCAGCCGCCCATGACATTGCCAAAGAACGGCCAACATTCGAAAGCCACTGTCGCTGCAAACGGCAGCGTCTCCCACTCGGGCCACAACTCGGCCTCTCACTCTCGCATCAACAGCAGATCAGGCAGCACCCAGTCTAGCCCTCGCGTTCCTAGGAACAAACGTCTACCCCTGGACGACGCCGACAATCTGGCTGCCGCAGACTCGACCGCGACCGCTCCAGTGCCAATCGCATATCCATCTCCAGTATATGGTCCGGACGCCTACTTTTCCCGTCAGCATCCTCCATTCCCTCACCACTACCGAAACCCCTCATCGCATTCTCCCTCCAACGCAAGTCACGGCAATACTCCACCGCTCTATCCACCCCCACCTCCGCCCATCCCTTACTCCGGTCCGAGTGCACCTTATCCGATGTACTACGGCCCTTTCGATTATGGCATGCCTTCCCCACAACAATCTTACGTCTATTGGAATGGTACCGGAACCGAGTCTTATCCTTACCCCTTACGCAACCCAATGCAGCAATATAACCCTGACCCTCCTTACGTGCAACAGTCTGCACGAGTCCCCCTGCCGCCCGAAGACTCTCAGGCAGTCGCCGGCTACATCGCCGCAACACCGCTCGATGACAAGCACAAAAAAGAAACAGTAACGTTTGGCAGCATAGCCGCTCCTGATTCCAGCCGATCTCCTGCCCCAACGTCACCCCCTCCCTTCGCAGGCGAATCGTCTTCATCTGAATCCAAAATAGAACCTATAGAAAGAAAAAACACTCCCTTTGTCATCGGAATGAGTGCAACTGAAGCAAGAAGCGCTCGATTGCGATCGCGGACGCGTTCATCCAAGGCTCACAGTCGCGCATCTACAACAGGATCTCCATCGCCCGACGCTGCAGATATCAAAGTCATTGATCTCACAGATAAGGTGTCCAAGTGGAAATTTGGTTTTGCAGAGGGTGAGATTTCCCCACCCATCCCCTCCAAGGAGACCCCCTCCGCACCTGAAACACAGGCCTCTTCCTCTGCCGTCACTCCCTTGTCTAGCATCAGCGCCAGTCTTCCTTTTGACGTTTCTCTCAACAGCTCAATACCGCCGACCCAACCGGGCAGTGCACTTGCCAACAACGTGGCGCTACCGAGCGACGCTGACACGGATGATTCGGATCCTTTTAAAATAAGGGATTATGGTTACGGCTTTGGATCTGGGACGAATGTTCCCCCTTCCGACGCTGCACCTGATTCCAAGCCCTCGCGCGAGGATAGAGAAGGAAGCGGCGAACCCCCAAAGTCCGATTATCGGCAGCGGCGGGGAGGCTATGGGTCATATGACAGGGGAGGCTACAGTGGGAGACGGGGACGTGACCGCAGATGCCCTCGTCTCAGTTCCAACCTCCCATCCTCCAGATGGGCGAAACCGTGAATGGTTACTATCCTCCTCCTCCTCACCAAGTGCCCCCGTTTCCTTACGATGCTTACCCACCACCACAAACATTTATGCATGTTCCTCCCTCGCCATCAGCTCCTCCAATGCCTGCCCCACGATCCCAAATATCATTCCCTCTAGATTCCACTCGCTATTGGCTACTTGGTCAGTTAGAATATTATCTGAGTCCTCAAAACCTTGCGCAAGACTATTACCTTAGACAGCAGGCAAGTGTATGATTCATCATACACTCGTGGATTATCTCATGTTCCTTGGCACAGATGGACGCAAAGGGTTGGATACCTATATCGATCTTGGCTTCCTTCAACCGCGTCAAGACTCTAACACCCGATTATCAGTGTGTCAAGGACGTACTTACCCTTTCGACTGTGCTGGCAGTCCATGAGGATTGGGTGCGGATGCATGGATGGGAAAGTTTTGTGCTGCCAAATGCACCACAAAGCAAGATAGAGCAGGACGGTGAATCGGCATCAGAAGCGACGATCGAAGCTCCAACGATACACGATGAAGCTGAACGCGGTGATGATGCCGAAGAGGAGGAAGAGGAGGAAGACGTCGTTTTCGTGATTGGGAAAGAGGCTAGCTGGTCTCCCCAGGCGCCACGCCACCAACCCTAATCCAACCTTTGCATCGCGTTTCCACTTGTTTATACGATTGAGATGACCTGTGTAGGTTGTTTTCCATTGTGTCATATATGAAATCTTGAACTGTTTTGCTCCTTTTTTCCTTCTTACTTTTGGGGGGTCCTTTGTCTGGACATTACCGAGATTCCTACCACGTCGTTTGCTACTTATCGTTGATATTAACTAGCAAAGTTTTATAATCTCACAAGGCATATGGTTTGATGTGCTCTGGTTATATCCTCTTTTGTCGATGACCGCCTTAGTAACGGCCATAAGGGAATATGCCGGAGAGGCACAATCGTGCTCCCCCAAGCGCTGTCACGTCGCCTTCTAATTGGCCAGCGACCCATGGCTTACGTCCATTATGCCGTGAGCGAGATGCGCGATCAAGAACGCGCTGCAGCTAACCATCGGCTGTCTATTCTCATTCGACTTGCGCTGCGTGCGTGGGGTTGTGGCACCGGTCATGCGGACGAATCTTGACATTGGGTGTGTATTTATGGCAATAAATTTCGTTCTAACTCAACTTGCCAAGTTGGCTTGTATCTACTCCTTCTAGGGTTTCCTTACTCCATCGCCGTCACCACAGCATGCCCGCCCTCAAGTCCAACAACCGCAAAAATACATGGCCTCCGCATCCCCCCGTGAACGAGAGCGAAGAAGCGGCGCGCACGCGCATGGAAGAGGAAGCAGAAGCAAAACGCGTAAGCGAATCGATTGACCGTGCGCTCTTGGCAGAACGCGAACAACTCAAGAAACGCTATTCCGGCGCAAAAATTCTTTTATTGGGTATGTCGTCCCCTTCTTTTACCTCACGCTCTCGTTGTGTTCTTTTTTTGACATTTTCCTTACTTAGGTCAGGCGGAATCTGGAAAATCAACCGTGTTAAAGAACTTTCAGCTCCATTTCTCCCCGAAAGCATTCGAAGCAGAGGTACGTTCTTCTCCGAGCTCAACATACTCCGACACCGAGTGCATGCAGGTTATCTTATGGTGTCCGGTCATTCACCTCAATCTCGTCCGCTCCGTCAACTTTATTTTGAACTTGCTCAATGACAGCGCGAGAAGCCCCCGGGATTCAACATCAACGCAATCTTCTGGGCAACGCGATGGTCCTAGACGGCATCTTCTCCGTCTGGCACCGCTACGTCACGTTGAAGAAAGCTTAGCGAAGAAGATCTCTGGATCTGTCCACGGCCTTCACACTGAGAAGACAGTTCATTACCATCCATCGCGACCATCGGAAGTTGAGCTGCGCTCGGGCTCGGGATGGAAGGGTCTATTTAAACTCAAACGACAGGCTGATACGAACGACACGGATGATTCTAATAGACGGATCTTGGCAGCTTGTGCGGATGATATCCTGCATATGTGGGCCGACCCTGCTGTCCGGGAATGTCTGGCCTCAAATGACATCGTCCTGGAAGATCAACCGGGTTTGTAAGTCGGATCCGACCGTCTCTATGGAATGCATTCACATGTCAATTATAAGCTTCCTGGAAGATATAAAGCGCATCACCGAAGCAAATTACCAACCAACATCAGGTAGGTCTCGAGGCACAATATCATACAGTTTTCGTATTCATTTCCATAGGTGATGTACTGCGGGCACGTGTGGCAACCATCGGACCTGAGGAACACCACATACAAGTGGAAGGCGGGCGTAAGTAGGCTAGGCCTTTTGATTGACAACCTTCTTAGTCATCGCTAGTTTCGGATAAGGCCCGCCATTGGACGATATATGACGTCGGAGGGAGCCGAAGCCAGAGAGGTACGCAGACCCTTTTACGGATTGTTTTCTTTCGGAAGTTTTTCATATCGGAACCAGCTGCGTGGGCACAATTCTTCGATGACGGTTAGACCCTCCAATTGATGACAGGTTCATTCTCACCGAGTGTCAAACAGTGAACGTTATAATCTTCTTGGCCCCAATATCGGCATTCAACCAAACTCTTGCCGAGGACGAGGGTGTAAACCGTTTGGTATGAACTTGAAAATGAGCAGGCAACAACTATTGATATTTTCCCAGGTGGACAGTATGAGGCTATGGGAGCAGATTTGCGCCAACAAGATTCTAGCTTCCGTAGAGCTCATTCTATTTCTAAACAAACTCGATATTTTAGATGCGAAGCTCAAGTCGGGGATACAGTTGGCAAGGTATATTACGTCGTATAGCGATAGGCCAAACGAAACCAAGCAAGTTGCGAGATGTAAGTGGATCCTGGTTTGTTCTGTACGATTTGAATATAATATTCCTTGGACAGATTTACGAGATGTTTTTATCGCGCTTCACCAGCAATATTCTCCGAAGAAAAGAAAAATGTATCCTCATCTGACTTGTGCCATCGTAAGCCTTCTCGTTTATTTTTCGCATTGGCTAATACTTTGGCAAGGACACAAATGCTACCTCATCCGTTATCACTCAAGGTCAGCATTAATAAACTGGACTTTAATCTATCCTGACGTCTTTTCTAGTCCAGGAAATTGTGCTAGTCAAGCTTCTAGCACAAAGCAGTATCCTCTGATGCACCACGTACATTGTATCACATATCTTGTACAGCTACATATAATACTGTAATTTAATTATTTATCTTAGAGATAGCAATGTATGACGTAATACACTGCGCAAGTGACTCGTCCGCAGAAGCGCCAGTGCCTCCTTGCTTCCTGCTTGCATCCATGGTCAAGACCTCAGACGTTATCCTCATTATTGTACGTAAATTCAATGGAGACCGTACAACATACTAACTTGCCATCAGGTAGCTATCTTACTCCCTCCCGCCGCAGCGGCTATAGTCACTGGATGCAGCTGTGACTTGCTCATCAACATCTGCCTGACTATGTACGTCCACGACCTGGAGACACGAGTGCTGGACTGATACATGACAGCCTGGGGTATTTCCCTGGCCATATCCACGCATTCTGGCTCATTTACAAGAAGATGCAAGCAGAGGAAAGATATGGAGTCGGCAGTTTCATGTGTAAGTGTCATTGGTCTGTCATACGCGCCTTGATTACTGAGGTCCACAGATGTTGGAAATGGTGTATACCAACCTATATACCATCAAGTTCCGGGAGCGTATTATGGAGCTACTGGACCGTAGTCTCGGAGCACTCATATCGCTTGAGTGCTATCTTTCCTTTGACGCTATTCTCATAGAACGGACCCACGATGTCTTGAATATTCGTGGATGAATATTATGTATGAATGAATAACATGAATTACTACTGTTCTAAGTATATGACGAAGTGATGAACGGTACCAATATTGTGATGTATGTACTAGTCAGTCAATGCGACCGATATTGGGATAGAGAGGTTCGCCTTGTGCATGCGTTATTCAAGAGATATGTCTGCGGCCATGTCTATTACACAAGTGATGCAAATGGATTCTTGGATTTGTGAACCGGCGACTTGCGACGGGGCTCATAAGAACTTTGTGTGCTATCGGAAAAGCGGGAAGTTAGCTCTTTCACTGGCTGTCGAACGTCCGGCCCTCGGCGAGCTGCGCCAGTAACTTGCGAGTAAATGGACGGAGCAGCATGTGAACTGATGCCACTAAGAGGCCGTACGTCATCCTGGGATGGGGGCGCTTCTCGATAGGATCCGATGATCTTCACTATATCGTCATCATCGTCCTTCAGTAGACCATCAGAGGAAGTTCTCGCTTCTTCCGCATCTCTTATTTTGGCAAGTTTGACACTTTCGCTTTCACGATTGTTGGGATCACGTATTGGTACTCTTCGGTTCTCCGAGTGTCCGAATAGCTTCTCTCCGAAACGAATCAAATGCCATCTCCAATTCTGTTTCTGAGCAAGTCCCTTGCTGGCAGCGAACTCGGCTGTGCGTTTGGCGCGACGCTTCTTGGCTTTGCGGCGGCATAACCAGAGGAAGACGACAAAAATAAAAGCACAACCGAGCGTCATTAGAAGAATTTCCCACCATGTCAGGGAGCGGCGCACAACGACGGTAGTTGGTTCGTTGATACCCGTTATGGATGGTAGAGGAGGCAAGGAGCTGGTCTGTGAACCTTGAGGAACGACGATCAAATCGGAAAGGCAAACACCTAGGCCAGGAACAACGGTGGAATTATTTACACAATTGGCGGTGGTGCATGAGCCAGAACGTAGAACGGAACTGGTGCTGGTACAGCCAAGACAATTACTTGGCCCTGTTCCTGAGCAGCTCGAACAACTGGAATCGCAGGATTGACAAGAGGATGTCGTCGTGTCAAAGAACTGCGATTGGCCGCAAGTTGGGAGGCAGCGTCCATTATCAAGAACCGGACGATCGGATGGGCAGCTACTACACTGGTTGAAATTACCACCAGAACATGTAGTACAGTCAGGATGACACGTGAGGCATGCGCCAGACGACTCGAAGGTGTTGGACGGACAAGCCTGAACGCACTTTCCATTCGAAGCCAGAAGGTTACCTGCACAGGCAAGACAGAACGTGGAAGACCTTAAGCAGGAGCTACATGACGAATCACATGCTAGATCTGCTAAGTTCAAAGTTCCACTCGAAAGTAGATAGGACATACCTGTACAAGTTAAATTGTCTTGCGGAGAAACAAATGTACCGCTAGGACACTCTGTAACACATTGGCCTTGGGAAAGAAAGAAACTGGGCAAGCATCCAGTGCATTGCAGTTCGTTTACGGTAGAAGCAGCATTAAAGTTAGGTATAATGCACGACGTGCACTTTGCAGGACAGCCTTACATTAGGTGAGTGGAACTTGACTTTGAATGACGCAAGTGAACGTACTATCGCATTCGTGCTTGTTATTGTCTGCAATCAGATTCGTACCAGTACATACACCATTGCTGTTGGCCGACACGCAGGCACCATTCAAGCTGTAAGAACCAGACGCACAAAGCGTGCAATCGCTTGATGTCCCGCCATTGCAACTCTGACATGCCGAGGCGCAAGGCTGGCAAGAGCTTCCGTTGCTGAAGCTACCGTTAGGACAGACGGTGCCTGTGCTAGTGGATTGTTGCTGAGGGGTACACTTGGTATTGTCGGCCGCATCTTTTGTGAAGCCTTGCTGACACTGGAGACATGTGCCAGATCCATTTTCGCATTGAGAACAACCCGATTGGCACACTAATTGACGGATTAGTCGGAAGTATCCAGGGTAATATGAAAATTGCTATTTACCGTTACAATCGCCAGACGAAGTTAGAAATAAACCTGAAGAACAGGTCGCGCATGCAGTTCCATTGGCTGCGGTTGTGAAGCCAGGGTTGCATGTACATTGACTATTAGATCCGCAAACACCATTCAGGCAGTTGCAACTTGAAGATGGGTTCTGTATGACGGGTTTCAAGCACAGTCCCGATCCATTGATCCCATCGTCACAACTAGTGCATCCACTTGGACATGGTTGGCATTCGGATCCAAAAAACCCGGACGCGCATGATTCACATGAGGCACCGGTAAATCCTTGTGAACACCGACAAGTTCCAGTGGCACTACATACCCCTGACCAGAACCTATAGGTAACTGGGACAGGTCTGGAACGGAGCTCCATAGAATGATGCGACTTGATTCCGCCTGCAAAGCGGCCCATACGCCCGGTGCGAGCGCAAGTGAACCTGCACTCAATGGGACGGAATTATTGCCGACAGGAGAGGAGGGTAGGCCAGCGAAAGCAGCAGTTCCTGAATAAAGCGATTCGGTGAATGTTGCCAGGCCAGGTTGTAGCTGCAGATTAAGAGGGAGTGTAGCCGCTGATGATACATTGAATCCGATTGAAGATGATAGAGATGTAGTAGAGGACGCCAGCAGGTCATGAATGAGTTGTGGATTGGTGTTCGAGGCATATTGTCCAGGAAGAATATGGACTTGGACAGGAAGCCCCGGGGCAGATAGTGTAGCACCGACTAGATAATGCGTAAAAAGCTGAGAATGATATACATATACTGCACTCACTAGTTACGTTTGAGAAACCCTCAAGACATTGCCCAGGTTGGCAAAGGACAGAAGGCTGTTGCGCTTGAAGACATTTAGCGTTGTTGAGACCGACAGCAAGGTCTAATTGATTATACCTGCAGTGAAGATACAAGGTACCAAAATGATCGATGCAATGATATTGGTGTACATCGCGAGAACGTTTCAGCTTGAGAAACGAAGCCGTAAGTGAGGTGGTAGAAGCAAAACAGAAGCCGAGCACCAGCGGCTGAAAGTAAGATGAGAAGAGCACCGGCCATTCCATCGTGCTTTTCAGCTATGGCGACCTTATTGTTCGGCGCTTGCCCAGGGACAATAGCCGGCCGCTGTTTGACAACACAATGTTGAACAAACAGAGTCACTATATTGATACATGTAATATAGAATTCCATTACAGCCGAACGATCCGAGTGTAGAAAGCGACCGTATACTAGCCCAACGGTGAATTTATTTAAACTGTCCTCTTCATGGGAGACTTCCAGGTGCTTGCACCTATTCCGACACCAAAGCTGGCAAACGCTCCACCCATGGCAGTATTGTTAGTTGAAGGCTGAGCAATATGTAAGGGCACCTGCATTCTTTCTAACTAAACATACATACCAAGGTATTGCTACCCGAGTTGGATGGCTGAAAGGTAGAGCGGTAGGATGAATTTGGTAGTGCGTGTATCGAGAGGAACTTGTTAGGTAATGGGCGGTCTTCCGTATTATACTATCCTCCAATATCAGCGAATTTTCAGAATCTGTAGAACGAGTCTCACCTGAAACTCGAGCCCGATCCCATCTGCCTCGGATACATCCAACAGCTTGACGAGCTTCTTGCCAATCCTGTTCAACTTTTCCACATCTTCTTTACTCCTCGTCCACACCTGGATCCGATCTACCTTAGACCTCAAACTTACCACTGCACCACAGATATCGTCTCCCTCTTCCAACTCTTCACCCACGAGCGCCATTGCAAGCCAGCTCCAACATCTATCTAATAGGGTCGGATTATTCTTCATCGTCAGTACCCACTTGCCGCCGCCGGCGTTGGCGGGGTCTTCCCACATGGGTTTGATCCCAGATTTGAAGAGATGGTAATTGGAATTGCGTTCGAGCTTGGAGGGGGGCTTGAGCCAATTGAAGTAGCGGCAAAAGGACTCGACAGTGTCGAATTCGCCGATGATGGTCAACCCGGCTTCGTAGTCTGTTACGTCTGTCGAGTGGGAGGCGGAGTTGGGCGCGCTGGGGGCATTGCTCGAGGAAGGTGTGTATGGCACGTTAGGTTTGGTATCATGGTATATTATCCTAGTAATTGAGTTAGCACATTCCGCAGTGTTAGGTATGCATACACACCACGGGAATTGAAGCGGATGCTCGGGGGCTTTAATCTTGACCCCTGGCGTTTTCGGGTCGTCCACTGTCTCCGGTTCTGGGGGTCTCGCCGATCCGTCGATACTCAGGGTCCGGGCCTTCACCAGGCGGGCTGTGATAGCATCCAAGCTAGGAACGCCTTTGTACCCCAACGGTACTTTCTGCTTCTTGGGCACTAGCACAGCGGGCCGCGTTTCAAGGTTGTGCTTTTCTAGCTGTTCCTCCGTCAGCGGATCCCCTTCTCCCACAGCTTCTCCTGCCTCACTTTCTCCCGCTTGGTGAAAGTCGACGGAAGGTGTGATAGATTTGGGTGGAGATATGGATAGCATCGACGGAGATCCAGATCGGGTGCTCGGGACGTTCACAGCCATGGAATCAACCGTGGTCGTTGAAGCATTTAACGGGTTCGACGTGCTCGTTGTCGATGCCGCCGAACCGGTCCTGAGGATATTGGCTGGTAATCTTGGGCGAGGTGCGGTGGTGGTGCTTGGCGGGTTTGAAATGTTGATGCGAGCTGCGAGCTGGTTGAGAGAGGGGAAACGGCCGGCGGGTGGGGCTTTAGAGGTATCAGTGGGTTTAGGTGGTAGTGAGCTCATTGTGGTGACCGAGAAAGAGCCAAACTGTAAACACCGCCAACTGATTATTGATGCATCCACATCAATCTAATTTGGACCAGCAGCTGCGTTCCTGGTCAAGTAGGAAGGCAATGATATCGGAAACGACAGCCGCACGGCGGTTGGCTATCGGGGACAAGATTCTGGTTGTGTTGTCGCTGGAGATATCGGTCTGATATACGATGGTGATCTGCCCGTCACCGGGCATAAGCAATCTGATGAAACTTCCCGTCTTCGTACAGTCTGTAGTGTGATTGTTTTTCTACTCTGCAAGCCATCCGCGAAAGATTCGATCATAAGGACATGGGTTATGGTTAAGACAAGACCCTTGATCGAGTACAGATATTTTACATAACATCTATCCGAAACTTTCGGCAGTTATAACTACATATTAACTTTCGACCGCTGGCACATTCTATCACTTGCAATGATCAATAAAAGTTCAGAACGGACAGAATCTTCTCGTATTGATGTCTAACATGAGGGACGACGATGCATGTTACTGGCCGGGAGATGTAGTACTAGTAGTGTCACTACGCGTCGAATTATTTTACTCAAGTCCAACTTGATTTTGGTTATAAACTTTTAAGTGGAGTTATTCATGAGCGGCAACTTCATTTTCCGTCCAGGCGACAAGCGCCTTTAAGTATGACTGAGTCTCGTAACTAATCCACACAAAATTTATCCCACGGTTCAGGCATACAAAGGTTTTCTTCCGCAATTCAATCTTTTCTCTGCTCTCCTACTAATTCGAATATGATTCGCTTGCTGTCGCTCGTTTTACTTTCCATACTCTCCTTTCCTGAAGTAGCCATTGCGAATAGCGGCTGTGTGGTGTTCGACATCTCCTGGAACCTATTGGCATTCGGGTTCGGTGGCAAGGATTACAACGCCGGTACTCAAGACACGTGGACGTCGGGTATGTCATTGTAAATGGAATGTGAAGCAAAAGGCTGATTTTCTTTTTCTACCAGGCCAAGTCACGGATATAACAACATCGGGGCGACCGTAAGTATCAGCCATGTGCCAGTGCTAGGTTGGGATTATTTAAAGCTACGTCAATTCAGTCCGTTCGACGGTGCCAACGCGACCTGTTATCTTTCCGAGGTACGCCTGCCTTCTAAACATCGTTTTACAATCCTCATGTCATTTACTTGTAGTTTACAAATGCCATCTACGTCATGGGTGCCGACACGTCCAACCCATCTTCAATTTTTATCTACGATGCCACCGCGAAATCCTGGACAACGCAAAATGTGACGACGGGAAACTTCAATCCGTCGTCATTCGATGCTATCCTCGATCATGACACCAATGATTTCTGTGCGCAAATTTAACTGATCTCAGCAAATTTGTCTGACGAACGTCTATATATTTAGATGCATACTCGGGTGGTAATCTCTATAACTTGAACATGGGCCTTCTCAAAGCGGCTAACTCGACTCCAATCCCTTGGAATTACATTCAGCAACTACCCTTTACCGCAAATTACCAGTCAGTAATGGCCCTCGCGCAGAATCACGTCCACTTCCTGAACGTTCCCGGTCTGCCGAATGGAAGTGCGGATATCTTTGTGATCCACTGTAAGCACTTCTCGCGTGCGTCGATGCAGGTGCTCAGTTTGTAGATTCTTATTTGCAGCCCCAACCTCAATCTTACGGTAACTTTCCGAATACCTATGGGCAAGCGGCATCATTCTTCCTGAACGTTGGGGTATATTGGGTTCTGAATATGAAGTGCAGTAGCGATATCTAATACTTTTGCAGGTTCAGCAACAGTTTGCCTTTATCCCGGAGGATGGTTCTGCGACTTACGTCGTAAATGTTGAGGTATGTCATGGAAAAACATGTCCAGCAAAGTTTCATTTACGTCGCTAGACAAATACTACGCAAACGTTGGCAGGACCTACCGTCAAGGATGCCGGTGCCACGTATTTTGCTTCTACAACGGCGCTGGTGCAGTTATCCTCCTCGGGAACTGTCTCATATCTTCAATTTAATCCCAACTCAACATCGGCCAACGTGAATGCTTCATGGAATGTTGTTAGCATACTTCCTGTTGCTGTCCAAACGAGCACAGGAGCTCGACCAACTGGATCTGCAAGTGGCACAGCTGCGTCTGCTACATCTACCTCCAAGAATGGTGTTATGAATATTCACACAGAGTCTGCAACTGTTGTGATGGCTTGTTTGCTGGTGCTGTTGACTGGTTTTCTTTGAGTATTTTTGCAAACTGGCCTTTGGACTTGATCTACATATTTAAATAAGTGATGTAGTGTTGATTGTTTGATTGAATGATTTATTTGCTTGGACTCTAATGGGACTCCAATAATAGGGAGTTATTTGATGTGATTTACCATCACACTGTTCTTTCTGGAAGGTGCCAACAGGGTTGGAGGGGTGGGCCTTCACTTATGTGGCTGCTGTTTGATGTGCTGATGCCTCCTGTAACAACTTTAGAGTTGTTATGTTTAGAACTTATTTCACCCTTGAACTACACTGAATTGAATGCTAGTCAGGTTATAAGATGCCCATACATAATAGGGCCAAATATGAGTAGATATGGTATTATTTGTACATATTATCCTGACCTTCCTGTAATGGAAATACACCTGTTACACTCTCCCCCACCAGACTGCTCTGCAGTCTTAAATTTGAAGTAAAGGTGCACAAAAATATGCTCCTGCCCCCTCCCCTACCAGATTCATGCACCTGATAAGCCCATTGAAACCCTCTAATTAGACAGGGACATGATGATAGCCTCCTTTTCTAGTTAGAGGGCAAAAATGAATTAATAGGCTTGGATGAATAATTGTACAGACAAAAGATGTAAAATTGTGACCAAGTCCCTTTTCCCACACTTGAGATTGGATTTTCGGAAGGAGAGGAAGATGTTTGTACATATTTATACATGTTATGACACAACAAAGGATGATTTTCTTATTTGGAAAGAGTGCCAGATTCCAAATCTCACATTTTCAGGGTCAAATTTCCTAAAAAGGAAAGTAATTATGTAATCTCAGGGTCAATCAATTGTGTAGCCTTGGTCAGCAGCTTTCTATACCTGGTCATATGACAGTATTTGGTGCTGATTTCATTGAGATATTCACTGATTGATTTTCAGGGTCAAATTTCCTAAAAAAAGGAAAGCGATTACGTAATCTCAGGGGTCGATCAATTGTGTAGCCCTAGTCAGTGGCTTTCTAAATGTGGTTGTATGACAATGTTTGGTGCTGATTTCATTGAGATATTTGCTGATTGATTTTCAGGGTCAAATTTCTAAAAAAAGAAATTGGTAATGTAACATGCACTTTAGGATCCAGTGGCGCATTTCCAAAAATGGAAATAGCGCACTTCGGACATGCCATTTTGGGAAATGTCTGCTCACTGTTGCTGGTGATGAGCAGCAAGAAGTGGCAATATCCCCCTGAATACTAGCTAATTTTGTGGCGCATTTTTTGGAACATATTCCTTATATGTATATACACCTATCCACCATGTTAGAATGTAAAAAATGTGACTGGTTTCTGTCACAATGCAAAATGTCTTGCTCACTGTCTGCCACAGTGATGAGCAAGAAATGCCAATATCTCCATGAATACTGGTTATTTTTGTGGCGCTTTTTTTGGGATGTCCCCATTAGGCATATAGGAAGGTATTTGGGGTGTCAGAATGCAAATAGTATGTACCAATCATGCCACACATAAAATTGGTGTGCTCACCATCTGCCATGATG
>WNGI01003316.1_pt1 | contig 16259 bp, 8 predicted proteins | sample 5400621 | NCBI WGS metagenome assembly WNGI01 (sample SAMN13153374, study PRJNA577476) | soil metagenome | isolation source: 20 cm soil or saprolite under Garry oak tree replicate 1 | place: USA:California | collected 2016-06-15 | reverse complement strand
CTCCGCTGACGCAGCCCAATCCAATTGTTCGCTGGCCACATGTCCGGCAGCAACTAAGGCATCCAGAGATTCCGGCATGCGTTCCAGAACTCCCTCCAGCGTCTTCTGCGCTTCGTCGAGTTGCCCCAATCCAGCCTGCGTACGCGCGAGATCCACCTGAAAACGATCCGTGGCCGGCTGCCTCCCTTGCGAAAGCGCCAGCAACTGCTGGGAGCTCTTGAAATCTCCATGAGCTAGGAAAAACTCCGCCAATTCAGGAACTAGATCAGGCTGTTTTTCCGCTACCTGCAGCATGGCTTGAATCTCCACGCCGGCCTTTTCCGGCTGCCGCAGCCCAAAATAGTCCGCGGCAAGCGTGGGCAAAAGCTCCTCGGTGCGTTTCTCCGGAGAAATGTTTCCGGCAGCTTCGATCGACTTCGCGAATTCTCCCGTTCCCAGATACAGCTTCGCCAGCGCGAGGTTGGCGCGAACGTCATGCGGGGCGATCTTGGCTGCGCCTTGGTAGGCGGTCAGGGCTGATTCAAATTTACCTTCCGCAAGATAGGCGTCTCCAAGACTAAGGCGAGGCCCAACCAGAGCGGGCGCGCCAGCAATGGCTTTTTGCAGCGCGTCCTCTGCTTGATCAAAGTGTCGTTGGCGGAGATAGACTGCTCCCAAAAGATTGTTGGCTTTGGCCGAGTGCGGCAGCTTCAACAGATAATGATGCAGGCGCTTCTCGGCTTCCTCCAACTTTCCCTGCTGAATTAGAGTGGAGACGCCAGCGAGCTCGGCGCTTTGGGCGCTCGCGATTCCCGTCGGATGGAAAAACGCCAGTGTGATGCAGGCGCACACGATAATTCTCCCCCACATGCGGACGCGCGATTCGTCGTCGGCAAAATGCTGGTTCTGGCAAGCCCTCAAGGTAATCCTCTCCCAGAAATCTTAGCCCACAGGAGCAAAACAAACTAGGAACTCTTGGGAACTCTTGGGCCCTTTCTCTGCGGACCGGTTTCCCCTAGAATCCTCTCGAGTCAACAGCTTTTCATATATGCGCTTGTTCACCACTTTATTCATGCTCTTTTTCTTCTCGGCACTCGTCCGCGCCCAAACTCCGCCCATTCATTTTCGCGATGTGGGCATGGAAGCGGGGCTCACTAAAGTGCCTTTTAGTTCAATGAAGCAGCATTACGTGGTGGAAACCATTTCTGGTGGAGTCGCCCTATTTGATTGCGACAACGACGGAAAGCTCGACATTCTAGTGGTAAACGATGCCACGATTGAGCAAGCAAGAGGTGGCGGCGTGCCCATGGTTACGCTCTATCATCAGGGAGAAAATCTAAAATTTGCTGATATCACCAAAGAAGCTGGGCTGACTCATAAAGGCTGGGGCATGGGAATTGCGGTCGCGGATTATAACAACGATGGCTTGCCCGATATTTATGTTACAGGATACGGCGGCAACGTGCTGTATCACAACCTGGGAAACTGCAAATTTGAAGACGTGACCGAGAAGGCGGGCGTCGCAGGCGGGGGGTTCAGCGCGGGCGCCGCGTGGGCTGACTATGATCGCGACGGCCACCTGGATCTATTTGTTTCGCGTTATGTACACACGGATCTGAATCACTTGCCCACCGCGGAAAATCCGTCGAAAAATTTTTTTCATAAAGGCCTTCCCGTCGAAAATCCCTGGACTATGGATGGCGAGACTGATTTCTTGTTTCACAACCGCGGTGACGGTACCTTTGAAGAAGTCTCGAAAAAAGCGGGCGTGGACGACCCCGCCGGGCACTTTGGTTTAGGGGTGGTGTGGGGCGACTACGATAATCAAGGATGGCCAAGCCTTCTGGTGGCCAACGATACCGGCCCTAATTATCTCTACCACAACAAACACGACGGCACATTTGAGGAGGTTGGCATGCTGTCCGGCGTGGCCTTGAGTCCCGAAGGCCGGGAGGTGGGAAACATGGGCGTAGAGATGGGCGATTTCGACCGCGATGGAAAACTTGATTTCGCTATCACCGATTACGCGGACCAGCCGAAAGGCTTATACCTAAATCAAGGCGATCAAGGATTCACCGACCTTACCTATTCCGCCAAGATCGCGCAAACAAGGGCGACCGCACGTTCGATGAGATTTCTGGGCCCGCGGGGTTGAACGACGGAACCATACAATCACGCCGCGGCGTGGCCTTCGGTGATGTCAACAATGACGGCAACATCGATATGGTGATTTTCAATGTGGGAGTGCCACCTTCTCTCTTCCTGACCGACACGAAAAATTCCAACCATCGCGTGCTTTTCAAATTGGTGGGAACAAAGAGCAATCGCGGAGCCGTGGGTGCTCGAATCACCGTCACTTCCGCCGCGCGCTCGCAAATCGAAGAAGTCAAAGCCGGTTCCAGCTATCTTTCAACCAACGATCCGCGCTTGCATTTCGGGTTGGGAGGCGATTCCGTGATGGACAAAGTGGAAATCCGCTGGCCCAATGGCGGCGTCGAGAAGCTGCGCAATATTCCCGCCGACACCATCTACACGATTGTCGAAGGCCAAGGCGTCAAAAGCACGGTCAAGCTTCTGCCGCCAACTCCCCGCTGAACACACCCTCCGGCGAACGACCGTGCTCAGGCAAAAGAGAATCGGGTTTTTTCCTAAAAGCAGGTATAGACTTGACGGCAGCCGCGATTCCGTTCCCCGAAATGCTGGAGGTATCCATGTCAGATTCACGAGCAAGAATCGCGATCGCTGCGGCAGTGCTCGCTGCGGCGCTCGCGACCCTAGCGCTCTTTTCGGGCGCCCAAGCGCCACACCCATCACCTCAACCACCCCAACCGCGTCCCTCGCCAAACACTCCAAACCCGAATTATCCCCCTGGACTCAACGGGCCTGAGATGAAAGGGCCCGATCCCAAGTCCGTCGATAAACAAAACCAGGCTGAACTGAAGGACGAGATTGAAAAACTGTACGCGCTAGTTTTTGCGCTTCGGGAACAAATGAAAATGACGGACAGCACATCCACGATGTCAGTCACGATAGTCAAGCAGGCACAGCAAATTGAGAAGCTGTCAAAGGAGATTAAGGACCGGGCCAGGCGCTGATGATACGGAGCAAGAACGACGAGCAAATTGAGGATGCGCGCTTCTGCGCTGGACGGCTCACTCCGCTTCCTTAAGAAAGTTATTTGAATTGGCGGGCAGTGAGTCTCGACGCTGGTTCCTGTTTCTTAACTGCTGATTGATCGGAGACGTTGCGTCGGGCTTCTTCCTGCTCCGTTTCCTGCTTTCCAATGATGAGTGCGAACAACAGCCGCAGATCAACTACCCTGGGCTGACATTTGCCTTTACAGGAACATTGGTTTTTTCTGAGGCCATCGGCTTTGTTCCCAGTTGTTCCCGATATCCAGAACGGGAACAACTCCGCAGCGGTAAATAAAATTAGGCGAAGGAATTGTTACGGCTCAACTCGTAAACGTAAATAAGAAGGGCGCTTAGAGGATTTTCCTCACAAGCGCCCATGGTTGCGGGGGTCAGATTTGAACTGACGACCTTCGGGTTATGAGCGCAATTCCGGCCTGCGCTCGGTGCAAACTCATACAACGAAATGCAAGAAAACACAGGCCAATCGCTCAATTCCGTTGCTCCGTTTTGTACGCTTTTGCACCCCGTTCACGGACAGAAGGCGGACAAAGGTGATAATCTTTAGTTCCAGCAACCTTCCCTCCCTGAATGGGGAGAGAATCGAGGCAACCGGGGGTCCTATGAAAACCCTTGCTCTCGGGCTCGTTTTGATTCTTCCCTCAGTAGTTACAGCAAAACCCACGTGAATGGAAAAAAGCCACCGTTGCCGCCATTGCTATAGGTTCGGCGGACAACGACGCCCGATGCCCGTAGGAACGGTGTGCCTCGGAGTGCGGATTGCCACCAATTGCATTGGATATCGGGTCGAGACAGAAGACATGATCTATATCCGAGCAGAACGTGCGTCGTTGCCTTCGCACGCATCGGATATGCTATCGGCCGACTACAGGCAATTGACCGAACGAGGACTCTCACCCTGCTAGATTCGTAGGCGGAAACTATGATCCAAAAGTCTTTTCCATCGAAGCCGTCAACCGGGTACTACACGGATGAAGACGGCGAGCGCGCTCCTAGCCAATCACGAGGCTGAAAAGCGCTGCGACGTACGGCGCAGGGAAGCGACTGCTGACACACATATGCACGCTTGCCGAAAGGACACGACAGACTGCGGCGGCTCGCCAGCAATCAGGATAGATAATCTGAAAAGGCTCAATGTGTGGAATGACTGTCGAACCTGTAACTCCTACCACGGGTCTCGGAGTCCGCGCCAACTAGTGCTGAATACCGTGCGCATGCAGCCTGCGATGCAGTTGAACCCGGGCATCCTCAAAAACTCTTCGCACTCGCGCAAGCCTCTCAGGGTCGGGCCGGGTGGCAAGGTTTTCCACAAAGGTCTGAGAGCCTTCGATCAGCGTCAGCATATAGGCTGCTGCCTGAGGCGAGAAGAGTTCCTGGCCCGGCACGACCAAGTACACCGGAGAAGTATGGGCTTGAACCTTGAACTCCCATCGCGTTACGGGTCCCAATCGCGAGGAGCAACGCGCTGCTAACCATCCAGGCCCGGCTACGCGGATTTTTTCCTTGAGGATCATCTCGCGCGTCCCCATCGGCTCTTCCCGAGTGGCCACTGCGCGGCCATTCAGAACGATTTCGAGCCGATGAAAGGGCACAAAGCTTTTCGCGTTAGCTTGTGCTTCAACCGTACCGCCGCCGGCGCCGAGAATGATCTCATCGCCGGGCGGGCGACCGTCGGCTTGGAAAAACAGGAGCGGCCCCGACGTAACAAAAGTCCTTCCGCTGCGCACCGCTTTGGCCCAGCTCGAGAAACTGAACTCTTCCTGACCGATATGTGCATAGGCACGGTTTGTCCCGGCAGGCATATAGGCTCCCATTTTGTCAGTGCCACCGACGGCAGGAAGCCGATAGCCGCAGTTTAGGTATCGATACCAATCGAGAAAGCGCAGATAGTTGAAGTGCGCCGGCGCAGGCACGCCACTGGGGCTCATCGGCCAGATTTCTAGGGCATCAAGCTTGCCCAGCACCACATCCGCGGCAATTTCGCCCGTCGGGTAGGGGAAATGCGCAGAGACGGCCAGCCCGCCGCGCTCCCGGCAAGCGTCGGCCCACTCCGCCATGCTGTTCCACAGGGGGTCACCGAGGTAGCTCTCGTCGGGTCCAGTAGCCGACATCGGGTAGACCGGCGCGCTCGGGCCCAGCATAGCGATGTGCCCAAGAATGTGTTGACGGTTCTCGCTGCCCACCCAGACCATCGTCTCCTTATCCCGGGAAACGAGAGGTTCGTTCGTAATGTCGCCCACGTTCGTGAACAGATCACCCCACTGCGCCGCGAGCAGATTGATCAGGTTCAGTCCTTCCGCCTGGGCCTCCAGAATGGCTGTCGTCGGAGACAAGAAGTGGACGTGAGTATCGGCACTGACCCAGCCCTGGGAACGAAGGTCTGTCATCCGCCCGATTTCGAGTCTCAGCTCGCGTTGTCCGGCTTCGATCTTGAGCCTTCGGCGTACGGCCTTATACTCGAACCCCTTGGTCATCTCAACGTATACTTCGCCCACCGGCAACTCCACCTGAAAGGTTCCATCCACGTAGGCGAAGGAGGTATCCATCAGTTTCACGTCGGCGCCGTAGTCCTGAAACCAGCCGTCGTTAATCTCAGTGCGATGGCCGTAGGGCGGGATGTATCGGCCTTCCTTGGACCGAAAGGCAAGCCGGACCGGCGTGGGGCGCTCGGTGCCGCTGTCGACCACCTGACCGTGCAGCCAGACCTTCTCGCGCTCGAGAATCTCGACGCGCGTGCCGGACGCTGAGGAGTCCCGAGGCTTGAGTTCCCGTCCCGCTACGTCCTGGCTGAGGTCAAACGCATATTCTTTCCCCATTTTCGCGTCTCGCAGCCACAGGGTCGCCCCTGAGCTGGCGGTCAGCTCCGCATAGAGGTAGCGGCCTCTGGGGATCAGCTCGGCCCGCGCGCCCAGACCTGCTTCTGACGCGGACAGCCACGACTCGGGCTCGAAACGAGTGGGAAACCAGGTCCGCGCGACCACGCCGAGGTCCACATCCACCGTCCAGCGAGCCTGCTCGCCGACGACTGGCTCCGGCAGCGTGACTCGGTAAAGGGCCAGGCGTTCGTAGCGGAGAGGATTCTCACGCCCGTGAAAAAGCGTCAGGCCACAAACGACCACCGGATCGTCAGAGACGGCTTGCAAGCGCAACGCCTTGAGGATCCGGTCCGGATGAGGGTTGGCTACCGCACAGATCCATAGCGCGGGAGCCGAGTAGGAGTTGTCCAGAACGCTTTGTTGGAGGTCTCCCCAACCCATCGCATTGCGAAGCGAGTCCGTCAGTTGACTTGGACGGTCAGCAATGTGCGCGAGCGACGCGAAGCTTAAATGGCCCCACTCGGTTGAGGGAGAGTTCACTTCGAAGCGGCGGCGGATGGGCTGCAATTCCTGGCTGCCATCTTCGAAGATCATGACGACATTGGCCAGGTGCTGCCCTACCTTCTCCTCGACATCTTCATCAGGGGCTGGAGTTTCGTTGGGATCCCAGTCATTGAATTGCGCCAAGCAAACAAAACCTGCCTTCCGGTTCAAAGGGATCTCGATGCTCTCAGTAACCCAGGCGTTCTTGCGGTTGCTCAGAACAACCCAAGGCCTTTTCTGCACTCCTTCGGGACCCAGCAGAAACGGAATTCCTCGAAGAGTTTGCTTTCCGGCGGGTGTGCGAATGAGGCCGTCCTGAGCGGATTCGGAGCTCAGCCCTTTCGCTCGCTCTCGGGGCCCGAAGTCGGATGGAGAGGCGGTGAAGTGGTTGCTCAAATCAACTGGCGTAAACTTGATGGAGTTCAGCTCGTTTGGCCATCCGCCCAAACCGGCTGCCCCTGGGGTTGCCGGACCTAGCATCAATTTGACAGTTGGCACGGCCGCGCCGACGTTCTGCAAGAAAGTTCTGCGTGTCCAGTCACGACTGAATCCCATGTACCGCCTCCCGAGAATCAACTTGCACGGAGTTTCCGTCATCCGGGTAAGGAACCGATGATCATCCCGGCGTATCTCCGCTCGTCATTTGGTCGCTGGAGTGTCAGGGGACGCAGGTTTGGAATCTGCTAGTGCCAAATTGTTCTCTCAACGATCTTGGACGCGAGCTGCTTTTAATTGTGGCCGCTTTCCGGCTTTTGCCTCGGCTCCTTCCTTTCGAAGTGCATCTACTGCCTCATCCAGCAAGCCTTCGGTGAAGAGAATCTCCCCCTTGGCCTCGGCCGATTCACCGGGCCCGAGCGTACCGAAGTATGGATCGGCATGCGCACAAGGGATCACTGTGTTCGACAGGATACTCTTGCCTGGGGTAAAGGTGATGACAGCCTTTCGCTTTCCGTCCCGCGCCGTCACAGCGATCAATGCGAGGTCGATATCGCGTTCGATCAATCCCCCGCGACTTCGTGCGAATTGGTCGCAGTCGTGCTGCGTACAGCCGCGGACATAAGCTACTTTGGCTGTGGCTTCGGGATTGTCCGTACGAATATTTGTAAGCGCCACCGGCTTGCCATCCATCACCACGTAGGTGTATTTGAAATTATCGGATAGCCTGGTCGGAAAGCCCGCCAAGCCCGCATACCAGAAGCACAGGAGTGGCTTGACACGGTTCAATGTTTTGTCGCTGCCATTGAGGATCTTCATCGAGAACCGGGCGCGGTCGCCGTCGGCGGCCGCTGAGGCTTGCACGTGTACGCCGGGCAACTCCAGACTCTCGATTTCATAACTCGCCGAAAGGCCATCCGCAGCGATCTTCCACGGGTTGATTCTTTTGTCGTGATGGCGGAGGATGCCGTTTCCGACCTCATTGTATTCGAGGTGCTCCGGAAAGTTGACGTGCACATTTCCCCCATCTTTCCAGGGAGAAACGATCGTCAGCCCGTAAGCCATCTCTTCTTCCACATTGGGCGCGAAGTGGACCCCGCGATCAGGGACCGGGCTCCGTGATTCCTCGACCGGCATGCGATAGGGAAAGGAGTGTTTCCAATCCTCATTAGCCTCGGCCCAGCGCTCGCGAATCGTTTCCATGTCCTCGTCGTAAAGATAAAGCCGGCCGCGAACGGAGATTGACCTGGCCTTGCTTTCACCCGGAGTCAGCACACCTCTCGCTGGACTGCCGGTTTCGCTTTGTTCCCACATCAAGGCGGCGATCCACCTGGCATCAGTCGACCGTCGCACCAGGACAGGAACGCCAGAGGGAGTGCGGGCTCGCGTCCAGCCCTTACCACCGAGCACCGCTTCAACGCCGGCGGGTCCTGCCTCAACTTTGCGGCTGGCACAGAGTTCCACCGCCTCTCCGTTTGGGTAGGCCCACATGCGCCATTGGGGCCCTTTGCGGACGAAGCCTCCCCAGGAAGAAGTTTCCCAGTTCAGAGTTCGGTTCTTCTCCGGTCGGCCGTTTGGTCCTACGAGTTTGAGCGAGACATCAATTGCCGGGGCATTCCGTGAGCGCGGCCAGACCCTCAATATTCCGTCTTTGCCTGCCGCAATGCGAATCCCCTGACCTTCCGCCGCATCAGGAAAATCTTGGCGAAAGCTTTCCAGCAGCCTGCCTCTGTCATTGGGCATCACATAAAGCATGCTGCGATGGAGGATTCGCGACGTATGTTCGTCCAAGTATTTCTGCATCTGAGGCACGTGGTGGATGCAGTCGAGCCAGCCTTGCCCCACGTTTTTGGCATGGGCGCACCCGATGGCCGATAGCCACCTGCCGTCGCCGGAAGCGACTCCTACAACGCCATATAAGGGGCGGTCCCCAGAGGCGCCGAAGGCCCAGATGTCCCCGGGATGAGCGACGCCGATCGGAACATACCACTGCGTCCACGGCGGGTTGTTTTCTTGCGCGTCGGGTTTGTAGCTTTTCATTGGGCCGCGCGCCGTATCGATCATTCCCACAGGTCCGCGCATTGTGTAGATGAAACAGCGCTTCGCAAACTCCACCAGAGTGTCTCGGCGTTTGAAAGCCTCCGAGTGCCAGAATTGCATACACGGTCCCACCAGATTGACACCTTTCAATTCTTCGAGCGGACCTTCCACCAGAATGTCCATCAAAATGCGGTCTTGTCCCTTTGGGGTGAAAGTAGTCGTAGCGGTCATTCCCCCTGCGGTGTGTACAAGGACAATCCTGCCATCTTCGAGCTTGGCCCCTCTCCCGTAATGGAATGGGCCACCCTCGTAGCACCACAACTCGCAGACGGGTCCTATCTCGGAATGACGTACGAGGACCTTGAGCTGATTTCCATCATCACTAAGATCTAACTGGAGAGGCGAGGCCACGCTGAGTCCTTCGACCGGCTTGGATGCCTGTGCAACAAGCAGGCACATCACTGCCAGAACCGGCAGAACAGGAGGGATAAAAAAAATCATCGCAGGGATGCTGACGGCTACTCGAAGCAAGTCGGCGCGGGTTAGTACACGTCGAAAACCCATCGTCTCTTTATGTTCACCCATCGGTAACTCCCGTCTCATGGCAGAGCCGCGCGGCCTTGTTCAGCTTGATCAGAACATCTCGTAAATCGCGGTCTGGTGTGCCGGCAAAGTGATTTCAGCGCCCTGGACATCATGATGGTCCCGAAGATCGAGCAAAGAGCTGAAGAAACCGGGCCCTGCGTCAACACTCACCCGCTTTGGAGTGGAATTGTAGTTCACTAGGTAAAGTAGCTTTCGGTTTCCCAATGGCGCGAAGCGAACCTCGATGTTCCACGCGTCTCCGCCGCCAATTATTCGCAGGCGGACCGGGCGTGTCACCCTAGCCTCGCGAAAGAGGTCCTCGAGCAAGCGCCCATAGCTTCGCTCTTCAAGTGAGCTGCCCGAGTAATAGATGGCGCCCTGCCCGACGGCCATCTGCACGATCGCCGGCCCTCCGTCGGAGTACCGGAAGAGGATCTTTGCGTCACTCTTGGCTTCAAAAATCTGGCGTATCCCGCGCGTTTCCAATTGGTCAATCGAGCCAAATACTTCGGTCCGCGTTGGGCTAAGCTTCTGTGGCGTGTCATCCACGAATGCGACTGATTGGGATAAGCTCTGGTCATAACCCTGGACCATGGCTCCGACACCACCCGGCTTGGGTCTTTGGGTTTGGCGGATGATAAGGCCCAAGCGAGAAGCGTGGTCCGTGGCGCGATTATATTCATCGCCGAGAAACGACTCCGGAACCACGAGGACACGGCCCCCGTGAACTGCATAGTCCCATATCTTTTCGAATACTTCCGTGGGAGTGTTCCTTACGGCGGGGACGAGCAGGAGCTTATAGCGGCTCAACCGACCCTTCAGGATCTGCCGCTCGGTGACGAATGTGATTTTTGCATCGAGGTACTGGCTGGCATTGTAAGTCTTTTCAAGTTCAGCGAGGTAGGGCGTCGTCTGCCACGTCAGCATCTCGGGCGGGAGTTGGAGCGTGGAGGTCTGCGAATAGAGTATGGCAACTTCCGCGGGAACATCGACGAAGGCAGCTATTTCCTTGTTCAACCGGCGCAGATCGAGCGCGTCTCGAATCAGGTCACCGATATCTGCCAGTGGATAGGCCCAACTGTGAGCGAGGGAAGAGTCATTGATGCTGTGAACTTCACTCGAGGGCTGCGCCGGCCAATGAAAGAGCTGCGCTACCGATTTGCCGTGTAGGAAGTGCGGAATGAGATTCTCCACGGAGCTGAGATACATTTCCGGATCTGCCACCGGCTTTTTCTTCTCCGCGAGTGCGATTTGCAAATCAAGCCCCAGAGTTGATTCGCCACCCTCATGCAGGATCACATCGTCAACCTCGTTAACGATTCGCTCCTCGTCAATACCTGTAGTGCCGGTACGCCCAGCCAGCATGCTGGAACTGCCGCCTGCCGCCAGCGGTGTCTTGGGATCTATCTTGTGAATCAGGCTGCGCACCCAGAGGAGATAATCCGTGAACCGGTCCTGATTGAAACGCGCCCAGTCGTACCAAAGCGCCCGGTTTGTTTCAGGCAACGGCCTCGAGTCACTGACGGGCGGAGGCACCACTTCGCTGAAGCTCTTATAAGCGGTTCCCCATTTTTCGTTGGCGTTGATCACTGTGCCGTGCTTCTTTTCGAGCCATTCGTGAAACATCCGCTGGCTCCGCTCGCAGTAGCAAATGTACATCAGTTCGTACGCCTCGATGTCATAAAGCAGCTCGGGATTAGCGTGGAACTTAGGAATGTTGGTCTGAATGTACTCCTCTATGGCCTGGCGCGTGTGTGGGCTTTCGAGGCAGATCACTATATTCTCTCTTTTCCGGCCCCCCATCGAATTGATATCCCGGATCAAGTGACCGCACCAGCCGTCCCACCCCACACGATGCGTATCGGGCCACCGCTGGAACGCCGCATAAACAGGCGAGTCGTAGATCGTCCACCGAGATCCTCCGCCGACTGTATAGCTTTCGATGTGCTGAAGCGGTGTTGCAAAAAAGCGCTGGAGAGTCTGGCTTGGAGAATGCAGGGAGAGGATCATCATGGGCTCGTTGCGTTCGTCGAGAAAAAACGAGTCCTTCACTGGACGGCCTTTCAATGGAGGGAACGGGCGAATCAACGGGTCGCCTACCTGGGTGTCGTCTGCTTCTGGCATGCGATCAATGCCCTGAATTTTGTCCTCCAGCTCCAGGCGTCCGCGGCGGCAACTCTCCACGATATAAGAAAACATTTCGCGCTTCTTCTCGTCATTGTTAAACCAGGCCAGACGAGGACGAATTTGAAGTCCGAGCTCGGCAGTCACCAGATAACGCTCCTGGTATATGGTCTCTATACCTTGCAACTGAGCCGCCCGAACTGTTTCCCTCAGCCGGTCAAATTCTTGCTGGGCTTCCTTTCGGAATGCCGTAACAACGAGCGACTCAGGTACCTCTTCCGGACGAGCGACCTGCCGCACGGTAAACCAGCCGTTGTCGACAATGGTTCTTGTATCTTGTGGTTGCGTGCGGGAGGCCGTTTGGCGCCCTTCTTGCCCAGCCACAAGACGGATATTATCGAGATAGATTGTCCAGGGCAGCGGCGCCCGAGCGGCCGAAATCAACAGCCTGCGGATGCGATCCAGAGACAGATCACGCCCGCCAGAGGCTGCTCGCAAAGGCCGGAGGTTGACCTCAATGTGATTCCACCCCTTCTGCACAACAACTTTTTCATGCGCCTCGTAGTAGTCGTTGGCCTTGGCTATGCCGAGGTCTCCGCCAACCGCGTCATAGATACGAATGGTGATTGCGGAGACCTCCTCCCGGTCGCAATAAATGTCGAATAGCAGGCGATCATAGCCGCGCCAATCCTGTGGCAGTTTGTTGGAGCTGATCTGAGAGCGCCCCTGTTCTAATCGCACCATTGCGGAATATTGACCATGCGAGGATCGCCCTTTGGAAAGCTGAATGTCGCCTTCCCATCTCTTTACGGAATCCAAGGTTTCGAAATCGTCGAGGAGAAGGGTCTGGCCTGCTTGGGACTTCGAACCAGCCCACAACCAAATACAAGATAAGCCAAACCAGAAAACTATGCTGAGTGATTTGTAAGTTCTCTGGCGCATAATCGCCGTTCCGGTCTTGGTCCCATTTACCGAACCAAGTCACACGCCCGCCCTTGGCCGTGCGCAGCAAACATCCGGAATCGCTCCCCTGAGGATCTCCGAGCTTCGGCAATGAGGTTAATAATCAATGCGAAGCACGAACTGCATGAACCTCCCAGAGTCAGCGGAGTTTACGATGCCGAAATCGGAAGGGCTACTGATATTCGTACTCGGGGCGGAGAAGTTCGCTCGGTTAAATGCATTAAACATCTCCCAGCGGAATTGGAGCCGGGCACGCTCAGCTTTCAAGGGAAAGTTCTTGGCAACCACGACGTTCCAGGTCTGGGTCCCGGGGCCAGTCAGGATATTGCGGGCTGAATTGCCGTAGGAACCCCGCCCTGACGCGGGTTGGACAAAAGCATTAATGTCGAAAATGGGCTGTCCGGCTTTAATTCTATCCCGCATGCTACCACCGAGATTGCCGTCAGCAATACGGTCGGGACGCCCGGAGAACTGGTTCGTATTGGCTGGGTCCGTGCCCGAGAAAAAGGCGCTTATTCGTGGCCCGGTCGCCATGGTTGTGATGCCGGAGAGTTCCCAGCCGCCGATCACTTGGTTTGCCGCGCCTGACAAATTCCCTAGGAAGTGTTGGCCCCGGCCAACTGGCAGAAGATATACGTAGCTGAACCTGAGTAAGTGCCGGCGAACAATGCCATCATCCGCCCGCTCCAGGAAGCGGGCATATTGATTTTGTTGAGCGGAAGAAGAGAAACCGCCGAGGGAGGTATCCGTGAGCGATTTGGCCCAAGTATAGTTGACATTGAAGGACAGCCCCTTGGCCAGCCTGCGGTCAGCCTGAATGTTGAACCCGTGGTAGATCGAGGAACTCCCCGTTTGGGTGAGGTTGGCCGAGTTGAACCCTTTGTAGGGCCGTCGCGCCGCGTCGTAAGGCGTCGTGCTGGGGTGCAGGAGGTTGAGATCCTCCGTGTACGGAATGTTCAGGGCGTGGGTACCCACATAACCGACATCGATAGCCGTGCCCCAGATCTGCCGCCCGACCGATACGTTCCACTGGTAGGTCCGCTCGGCGGGAAATGCCGGACTTACTCCCGCGATGTCAAATAGGCCGGAAAACTGGCCCGTGGTAGCGAAGGGATTTGGAAAGCTGACGCTGGGGGCGTTGTTTTGAATGACGAAGGTTTGGGTTGCAGTCCATGGCCCACCGGTGGCATTCAATGCCAGGTTGCCGGGCCACACCTGATTAAAAACGCTAAAGCCCATACGGACCACCGTCGTGGCGTCGCTAAAGGGTCGAATGGCCAAGCCCAGACGAGGATCCCAGTTATTCCAGTATGTCCTCAGAAGACTCCGAATGGGATAACCTGCCTGGGAGGCGGAAACAATCGGCAGGGTCGCGGCAACAGCAGGAACCAAGTCCTTCGGAATAGAGGTCCCGGCCGTAACCACGCTGCCAGTCCTGGGATCGAAGCTATACAACCGGTCGAACTTCTCCACCCAGGGAGTCTGGTATTCATAGCGGAGGCCGTAGTTAAGAGTTGCACGCTTGTTTATCTTGAGGTCATCCTGAAAATATAAGGCGGAGTGCCAACTGCGCACATAGGCGTTGGGCCGAGGCGTCGTCCGTGTGGCGCTGGTCGGGAAGCCGAGCAGAAAGTTGGCGTAGGCCAACCCGCTTAACTGGTCGTCAAACGAATAAGAACCCCGCAGTTCCGGCGGCTTGTTTTCATTGTTGTCCTGGTAGCGGCGCACATCGATTCCCATCTTGAAGGCATGGCGGCCTGTGTACCAGGAGAGGTTGTCGATCAATTCATAGGTGTTCTGAGCGTCGCGGAGCGAGTTCGGCCAGGAGCCGACTCCCTCAAACGGGCGGATTCCACCGAAGCTAAAGTTCGGCAATCCGCCGACAGCGGGATCATTCCCCGAATTATTGATCCCTTGAATGCCTAGATTTACTAGCTTGCCGAAATTTAGGTCGTGCAGGTTGCCGGAATCCCGCGTAAAGGTCAGCTTGGTCTCGTTGAGCAACGCCGTGCTGAGGTTATAAGTATCGGAAATAACCACGTTCCGGCTCGGATGGTGGCCGTGGAAACTGAAACCTCCGTAACCCTGCTTCAAGGCTCCGCGGCTGATGTCGTCGTTGCTTCTGGCGAACCCCACACGCACAAAAAACGCATTACGGTTGGAAAAATTGTGGTCGACGCGAATCGAATACACATCGATATTAGTCTGGGAGCCCGGGTCAGTAGTGAAATTATTTGTAAGACCGAACTGTCCGTTTCCCGGTCGATTAGGCGCGGGGTAGACGAGGCTCTGGAAGGCTTTCGCGACGGAGCTGATCCGGGCGTCCGGGATGATGTTCCCCGGAAAAGCCTTGCCTGTCGTCGGGTCTATAAGTTGCGTTCCGGCCGGGTCGGTGCACAGGCCGCTCCCGTCATAAGTGGAGCATATTGCCGAAAAATCGCCTCGACGAAAGGCGTCGGTCGGCACAGACGTAAATATCCGATTGCCAGACCGAAAACGCAAGCCGCTGTAAGAAAAAAAGTAAAACGTCTTGTTGCGGCCATCATAAACATGGGGAATATAAACTGGGCCGCCGCTCGTGAGATCAAACGTGTTGTTGTTAAGCACCGGAGGTTTCGTAGTGTCAAAAAACCCCCGGGCGGCAGTAACCGTATTGAAGTTCCCCCAATAGAGGCTGCCGTGCAGCGTGTTCTCGCCGGACTTGGTCACCACTTCCATTTGGGACACTTGCCCGTATTCCGCCGGCGCATTGGCAGTGATAACTTTGGCTTCCTTGAACGCTTCGACCGATGCCGAGACACCGTTCGCAGACCGGCCGCTGTAAGCCTGATTGTTAACCGGTGCACCGTCCGCAGTCAGGTTAATGCCCCCTCCCCGCGCGCCGTTAATGACGATGTCGCAACAGCCGACATTGTTCACACCGGCCGCAACGTACAGGATGTTGGTATCTCCCCGGCCGAAGGGGCTGAGAGGCAGTTCGATGAAATCTCGCGCCGGTTTGACATTCGAAAGAGTGGCCGTCTCAGTTTCGACCTGGCCGGGGCCGCCCCGCACCGTGACGGTACTCGCGACGGCTCCCACCTCCAAGGCTGCGTCCACACGTTTGATCTGGCTCGCGTTGAGGTCGATGTCAGTGCGCACGTAAGACTTGAAGCCATCGGCCTTGACGCTGACCTGGTAGAGACCGGCCTCGAGGCCTGCAATGCGATAATCCCCGCTCTCGTTCGTTGTCGAGCTCCGCTCAATGTTCGTGCCTTGGTTCTTGACAGTGACCGTGGCTCCTGGGACCAGCCCTCCAGACGAGTCGGTCACCGCGCCCAAGATGGTGCTCTGGGTTCCCTGACCATATGCATGAGTCCCCAGGGCGACGAATAAACTACCGAGAAGGAATAATCCGCGAACTTTTGGGTGCGGGGTCATCACAACCTCCTATAACGATTCAGAATAGATTGCCAGGACCCGCCACCTGCCAATAAGGAACCCAATCCGACGCGCAGAAAACACATTTCCAGTCTGAGAATTCGCCCATGTCAAAATCCTGTTGTTTCCGGTCTGGAGAATTTAACACCTGCGGCTAAGCCGGCACGGCAGCATTCCCGTCACGGTCATACGCCTTTTCGAT
>WNGI01006150.1_pt1 | contig 16263 bp, 14 predicted proteins | sample 5400621 | NCBI WGS metagenome assembly WNGI01 (sample SAMN13153374, study PRJNA577476) | soil metagenome | isolation source: 20 cm soil or saprolite under Garry oak tree replicate 1 | place: USA:California | collected 2016-06-15 | reverse complement strand
TCGCCCTCGGGGCGCTACTTCTCCTTAGCACATTCATCGGCCGCGGATTCTCCCGAGAGGATCTGTTCTTGCGCATCGGTCATCTCAGCGCGCCAGCGCGACCGGAACGGCTTCTGTGGTTTCGTAAACCGATTCCGTGGACTCGACTCGGTCCACAGTTGCTCGTCCTTTTCGGTGTTGCCTTGCCAGTGTTTCTGTTTTTCACCCTCCGACCCGATTTCGGTCAGCTACCACGTCTCTGGCAGCTTCTCCCCTGGGCGATGGCCACGGCTGGACTCAATGCCGCAAACGAGGAGTTTCAGTTTCGCTGCGTTCCGCTCGCTCATCTGCGAAACGCTCTTCCGCCACGGGAAGCGCTTTGGTTGACCGCAATCTTTTTTGGTGTAGGCCATTATTTCGGCCAGCCCTCCGGATCGATCGGCGTGGCAATGGCGACGATTGCCGGTTGGATTTGGGCCAAGAGTATGGTGGAAACGCGGGGGGTTGGATGGGCTCTCGGCATTCATATGGTGCAAGATATTGTGATCTTTTGCTTTCTCGCCCTGTCGGCACAGCCTAGCTGACGAAAGGATTTGTCGCGCGTTCTTCGCCAATAGTTGTCGGCGGACCGTGACCTGGCAGCACCGTCACCTCGTTTCCTAAGGGGAAAAGCTTGGATTTGATTCCCCGAAAAAGCAGGCCACTGTCGCCGCCTGGTAGATCCCAGCGGCCGACTCCGCCGGCAAAGAGTACGTCACCGCCGATTAAAACCTTTTCAGCAGGGTAAAAGAAGCAAAGGCTACCCGGGCAATGCCCGGGCACTTCGAACACTTGAAATTCCGCGCCTAGGAAGTCGCCCTCAGCCGTTTCGTCGATGAAAAAATCTGGTTGGACGGCTTTGATGTCGAAGCCGAAGCCATAATGGCGAAAAAAATTCGGATCGGAGATCATCGGCAGCGTTTCTGGATGACATCCAACGTGGCAGGCAAATGTTTCCTTAATTTTCGCGAGATCGGCGATGTGGTCGATATGCCCGTGTGTGAGCAAAAGAAGCTTCAGTTCGACGCGGTTGCGCTGGAGCCACTCACAACACCCGTCTGGCGCATCAAACAGGATTGCACCGTCCGGGGCGTGCCAGAGATAGCAATTCGTCTCAAAGATTCCGCCGCAATATGTCTCATATCTCATGCGATTTGGCTGGCGGATATTAATTCGAAGGCATTTTTGAATGTTCGGGCGGCTCGATTGTCTTTAATCGCTGCGGGCTCGGCGAATCAAGGAGGGTTCTTGCATTCCCGTGGCCCGTCTGCGACTATAGAGAACCTCTTTTTTAGGGAATGAAGTTACGGTTTCGTCTTTCTGCTGCGATCGCGGCGATTTCGTTGGTCAGTGTCGCGACGCCGACCCTGTTCGCGAAATCGGACCTCGAAAATATTTGCATCTCCGTCGGGCGCCTGCTCGAGGAAGGTCATTATACCCACCGACAACTCAACGATGAAATGTCGCGCAGGATTCTGCGCACTTACCTTGAGATTCTCGATTTTAGCCATCTCTTTTTTACTCAGGAAGATGTGGATGCGATTTACGAGAAATACGGCACATCCCTGGATGACGACATCCTTCTGGGGAACCTCAAACCGGCCTACGAAATTTACGATGTTTACCAAAAGCGAGTCGATGACCGGGTCGCTAAGATTAAGGAACTGCTAAAGCAGCCATCCGATTTCAAGACTGATGGTACCATTGACTTGACCCGGCAAAAAGCGCCGTGGCCAAAAAACGAATCCGAGGCCGACGATCTCTGGCGCGGCCGCATCACGTATTTTCTCGACGCGGTGGCGCAATCGTACGACCCGCACTCCGAATATTTGAGCAAGGCCGATTTGAAGAATTTCAGCATTAATATGGGCCTGTCGCTTGTGGGCATCGGGGCGATGCTGCGCACTGAGGACGGCTACGCAAAAATTGAGAGCCTTGTTCCCGGGGGACCGGCTCAAGTTGACGGCCGGCTGAAGGTCGGAGACCGGATCACTGCCGTCGGCCAAGCCACCGGCGATGTTGTCGACGTGCGCGACATGCGGCTGGACAAGGTTGTCGAAATGATCCGGGGCAAGAAAGGGACGAAGGTGAAGCTCCTGGTCATTCCAGCTGATTCGGCCGATCCGTCGCAACGCAAGAATGTCGAGCTGGTGCGCGATGAGATTAAGCTGAAGGATCAGGAAGCGCGGGCCGATATCATCATCAAGAAGGACGAGGACGGCAAACCGGTAAAATTGGGCTGGATCACGCTACCTTCCTTCTATGCGGACATGGACCATCACGCCAAGAGCACGACAAAGGATGTCGCGATGCTGCTGCGCCGGCTGAAAAAAGAAAATATCGCGGGGCTGGTTGTAGACTTGCGACGCAATGGCGGGGGCTCGCTCGAAGAAGTGATTTCGCTGACCCATTTATTCATTAAGCCTGGACCAGTTGTGCAAACGAAAGGATCAAACGGGTATACCACCGTCTCGAGCGAACCGAATCCAGGGTTGGCGTATTCTGGTCCACTCGTTGTCTTGACGAGCCGGCAAAGCGCTTCGGCCAGTGAAATTTTTGCGGCTGCGCTCCAAGACTATGGGCGCGCCGTCATCGTTGGCGATCAAAACACGTTCGGTAAAGGAACCGTGCAGACGATTTTAGAAATTGGCCGATTTACCTCACTGCTGGGCAATCGTTCGCAGGAGGATGGCGCCCTAAAATTGACCATTCAAAAGTTTTACCGCGTCGCTGGTGGATCGACCCAATTGCACGGCGTTAGTTCCGATATTGGCCTTCCATCGCTGACGGATTTACCTGAGTTCGGAGAGGGGGCTCTCAAGAATTGCCTTCCTTACGACGAAGTGCCAAAAGCGAAATATACGAAATGGAACGAGCCGGTGTCACTTTACCTCGAGGAATTGAAACGGCGTTCGGCCGCGCGGGTGCAAGAAGATCCGGAATTCCATTATGTCATGGAAGATATGGACCGATTACGTCATCGGCTTGATGACAATCGCATTTCGCTCAATGAAGACCTCCGGAAAAAAGAACTCGCTGACGATAAAATGCGTAAGGAGCTTCGCGCTAAAGAACGATTGGCGCGCAACACCGAAGAGCCACGTGTCTATCGGTTGACACTCGACACGGTCGATAAGCCAAACCTTCAGCTCATCATGTATCCGGGCAAACTCGCTTCTGCCAAAAAGAGCGGCTCAGCCAAAGTTGCTCCCGAGGCGGCGTCGGATGCCGATACCGAGAACGATATTTTTGGCAATCTGGACGACGGGACCAAAGAGCCGGTGATCGATCCGGAAAGGGACGAGACGACAAACATTCTAGCCGATCTAATCCGGCTCGAGCACGGGCCGAAGACGGCGAGCACGAATCGTTAAGCATCAGCGCCACCACGGATCGAACCGTGGATCGTATCGCGGATCATAATATCTCGGATCTCGCTGAGGCCGGCCGAAGATCGGCGGAAACCGCAAAGGTTGCGGGCCATACCGGAAATATTGGCCGGTTCGCAGTGTTCTCCCGAAGACGTGGACGGGCGTACCAACGTCGACGACATTAAAGAAGGCAATCGCCATTTCTTCCGGCATACGAACGCAACCGTGTGATGCGGGATATCCAGGCAGATAACCCGCGTGCATGCCATCGGCCCCGTGGAAGCGCATGAAATAATGCATCGGCGCCGGAATGAATTTGCCGCCGCCCGGAACTTTCATATCGGCATCGGCGTCACTCACGGTAGTGCGGCCGTAAGCATCGACGATTTTTCCGTACAGACTTGAGTAATGGTTCCGTTCTTTCTCAATGATTGTGAACGAGCCCGTCTCCGTCAGATGACCGGCGCGCCCAGTGGAAACCGGACTGGCTAGAACTGCCCGGCCATTCCGGAGTAAATAGGCGCGCTGCTCCTGTAGATCAATTTCAACGCGATAGGCCGATTCCGCGAAGCTTCGCCCAGAACAAAAGATAATTGCTACTGTGACGGCCCATCGTCCCCAACGCATACGCCCGGAATTTTGACGGACCTTCGCGTAAAAAATTCAGAGAGCAACAGGGCCTTTGCTGTGCCAGCTCAGAACCGCGCATCTCCAAGCTAAACCACCTTCAGCCACTTCCTACACGGCAATTGGCGCCTTGATTGATGGATGGGGATTGTAATCGACCAAAGTGAAGTCTTCGAAGCGAAAATCTTCAAGGCGGTGGACGTTGGGGTTGAGTTGCATGCGAGGTAGGGGTCGAAATTCGCGCGAGAGCTGTTCGCGCGCTTGCTCGAGGTGGTTCTGATACAGATGCACGTCTCCGAAGGTGTGGACGAAATCGCCCGCACGCAGGTCGCAAACTTGGGCCACCATCATCGTCAGGAGCGCATAGGAGGCGATATTGAAGGGCACACCCAAGAAAAGATCGGCGCTACGCTGATACAATTGGCAACTGAGCTCGCCTCCATTTACATGAAACTGGAAGAGCACATGACAAGGGGGTAGTGCCATCCGATCGACCTCGGCGGCATTCCACGCGTTCACGATGAGCCGGCGCGATTGTGGATTGGCTCGGATCTGGGTGACGACACTTGCGATCTGGTCGATCCGTTTATTTTCAGGGCCACGCCAGTCCCGCCATTGTGCGCCATAGACACGCCCGAGATTTCCCTTCTCGTCCGCCCATTCATCCCAAATCGTCACCCCATGCTCGTTCAACCAGCGGATGTTAGTGTCGCCGCGCAAGAACCAAAGCAACTCGTAAATAATCGATTTCAAATGGAGCTTTTTCGTCGTCAAAAGGGGAAAGCGCTCGCGCAAATCAAATCGGGCTTGAGCGCCGAAAATCGAGAGCGTGCCGATTCCGGTACGATCGGCGCGACGTTTTCCCTTTTCTAAAACAAGGCGCAGGAGATCATGATATTGCCGCACGAAAAATGTTACCGTCGCGGCTCGATTTCGCGAGCAGAAATCGTCGGCGGAAACGAAAAATGGCGACTCGGGAAAACGCTTGTTGCGACCGTCTCTAGCTATCGCTTGAGCGATTCGAGAGCGCCTTCGAGCTCTTCCTTGCGCTCGTTCAATGTTTGCAGCCGCAATTTCCAGCGATGCAGTTGAATGCAGAGCTGATTGATATAGCTCGTCACTTCGGTCCGCTGTGATTCGTTTTCTTTGAGACGACGCTGAAGTTCCGTTGTTTGCGCCGGCAAGGCAGACGGCCCGTTCGAGGATGCCGGAACGACCGTCGGTTTTCCGCAACGCCGGCAGGTTAGCGTCATTCCGGCGGCAGCCCCGTCAACCACTAGTGGGCTGGCGCAATGCTGACAATTAAAGAGAATATCGGGGGCAGGGACCGATTTCGCGGAATCCATTTATTACCGAGAACTTTAGCAAAGGTTATACCATTGGAGCGTGCGACTAGATGGCTCAACTGGACGTAATCCACTTTGCCATTGAGAGACATGCTGTCTCAACAGCGCCCCCGCTAACAATTTCTCCATTTCTATCAAGTATCTGTGTTGCAACAACTTGTGAGTTAGATGTAGTGTTTGGAACACCCATTGCTAAGTCGATCTCGGAGGATTGTATCCAAATGGCAAAAGTTTTAGGCATCGATTTAGGCACCACTAATTCCTGTATGTCGGTGATGGAGGGTGGCGATCCAGTAGTCTTGGAAAACAGCGAAGGCGCCCGAACGACGCCTTCGGTAGTGGCGTTCACCAAAAACGGTGAGCGGCTCGTTGGTCAGGCGGCAAAACGCCAGGCGGTAACGAACCCGCAAAACACCATCTTCTCGATCAAGCGCTTCATGGGACGGAAATATGACGAAGTGCATGAAGAAGAACATCGGGTGCCATACAAAATCGTAAAGGCAGCGAACGGCGACGCACATGTCCAGGTGGAAGTAAACGGGGAACGCAAGACGTTTAGCCCGCCGGAAATTTCGGCAATGATTTTGTCGAAATTGAGAGCGGACGCTGAAGCCAAACTGGGAGAAAAGATCACCCAGGCGGTGATTACGGTTCCCGCTTATTTCAACGACTCGCAACGCAATGCGACCAAGGACGCGGGTAAGATCGCGGGTTTGGAGGTTCTTCGCATTATCAATGAACCGACGGCGGCTTCATTAGCCTATGGGCTGGATAAAAAGAAGGACGAGAAGATCGCCGTCTATGACTTGGGCGGCGGCACCTTCGATATTTCCGTGCTCGAAATTGGTGACGGCGTGTTCGAAGTCAAAGCGACCAACGGGGATACCCACTTGGGCGGCGACGACTGGGATGCGCGGATCATGGATTGGATCGTTAAAGAATTTCAAAAGGATATCGGCATTGATTTGACTAAACAGCCGGATGCGATCCAGCGAATTAAGGAGGAATCAGAAAAGGCCAAAATCGCGCTCTCTTCCACCCAGGAATACGAAATTAATCTGCCGTTCATCACGGCGGACGCGAGTGGACCGAAGCATATTCAGAAGAGACTGACGCGCTCCAAGCTCGAGCAGCTTTGCGATGATTTGTTCCAGCGGACCATTCCACCGGTAAAGGCATGCTTGGCTGACGCCAAAATTACGGAAAAGGAGATTAACGAACTCGTACTGGTAGGTGGGATGACACGCATGCCCAAGGTCGTTGAGATTGCGCGCAATCTCATCGGCAAGGAACCGCACAAAGGGGTGAACCCGGACGAGGTTGTCGCCATTGGCGCGGCCATTCAGGGCGGCGTCCTCAAGGGTGACGTGAAGGACGTGCTTCTTCTCGACGTGACGCCGTTGACGCTTGCGATCGAGACCGCGGGTGGCGTGGCGACGCCGATGATTCCGCGCAACACTACCATTCCGACTCGGAAATCGCAGATCTTTTCCACCTACAGCGACAATCAACCCGGCGTTGAGATCAAGGTGTTACAGGGTGAGCGGCCGCTTTCACGCGACAACAAAAACCTTGGCACATTCCACCTGGATGGAATCCCACCGGCTCCACGTGGGGTTCCGCAGATTGAAGTCACCTTCGACATTGACGCTAACGGCATCCTGCATGTATCGGCCAAAGATCTGGGCACGGGGAAGGAGCAGAAAATCTCCATCACCGGCAGCTCCGGTCTGTCGAAAGAAGAAGTCGAGAAAATGCAGCGTGAGGCTGAAGTTCACGCCGAGGAAGACAGGAAGGCGAAGGAAGCTATCGAGATTAAAAACAACGCCGACAATCTCGCCTATCAATCAGAGAAGCAGCTCAAAGAGCTCGGGGACAAGATTTCCGGCGACAAGAAAAAGCGGCTGGAAGACGCAATCGCTGCAGTCCGCGATGCCATCAACAGCAACGACACCGAGGCAATGAAGCGCGCCTACGACGACCTGCAGAATAAGTTCCAGGAAGTCAGCGCTGACCTTTACAAACAGGCCTCAGCTGAAGCGGGTGCACAGCCTGGTCCCCAACCGGGACCCGAAGCTGGCGCTCGACCCGGAACCGAGCAAGGTGCTGGTGCGGGCAGGCGCGGTGGCAACGGTGACGTCGTCGATGCTGAGTTCGAAGTTGTCGACGAAGATAAGAAGAAGTAAGTGATAAATTTGCCGGCTTTGGCTCGATTACTCCCGAGCTACTGCCGGCACCAACCACGTAAACAAAGGAGTTAAAGAAAAAATAATATGGCATCAGTTAATGTCAAACCACTTGGAGATCGGGTGTTGGTACAGCCGATCGAAGAGCAGGAAGTAAAAAAAGGCGGTATCATTATTCCCGATACCGCCAAAGAAAAACCGCAGGAGGGTAAAGTCGTCGCTCTCGGCACTGGCAAAATCGATGACAATGGAAAGAAAGTCGATTTCACGGTGAAGAAAGGCGATACGGTGCTGATCTCGAAATATGGCGGCACTGAGATCAAAATTAACGGCGATACCTACCTGATTATGCGTGAGGACGACATCCTCGGCATCATTGGTTAACCTCAGAAAGGGAATTAAGAACTATGGCAGCTAAACAATTACAATTTGATGAGAACGCGCGGCACGCACTGCTGCGCGGAATCGAGAAACTATCGAAAGCGGTCAAGGCCACACTCGGCCCGAGCGGTCGCAACGTGATTCTCGATAAGAAATTCGGTAGCCCAACGATTACCAAGGATGGAGTGACCGTCGCGAAGGAAATCGAGCTTGAAGATCCCTATGAGAATATGGGTGCTCAGCTCGTGCGCGAAGTTGCTTCCAAGACTTCGGATATCGCCGGTGATGGCACGACCACGGCAACGGTTCTGGCGGAATCGATCTACAAAGAAGGTCTCCGCAACGTGACCGCGGGTGCGAATCCTACTTCGCTCCAGCGCGGCATAATGAAAGCGGTCGAGGCCATCGTCGAGGAGCTAAAAAAGATCTCGAAGAAGGTCAGTGACCGGACCGAGATCGCGCAGGTCGCAACCGTCTCAGCCAACTGGGACAGAACGATTGGCGAGATCATCGCCGACGCAATGGACAAAGTCGGCAAGGATGGCACGATCACAGTCGAGGAAGCAAAATCGATCGAAACGACCCTGGAGGTTGTCGAAGGCATGCAGTTCGATAAAGGCTACCTATCGCCTTACTTCGTGACCAACGCAGAAGCGATGGAAGCCGTGCTCGAAAACCCCTACATCCTCATTCACGAGAAGAAGATCTCGAGCTTGAAGGATATGCTCCCGCTACTTGAGAAAGTAGCTAAGGCTGGTCGTCCGCTCCTGATTATTGCGGAGGATGTGGAAGGCGAAGCCCTTGCGACCTTGGTCGTGAACAAGCTTCGCGGAACCTTGCAGGTTGTCGCAGTGAAAGCTCCCGGCTTCGGCGATCGTCGCAAGGCGATGCTGGAAGACATCGCCGTGCTGACCGGTGCCCGACCCATCACGGAAGATCTCGGCATTAAACTCGAGAACGTGAAGCTGGAAGACCTCGGTCGAGCCAAACGGGTCACGATTGATAAAGAGAACACGACCATCGTTGAAGGCGAAGGCAAGCAGAGCGACATCCAAGGTCGAGTTAATCAAATCCGTCGCCAGATTGAGGAGACGACGAGCGATTATGACCGGGAGAAGCTCCAGGAGCGCCTGGCCAAGCTCGCGGGCGGCGTCGCCGTCATTAACGTCGGCGCAGCGACGGAAACCGAGATGAAGGAGAAGAAGGCGCGGGTCGAAGATGCATTGCACGCTACCCGTGCTGCGGTTGAAGAAGGCATTGTGCCCGGCGGTGGTGTCGCATTTCTCCGTGCCCAGAAAGTGCTCGAGAACATCAAAGACCTTGAAGCTGACGAGAAAGTTGGCGTGGCCATTGTTCGCCGCGCTATCGAAGAGCCGACGCGGCAGTTGGCCGATAATGCTGGCAAAGAAGGCGCTCTCATTGTCGAGGAGGTGAAGAAGCGCAAGGGTAACGAAGGTTATGATGTGGCTGGTGACCAATTCACCGATTTGGTCAAGGCGGGAATTGTCGATCCAACCAAGGTCGCGCGCACCGCGCTGCAAAATGCGGCCTCGATCTCCGGTCTCCTGCTTACCACCGAAGCGGTCGTCACCGAGCTACCTGAAAAGGAAAAAGCTCCGGCGATGCCTCCGGGTGGAATGGGCGGCATGGGTGGAATGGACTACTAAGTCACAACAAAGAATGAATTACAGCAGCCGGGCTTCGAAAGGAGCCCGGCTGTCTTGTTTTGCTGCAAAATGAAACTGAGTCACATATGAAAACACAAAAACGCAACAAACAGCACGACGAAGCCACGCCACTCATTGAACAACGAGCGGCCGAGATCCAGGCTTTCGGCCGAGCAGTGAAGTTGCCGATTGCTCTATCTAAGAAAGTCTGCGCACGGAGTGCCGACAATTTGAATCAGCTTCTCGCGGATACGATTACTCTTCGCGATCTTTACAAGAAACATCACTGGCAGGTTGCTGGCCATACCTTCTACCAGCTCCACCTCCTGTTCGACAAGCATTTCAAAGAACAAAACGAGCTAGTTGACACGATTGCGGAACGAATCCAGAGCCTTGGCGCAATGAGTATCGCCATGGCCGCGGATGTTGCTGAAACGACCATGATCCCGCGCCCGCCGCGCGGACGAGAGGAAGTTCCTGTTCAGATTTCTCGCTTGCTTCACGCTCACGAAATGATCCTGCTCGAAGCGCGGTCGATGGCGAGGCAGGCAAGTAAAGATGGGGACGACGGCACGAACGATCTGTTGGTCAGCGACATCATTCGGACTAACGAATTACAGGTCTGGTTTTTGTCGGAACACGTTGTGGACGTGCCGCTTGTTCGCGCCGACGGCAACAAGTAATTCGCTCCCAGCAACGCCCGGCTATTAACTCACGCTGGCAGCGGAGCTCGCAAGAGACTTGCTGCTTTGTGGCTGAAAGTGTACTTCTATTCCTGTTTCGCCGCGGAAATACAGCCTCTTCTCATGAGTTTGAATCTCTTCGATCTAATCCGGTGGTATTTCAAAGCGAATCATAGTAGCTGACATGAGTAAGAGACCCGGTGCTAATGATTCATTGGCTTCTCAGAAGCTGCCGCGCGAGAACGGCCGGTTCTCGAAAAAACTCCCAATGAAAGATTATATCTCAGAAGTGATCGCCGGCGCTAAGGCAAGAAACCCTGGAGAACCTGAATTCCATCAGGCTGTCGAGGAAGTGGTGGAATCGCTTTCGCTTGTTCTCGATCGGCACCCGGAATATCGGGCGGCCAAGATTCTCGAGCGAATTATCGAGCCAGAACGGGTGATCATGTTTCGGGTGCCGTGGCGCGATGATGAGGGAAACTTTCACGTCAATCGCGGATTCCGAATTCAAATGAACAGCGCAATCGGCCCGTATAAGGGCGGAATGCGGTTTCATCCTTCGGTCAATCTTGGCATCCTCAAATTTCTTGCCTTCGAACAGGTATTCAAGAACGCGCTTACTACTTTGCCAATGGGCGGGGCCAAAGGCGGATCCGATTTCGACCCGAAAGGAAAAAGCGACTTCGAGGTGATGCGTTTCTGCCAAGCTTTGATGTCGGAACTGTTTCGACATATTGGACCAGATACCGATATTCCGGCTGGTGATATCGGGGTCGGATCACGCGAGATCGGATTTCTCTTTGGTATGTATAAGCGACTCCGAAACGAGTTCACGGGCGTGATGACTGGGAAAGGCCTTACTTGGGGCGGCTCGGTAATTAGACCTGAAGCGACCGGATACGGTGCGGTTTATTTCGCGGCTGAGATGCTGAAGACGCGCAAAGAGGAGCTCGAAGGGAAGGTCTGTCTGGTATCTGGAAGCGGAAACGTCGCGCAGTACACGGTCGAGAAGCTTATTTCTCTCGGCGCGCGCCCTGTGAGTCTCTCGGACTCGGACGGGTTTATTTATGACGAGGCAGGAATTACGCGTGAGAAGCTCGCCTTTATTATGGATTTGAAGAACGTTCGTCGCGGTCGTATCGCCGAGTACGCGAAAAAGTTCAGGAGCGCCACCTACATCGCGATAGATCCCAAACTTGATTATAATCCACTTTGGGATCACAAGGCGCAATGCGCCTTCCCAAGCGCAACTCAAAACGAGATCAACGAAAATGACGCGACTAATCTGCTTAAGAACGACGTCTACGTAGTTTCGGAAGGCGCGAATATGCCGACTACGATTGGTGGTATTAATCGGTTTCTCGAAGCAAAAATCCTTTTCGGTCCAGGCAAGGCGGCAAACGCAGGCGGCGTGGCGACTTCCGGCTTGGAGATGGCGCAAAATAGCATGCGCATCTCGTGGACACGCGAGGAGGTCGACAACCGTCTTTACAACATCATGAAGACGATCCACGAAGTCTGCTATCGGACGGCGGAGAAGTACGGCACGCCGGGCAATTACGTCAACGGCGCCAACATCGCCGGCTTCCTCAAAGTCGCCAACGCGATGATGGACCAGGGACTGGTCTAGGTCGCGTCGTCTTCAAGTCCTGGCTTTGGCCGACCAAGTGCGGATCGTCCGCTGACTCAATAATTCCTTGCCAGGGCGGGAGAATTTAAGTGAGACTCGTAATTTCCAATCGTTCGGTATCTATGAAAAATGTCCTCCGATTCTCGGTTCTCCTTACCATCTTCACCGTTGCTTTCGCAGCAACGGCATTGCCCCAAAACAGCTCCCACAACCCGACTTGGTGGGACAAATACACTTACCTCGCCAAAAACGGTCCACTGGGCGAGGGCGGTTCAATCTCCTCGATCAGCTTTGGCAGCAATGTCGATCTGTCGAACGAATGTGGACCGCAAAGCGAAACGTACATTACTTTGAACTCGCGTGCGCCAAAAATGCTCGCCGCTGGCTCGAACGAAATCTTTCGATTGCCCATGCGTGGATACTTTTCCGGAAACGCGGGATCTAGCTGGGGAGGGGTCGACTTACCCTTGCCACCAGCGATCGGAACAAACGGGATCGATTTCGGCTCCGATCCAACGCTCGCCTTCGATAGCCAAGGCAATCTTTTCTATGGTTACATCGTCGTGTTTTTCGGCAATGGGTCGGGGGTCAATGGCACAGAAATCGCCGTGGCGCGATCGACCGACGGCGGTAAGAGCTATTCGAGTGTCAATTTCTTCGGATTTGAGAGCGGCTCGAACCATTTCAACGACAAGCCGATGATCACATGGCGCGAACTTTACCAGTGTCCGCGTTGATGACCCGAACGGACCCGGCCGATCGATTGGTGCTTCTCCGGCCGTTGGCCCAAATGGCGAAGTCTATGTGGCATGGAACGACTATGCGGCCAATGCGATTAAGTTTAATCGTTCCTTTGACGGCGGTAAAAATTGGGATATTCCACGCACCATTTCGAGCAAAAGCATTCCGTTCGATATTGGTATTCCAGCAGAATCGTTTCGCCGGGCATTAGTATATCCGTCGCTCGGCGTGGACTGTTCCAACGGAACATACAAAGGCCGCATTTACGCCTCCTGGATGGATTTAACTTCCTCCGGAACGACAGATATTTTCGTTTCCTATTCGGATAATTACGGAAGAGACTGGTCAACGCCCGCTCCTGTAACCGACCAGCTCACTTTCCCAGTCGATCGTTTCAACCACTGGATGTCGGTCGATCCTGTTACCGGCGATGTCAATGTGGCCTTCTACGACACTCGCAACGACACAACCGGACAGCGCTACATGACCGACTATTATTTGGCGCGTTCCACGGACGGAGCACAGACCTGGTCCTCTCCCGATATTCGCGTGAGCAATGTCAGTTCGAATGAACATGATTGCGGGGGAATTTTCCCATGCTCTGGCATCAACTATGGTAACCAACAGGGCGACTACGAGGGCCTCGTTTCCTATAGTGGTCTCTCCTACCCGATCTGGACCGACAGTCGTAGACAGATGGACACGATCACGGGTTGCAGCCGGAACCTGGCGATGGAAGAAGTCTTTTCTGCGAGAGTGAATCCGCACTGAGCATTGCTGGCATTCGGAGGACTCGCTAGTTTCGCGCGATGGCGACTTTTCCGAAATCGCCGACTGAGAAAACCGGAGGCATGATAGTATCATCAAGAGATGTCTCGGTCCGAGCCGGACTGGCATATTCGCGCGACATGACAAAGGGTCGTTTGCACCACTGATCGAACAAATCGGTCACCATTACTTTGCGCCGTCATCCCGAGCCGCAAAGACAGCGAGGGACCTCTCAATCCGACGCCGCGTCACACGAAGAACGCTGCACGTCCGAATGCGAGGTCCTTCGCTTCGCTCAGGATGACGCGACGAAGTTTAACGCCCACCGCCACACCACTAATCGACCGAATCGCGACCTGTGCGCCGTAATCGGTCATCAGGTAATGGACGATTAAATGACTGAAAGACGACCAAATAATACCAAGGGTCCCTCATTGGCGCGCAGGCTCGGCGTGTTCGACGCGACTATGATCGTGATGGGCGGAATAATTGGTGCGGGAATTTTCGTGAATCCTTCAGTAGTGGCGCAGCGCGTAAACACACCCGCGCTGGTCCTGTGCGCCTGGTTAATCGGCGGCGTGATTGCATTAATCGGCGCATTTGTTTACGCGGAACTCGCGGCGCTCCGACCTCGAGTCGGTGGTCAGTATGCTTATTTGCGCGATGCCTATCACCCAATGGTCGCTTTTTTGTATGGCTGGACATTGCTTCTGGTCGTGCAAACGGGCGGAATGGCCGGCGCGGCCATTATCTTTGGCCGTTACTTCCGCGAGCTTTCCGGACTAGCCATTTCGGAACAGTTCATTGCGACGGTCGCTCTAGCCATTCTCACTTTCGTTAACTGCCTTGGGATCCGCACCGGCAGCAATGCCCAAAGTGCGTTAATGCTGCTGAAGCTGGCAGCGATCGCGTTGTTGATTGGCGTTGGCCTAAGTCTGGGCGGTGCACCGAAGATTGACCAAGTGCATGACCAAATTAGGCCCGGCTCGCTCTCTGGCCTGGCGGCGGCAATGGTGCCGGTAATCTTTGCTTATGGCGGTTGGCAAACGGCTACCTTTGTCAGCGGCGAAATGCGAAATCCGCGGCGGGATTTGCCGCGCGGCCTTTTCATCGGCGTCGGTGGCGTAATTGTTGTTTACCTATTAGTGACGTATACCTGCCTGCACGCACTTGGAATTGACCGCTTGGCAAACACGACAATTCCGGCTTCGGAGGTGATGCGGCGCGCGTGGGGAGTGGGGGGCGCACAGGTGATCGCATGGGGCGTGGCGATTTCGACGGTCGGGTTTCTAAGCCAAAGCATACTGACTGCTCCCCGGGTCTATTATGCGATGGCACGCGACGGGGTTTTCTTCAAAGCCGTCGGCCATCTTGATACGCGGACACGAGTACCGGTGGTGGCGATTGTGCTGCAGGGCGCATGGGCGGCTATCGTCGCGCTGACTGGCAGATATGAGCAAATTCTTAACTATGTCGTTACGATCGATGTCCTCTTCTTTGGATTAACGGGTGCGGCACTGTTGGTGTTTCGCGCGAGAGAACGGCGCGGCGAAGCCGAGGCGGAAACGGTCGCCATAGCGCGAGTGCCATGGCATCCGTTCACCACGGGTTTATTTGTCGTCGCGTGCTGGAGCGTGGCGATTAGCACGCTTGCTCGCTATCCGCAAAATGCTGGGGTTGGCGTCATCCGCTCTGGCAGTTTCGGCGTCCGTCAAAAACTAAGGCCGAGTGGTCGGACTGAGTTACCCGTGGCGAGCGCGCGATTTTCGCTTTGCCGCTTTTGCCCCTTCTTTTCCCAAAGCGGTTCTAGTCTTTGTTGGCAAATGGGAAATGGTCCGCTTCCTTTGTGCAGCGACGGCCGCTTTGCCAATATTTTTGCGTGCGGTGGCGCGTTGTTTGCGCGAAGCCATGATTTAAAAGGCTAGCCATTCCTTTTTCGGGTGCGTGCCGCCTTTCTCGCGGCACGGGACCGATCCGCTTTACTCCGGCTGCGGGCGGTGGAACGAGCCTGGCGTGATAGCGCACGGCGCGAAGCGGCGGAACGCGGCTCGCGTTTGAGCGCCTTTCTCACAGCGCGTGAACGAGTAGCTGTGGGCTTTCTGCGCTTCCGGCTTCGGCCCTTGCTAATATCGCGCGCCGCTTGTTTTCTCGTTCGCGCGGAAGCTCCGCCCTTCTTCGGTGGCGGTAGCTTTACCCCGGCTCGGCGTGCTTTGGACAATCCGATCGCGATGGCTTGTTTGGTCGAACGCGCCCCGTGTTTTCCTTCGCGAATGTGCTCCATTTCTTCGCGTACAAACTCGCCCGCTTGGGTCGAGGGTGATTTGCCTTCCCTTTCGTCTTCGCGAGCCCGCTCAAGTGTTTCCTCTTCTGGCATATCCTTGTTTCGCTCGAAAATCTGAGACTGGACGTGCGCGTGATGGAAGGAACCGATTTGCGCAATCCTGGCTGCGACCCTTGATTTACAAGGCGAGGCGCGCATTTTTAAGCCTCGGCCTGTAGTAGATTCATTTTGAACACGCTGCCGCAGAAGTTTTCAGAGGTTCTGCTCGATCAACCCGAGACCGGTGAGGATCTGCATGTGGTCTCGGTAACGCTGAAGGACGGCCGTGTCTTTGAAGATGTCGCGATCTCTCAATGCTCAATCGTGGCTGCGGTCCGCGGACACGCCCATGTGCCGTTCGACGGCCGAGATATCGTGCAGTTGAAGGTGACACATCAGCGCTGGGGCTTCGATCACCACAGGACCGATTCCTGAACCTCCGCGCCGATTTGCCCTTGCTCAGACCCGCGCGAAAATCCCGGATGCAACGCGCCTCTTGCTACCGCAAACGCCATCTGCTCCTTG
>WNGI01003218.1_pt1 | contig 16265 bp, 15 predicted proteins | sample 5400621 | NCBI WGS metagenome assembly WNGI01 (sample SAMN13153374, study PRJNA577476) | soil metagenome | isolation source: 20 cm soil or saprolite under Garry oak tree replicate 1 | place: USA:California | collected 2016-06-15 | reverse complement strand
TTAGGACGTGATTGCGCTAACGTTACCTCCCATCGGGAGCAAGCCCCGCCAACCCGGGGAGGCTGCGATGGGCAAGATGATGCCATTAAAATGGATCGAGCAAGCCGAGGCGCGTGAGGTGTGCGTCATCGCGCTGTCCGAGGCGGCGGTAGCGCCGGAGCTGCCAATGGCCCCGATATCCTTTGTGGGGTCGCTGCTGCGGTTGCGCGCCCGGCCCACGCCTTCGGAGCGCGAGCGGAACGACCCCAAACCATCGCTCGACGGAGTCGTGCCGTTGCGTCGCGTACGCCGCGTGGCCGGGTAGACCGAGCGAGCGCGGCGGATGATGTGCGGCTGAGTGCTCGAGGCGACTGCGCGCTTTTCTCGACGGAGAGCCGAGGCTAGAGTTCGCCTCCCCGACGCCTAGCGCGCAGGCAAAAGGAGCCGCTCCTGACCCCCAGCGATGCACCGCCCGACACCGCGGCCGAAGAACGCGCGCCGAGCGACCAGCCGCTTGCGCCATCGGATCATGGCGGGCCGCCGGCCGGTGCTGACGAGACCCGCTCGCCCGAAGCCGACGCCGACGTGCCCGCGGGGATCGCGACCGGCCCGGACGGCATGCCGCATCGCCGGCGACGTCGGCGCCGCCGTCGCCGGCCGCCTCATCTCGATGCGCCGGGTGCGGAGCATCCGGCGGCGGGAACGCCCGAGGGCGCAGCCGCTGCGGAGGGCACCCCGGGCGATACCGGCGCCACGGAAAAGAGCAGCGAGGAAGGCGGATCGCAGCGACAGGTGCTGCGCTTGCGCAATTGGCGCCGGCACCGCCGCGCTCGCCCGGTGCCGCGGCTCGGATCGGCCGAGGCTGGCGGCGGAACGCCTGCGGAGGCCGGAGCAGCCGAAGGCGCGGTTGCGACCGAAGCCGCGACGGCAACGGGTAGCGAGACGGCGATTGGCGATAGTCCGCACCTTCGGCCGCGCCGTCGCCGGCGGCGTCCGCGCTTTCCAATCGCCGGGCAGGCACCGGGCCAAGCCGGAGAAGCGGTAGCCGCGGAAGGCGCTACAGGAGACGCAAGCGCCGAGGCGCCGACCCGGCCGCTGGGAACTCGCCCTCCCCGCTCGCGCAACCGCCGCCGTCGCGGCCCTCGAGCCGCAGTTGCCGAAAACGGCGCCACGTCCTCAGAACGCGCGGACGGCCGTGGCGGCCGCGATCAGCCGGTAGGCCAAGCAAGGCCCGGCGAGGCGCGCCCCGGCGGCGCGCGTACGGACGAACGCCGTGAGCGCGATCGGCGGAACGGCGCCGGGCGAGAGGATCGCCGCGGCGAGCGGAGTGGCGGACAACGTGAGGGCGGTCGCCGCGGGCCGCCGGGACGCGGCCGCGGGGCACCCGACCGCAGGCCCTCGCCCAAGCTCTATTCGTTCGACTCGGTTGTCGACCGCGGTTTCGATGATGTCGAGGAAGAGGGCGAGACGCGCCGGGTGCACTGGACAATCCTCAAGCGCACGACGGCCGATCAGATCAGCCGGAAGCCGATCTCGGCGGTTTATGTGCTGCAGCGCGACGGCAACGACGCGGAGTTCCCCAATCTCGGCTCCGCCCGGAGCGCGGTCAACAAGACGATCGTCCATCCCGAAAAGCTGACCCGCTCGAAGGAAGAATACGCGGCCGAGAAGAACGCGAAGCGTTAGACCGCTTCGCCCGGCGCAACTCTCGTGGCTCGCGCCGGTGAGCGAAAGCCGGCCCGCCGGTGTTTACCGGTTTTGAGCGAGCCGGCGAGATATGGGTCCCGACACTCTGTTAAGTGACGCGGCGACGCCGGCGGCAAGCACAGGCCGGCGGCGTCTCCCGATCGGCGCTGAAGCGTTGCCGGAGGGCGGCGTCGATTTTCGCGTCTGGGCGCCGCGCTGTCGTGAGCTGACGGTCGAGATCGAAAATTTGCGGCCTATCCCCCTCTCGGCTGAAGCGGCTATTTCTCGACCCAGGTCGACGAGGCGCGCCCGGGAATGCGTTATCGGTTCCGGCCTGACAATAGCGATCAGGCCTACCCGGATCCCGCTTCGCACTTTCAGCCGGAGGGCCCGCACGGCCCCTCGGAGATCATCGATTCGAGGGTGTTCCGCTGGACCGACGCCGAATGGCGCGGCCGCCGCCGCGACGAGCTCGTTATCTACGAGATGCATATCGGCACCTTCACGCCTCAGGGGAATTGGCAGGCAGCGCAGCGCGAGTTGCAGGTGCTTGCCGAGCTCGGGATCACTTGCCTCGAACTCATGCCGGTCGCCGATTTTCCCGGAAGCTTTGGTTGGGGCTATGACGGCGTCGATCTGTTCGCGCCGACGCGTCTTTATGGCCGGCCCGACGATTTCCGCGCCTTTGTCGACCGCGCGCATGCGCTCGGCCTCGGCGTAATACTCGACGTCGTCTATAACCATCTCGGCCCGGACGGCAATTACCTGAAATGCTTCTCGGAGAGCTATTTCACCGATCGCTACAAAAACGAATGGGGCGAGGCGGTTAATTTTGACGGCCCGGATAGCGGACCTGTGCGCGAATTCGTTCTCGCCAATGTTCGGTATTGGATCGGGGAATTTCACCTCGATGGGCTGCGTCTGGATGCGACGCAACAGATGTTCGATGCCTCGCCCGATCACATCCTCGCCGCGATCACGCGCGAGGTGCGCGATGCCGCGCCCGACCGCAACACGATCGTCATCGGTGAGAACGAGCCGCAGGAGGCCCGCCTTGTCCGCCCGGCTGAACGCGGCGGCTATGCGCTCGACGCGCTGTGGAACGATGATTTTCACCACAGCGCGATGGTCGCGCTGACCGGGCGGCGAGAAGCCTATTACACCGATTATCGCGGGCGCCCGAACGAGTTCATCGGCGCCGCGAAATACGGCTTTCTTTATCAGGGCCAGCGCTATGTCTGGCAAAAGAAGCCGCGCGGCACACCGGCGCTCGACCTTCCCGCCGAGTCGTTCATTGTGTTTCTGCAAAACCACGACCAAGTCGCGAATTCGATCGCCGGCCAACGCCTGCACGCGTTGACGAGCCCTGGCCATTGGCGCGCGATGACCGCGCATCTGCTACTGATGCCCGGCATTCCGATGCTGTTTCAGGGTCAGGAATTCGCGGCCTCGAGCCCGTTCCTTTATTTCGCCGATCACCGCCCCGGGCTCGACCGTGCCGTGCGCCGGGGACGCCGCGAGTTCCTCGGGCAATTTCCCAGCATTGCGGCACCTGAGGTGAGCGACCGGCTGGCCGATCCGAGCGACGCCGAGAGCTTCCGGCGATCGGCCCTCGATCCGGCCGAGCGGCAGACCCACGCGACTGCTGTTGCCCTGCATCGCGATCTGCTGGCGTTGCGCCGCTACGATCCAGTATTCGGTCGGCGGCCGGCGCGGGTGGACGGCGCTGTGCTTGGCGCGCGCGCCTGGCTCTTGCGCTTTTTCAGCGACGAAGGCGACCGCCTCCTGGTCGTAAATCTCGGCCCCGATTTGACGATGCGTCCGGCGCCCGAGCCCCTATTGGCTCCCATCGAGGGGCACAGCTGGGACATTCTGTGGTCGAGCGAGGCGCCGGAATATGGCGGAGTGGGCACGCCGCCGCTTTACCGAAGCGGCTATCTGCGCATCGCCGCGGAAAGCGCGCTCGTGCTGATGCCGGCAGCACGCGACCGCGAGAACCGGAAGAACCGGAGGCAGCGCGATGGTTGATGTGATCCGGGTGAGCCGCGACGACAATCCGACACCCGAGGCGCGCCGCGAATGGCTTGTCACAAACGGCCTTGGCGGCTTCGCATCGGCGACGATCTCGGGCGAGATCACGCGACGCTATCACGGGTTTCTCATCGCCGCGCTGCCCGCGCCACAAGGCCGCGTCGTGATGCTGAACGATCTCGATGTCGCGGTCGGGTGTTCCGACGGCAGCCTCGCGTCGCTGCGCGACAGCGGACGCTTTGTCGATTTCACGCTGACCATGGGGCTGCCGAGCTGGCGCTATGAGATCGACGGCATGACGATCGAGAAATCCGTCTTGATGCCGGCGCGGCATAACATCACGTATATCGGCTTCCGGCTGATCGGCGGCGCGCGGGCGATCCGGTTATTCCTGCGCCCCGCGGTCAATTTCCGCCGCATCGAGGCCGCGGTCAGCGAGCCGCTGGCGTCGGGCTACGCGCTGACCGCGAACGGCCGGCACTACGAGATTGCCGCCGGCTCGGGGCTGCCGGTGCTGCGCCTGATGATATCCGGTTGTGATGCAACGTCGTTCACGGCGGATGGCGGATCGCGCCATGAGTGCGACTTCGTGACTGAGGAACAGCGCGGCTATGACGCGCGCGGTTCTCTCTGGAGCCCGGGCTACTTCACCGTTGAGCTGCAGCCGGATTCCATCGCGACGCTGATCGCCGCGACCGAGCCTTGGCACACCGTCGAAGCATTGCACCCGGACGCGGCGCGCCGCTTTGAGACCGAGCGGCGGCGGCGCCTCGTCGCGATGGCGCCGCCTGCGGCGCGCGAGGGGCTCGCGGCCGAGCTGGTCCTCGCCGCCGACAGTTTCATCATCACGCCGGTCGGCCGGGTCGCCGATATCGTCCGGGCGCACGCCGAGGGTGACGAGATGCGCACCGTCATCGCCGGGTATCACTGGTTCACCGATTGGGGCCGCGACGCGATGATCTCGCTCGAAGGTCTGACCCTGGCAACCGGGCGCGTCGCGGAAGGTAAATGGATCCTGCGTGCTTTCGCACATTATGTGCGCGACGGGCTGATCCCGAACATGTTTCCCGAAGGCGATTGCGAAGGCCTGTATCACACCGCCGATGCGACGCTGTGGTTCTTCCACGCGCTCGCGCGTTATGTCGAATACACCGGCGACCGTGCCACGCTGACGCTGATCCTGCCGAAATTGCAGGAGATCGTGCGGCTTCATCTCGAAGGTACTCGCTTTGGAATCAAAGCCGATCCGCGCGACGGGCTGTTGAGTCAGGGCGCCGAGGGCTACCAGCTGACCTGGATGGATGCCAAGGTCGGCGATTGGGTCGTGACGCCGCGCCGCGGGAAGGCGGTCGAGATCAACGCGCTATGGTACAACGCGCTGTCTCTGTTGACGCAATGGCTGCGCGACGCGCGCCATCCCGAAGCCGACGAGATCGCGGGTCACGCCGAATTGACGCGGCAATCCTTCAACCGCCGCTTCTGGAACGAGAGCCGCGGGTGCCTTTACGATGTCGTCGATGGCGAAAACGGCGATGACGCGTCGTTCCGGCCGAACCAGATCTTCGCAGTCTCGCTGCCGCATCCCGTCCTCGACCGACAGTATTGGCGGCCGGTCGTCGATGCCGTCGAACAGAAATTACTGACGCCGTTCGGCTTGCGTTCGCTCGCGCCGGACGAGCCCGATTTCAAGTCCCGCTATTTTGGCGATCTGCGCGCGCGCGACGCCGCTTATCACCAGGGCACGGTCTGGGCCTGGCTGATCGGGCCGTTCATCGATGCCTGGCTCAAGGTGCATCCCGACAAGCGCGAGAAGGCGCGCGGCCTTCTCGCCGGCTTCGAAACCGTGGTCGCAGAGGCCGGCATCGGTTCGATCAGCGAAATCTTCGACGCCGAACCGCCCTTTACGCCGCGCGGCTGCATGGCGCAGGCCTGGAGCGTGGCCGAGGTCCTCCGCTGCCTCGTGAAAACAGCGCCCTAGCTCTCTTCCCTCCTGGACAACGCAGAGAGGGATCAGTCTGCTGCCTACGCGGCGCGGGCCTGCGGTTTCGGCAGGGCCGCGGCCTTGATCGCCGTGGCCGCTTTCTCCGCGATCATGATCGTCGGCGCGTTGGTGTTGGTCGACGTCACCGCCGGCATGACCGACGCATCGACGACGCGTAGCCCCTCAAGCCCATGAACGCGCAGTTGGTCGTCGACGACCGCCATCGCATGCTGGCCCATCATGCAGGTGCAGCTGGCGTGGTAGACCGTATTGCCGTTGCGCTTCGCGTAATCGAGCAGCTCATCGTCGGTCTGGACCTGGGCACCCGGTAGCTTTTCCTGGCCGATATAGGGCTGCAAGGCCGGTGCGTTGAAGATCCGGCGCACGAAGTGCAGCCCGCCGACAATCGCCCGTCGATCAGCTTCTTCGGTCAGGTAACGCGGATTGATGACCGGCGCGTCCTCTGGCCGCGGCGAGCGCGCCTCGACATAGCCGCGCGACAGGGGCCGCATCTGCCATGGGCCGCCGGTCAGCCCCGGCTCTGCTTCGAGTTCACCGATCTGACCGTCCTTGAAGCTGCCCGGGGCAAACGAGATCTGCACATCGGGGGTGGCCGACTCCGGCAATATCTTGACCGAGGCGGCAACCAGCGACGCGCTGTAGGTCAGCATCCCCTTGCCGGTGATCAGATAGCGCATGACCTCGGCCGCGAGCGGCAGGCCCCGCGCTCGTTCATTCGCGGTCGCCATGCCGTGAATCGGGTAGGTGACCCGCACGACATAATGATCCTGCATGTTCTTGCCGACGCCGGGCAGCGCATGATGGGTTTCGACGCCGATCTTTGCGAGATGCTCGGGATCGCCGACTCCGGACAGCTGCAGCAAATGCGGTGAGCCGATCGCGCCAGCCGACACGATCACCTCGCGCTGCGCCAGCACACGTTCGACGCGGCCGCCGCGCGAGAAATCGATGCCGACAGCGCGTTTGCCATCGAACACGATGCGGTGCACTAACGCATGTGTCACGAGCTGCAGATTGGGCCGCTTCAAGGCTGGACGCAGATAGCTGCGCGCCGTGCTGGCGCGGCGGCGGCCGCCACGGGTCTGCTGGCACCAGCCGATGCTGGGACCGGCGCCGGTCGGCAGGTCGTTGACGTCCTCGCGGTATTCGAGCCCGAGCTGCATCCCGGCATCGATGACCTTGGCGCAGATCAGCGAGCGGTCCATTGCGGAGGTGTAGAGATATCCCTCAGTACCATGGACCTCACTGGCGCCTTCGCCCCAGCGCTCGGCTTTCTTGAAGAAGGGCAGGCAGTCGTCCCACGACCAGCCGCGATTGCCGAGCTGGGCCCAGTGGTCGTAATCCTCGGGTTGGCCGCGGATATAAATGAGCCCGTTGATCGAGCTGGATCCGCCGAGGACGCGGCCGCGCGGGTAGATGATCTCGCGCTCCTCGTTCGCCTGTGCCCGGAACCCCCAGGTCAGGGTCGGGTGGTCGAGCATTTTCATGAAACCGGCGGGGATATGGATCAGCGGGTTCCAGTCGCGTCCGCCCGCCTCGATCAGGAGCACCCGTGTGTTGGGGTCTTCGGTCAGCCGGTTGGCGAGAACGCAGCCGGCCGAGCCAGCGCCAATGATGATGAAATCCGCCTGCATTGCTCCACTCCCTCTCGGACGGCCCCTGCACCTCCAGACCGCCGTCTCGACAGTGCCAGTTTAGAGCAAGCGGAGGGCCGCGCCAGCAGCTTCGGGGGGCTCCGTGAACTTGACGCTACTCAGGGGAAACGCTACCTCCATCACTGGCGGCGGGTGTAGCTCAGGTGGTTAGAGCGCCAGATTGTGGATCTGGATGTCGTGGGTTCAAGTCCCATCACTCGCCCCAATGTTTGCAAAGGCTTATATGCCGAAGAAGGGCTTTATCCCTGCCCTTCTCGCCGCTGGGGTAACGCTTTGGGTAACAGCGGTGCGAAATAACTGCTGCTTTCGCTCATGCTGTTGCTATCCGTCAAAGCCGGCCTGCGCGCAGGCGAAATCACGGACCTGACCTGGGCATGGTGCTCGATGCCTACGGCGATCTCGGCGAACGCATCGGAACTGCCGGACAGCATCGCCAAAGCGTAGCGGCCGCACGAACCCGCTACCGTGCGCTGCAAGCCTGCTGAGGCCGTACGGGATCGTCGGCACTGTCATCCCTTCGGAGCGCGGAGGTACGCACGGCATGTGGCTCGGGAGCATGTCAACTGGTTCGGACGGCTCTACCGAGATCTCGGCCTGCGCGGCTGCTCGTCGCACTCCGGGCGACGCACGTTCATTACCAACACGGCACGGCTCGTGTACAAGGCCGGCGGCAGCCCTACGCGACATGCAAGAAATGGCCGGCCATCGTTTGATTGACCAAACGCAGGCATACATTGATGGCAGCGCTCGGGCGAAACGTCGGCTGGTCGGATTGATTTAATGACCTTAGGAGACTGCGACGCGAACCCGCCGCGCCTTAGATCGGAGCCTAACCTACTGGAATGACCGTTTCGGTCGCATACCGGAGGCGCACGATCTCGGCCCGAGCTTCTGCTGAGCGCCGTTAGCGGCCGTTCCGACGAAGGCGATCTGCCGACGGGTCCGACCCGAATCCGCCGCGCTTCGGATCCGCGGTGATATAGCGATATCAGCCCCGACATTGGTTGTTTCGAGCCGGCCTCCGGGTCGTGCCGAGAGAAGCCAGAGCGGGCCTGAGGAGGCGGTGCGCTTTCTCAACTCCAGTGCGGAATAAATGGGCATCCGCCAGGGAGGCTCATCTCGTCCCCCCTTCAACGACATCAAGCTTCTGCTGCCGCAGCCATCAATCGGTAGACTTCCGGCCCCGCCATGCCATGTGAACCGCGGAGAGTGCGAGGGAGGAGGTTGGGATGCTGGAGAGAGAAACCGCAAATTTCATCATCGACGTGCATGCGTTGCTGCCGCTCATCGTCAGCACTGCGCTGACGGTGCTCGGTGCGACCCTCATCTTGGTCATTGGCCTGTGGCTCTCGGGCAGGGCGAGCATGCTCGTGGATCGGATGCTCGCTAGAGCGCCAAATTTCGACGCGATGCTGAGAAGCTTCTTCGGGAGCCTCGCGCGCTATCTGATCCTCGCTGTTACCGTGCTGGCGGCATTGTCGCAATTCGGTATCCAAACAGCGAGCCTTGTCGCCGTCTTCGGCGCCGCAGGCCTCGCAGTCGGCCTCGCCTTGCAGGGCACGCTCTCCCATCTGGCTGCAGGCGTCATGCTTTTGATCGTCAGGCCATTCCGGAGCGGCCACATAGTTCAGGTGGGCGGTAGCATCGGTACGGTCACGGACCTTACGCTCTTCTGGACTGAGCTGGTGACCGACGACAAGGTACAGATCATCGTGCCAAACGCAGGCATCTGGGGTCAGCCTCTGCGAAACTTCAGCATCTATCCGTCATCGGCGATCAGCAGCGAGGTGCGCTTCCGGATCGCGGAAGATGCTGATCTCGATACCGCCATTGAGTTGGTTCGGGCCATCGTCGGAGCTGACCGTCGCGTCCTCGCCGATCCTGCACCAAGCGTGCTGCTCGACCACAGCACCGGCGACGACGCTCTAGAGATCGTAGTTACGTTCTCTGCCGCTGCGGACGAAGCCGCGGTCACAAAGAGTGACTTGATCAAGGCGGTTCATACCGCACTCGACCGCCCGTCGGCTTCGCGCACTGCAAACGTATGATGGAGAGCGGGCGGGCGACGCACTCGAAGGGCGTGAACCCAATTCTGTGGCTCCTGACATCTTCAGCGAGCCGATTGTGCATCTCAACTTCCTCCAACAGCCGAGCCAAGTTGTGCAGGCCGACGGCCGCGCGGCGTCATCGGTCGTTCAACGCCGATGCCCGCCATCCGCCGGAGGAGCCGAAACCGGTTCAGCGGGATGGATCCCGAAACCGTGCGAGCGCTCAGGAACGCACGGCCGTCAATCATAATCGCTCCTCTGCACTTGCCCCGCTTTGGTGACGGGTCAGGTTCTTCTTCAGCTTGGATAGAGCGCTGATCAGCTTGTCTACGCTACTGGCCCCGATCCGCTTGAGCAACACCCGCGCTGTCTGTTGCGGCAGCCGTACGACCGCGTTTGTGTCACGCTCGTCGCGCGTGCTCGGCTGCACCGATCGAGCGGCCGCCACCTGTTGCAACAGAAGGCGGGTCGCCAGCTCGTCGACGCCATCGCGATTCATGAGCATTTGCACGATCGGTTCGGCGAACAGCTGATCGAGGATCGCCTCCTCCGATCCGTGGGGAGATATCGAGTCCGAGTTTGCGCGGCCATTTGGCACGAGCGCGTCCTGAACCGCGGCATGTCGCCCCCTGCGAGTTGTCATTATTCCACTCCGCCCGCGTGATCCTCACGGGCACCTTCCGACGCTTGCTTGAAGACGATGAGCAGCGGGATCACAACGAGCGTTGCGATCATCAACAGCTTGTAATCATCGATATAAGCAATGATCTGGGCCTGCCGGGTAACGACGGCATCGAGCGCGGCGCGTCCGGCGGCGGCAGCCGGGTTCCAGAATTGTGTGATCATCGGGTCCTCGAACATCCGGTTGACGGAAGTGACGTGCTGCGCGATTTCGGCGTGATTTATCTGCGTGTTTGTCGTCAATAGGCTGTTCACCACCGAGATGCCGACGCTGGAGCCGATATTGCGCGACAGGCTGTAGATACCGGCGCCTTCCGCGCGCAGCTCGGGTGATAGCGTCGACAGGGTCACCACGCTGAGGGGCACGAAGATGAAGCCGAGGCCGATGCCCTGGATCACCCCGACGATGATGATCGTCATCTGCGACACGTCTGGCGTCCAGCCGGTCATCGCATAGAACGACCAGGCCGTAAGCCCGAGGCCGATGCCGAGCAGAAGGCGCGTATCGACTCGACCGGTCAGCTTGCCGACGACCAGCATGGCTCCCATCGTGCCGACGCCCCGGGGGCCCAGGACAAGGCCGGCGGTGACAATCGGGTAGTTCATCAGGTTCTGCAGGTAGGGGGGTTGGAGCGCCAGGGAGGCGTAGTAGGTGAGGCCGACGATTGCGATGAAAACAATCCCCGCCGTGAAGTTCCGATCGCGGAACAGCGACGGCCGCACGAAGGGCTCGTCCGCAGTGAAGGTGTGGACCAGGAACAGGTAGAGCGCCGAGGCGGCGATTATCGCCTCGATAACGATCTCGCCGGAGCCGAACCAGTCCTTCTCCTCGCCGCGGTCGAGTGCGATCTGCATGGCGCCGATCGCCAGGCTCAGAGTGCCGAAGCCGAACCAATCCAGTTTCTCGCTCGCATTTCGTGCGGGCTCGGGCAGAAAAGTGCTCATGCCGAGGAAGGCGAGCATGCCGATCGGCAGGTTGATGTAGAAGACATAGCGCCAGCTATAGGCCTCGGTCAGCCAGCCGCCGAGCACCGGCCCAAGGACGGGACCCGCCATCACCGCGACGCCCCAGAGCGCCATCGCGGATCCCTGCCGCTCCTTCGGATTGATGTTCATCAGCACGGTCTGCGACAGCGGCACCAGCGCCGCGCCGAACAAGCCTTGCAAGACCCGGAACAGCACGATCTCGACCAGCGACTGCGCCATGCCGCACAGCATGGAGGCGACGGTGAAGCCGGCGATGGAGACGAGGAAAAGGCGCTTGAGCCCGAACCGCCCGGCGAGGTAGCCGGTCGGCGGCGTCATAATCGCGGCAGCGACGATATACGAGGTCAGCACCCAGTCGATCTGGTCCTGGCTCGCCGAGACGCTGCCCTGCATATAGGGCAGCGCGACATTGGCGATGGTCGTGTCGAGCGCCTGCATCAGGGTGGCAAGGACCACGCAGACAGTGATCGCCGCGCGATTGACGCCATCGGCTTTGCGATCGGCGGCCATTACGCTCCCCGCGCGCCGCCGCCGAACAGCGCGGTCAGGAAGTGTGGCAATCCACGCGCATGCTCCGTGTCGACATTGATCTCGACGCTCATCCCGGCGCGCAACGGGGGTAAGCCCTTTTTGCCAGTGTCGACGCGCACGCGCATCGGGATGCGCTGCACGACCTTGACCCAGTTGCCGCTGGTGTTCTGCGCAGGCAATAGCGCGAACTCCTGCGCCGCCGCCGGGCCGATGCTCTCGACCGTGCCTTGCCATTCGGTGCCCGGATAGGTGTCGACGGCCACCGTCACGGGCTGCCCCGGCCGCACATACGTCAACTCGGTCTCTTTCGGGTTCGCGTCGACCCAGACGTGATCCGATGCGACGAGATAAAAGGCGGTGGTCGAGGCTGCGAGATATTTGCCGCGCGCGATCGCGTATACGTTGGTAACGACGCCGGTGAACGGCGCCTTGACGACCGTATGATCGAGCTGGCGCTGCGCCTCGTCGCGTTGCGCCACGGCGTCGAGATACCGCGGATGCTTCTCGATCGCGCCATCGGGATCGCCGTTGAGGTTGGCGGCGATCGCGGCGAGTTGCTGATTGAGAGAGGCCAGCTTCTGTTGCGAGTTCACCAGGTTCCGGCGCGCCGTGTCGAAGGCTACCTGAGATGCGGCACCCCCGTTTAGGAGAATCTGCTGGCGACGGAATTCGCGGTCGTAATAGTCGACGTCGTGCTGCGCCTGCTGTATCTGCGCCTGCATGTCCCGGTAGTTCGCCTTGAGCGCGTTGAGCGCGTCCGCGATCATGCCGACCTGCGCCTCGGCGCGCTCCAGCGCGAGCCGGAACGGCAGATCGTCGAGGCGATACAGCACCCAGCCGGTCTCGACATGCTGGTTCTCCGTGACATCGATTTCCTTGACGATGCCGGACACGTCGGTCGAGACGCCGACCTTGTCCGCCTCGACATAGGCGTCATCGGTCGACATCACTTGGCCGCCGGTCACATACCAATATCCGCCGGCGATCAGCGCGATCGGCAGCAGCAGAAACAATGCCCAGCGCAGCCATGACCGATGCGAAGACCGCGGCCGCTCCGCGAGGGCGGATGGGGTCTGGGGCGCCATTTCCGGCCGCCCTCGGGGAGCCTTGCGTCGTGCAGCCGGCGACTCGGCCGGGTCCGGGCGCAGCAAAAGTTCCGTGTCGTCAGGCATAAACTCTCCGTCCGTGCGTGGATGGTCGCTACCGCTGATTGGGCGGCGTTTCGGCAACCGTGCTGCTCCCCGATTGCGGGAGCGCCTCTTCGGTGCCGCGCCGGACCAACGGGTCGCTGCCCCATTCTACCCCACCGGCAACCGGCGATTCATACCGCCGTGACACCATGCGGTCGTCCCCACCCGGTTGATGAAACACGAGCAAGAATGCCCCGATCGCGATGGCCCATACGGCGACGACCCACGCAACTAGCAGCCGGCGGATAAAATTGCTGTCGTCTATGGGGCATTCCGGGTCTGTCATGGTGGTGCCGCGGCATCAGGTGGCGCCGCCGTTGGTTGGGGCGGCATTGGCGACGACGGCAAAACACGAGCCCCGACCTGGCGCCGAGGCGACCTGGACACGATGCCCCAGGAGATTGGCGGCGCGCTTTACGATGAACAGCCCGAGCCCGAGACCCTCGGAGCATGTTGCGTCCGTCCGGTGAAAAGCCCTGAGAACCTCCGCTAATTCATCGGCTGGAATGCCGACGCCGCTATCGCGTATCTGGAGGTGCACCTGTGAGCCGCGTCGGCGGCAGGCGACACACACGCGGCCGCCGTGCGGGGTGTAGTCAATCGCATTGCGTATCAGGTTCCCCAAAATCCCGCTTAGCAGAACGGGGTGACTAAAGACGGCGATGCCGGCCGGGACGACGCGAAGTTTAATCCCCTTCAACCGTGCCGGTTCAGCGAACTCCGACGCTAGATCCTCGAGAATGGGACGCAGCCATACCGGGACATGGAGATGATCGCCCGCTCGCTCGTGCAACTGCAGAGCCCCGACAAGCCGGCTCAACATACCGCCCAGTCGCGCGGCGGCATCCGCAGCCCGCGCCAGCTCTACGCGCTGTTTGTCACCATGAAGGATTTGCCGGAGGACGTCGTGTGCGCTGGTGATGACTTGCAGTGGCTGACGCAAGTCGTGACCGGCCATCGCCAGCAACGTCGCTGAAAAGACGCTATCCGCTTGTGCGAAGCCGTTCCCTCCATTGACGTCAATACCGGTCTCGGCCTGGCTGCCCAACGGTAACCCTGGTCGCCAATTGATCATCGGGCGCTCCACCACGGTGGCCAGAACGGCCGCCGGAGTTAAGCCTTTCGGTGTGGGACCTGAACGAGCGACGCGGGCTTCCGGAAAGTCACGAGTCCGTCCATCGCTATGGGACGCTGGCCGTTCCGCGCAGGTCTTGCGGGCTGAACATGAGAATTCGCGACGCGGCTCGCAGGAGCGACCGGGCATCGGCTAGCTACCGGGGACGGGCTGCCAGCCGGTGTCGCATTGCGATATGTAGGGGTAATAGCCCGCAGGGTCGGAGCAGTAGTACCACATCGAGGAAGAAGAATATTGGCCGGAGTCGTAGTAGCCATCGTACGGATAGTAGCCATATCCGTAATAGATTCCGACCCCGCGACCAAACCTCCGGAAGTGATCTCCGTCGCGAAAGCCCCGGAAGTGATTTCCGTCGCGAAAGCCATGGAAGCCCCCACGGAAGCCGTTGCCGCTGTGGAATCCGGCAGCCCCGCCAAAACCGCCGCCATGAAAGCCGCCACCGCCGTGGAAGCCTCCGCCACCGCCGTGGAAACCCCCGCCACCGCCGTGGAAACCCCCGCCACCGCCGTGGAAACCCCCGCCACCGCCATGGAACCCACCGCCGCCACCGCCGCCGCCCCCGCCATGAGCGTAGGCGGGATCTGGCTGGCTGAGCGCGGTAACGCACAACAGAGCAACCGCGATGCTTCCCAGAGTCTTTCCTGTACTGTAGCGAGCTCTTTGTTCGCTTAACTGTTGCATCGATCCCTCCTTTTGCGCTGGCCGCGTATCGAGTGTCTGTTGACGTTCGAACGCAGCTCTAAAGGCTTCAATGTGTTGGCCGTCGGCCCAAATAAAAATGGCGGCTTGATAGCATTCTCTGTTGAGGAGAATTCAGGAATGGATCGCGGTGACCTGGCCAATCTGACCGCATTCATCGCTGTTGCCGATCAACGCAGCTTTCGAGCCGCGGCCTCGCGCCTCGGTGTCACCCCGTCGGCGCTCAGCCACTCGATGCGACAGCTAGAGGAGCGCCTGGCGGTGCGCTTGCTGCACCGTACGACGCGCAGCGTATCCGTGACCGACGCCGGACTTCGCCTATTGGAGCGTCTGCGGCCGGCAGTCGATCAGATCGCCGACGCGCTGGAAGACTTGAACCGTGAGCGCAGCCGGCCCGTGGGACGGCTGCGCATCTATGCAATCCATACGGCGGCAGCGGCAGTGATCGCACCGGTCTGGCAGCGCTTCCTGCAGACCTACCCGGAAGTTCACCTCGAGCTCCAGCTCGGCGAGGCGCCCGTCGATATCGTGGCGAAGGGTTTCGATGCTGGTATCGGAACGCAGGATCGGGTGGCGACAGATATGGTTATCGTCCGGGTGATGGGGCCGATGAAAGTGGCCGTGGTTGGCGCGCCGTCCTACTTCGCGCAGCGTCGCCGCCCGCGCGGACCCGATGATCTCGCCCGGCACAGCTGCGTGCAATACCGCCGAGGTGCCGAAGGCGCCGTCTTCGAGTGGCCGTTCGAACGCAAGGGTAAATCGCGCAAAATCTCGGTGGATGGCCGGGTGATGGTCAACGACCCCGATCTGTCCGTGCGTGCGGCCGTCGATGGGCTCGGGATCGCGTACACGATCGAAGCTCTGGCCGAGCCATTCCTGCGCTCGGGACAGCTGGTCCGTGTGTTGGAGGACTGGTCGCCATTCATCGAGGGCCTCTTTCTGTATTATCCCGGCCACCGGCAGGTCCCGGCCGCGCTGCGCGCTCTCATCGACATGATCCGTACCACCCGCGGCTGGACACCGGCGAAGGGCTTGGTCGAGAACCCCTTTACGGCGGACCGAGCGAGTTAAAGCGAAGCATGGATGGTGAGGTTTGGGCCGATTGTCGCCGTACCCCTTCCACTCGTGAGTTACTCAGAGGACGCCGCGAGTGGTTTCCCAAACCGCCGTCTGTCTGCGCGTCCCAACGTCCGGTCCCCTCCTAATTAAGCGGACGCTTCGATGTCTGTGCTTGAAGGTCGCTTATGGATCGACACCGGCTTGCCTGGGCTCAACGCGTCGAGGACCGCTTTCGAACGCGAACCGGAAGCACGCGAGCTCGCAACCTGACTTCCGCTAAGCGCCGATTGCGGACCTTCCATTTTTGTTATTAGTCATGGAATCGGCCGAAGCCGAGCCGTTCCAGTCAACCGGGACGCGGCTGGCCTAGCTAAGCGATCGCGTGGGTGCGCGAAACGTCGAACGGATGGTCGATGAGCCTTCGATCTGCTCCACGAACGGCAAGCTGTTCGGAGTTACGCGTGCGGGTTGAAGCCGCCTCGTTGAGCCACTGCGAATGAATGAAAAACCGCCGCGGATCGCGTGTAGAGGCATAAGCTCCGATCTCCAGACAACCGGGCTCGTTTCGTGCCTTGGGTACTT
>WNGI01002568.1_pt1 | contig 16265 bp, 16 predicted proteins | sample 5400621 | NCBI WGS metagenome assembly WNGI01 (sample SAMN13153374, study PRJNA577476) | soil metagenome | isolation source: 20 cm soil or saprolite under Garry oak tree replicate 1 | place: USA:California | collected 2016-06-15 | reverse complement strand
TTATTGTTCGTCGACCGGACGGCGAGCGAGCTTTGTCGCGGAGGGCTACTCCCGGCCGGGAGGCGGAGTGAATCCGGGCATCGCGCTTTCCGGAGCGACGGCGGGAATGTCGCGTCCCGGAGCCGCGCTGGTCGCCGGTCCGACCGGCACTGTCGCGTGCGGAACCGTGGTCGCCGCGGAACCGGCGGTCGGGGCCGCGGGGTAAATCGACGGAGGGGCGGGAGCCGCGGTATTGCCGCCCGAGATCGCGGTCTCGGTCGGCATCGGAGCCGCGGTCAGGGGGACGGACGAAGCTTGCACGGCTGGAGCAACTGGCGCTGGATTCTCGGCCGGCCGGTAGACCGGAGCCGCCGGTCCAAACGAGCTGCCCACGAGAATCCGGCCGGCCGCGATGCCGATAAGTGCGAGAAGTAGCACGAGCAGGACGAGAAGCGACCGGTTGGACGACAGGGTCGACGCGGAACAAATCGCTCGCGAGGATCTTCTTGTGCGCCGGAATATTGGTCGTGACGCCGACGATCGTGAATTCGTCCAGCGCCCGCTGCATCCGCGCGACGGCCTCGTGCCGGTCACGGCCCCAGGCGATGACCTTCGCGAGGAGCGAGTCGTAGTACGGCGGAACCTCGTAGCCCTGGAAGCAGTGCGAGTCGAAGCGAATCCCGGGGCCGGCCGGCGGAAGCCAGCTCGTGAGCACGCCGGTCGACGGGGCGAAGTTCGCCTCGGCATCTTCTGCGTTGATGCGGCACTCGATGGCGTGGCCGTGCACCCAGATCTGCTCCTCGCTGAATGAAAGGAGCTCGCCCGACGCGAGAGCGATCTGCTCCTTCACGAGGTCCATGCCCGTGGTCATCTCGGTGACCGTGTGCTCGACCTGAATACGCGAGTTGACTTCGATGAAGTACGCCTTGTTCTGCGCGTCGACGAGAAACTCGAACGTGCCGACGTTCCGATAACCGGAGCGCACGGCGGCATCGACGGCGAGCTTCGCGATGTCCTGGCGCAGGCTCTCGCTGATCGACGCGGAGGGCGCCTCCTCGATCATCTTTTGATTCCGTCGCTGGATCGAGCATTCGCGCTCGCCGAGGCAGATGCCTCGGCCCGATTCGTCGACGGCGATCTGCGCCTCGACGTGGCGCACGCCCTCGAGGCATCGCTCCACGTAGATGCCGTCGTCGCCGAACGACGCGCGCGCCTCGCTCGCGGCCTGCGGCCAAAGACGCTGGAGCTCGGACGGCGAGATCGCCTTCCGCATGCCGCGGCCGCCACCGCCGGCCTTCGCCTTCAGCATCACCGGATACCCGATGGCCTCCGCGATCCGCAGCGCCTCGGCGACGTTGCGGACCGGCCCGTCCGAACCGGGGATGACGGGCATTCCCGCGCGCTTCATATCGGCGCGGGTTTGCGCCTTGTCGTGGAAGAGCCGCAGCACCTCCGGCGGCGGGCCGATGAAGACGAGCCCGTGATCCTTGCAGACCTCGGCAAAGTCGGCGTTCTCCGAAAGGAAACCGTAGCCGGGGTGGATCGCTTGCGCGCCCGAGAGCAGCGCGGCCGACATGATCGCCGGGATGTTCATATAGGACTCGCGCGCGTTCGCCGGCCCGATGCAGATCGCCTCGTCGGCGAGATGCACAGGGAGACTATGCGCGTCGGCCTCGCTGTAGACCGCGACCGACTGGATGCCGAGCTCGCGGCACGCGCGGATGACCCGCACCGCGATCTCGCCGCGGTTCGCGATCAAGACTTTCTCGATCGGCGTCACGAGCGCGGCAGCTCTTGTGCGATCGAGAAGACGTTTCCTTCCGTGTCGACCGCCGTGGCGATGCTGATGCCTTCGTCTGGGCGGGCCTCGGGACGCTTCTGGATCTGTCCTCCAGCTGCCGCCACAGCTTTGCATGCCGCGTCGAGGTCGTCGACGTAAAACCCGAGACCGGTGTCGCGGTGTGTCGTGCCGCCACCGTGATGAAGCGCGACCGTCGTGCCGTTCTGGACGAGCTCGGTCCACTCGGGCGACTCGTACCCGCCTGGCTTGAGGCCCAACGCCTTCTTGTAGAACGACGCGCCGCGAACGACGTCCGCGGCCATCAGCATGAAGTACGTCTTCGTGACCTTCAAAGCGCATCTCCCTTCAACAGCGGAAGCGACTGCCGAAGCGTGCTCTCGTCCGAGACATTCCCGGTCATGACATCGGGGAGGATCCGTTTCACAAGTCCGGTGAGGACCGCGCCAGGACCGAACTCGACAAAGGCGGACGCGCCCTCCCCGTGCGCCCGCTTGACCGAGGCGACCCACTGTACCGGAGACCACACCTGTTTCTCCAGAAGCGCGGGCATTTCGCGCGCGTGCTCGTGGACGCGGCCATCCACGTTCGCGATGAGCCGATACCGAAGCGCGCTGAAGGGCGTGACGTCCATCGCCTGCCGGAGGCGCGGCGCGACCGATTGCATCGCGGGCGAATGGAACGCAGCTGACACGCGAAGAGGGATGACTCGCTTCGCGCCGATGTTCTTCAGATCATCCGCGGCGCGGGCCAGCTCGATCCGCGGGCCCGAGATGACGACCTGACCGGGGGCGTTGTCGTTCGCCACGACGACGTGTGTTCCCACGAGAGCGCGAGCGATGACGTATGCATCGAGACCGATGACCGCCGCCATCGCGCCTGCGTGATCGGCGGCATGCATCAGCTCGCCGCGCGTGCGGACGAGGCGCAGTGCATCGGCAAGCCGGAGCGCGCCGGCCGCGACGAGCGCGCTGAACTCGCCGAGCGAGTGGCCCAGCACGACAACAGGCTCCGGCAGCGGGGCGCCCGCCGCTTCCTCGGCCGCGCGGAACGCGGCGATCGACGCCGCGACGAGGGCGGGTTGCGTGTTCGCGGTCTTGTCGAGCTCGTCCTGCGGCCCATCGAAGCAGAGCGCGCGCAGATCGATGCCGGTGGCGTCGTTCGCCTCCTCGAAGACGCGGGCCGCGCTCGGGTAGCGCTCGGCGAGGTCCTTCCCCATTCCGACTGTCTGGGAGCCCTGTCCCGCGAAAAGCCACGCGACCGGCGTCTTCTCAATGCCCATGAAAGCGCCGAGTCTACGTATCGCGGCGCGGTGAGACGCGACCGTTACCAGGCAACCCGGTGCGCCCAAGGCATCATCCCGGGCTATGGCACACGTCGCGGAGTGGACGATCACGGAAGCGGCCGGTCGGCAGCACCGAGTGCTCGTCGATCGCTCGCTGCTGGGCGGCGTCCGCGTCGTCCTCGACCGGCGAAGGCTCGACCGCTTCGACCAGACGCCCGAGTCGGACCGCTACGTCACGAGCCTCGCGGGGCACGTCCTCACCGTGGTCCTCCCGCGAGTCTCGAACGATCTGCCCACGCTCCATGTCGACGGCAAGCCGGTACTCGGCTCGGAAACGACGTTAATTGCGGCCGCGACCGACGCGACGGGCGCGACGGTCAGCGGCCAGGACCTGCTGCGCCATCAGTTGCTGCAGCGTCGCGGCTCGGGAGGCGCGTGGTTCTACTGGGTCGGCGGGGCGTCCATCCTGAACACGGTCCTCGACGCGGCCGGAGTCCAGTGGGGCCTCGCCGTCGGTCTCGGGGTGACGTACCTCATCGACGGCATGGCTGACTACATCAGCGACACGGTGCGTACGCCGATCTACGCGGTCATCATCGACGTTGCGATCGCGGCCGGATTCCTGCTGATCGGACGCGCCGCGCGCCGCGGGAAGCTCGGCTGGTACGCCGTTGGCACGGTCCTCTACTTCCTCGACGGCCTCCTCTTCCTTCTCGCGGCGGACATCCTCGGGATCGCCGTCCACGCGATCGCGATCTATGGGCTCATCTCCGGATGGCGCGCGGCGCGGTCGCTCAAGAAGGTTGAGGCACCCGCTCCGGCGCTGGTCGCCTAGCTCCGCCGGATCTCGCGCGCGTACTCGGGGAAGTACCTCTCGATCGTCGAAAGATCGAATTCGCGAAGGATCGACGTGTTCGCCTCGCGCGCGAGAAGAAATTCAAACGAGCGCCTTACCAAATCCGCGACGTCGCCGCCTCCGTATCGCTCCCGCTCCGCGCGGGAGACGCGCACCACGTGGTTCGTCGTCACCCGATCGTGAATGGTCACGTCGGCGACGTGGCCGTCGCCCGACTCGTGGACGCTGACCGCGATCCGCTCAGCGGAGGGCAATGACGAAGAGCGCCTGCCCGTACTCGACCGGCGCCCCGCCTGTCACGAGCACCTCGCGGATCTCGCCATCCGCGGGCGCGCTGATCTCGGCGACGTGACCGAGGGACTGGATCCCGCCGAGAACGTCACCACGCGTGACCGAGTCGCCCGTGCTCCACTCGCGCGAGATGCTGAAGACACCGACGGTCGTCGCGTGAACGCGCTGGGTCTTTTCGGCCGGAGCTTCCTCATGGCGTTCCGCGAGAGGGGCGGCCCGTTCGGTCTGAGCCTGCCGCGAGACCGAGACCGCGAAGCCGTCCGCTTCGACTTCGATCGTGACGGCGGCGAGACCCTCGGGCAGCTCGAGCTTGAGCAGGTCGTCCATGAGGCCGAGGAGCGGATCGTTCGGGTCGCTCACAGGCTAGCGAGGGCGAGCCGTGGCAGCTTGCTGACACGGGCGCACGAGCGACGACTGTATGTGCGCAGCACTTACAGGCCACCTTTCTCCAGCGGATTCTTCAGAATGCGCCGCCACCAGGGCTGCGCGGGCGCGGGCGCCGCGCCGCCGTCCGGCTCGACGAACATGCCGAAGGAGCGGAAGCGCTCGTAGCGGAGCGAGAGCAGATCGGCGACGGGCACGCGCGACAGGCGATCCAGTTGCGCGATGAGCGCGGTCTTGATCGCCGCCGCGGTCGCGTCGTGATCGGTGTGCGCACCGCCGGCGGGCTCACGGATGAGCGCGTCGGCGACGCCCGTTTCGAGAAGATCGGGTCCGGCAAGCTTCATGGCCACGGCGGCTCGCTCGGCCTCGCTCGCACTTCGCCAGAGGATCGCCGCGCATCCTTCCGGCGAAATCACCGAGTACGTCGCGTTCTCGAGCGCGAGCACGACGTCACCGACACCGAGCGCGAGCGCGCCGCCCGACCCGCCCTCGCCGAGCACGACGACGACCACCGGGACTGCGAGGCGAGTCATGAGCTGGATGCTCGACGCGATCGCTTCGGCCTGCCCTCGCTCTTCGGCCTCGGGGCCGGGGTATGCCCCCGGCGTATCCACGAGGGTTACGAGCGGCAGATGGAATTTCTGCGCGAGGCGGTAGAGGCGCATCGCCTTGCGGTAGCCCTCGGGGTACGGCATGCCGAAGTTGCGAACGATGTTCTCCTCGGTCGACGAGCCCTTCTGCTGTCCGACGACGATGACCGGGCGGCCGTCGAGCTGGGCGATGCCGCCGATAATCGCCGGGTCGTCGCGGAACGAGCGGTCTCCGTGGAGCTCCTGAAAGTGCTCGAACACTCGACCGATGATGTCGAGCGCGTGCGGGCGCGCGATGTTGCGGGCCGTTTGCACCGTCTGCCACGGCGTCGGCCGTACCGAGGCGAGCTGGGTCGCGTCGGTGATGAGGCCGGCCTCGACCACGAGATGGCCGTTCCCCTCGGTGCCGCGGCGCGAGCCGACGATGCGATCGAGCATGGACACTAGAGACTCCAGCGCAGGTCTTGTCCCGCGACACGAAACGCGTTCAAAAAGAACGCGATGCGCTCCTTGAGCTGCGCGCGCGGCACGACCTGATCGACGAAGCCGTGCTCGAGGAGGAACTCGGACCGCTGGAAACCCTTCGGCAGCTTTTCTCCGATGGTCTCGCTCGTCACGCGTGCGCCCGAAAAGCCGATGAGCGCACCCGGTTCGGCGAGGATGATGTCGCCGAGCGACGCGAACGACGCGAGGACACCGCCAGTCGTCGGGTCGGTGAGGACGCTGATGAACGGGATGGCCGCCTCGTCGAGGCGCGCGACGGCGGCGATCGTCTTCGCGAGCTGCATGAGCGCGATCGTGCCCTCCTGCATCCGCGCGCCGCCAGATGCGGACACGATGACGAGCGGCTTGCGATCCGCGTACGCGCGCTCGGCCGCGCGCGTGAGCTTCTCCCCGACCACGCTGCCCATCGACCCGCCCATGAACTCGAAGTCCATCACCGCGAGCGCGACGGGGATGCCGGCGATCTGCGCGTCGCCCGTCAGGACGGCGTCCTTGTGGCCACTCTTCGCCTGCGCCGCCGCGATGCGCTCGGGGTACGGCTTGCTGTCGACGAATCCAAGCGGATCGCTCGACACGATGTCGGCGTCGGTCTCGCTGAACGACTTTGCGTCGGCCAAAAGCTCGATGCGGTCGAGAGCGCCGAGCTTGAAATGGTGGCCGCATTTCTGACACACGCGGTGGTTGCGCTCGAGCTGCTTGTTGAACAGCATCTCGCCGCAGCTCGGACACTGCGTCCAGAGATGCGATGGGAACTCTTTCGTCTTGCGACCGAACGGGTTGCGCAGCCTCACTCTCGCGCGTCCTCCTCGCGATACCAGCACAGTCCGGCGATCCCGGGACCGGTATGCGTCCCAATGATGGGGCCCGCCTCGGCCGTCCAGTACTCCACGCAATGGAATCGCTCCTGGACCCACTCCCCGAGAAGGTGAGCGCGCTCGGGGTGGTTGGTGTGCATCGCGCACGCATGGATCCGCGAGCCGGGCGCGACGCGCTCCTCGATGAGCTGTTTCAGGCGCTCGACGCCGCGCTCTCGCGTGCGGACCTTGTCGACGAGGACGCGGTCACCGTCCTTCACCTCGACGATGGGCTTAATAGATAGGAGTGCGCCGAACGCCGCCTGCGCCCCTGAGACCCGCCCGCCCCGGCGCAGGTACTCAAGCGTGTCGATGAGCGCGAGAATCTGCACTTTTCCCGCGAGCCGCCGCGCGAGCGCGACCGCTTCGTCGAAGCTGCGGCCGTCGCGCAGCACCCGCGCGCAGGCGGTCGCGATGAGGGTGATCCCGCCGGCGGTGGTCCGCGAGTCGACGACCTCGATCGTCGCTCCGCCCACCTGCTGCGCCGCGGTCTTCGCGACGGTGTGTGTCACCGACGCCTCGTTGATGACGGTGATCACGAGGATCGAGCGAAACCCCTCCTTCACGAGGCTCTGATAGATCTCGACGCACTCGCCGAGTGACGGCGCGGCTGTCGTCGGCGGCTTCTTCGACGACGCGAGCTTCTCGTAGTACTCGGCGGTCGTGAGGTTCACACCGGGTGTGAAGTCCTCGTCGCCGAAGAGCACGTGGATCGGGAGCAGACGGAAGCGGAACTCGCGCTGGACTTCGTCCGACATCGCGGAGCTGCCGTCGATGACGATCACGGAGCGATCGCTCATGCGAGCGCACGCACGTCGCCACCAACCACGCGCTCCGATCCGACGAGCAGCGCCCCATCGTCGGCGATGTCGCGGGCGACGCCACGCACGACCGGGCGGCCTTCGCGAGTCACCTCGACCTCGCGCCCGAGCAACGTCGCGCGCTTCCGCCACTCGGCGAGGGCGGCAATCCGCTCCGAAGGTTTCGCGACGCGGTCGAGCTCACGGGTGATCGCGACGAGCAGCGACAGGCGGTCGACGGTGTGTCCGGTGAGGGCCAGCGATGTTGCGTTGGCGCGCAGCTCCGCCGGAAAGTCGTCCGTGGTCTGATGCACGTTCACACCGATCCCCAGCACCAGCGAACCGCCTTCTCCATCGGTGGTCGCGTGGGCGAGCGCACCGGCGACCTTCTTTTGGCCAGCCTCGACGTCGTTGGGCCATTTTAGGGAGGCTTCCGGCATGCCAAGGCGCTCCAGCGCCCGGGCGACGCCGACCCCCGCGAGAAGGGCAAAGAGCCCCGGCTCGGCGGGAGCGGGGCGGAAGAGCCACGAGGCGAGCAGGCTCGTCCCGGCCGCGGCCTGCCAGGTGCGTCCGCGGGTGCCCTGCCCGGCCGTCTGAAGGTCGGCGACGACGACGGTCGGCCCGGCTCCGGCGGCGGCGAGCGCCCGCGCACGCTCCTGGGTGCTCGCAAGGGCCCCGTGGAACTCGATGTCGCTCCCGATCTCGAGCGATAGCGCGCTCCGCACCGCCGGGATCGCCAGGAGCGCGAGGCGCATCAGCGCGCTGCGACGAGAACGAGAGGGACGCGGACGATCTCGTCGATCGTTCCGTCCTTGGTGCTGCGCGTGTAGACCTCGGCGAATCCGATGATGTCGGATGGCGGATCCTGGTACGACGCCGTGATCGCGAAGGTGCCCTTCGCGGGTGCGCCGGCGGTCGCCGTCGTGAACCCGCTCGCCAGGACGCGGCCCGCGGTGTCGGTGACCTGCCAGATGAGCGCCGCCTCGAACACGCTTGCGTCGCCGCTGATCGTCAGCGGGCTACGAACGTGCGTGTTGGCGAGGGGCTCTTTCACGAGGATCCCGCCGCGCGCCGATAGGAGCGGCGTCGGCACCGGCGTGGGCGTCGGTGTGGGGCTCGGCGTCGGGCTCGGACTCGCCGTCAACGTCGGTGTCGCCGACCGGACGGGCGTGGGCGTCGGGGTTGTAACGACGATCCGGTTGTCCACGCACCCCGCGCCGAGGAGAGCGGCGGCCAGGGTTACGAGCGCCGCCGTCCTCACGTTCGTCGCACCTGCGCCCCCGCCGCGCGCACCCGGACGACACGCCCGCGGCCACTCGTGCCGACGGCCAGCGCCGATTCCTCCATTGCCGCGACGACGCGAGCGGCGAGGCGCGCGGGGGCGAACGCGACCACGGCCGGCCCCGCCCCGGATAGGGCGGCGCCGAACGCGCCGGCGGCCCGCGCGGCGGCGATGATGTCGTTCAGGCCGGTCACCAGCTGGGCACGCGCCGGCTGATGCAGGCGGTCCGCCATGGCGATCGAGAGGAGCGCCCCGTCCGAACGCAGCACCGCCGCGAGCAGCGCGGCGGCGTGGGCGATGTTGAAGACCGCATCGGCGCGCGACACGTTAGCTGGTAGGACCGCACGCGCCTTCTCGGTGGCCAGTGGTTCGCGCGGGATGAAAAGGCAGATCCGCCATGCGCGCGGGAACGCGATGCGCGTCGCGACCGGACCATCGTCGCTCGGGAGCGCGACCGTGAACGCTCCGTACAGGGCCGCGGCCACGTTGTCGGCATGCCCTTCGACCTCGCTCGCGACACGGAGGAGCGTCCGCCGGTCGAGCGGGTCGCCCATGATCGCGTTGGCCGCCACCACCCCGCCGACGATGGCCGCCGCGCTCGATCCGAGCCCGCGCGCCACCGGGATGGCCGAGCGCTGGGTCACGTGGTACGCGCCGAGCGTCTCCGCGGCCGCTTCCGCCGCGGCGCGGGCCGACACGACGAACAGATTGTCCTCACCGGTCGGCATGCCGTTCTCTGCGCCGTTCTCCTGAGCGTTGTCGTCGCCGTCTAGGTTCACGGACCAGGCGCGGGCGGGTCGAAGGTCGAACTCGGCGAGAAGGGGCAACGCGATGGCGAACGAATCGAAGCCCGGGCCCAGATTCGCGCTCGAAGCGGGCACCCGCACGCGAAGCTCCCCCACTGCTACGCGCTCAACGCCGCACGAACCGCGTCCGGTGTGGCCTCGACCTCGGGAATGTCGCCGGCGAGCGAGCGGGCGCGGTCGGGGTCCTTCATCCCGTTCCCGGTGAGAACGCACACCACCCGCTTCGCGCCTCCGAGGCCCCCGGTCCGCGCCCGCTTGCGCAGCCCGGCGATCGCCGCTGCCGAGGCAGGCTCGGCGAAAACGCCCTCGCAGCGGGCCAGGAAGCTGTATGCGTCGAGGATCTCGCTGTCGGTGACCGCGTCGATCGCGCCCCCCGACTCGTCTCGGGCGGCCACCGCCCCCTTCCACGACGCCGGGTTTCCGATCCGGATCGCGGTCGCGACGGTTTCCGGCTGGGCGACGGGCGCCCCACGGACAAGCGGGGCCGCGCCTTCGGCCTGGTATCCATACATCCGCGGTCGCTGCCGGGCGAGGCCCGTCTTGGCCGCCTCGACGAAGCCCTTCCAGTACGCGGTGATGTTCCCGGCGTTGCCGACGGGGATGAAGAGGGCGTCCGGCGCGTCTCCGATCGTCTCGCAGAGCTCGAACGCGGCCGTTTTCTGTCCCTCGATGCGGTGCGGATTGACGCTGTTGACGAGCGCCGCCTCGCCCTCGTCGGCGAGGGCGCGGACGACCGCCAGCGCGGCGTCGAACCCGCCGCGCACGGCGACAACGTGAGCGCCGTGGGCGATCGCCTGCGCGAGCTTGCCGGCCGCGACTTGGCCTGCCGGGAGGACCACGGTGCACGAGATGCCCGCGCGGGCGGCGTATGCGGCTGCCGATGCGGCGGTGTTGCCGGTCGATGCGCAAAGGACCACGCGAGCGCCGCCTTCGAGCGCTTTCGCCACCGCTACAACCATGCCGCGATCCTTGAACGACCCGGTCGGATTCTGACCTTCGACCTTGAGCCAAATCTCCGGAACGCCGGTCTCGCGCTCGAGGGAACGTGCGCGCACTAAGGGGGTGTCTCCCTCGCCAAGGGTGAGCCGGGGTGTCCGGTCGGTGACTGGGAGATAGGACGCGTAGCGATCGATGAGGCAACGCGCGTCTGGCACGGGGAAGCATGGTATTCCGTCAGTACCATTCGCCTGTGAATCTCTCGACGCGCGAGCGTCAGCTCCTGACAACGCTCGTGGTGCTACTCATCGTCCTCGTGAGCTTCCAGCTGCTCGCCGATGTTACCGAAGCACTCTCGCGCGTCGCTGACGTCGTAATCATCTTCATCGCCGCCTGGGCTGTGTCCTATCTGCTATCGCCGCTCGTGACTCGGATCGACCAGCGGACGATCCTAAATCGCGCCCTCAGCGTGGTGGTCGTGTATATCGGGATCGCGTTCGTGCTTGCCGGAACGCTCGCGCTCGTGGTGCCGGGACTCGTCAGCCAGCTGAACGACCTCATCGTGCGCGCACCTGAGTACGGCGACCGAGCCGCGCGAGAGGTCGTCAACCTGCAGCGCCGTCTGGAGGGCGCGGGCGTGCCGGTAAGCGTGACCGACCTCTACGGTCAGGTGCCCGCGAAGCTCTCCCAGATAGCCGGCACCGTCGCCGCCGATGCGCTCCAGTACGTCTCGGCAACCGCGAACGTGCTCTTCAACGCGACGCTCGTCCTCATCATCGCGTTCATCATGCTGATCGACGGCGATCAGCTCTGGCGGCGGTTCATCGGTGCGCTCACCCCCGAGCTCCGCAGCGAAGCGGAGCTGCTGCGCCAGAGCGCGGACCGTTCGTTCGGCGGGTTTATCCGCGGCTCACTCATTCTCGGCGTGATCTACGGGGTGGCGACCCTCGCGATCCTCGTCGCGCTCGGGGTCCCGTTCGCCGGGGTGCTGGCCGTGCTTTCGGGACTCACGATGGTGATCCCGTTCTTCGGCCCGATCATCGCGGAGATACCGGTGCTCGCTGTCACCCTCCTCGGCGCGCCCGACGTCTTCGTGTGGGTGCTCGTGCTCACCCTCGCGTTGCAGCAGATCGTGCTGAACGTGATCGGGCCACGCATCATGTCGAACGCGATCGGCATCCATCCGATCTTCGTCTTCCTCGCCCTCCTGCTCGGGTCGCGCATCGCCGGGTTCTGGGGCGTGTTCCTCGCGATGCCCGTCGCGGGTGTCATCAACACATTCGTGCGCTACGCGTTCCAGGTCGCGCAGGGCCGTCGCGCGCGGACCGAGGCCTCGACGCTCATGGAAGAGAGCGATGCGGCAGCCGCGGCGGCCGCCGCGGATCTCCGGGACGCGGAGGCTGAGGCGAGGGAGTCTCAACGTACCGCACGAAAGGCGCGTCTCGCACCACGAGGCAAGTGACCGAAGAGCGCAAACACATCCTCATCACGAACGACGACGGCATCGAGTCGGATGCGCTCGGGCCGCTGGCCGACGCGCTCTGGGCGGTCGGGAACGTCGATATCATCGTCCCGGAACGCAACTGGAGCGGTGCGAGCCACAGCATCACGCTCTACCGACCGTTGCGCGTGAAGGCGACCCAGCTTCGGAGCGGACAGCCCGCCTACATGAGCGATGGATCGCCGACGGACTGCGTGCGACTCGCGGTGCTCGGCTTCCTTCCGCAGAAGCCGGACCTTGTCGTTTCAGGAATAAACCGAGGATCGAACATGGGGGACGACATCACGTATTCGGGAACCGTCGCCGCGGCGATGGAGGGTCTGCTCTCGAACGTGCCGTCCATCGCGATCTCGATCGGGGCGTTCGGCGCGAACATCGACTTCGGCCCGGCCGCGTCATTCGCCGCGCTCCTCGCGAAGAACATCCTCGCGAAAGGCTTCTCGTCCGACGCGCTCCTCAACGTGAACGTGCCGGCGCTGCCGCGCGAGCGGATCACCGGAGTGGAGGTCACGCGGCTCGGCAAGCGGAACTATCGCGACCAGCTCGTCGAGCGGCTCGATCCGTACGGCGAGCCCTACTACTGGGTCGGCGGTCCCGCGGTGGCCGGCGACGCCGAGCCCGGCACCGATGTCGCGGCACTCCGCGCCGGGAAGATCAGCGTGACCCCGATCTATCTCGACCTCACCAGCCACGAGCTGATCCACGAGCTCGCGACCTGGGATTGGGGCTGGTCCGCACCGGTCGAGGTGAGCGCGGACTGAGCCAGGAGCATCCGTCGCTAGCAGCACCTGTCCTTCAGCGCGTCGAACCCAGCGGGCCAGTCGCCTACGGGGCTGATCTGCCCCCACATTCCGGCTCCGTCATCCTCGGTGCTCGCCGGCGTCACATACATCTGCCAGCGGGGTACCTGCTGCTGCACCCCACCCGGGCTGAGGCCGCGGCCGCCGGTAGGTAGGGAGAAGCCGGGCTCCGCCCCGACGGCGCTCACCGCGACGATCCAGACGAGAGCGTCGGGGTCTCGATCGAGCCGGGTCTGGACGGCGCCTGTTCTTTGCAGCGCCTGCGCCTCCGCCCATGTGACGAGCTTGGCTTCGGCGCGACCGGGGGCCGGACCGTTCTTCCACTGCGCGAGCACGTCGTCACGAGTCTTGTCGACCCGCGAAGGTTGCGACTGCGGAGCGAAGAGCGTGAGTGACGCGACCGCCGCGTCCATCTCCGCCGCGTACGCGTCGTCCGCGAGCTGTGCCGTGATGACGAGCATCGCATCAGCACGTTCGCTTTGGACGATCCAGGTCTTCTGTTGATCGATGCGATTGTCGGGCGGCTGCGGTCCCATGGAGCGACGGAGGACCAGCGCCGGCTTTCCAGCGATCGTCGAGTGCGAGGAATCGGTCGTCTTCGTGAAGAGGTTGTCGGCGAGATTCGCCACGGACCAAGCATCGACCGAAAGGTGGCTGGGATTCGCCTGGAACTCGATGCGGAGCAAGGTTGAAGTCAGGAACCAGGACTCGATGCCGACCGTCGACATGATCCCGAGGTCGGGATCGCGCGTGCCAAGCGTGATCCCCGCGTACCCATTCCGCGAGGGCCACCAGCCATCAGGGAAGTCCATGCGCCAGCCACCGGCCGCGCTTTCCACCCGCGCCATGCCCGTCCCCGCGCGGCTCGTCGCGGGGCTTGGGGTCGGACGCGGAGTCGGCATCGGCGGGATCGTGTTCCGCGAAGGCTCGAACGGATGCGGCGTCGCATCGGGTGCGCGATCCGTCAGCGACTCGAACGGCTGGCCGATCCACCATGTCCCGGATGCGACGCGGGCTCCCAGCTCCTTGCCGGTCTTCGCGTCGAGCACGTACAAGACGAGATTGACCGTCGGACTGCGCACGCCCGGCGACGACTCGAAGTTCGCTCCGGCTGGCTGCTTCGCCTCGCCCGCATACATGAGCAGCCACACCGGGGCCGTCGGCTCGATTCCCGACGCCTCCGGCCGCACGACCGCCCACGTCCCGGTCAGCATCCCGGAGATATCGGCCCAGCGGATGAGCTTGGAGTCCTCGAGGTTCACCTTGATGAGCGCTCCGCTGCGATCGATGATTTGCTTGGCCTGGTCACGTGTGATCAGACCGCTGGACGTCGCGGACTCGCGCGTGCACTGGTAGAGACGAAGGCCGTCGTCGTAGATCGACGCGAGATATCCGCCGTCGGAGCTGAACGCACCGCTTCTCAGTCCAGCCGCCAACTCGACCGAGGCCCCCATCTTCTGCCCGTCCCAGGCGATCACGTCCCACACCGAGCCACTCGGATCCGAGCCAAAGAGCGCTTGAGAACCGTCAGGTGACCAGAGCGCAAAGCGCGACGGCAGCGCCGCGCTCGCGAATATCCGCTTCTCCGGCCGGACGAGCACGGTCGCGCTGCTGGAGCTCAGGAGGACACTTGCGCCGCCCGTAGACCAGCGCACGCGATCGAACCTGGGCAGGGGACTGACTCGACCGTCTGCTGTGCCGCCGTAGAGGACCCTGCCGTCCGGACCCGCCACCGCGAAACGCGATCCGTCGGCGCTGAAGCTGAACACCTTCTGTCCGGTCATCGGCGTCAGGTCGGGAACGTGCGCGCCGAAAATGGCATCGCGCCCGTCGCGCCAACCGCGGAGGCTGGACCCGCCCCAGTAAAGGAGCGTGTCGCCGTTCCAGCCATACCCGGGTGCGTCCGGCGTGAGGGTCGCGAGCTCGCGGCCCGTCGTGACATCGGCGATGACAATGCTCGCGCCTCGCGCGAACGCAATCCGGGTCCCGCTTGCAGACCACTTCGGCTCGCTTCCATCGCCGAGGACGCGACCTTGCCAGTCGGGCGCGTGCAGCACGACGACCTGAGACCGCCCGCTGGCGATCTCCGTGATCGCGAGATCCTGGCCATCGGCTTTCCACGCGACCGAGCTCGCATTGCGCGGCGAGGCCGCCACGCGTACGTCGCACCGCGACGGCAAGTCGTGCGAAGGTTCTGGGGTCGCCACGGGTTGTGCCGCGAGCGTGCCCGGGTCCTTTTCATCGATCGGCGCGGCGGTGGGTCGTCCCGCGAGCGCGATCGCGATCACCACGAGGGCCGCGCTTCCCGCCGCAGCCCAGGCCAACCTGTTGCGTCGCGGTCGCCGCGCGCGGATCCACGCTGCTTCCGGAGGCAGTGGCAACGACTGAATGTCATCCGCGATCTGAAGCGGGCGACGATCAGGCATTGGAGCTGACCTCTCGCATGCGCGCGAGCGCGTGAGCGATCGTCGCGCCCACCGTGCCGCGACGGATGCCGAAGATCTCGGCGATTTCCTCCTGCCGCAGACCGAGGAAGTAGTGCGCGACGACGATCGATCGTTGCCGCGCGGTGAGAAGGTCGAGAAGCGTCCGTGTTTCGATCCGCCTCATGGCGCGCTCCAACTCGTCCGGGTATTCGGCGCCGAGCACGGCGGGAGGTCGGCGCAGCCGACGCCGAAGGGCTCGCCGGACGGCGACCCGGTAGAGCCAGCCCACGAGATTCGTGTTCTCAGCCGGAGGCCGGCGAAGGCCGGTCTCGAACGCGTCCTGGACGGCGTCGAGCGCGATCTCGGGGTCAAAGACCGTTGCCAGAACAGCCCGATAGACCTCGGGAAACGAACGGCGGTAGAGCCCTTCCCATACCTCTGGATCCAACGAGGCCACACCTTACAAACGCACGACAACCCGTTGTTGCTTATTTGCCCCCGCGAATCGGCGGCGCACGCACCCACGGCCGGTTAGCTGCTCGCCCGTCGTTAGTTCCCCGCGGTGGCGTGCGGAGCGCGCGGAAGCACACCGGGATGCCCATCGCGCGCGATCACCTCGAGGCCGTTACCGAAGACCGTTTCGATAAGGTCCGACCTGATGACCTCGAGCGGGGTGCCCTCGCGGAATATCCGGCCGTCCGCGATCGCGACGATCCGCGTCGCGAACGCCGATGCGAGATTCAGATCGTGGAGCACCGCGCAGACCGCAAGCTGACGGCGCTGCCCGAGCTCGCGAAGGAGGTCGAGCGTCGCGAGCTGGTGCCCCGGATCGAGATGCACCGTCGGCTCGTCAAGGAGAAGCACTGCGGTTTCCTGCGCGAGCGCCATCGCGAGAACAGCACGCTGCCGCTCGCCACCCGACAGCCGGTCGATGCGACGCGCCGCAAGCGCTTCGAGCTCGAGCTCGCCGATCGCACGATCGACCGCAGCCAGATCATCGGCTGAGGCCCGGCCGAACGCGCCCAAGCGCGCCGTCCGCCCCAGAGCGACGACCTCGCGCACGGTGAAGGGGAAAAGCGTGTCGAAGATCTGCGGAACGACGGCGACTCGGCGCGCGACCTCAGATCGTGAGAGCGCCGCCAGATCCTCGCCATCGAGCAAGACGCGGCCGCC
>WNGI01002385.1_pt1 | contig 16266 bp, 15 predicted proteins | sample 5400621 | NCBI WGS metagenome assembly WNGI01 (sample SAMN13153374, study PRJNA577476) | soil metagenome | isolation source: 20 cm soil or saprolite under Garry oak tree replicate 1 | place: USA:California | collected 2016-06-15 | reverse complement strand
GGCCGCGATCGACCGGCGGGAGCACCATGGTGAACATGAAGAACAGTCACCCGCTGCTGACGGTCGTGCTCGGCGTCGTCGGACTGGTCGTCGTGGGCGCCATCGCCTGGGTGGTGATCAAGGCTCTGCTCGGCCTGCTGTTCTACCTGATCGTCGGCGCCGTGGTCGTTGGCGGCGCTGTATACCTGTACGGCAAGACGAAGGGTTCGATCACCGGCCGCGGCCGGTAACCCTGACGCGATCGCGCAACAATTCCCGGCCTGGGACCGGGAATTGTTGCGCGATCGGGGTAGGTCAGACGGAGGCGAGTTCGTCCTCGTCGCCCCGGGGCGGGAGTGCCGGCACGCGAGCGTCGGCAGCGTCCTCGGCGTCGATGGAGACATGCGGCGTGATCTTCTCCAGCGACTTCGGGTAGAACCAGTTCGCCTTCCCTAGCAGGTGCATGATCGACGGCACCAGGATGGTGCGCAGCAGGAACGCGTCGAGGAAGATCGCGCTGGCCAGGCCGATGCCGAACAGCTTGATCGCGCGCAGATCGCCGAGCACGAAGCCGCCGAAGACGGCCATCATGATCAGCGCGGCAGCAGTGATGATGCCGCCCGTCTCGGCCTGGCCGACCGTGATGGCACGCCTGTTGTCCTTGGTGTGCACCCATTCCTCGTGCATCCGGCTGACCAAGAACACCTGGTAGTCCATCGACAATCCGAACAGGATCGCGAAGAACATGACTGGCGCCCAGGCGTCGATCGGGCCGCCCTTGCCGACGCCGAGCGCCTCCGAGCCCCAACCCCACTGGAAGATGGCCACGACGATGCCGAACGACGCGCCCGCGGCGAACAGGTTCATCACCGCCGCGGTGAGCGGAATGACGACGCTGCGGAACGCGATCATCAAGAGCAGGAAGGACAAGCCGACGACCGCCGCGATGAACAGCGGCATCTTGGCCCCGAGCACCTTCGCGAAGTCGACCTGGATCGCGGTGTCGCCGTAGACGTAGACGTGGTTCGCCGTGCCGTTGTAGACCGGCGGGAGGACGTCGCCGCGCAGGTGCTTGACCAGGTTGTAGGTCTTCACGTCCTGCGGCGACGCCGTCGACTTGAACGACACGAGTGCGGCCGAGTTGTTCAGCGGAATCGGATGCACGCTCGCCGGGTCGACGCCGGGCGTGGCGGCCAGGGTCTGGCCGACCTTCTGCAGGTAGGCCTGGTCGGTGGCGCCGGGGCCGTCGATCACGGCCTCGAGGTTGGAGTTGTAGCCGACGCCGAAGTCCTTGGCGATCAGGTCGTAGCCGCGGCGGGTCGTCGTGCCGGACGGGTCGTTGCCCTGGTCACCCTGGCCGAGTCGCATCGAGAAGAACGGCAGCGCGAGCGTGACGATGACCGCCGCACCGGCCAGGCCGAGCGCGATCTTGTGCGTTGCGATCAGGCGCGACCACATCGCCCAGAAGCCGGTCGGGTGGACATCGATGAACTCGCCCCTGCGCACGGCGCGACGTTGTGCGCGGGGCAGCACCTTCAGGCCGAGCAGGGAGAGCAGCGCGGGCAGCAACGTCAGCGACGCCGCCATGGTCAGGCCCACCGCGACCGCGGCACCGATCGCCATGCCGTTGAAGAAGCTGACGCCCAGGGCGAGCAGACCCAGGATCGCGATGCACACAGTCGTGCCCGCGAACAGGACCGCCCGGCCCGACGTGTTGATCGACGCGACGATCGAGTCCTTGATCGGTATACCGCGGCGCAGGTTGCGGCGATGTCGGGTGACGATGAACAGCGCATAGTCGACGCCCACACCTAGCACCATCAGCTCGGTCAGCTGCGGCGTGATGTTCGAGGTGTTCATCACGTGCGTGAGGATGCCGATGAGCCCGAGCCCGCCGCCGAGGGCGGCCACGGCGCTCGCGAGCGGCAGGGCCGTGGCGCCGAGCGTGCGGAAGACTATGAGCAGGATGATCAGCGCGGCGATGAAGCCGAACGCGAACGGCGGCACACCCCCGTTTGCCTGGCCGATGTTCTGGAACGCGTTGCCGGTGAACTCCACCTGCAGGTTGTCGCCGCGCAGCGTCTTCAGCGCGTCGTAGACGTTCGTGAACAGCTTCTGGTCATAGTGGTTCGACCGCCAGGTGATGTTGACCAGACCGGTGGTCGAGCCCCTGTCGGTGTTGAGCAGCTTCTGGTCGCCGGGAGACGTCGCGCCGTTCTTGGTGCAGTCGATGGCCTGCCATGGCGTGCGAATCGTGGCGACCTGGTTGCCCGAGGTGCACAGCTTGGCCAGCGTGGCACCCAGGTCGGGCGGCGCTTGCTGCAGGCTGCCCGTCTTGGCCTTCAGCACGACCGTGCCGGACGCGCCGTTCTGGCTGTCGAGGCCCGCGTTCTTGAGAACCTTCGCCACCGACGCCGTCTCGGTGTGCGGCAGGCTGAACGTGTCCTTGTAGTTCGCGCCGCCCAGCGAGGCCGAGATGCCTTGTGCGATGACGATGAATGCGAGCCAGGCGACGATCACCAGCCATCTGCGCTGGATGGCCAAGCGGGCAAGCTTCTGCATAATTCACTCCGAACGGTCAAGGGCGGCACGGCTGCAAGCAGACTGCCTTGGATGCCGCGTCCAGGGCACTCGATTCTCAGGTGGCTGACAGCGCCTCTCAGCGTCGTCACACCCGGTAGGACGTGACGAAGACCGCTAACTAACCGCTTGCAATTGCTAGCGCTTGTCGATAAGACTGTACCCATGAAGGTGGACGGACTCCGGGACTCGGCCAAGAAGGCCGCGACGATCGGCGAGTTCATCCGCGAACAACGTGAAGTGGCGCAGGTGTCGCTGCGGCAGCTCGCAAAGGTCGCAGGCGTGTCGAATCCGTACCTGTCGCAGATCGAGCGTGGTCTGCGCAAGCCGAGCGCCGACATTCTGCAACAGATCGCCAAGGGACTGCGGATCTCAGCCGAGCAGCTCTACGTTCGGGCCGGGATCCTCGAGTCGCGGCACGGCGATCCGGAAGTAGTAGCCGCGATCCTGGCCGACACCGGCCTCACCGAGCGGCAAAAGCAGGTCATCGTCGAGATCTACGAGACCTTCCGCAGAGAGAACGCCGCGAGCGATGACGCCGCGGTGGACGTGCACGACGTGGCGGTCAACGGAAAGGCCGCGACCGCCACAAGAAGAGATGGGAGAAGCAATGTCGATCACCAATGACGTTCGTACCTATGCCGACGTAGCCCTCGAACAAGGCAAGCACGTCGTCGACCAGGCGCAGGCCGCCGTCTCCGAACGGATCACCGGCGTGGCAGGCGATGCCACGGTCGTGGTGGAGAAGGTCCAGAGTCGCGCCCAGACCCTGGCGAGCAAGGCCTCCGAGACGTACGGCGAGCTGGCCAGCTTGGGCGAGTCGCTGTACGAGCGCGTGAGCACGCTGCCCGTCGTCGACTCGGTGAGCTCGACCGTCGAGCCGTACGTCGCGCAGCTCAACGGCTACCGGACGGCCTTCACCGGGAAGGTCGAGGAGCTCTACGGCGATCTGAAGAAGAACGAGCAGGTCGCGAAGGTGCTCGACAGCGCCGAGCTGGCCGCCACCGTCGTGCTCGACACCGTGAACGAGCGCGTGATCAAGCCGGTTCGCTCGGCAGTCGCACCAGCGCCGGCACCGAAGCGCGCGCACGCCGCGTCCACGACCCCCGCCGCGCCCGCGGCGAATCACAAGCCGGCAGCGCAGCCAGCCGCCAAGCCTGCCGCGAAGACCGCGGCGGCTAAGGCCGCTCCGGCCAAGCGCCCGGCGACGCGTCGCCCCGCGAACAAGGGCTGATCCGCTCGGCGGTTCATCCGCACTGCCCCCGCGCCGGCTCGTCCGGTGCGGGGGCAGTCGCGCGTCGGCCGACAACTACCCTCATGCCATGCGCCTGATCGACGACTTCTATTTCTGGATCAATTGGGTGCTCTACTGGGGCTTCGTCGCGCTGCGCGTCTGGGCCATTGTCGACTGCCTCACCCGGAAGGCTGCTGCGTTCCCGGCCGTCGACAAGCTGACCAAGCCGATCTGGCTCGCCATCCTGGTCATCGGCGGCGCGATCGGCTCGCTGCCCACGTTCAGCGTGATCAACATCCTCTCACTGGTCTCGCTGGTTGCCGCGCTCGTATACCTGACCGACGTGCGCCCTGCCGTGCGCGAGGTGTCCGGCGGCAGTCGCTGAGCTTCGCGACGGTTTGGTCGCCCAGTCCCGAATAGCCGGTCCGGTGACCGAAACCGACGGCTGACCATGTGCTGCTTTATCTGACTAGTTCCGGCAATGTCGGAAAGTCGCCACATCGGAACCGCACAGGAGCGGATTGGCTTGGGAGCATCACTCGCAGCGCAGCCGCGCGCCCCGAGTCGGGAGGTTCACGGTGGCCCGTCGCATGTTCAGGATCGTCATGGTTGCCGCGCTCATCGTCGCCGGCACCGCGGCCGTGGCGGGCGGCGCCAGCGCCGCGCCGGCCGATGTTGCCGCCGCCGCGCCGCGCCAGGTCACGCTCGTCACGGGAGATATCGTCACCGTCTCGACGACGCCAGACGGGCGCCAGCAGGCCGCCGTGATCCGCAAGACCGCGGGCGGGCCGGGCGGGCTGTTCCAGATGTTCAACATCGGCAGCGATCTCTACGTCGTCCCGCAGTCGGTCATCCCCTACCTCGGCAGCACGATGGACCTCGCGCTGTTCGACGTCACGAAGCTCGGGGCGACCACGACGGTGCAGATCACCTACCGGTCGAGCACGTCGCCGTCGGCCGTGCCCGGCATCCAGATCACGCAGCGCTCGGGCACCAGCGCGCAGGGCGTCGTCACGCCCGCGTCCGGGCCGGCGTTCGGCGCGGCGATGGCCGCCCAGTGGCTCGCGGACCACGACGCCGATACGCACACCACCGGCCTGTTCGGATCGGTCGCCCGGATCGGATCGCCGACTGCAGCGGCCGCGTCGGGCGTCTCGCCGAATTTCGTCATGCACACGCTGACCGTCAACGGGCGCAACGCCAAGGCCAAGAAGGACACCGGCGACAACGCGTTGATCTACAACGTCGACGACATGCGCAGCTTCATCGGCACGCCGACGTTCTACAAGGGCCTCGCCAAGGTGAGCGTGCCCGAAGGGCACTACGCGGCGCTCGGCGTCTTCTACGACTTCCAGACGGGTATTGCGCGCGTGGTCGCGATGCCGGAGTTCTCCGTCACGGGCGACCTGACCATCACCCTCGACGCGCGCGCAGCCACTGCGCCGGTGTCGATCACGACGCCCAAGCCGGCGAACGCGTTCTCCAACATTCTCGGGTTGGGGCGAACCGACACGATGGGCCAGACCGGAACGTTCCAGTTCCTCGGCGGCGCGTCGACCTCGTACGTCGTCCAGCCGACGACCACACCGGTCACGATCGGCCAGTTCCACTACTACGTCGCTGCCCGCATGTTCTCGCCGGCCGATGCGGCGACGTCCTACAGCTACGACGTCGAGTTCCCGAGCGACGGCGCGATCGGCGCCGACCAGCACTACGTCGTCAGCGACAGCAACGTCGCCGCCGTCGACTCGAAGTACCCGGCCAGCCACGCGAACCAGCCCTCGCTCGACAGCCGGTTCGGCGCCCTGCGGTGGCAGCAGTTCCTGTTCTCCGATCTCGTGCCGTTCACGACCCCGACGCAGCGCACCGAGTACTACTCCGCGAACCCGCAGCTGAGCTGGTCGGGCAGCTACTACGCGATCTACGTCGCGGCGACGTTCCAGTTGCTCGGCATCCACCAGACCGCGTGGCGCACGTACTCGCCTGGGACGAGCTTCGCGGCCAGCTGGGGCGGGCCGCTCGGCCATCCGCGACTGCTCGAACACGACCTCTATCTGGATGAGACGCTCTGCCCGGCCTGCATCAGCGACACCAGGCTCGACCTGCTGGCGTTCCCCTTCTCCGACAACACACCCGATCACTTCGGCTTCCCGGACGGCGCCGCGGACGGCCTCACCGAATCGGTGACCTACGGCGTGTACGCGGACGATGCCCTTATCCGGTCGGGCGGTTTCCTCGACACGGAGGTCACTGTGCCCGCGGGCGCCCAGCGGTACCGCATCGACTACAACACCGTGCGCTCGTCGAGCGACCTCACGCTGTCGACCGACGTGCAGACTCGCTGGACGGTGTCGGCGAGCGCTCCGCGGATCGCACCGCCGTCCGGTTGGGTGTGCACGATTCGCGCCAACCCGCCGGCCAGCTGCGGAGTCCTGCCGCTGGTCACCGCGGACTACTCATTGCCGGTCGGGCTGCTCGGCCAGCTCGGCAGCGGCGCTGTTTCCGGGACGTTGCAGCTCGCCCACCTCGGCGGCGCGAGCATCGCGTTCAGCACGGTCACCGTCAACGCATCGTTCGACGGCGGGCAGACCTGGCAGCCGGTGACGGTGACCGACCAGGGCGGCGGTGCGTTCGGCGTTGCGCTCACGGTGCCCGCGGCGAGTGCCACGAACGGCTTCGGTGCGCTGCGAGTCAGCGTTCAGGACGCCGCGGGCGGCACGTTCGACCAGACCATCCAGCACGCATTCGCCGTGCAGTAGGAGGAGCCCGTGAACGTCCGGATCGCAGTTCCCGTCGTCGCGATGTCACTCGCGGCGGCCATGGCAGCGGTGCCCGCCTCCGTCGCCACCGCCGCACCCACCACGCGAACCGCCTGCGCCACGGCGGCGCCGATGCACGCGCGCTGCCTTGCCGTCGTCCGCACCGGCGCCGTGCCGCTCGCGGCTAGCGACGCCGCCGTGCCCGCCGGGTTCGGCCCGGCTGACCTGCAGGCCGCGTACAAGCTGCCGATCGGGCGCGGCGCCGGGCAGACGATCGCGCTCGTCGACGCCTACGACGACCCGACCGCCGAAGCCGATCTCGCCACGTACCGCGCCACGTACGGGTTACCGCCGTGCACGACCGCCAACGGGTGTTTCCGCAAGCTCAACCAGGCCGGCAAGCCAGGCCCGTACCCGCCGGTCGACGGTGGTTGGGCCGTCGAGACGTCGCTCGACCTCGACATGGTGTCGGCGTCGTGCCCGCTGTGCGACATCCTGCTCGTCGAGGGCAATTCGTCGCTGGTGTCCGACCTGGCGGCGTCCGTCGACACAGCCGTCAAGCAGGGTGGCAACGTCGTCTCGAACAGCTACGGGCTTGCCGAGTTCAACGGCATGCAGACCTTCGCCAGGCACTACAAGCACAGTGGCCACGTCATCGTCGCGTCGTCGGGCGACGCCGGGTTCACCGCCGCGCAGTTCCCGGCCGTCGCGCCCAGCGTCCTCGCGGTCGGCGGTACCAGCCTGGTCGCTGCCGACAACGCCCGCGGCTGGTCCGAGTCGGCCTGGTCCGGAGCCGGCAGCGGCTGCTCGGCGTACATCAAGAAGCCCGCGTACCAGACCGATGGCCACTGCAGCATGCGCACGATCGCCGACGTCTCGGCGGTTGCCGACCCGAACACCGGCGTCGCCGTCTACGACACGACGCCGAACCCGTTCGGTATCCCGCCGGGCTGGCTGATCGTCGGTGGCACGAGCGCGTCCTCACCCTTCGTCGCCGGCGTGATCGGCCTGGCGGGCAACGCCTCGACGTACGACGCCAGTGACTCGTACGCGAACACGTCGGCGCTGTTCGACGCGGTCGGCGGCTCCAACGGCTTCTGCGGCGGCGACTACATCTGCACCGGGACGGTCGGCTACGACGGCCCGACCGGGCTGGGCACCCCCAACGGCATCGGGGCGTTCTAGGGGGTCAACGGTTTTGGCCGCCCAGGCGTCTATATGACGCTGGGCGGCCAAAACCGGCTAGGTCGGATCGACGTGGTCGCGCCAGGAGTGCGCCGGCTCGAAGCCCAGCGCGTCCCTGGCCCGATCGATCGACAGCAGCGTCTCGAACTCGCCGATCTCACCGCGCAGCGGCACGTCCGGATACACCTCGGCCAGCAGGTCCGCCGACGGCCGCGTCATGACGGTGTCCGCCGCGGCGATGATCAGCGCGACGCTGCCCTCGACCGGGGCGTCCAGGGCAAGGCGGCACGAGGCAGCCGCGTCGCGCTCGTCGATGTAGCCCCACAGGTTCCAGCGCCGGGCCTGCGGATCGTCCCAGTACCCCTTGAACGCGGGGTAGTCGTCCGGACCCAGGATGTTGGAGAAACGCAGCGCCACAAAGGGAATCTCGCCCCACCGCGACATCTGCCCGGCAATCGTCTCGGTGGCGACCTTCGACAGCGCGTACGCCGTGGTCGCGAACGGGTAGTGGTCCTCGTCGATCGGGGCATACAGCGGCGAGACGTCGAACGGCAGCCCGAGCGTCGTCTCGCTCGACGCCCAGACGACCCGGTTCAGGCCGAGCCGCAGGGCCGCGCTGAACACGGCGTGGTTCATCGTCACGTTCTGGTTGAACGTGACCGCCGGGGTGTACCGGTCGGGCGCCGGGATATTGGCCAGGTGAATGACCGAATCCGCACCGTCGAGAACCTCGACCGCCTGGCCGTAGTCGGTCAGGTCGGCCAGCAGCACCTCCGTGCCGAGGTTGGTCCGGGGCGGGACGGCGTCGGTGGCCCGCACGTCGTAGTCGTGGTCGAGCAGGTCACGCACGACGGCTCGGCCCGCTCGTCCGCTCGCGCCGGTGACGCATACCAGGGGCATGGCTGTCTCCTCCTCGTCAGCCCGCGAACGGCAGCACGGGCAGCCCGGTGACACCGGGACGGTAACGGAACACCGCGCCGGCCTCGGGCTGCGTCCCGTCCGCGACGTTCTCGCGTGACGTCGTCACGTACAGCTCGGCGAGATCCGGGCCGCCGAACGTCGCGGCGGTCACCTGCGGCACGGGCAGCTCGACCACCCCGTCCAATCGGCCGTCCGGACGGTAGCGGTGCACGGCGGATCCGCCCCAGATCGCGACCCACAGGCAGCCCTCGCTGTCGACGGTGAGCCCGTCCGGCATGCCGTCGTCGGCCGGGATCTCGACCAGTGGGCGCCGCCCGGTCAGCCCGCTCGCGGGGTCGTAGTCGAACGCGTCCACCCGCTGGGTAGGGCTGTCGGCGTAGTAGGCGACGCGATGGTCCGGGCTCCAGGCCAAACCGTTCGAGCACGACACATGCTCGATCACCGTGGTCACGGTGCCGTCGGTGTCGAGCCGGTAGACGGTTCCCCGACCGGTGCCCATGTCGTAGCCCATCGAGCCGCAGTAGAACCGGCCGGCCGGATCGCAGCCGCCCTCGTTCATCCGGATGGTGGGGTCCGACCACAGCTCGCGGAGCGGTTCGACGGTGCCGTCCGGCGCGACGAACGCGAACCCTCGCTCGATCGCGACGACCATGCCTCCGCTCGCCCGCGGCCGGAATGCCGCTGCCACCGCGCCGACGTGCAGCCGGCCCGCCGCCCGACCGTCCCCGTCGACGGACACGATGTCGCCGGCGAGCATGTCGACGAACCGCAGCTCGCCCCAGTCATCGCACCACACCGGACCCTCGGCGTGGTACGCGATCGGCTCGGTGAACTGCTCGGCTGCGGTCATCGCCGCGACTTTAGTTGCTCGACCCTCGGCGCATGGACGTCCGCCGGAGGTTGAACAACTCGCGGGACCCGTCAGACGAGGCCGCGCTTGGCTGCCTGGATGCCGAGCTGGAACCGGCTGTTCGCACCGAGCGTCGCCATCAGTTTGATGATCCGGCGGTTGAGCGTGCGGGCGCTCACGCCGAGCTGCCGCGCCATCGCCTCGTCCTTCATCCCGGTGCAGAGCAGCATCAGCGTCTCGGTGTCCGCCGATGACAGCGCGCGGACGGCGTGTTCGTTCAAGGCTGCGTTCAGCGCGACGGCGCGTTGCCAGTAGTCCTCGAACATCGCGATCAGTCCGTCGAGCAGCCGGGACGGGTGCACGGCCAGGACGCCGACCGTCAGGCGCTCGTCCGACGCGCTCGCCAGCGGCAGCATGGCCAGCCGGTGGTCGCAGATGATCAGCTTCATGGGCAGGCGCGGCAGCACCCGCACCTGCTCGCCGAGCGCGGCGAGTTTGCGGATGTACGGCAGCCGCTCGGGCTGTTCCAGGGCAGCGACCTCGTAGATCGCCCGGCAGCGGACTCCGCGTTCGAGCACGGGTTGCTCGACGGCCAGCTCCGCGGCGCCGGTGCCCTCGTCGGCCGACTGCCGGTCGAAGGCCATGATGTCGGACGTCGCGCCCGCCATCATGTCCTGGAACCGGGCGAAGGATGCCTGCTGCCCGGACAGCACCTCGACCAGCGCGGCCGGATCGGCCCGGGCGGCGGCTCGCTGGTACTGGTCGAGCAAGGCGGGCACGGCCAGCAGCATCTTGTCCAGTTCGCGTTGCCGTTCGTTGACGAGCGCCGAGATGGCGACGTCCGGCGGCGTCGGGGAGTAGCGGACGGGATGATCCTGCGAGCGGTGAGCCAGTTGGCGTGCCGCGAGACGGGCGAGCGAGCGCGAGACGCGCGCCGCCGGCAAGCCGGCCTCGTCGGCCACCTCCGCGACCGACGCCGACGGCACGCGCAGCAGTGCGACGTAGGTGAGCTCCTCCTCGCGGTCGAGGTTCAGCGCTTCGAACACGTCAGCTCCTCGCCGGTGGATCCGGTGTCAGGCGGCGCAGGTTCTCCGGGCTGGTGTTGCCGCCGGACAGCACGAGCACGATCGTCGAGCCGTCGTCGTAGGAGACGGCGCCCGTCAGGATCGCGGCCAGGCCCACCACGGCCGAAGGTTCGAGCAAGAGCTTGGTGGCCTCCATCAGCGGCCACCAGGCGTCCACGATGGGTTGCTCGTCGATCTCGACCACGTCGTCCACGAATGCCTTGACGTGCGCGAGCGTGTGCCGTCCCGCGAACGGCGCGGTGAGGCCGTCGGCGATCGAATGCGGGTGTTGCGGCAACGGATCCGGGGCGCCGCGACGCAGCGCGTGGCTCATCGCATTGGCCCCGAGCGGCTCGACCCCGACGACGCGGGTGGCGGGCGATCGTGTCTTGACCGCCGCGGCGACTCCGCTGATCAGCCCGCCGCCGCCGACCGGCACGAGGACGAGATCCGGGACGGGGCCGTCGGCGAGTATCTCCAGGCCGACCGTGCCGTGACCGGCGATGACGGTGCGATCGTCGAACGGATGAAGCAGCCGGTACCCGCGCTCGGCGATGACCTCGGCGCAGGCTCCGACGAGGTCGGTGGTGAAGACGATCTCGCCGCCGTAGCGCCGGACGGCGTCGACCTTGCTCGCAACCGCCTTGGGCGGCATGCAAACGACCGCGGGGATGCCGAGTTGGGCGGTCGCGTACGCAACCGCGGCTGCGTGGTTGCCCGCCGAGAAGGTCGCGATGCCGGCCGGGAGGTCGCCTTTCTCGCGCCACGTCAGCAGCGCGTTCAGCACGCCGCGGATCTTGAAGCTGCCGGCGTGCTGGAGGTTCTCCGCCTTGACCAGGACGCGAGCGCGCAGCCGATCGCTCAGCGCAGCGCACTCCCGCAGCGGGGTGTGCTCGACGAGCGGCCCGACGCGCGCCGCGGCGCTGTCGAATTCGCCGGCGTCGAGCACATCCCCGTCCGTAGCCACATCGCAAAGATAGTCAGCGACAGAATCGGCGTACTCGGCGCAAATGTGCGCTCTCGTCGCCTGGAGTGGGCAAGATGGCGGGGTGGCGGACAGCACGCTGGTTGAGCAGGCAGTCGACGATCTCTACTCGCTCGATCCCGACGGGTTCGTCGACCGCCGCCGGGAGCTGGCCGCCGAGGCTCGTCGCGGGGGCGACACGGCTGCGGCGACCGAGATTGCCGGCTTGCGCAAGCCGACCCGAAGCGCGTGGACGATGAATGTGCTCGCCCGGGCCGAACCGGATGTGTTCGAGCCGGTCGTGGACGTCGGCGACCAGTTGCGCGAGGCGGAGCGGGCGCTGGACGGCCAGCGGATGCGCGAGCTGTCGAACCGGCGGCGCGAGCTGATCGCCGACATCTCGCGCCGGGCGTTCGGCGCGACAGGTGAGCGTTCCCCGTCCCCGGCGCTGCGCGACGAGGTCATCGGCACGCTGACCGCGGCGTTCGCGGACCCCGACCTGGTCGACCTGCTGCGGTCGGGCACGCTGCTGCGCGCTGCGCAGTGGGACGGCTTCGGATCCGCGATCCGTCCGGACCTCGCCCTGGTGCCGCCGCCCGGGCGGCCGGCCGTGGCGCCGCGTCCACGCCCGACGAAGACGGCTCCCCGCGCGAAGGCCGCGCCGCAGCGTCCCGTCGAGACGGTCGAGGCCGCCCGCGCAGCCCGTGCCGCGCGGGCCGAGCGCGAACGGCAGGAACGCGAGGATCGCCGCGAGCAGATCGCACACGTCCGCAAGCGGGTCACCGCGGCCGAGCGGGAACTCGCCTCGGCCGAATCGGACGAGCAGCGGCAGCGGGATCGGCTCGGCCGGCTCGAGGATCAGCTTGCCGAGACGCGGCGCGCGCTGGACCAGGCCCGGGTACGCGTCCGGCAGGCCAAGACCGAGCTTCGCAAGGTCGAAGCCCAGCGCAACCGGGTCGACCGCTAACCGATGAATTTCGGGGCCCCGAGTCGTCTAACCACATGTGTTGGGACGAGGGCTGGAGGCGATCATCGTGCTCGCGCGCGGTGACGCCGAGGTGGCGAGCTGGCCGCTGGCCGGTTCCGCGCGCCCGACCCTCGATGTCGTTGACGAGCTGGCGTGGCTGCACCTGATGGCGCGGCGGTCCGGCTACACGATCCGCGTGCGCGACGCGTGCGCCGAACTCTCGGGGCTGCTCGACCTGGTCGGCATGCCCGAACTCGCGACCGGTGTCGGCCTACGGCAGGTGGGCGGGCAGGCCGAATGCGGCGAACAGCTCGGTGTCGAGGAAGTCGTGATCCCCGATGATCCGGTCATCTGATACCTCGATGATGTGCAGCGCCCACGGGCTGAAGCCGCCCGCGGGGTCCGGGCGGTACGAGGCGAACGCGCCGCCGCCGTTGGCGTCGGTCGCGACCACGCGTGAGCCGCGGCAGCCGATGCCTTGGCCGAGGAACCAGCGCCCGATCTCGGTCGGCCCGCGCAACCAGAGCGGGTAGGGCGGCATCGAGAGGATGGCGTCGTCGTGCAGCAACGACACCAGCCTGGCCACGTCGTAGCGCTCGAACGCGTCCATGTACCGGGCGAGCAGGGCTTTCTGGTCGGCGTCGACGACCTGGGTGCGGCGCTCGTCGAGGTCGTCGGCGGACAGCGTGTCGCGCGCCCGCTGCAGCGCGCTGTTGACCGACGTCACGCTCGTGTCGAGCAGTTCGGCGACCTCGGCCGCCTGCCAGCGCAGCACCTCGCGCAGGATCAATATCGCCCGCTGGCGGGCGGGAAGCCGCTGCAGCGCGGAGATGAACGCGAGCCGGATGCTCTCTCGCGAGACGACCAGGTCGGCCGGGTCGCCCTCGTCCGGCAGCACGCGCCCGTCGGCGATCGGCGTCACCCAGGTGTTCTCGGCGAGTGGGGCCGGCAGCGTCGAGTCGGCCGTGTAAGCCGGGCCGAGATCCATCGGCCGGGCCCGGCGTTGCTGGCTGCGCTGCATGTCGAGGCAGACGTTCGTGGCGATGCGGTAGAGCCACGACCGCAGGGCCGAGCGGCCTTCGAAGCCGCTTGCGCCCTGCCAGGCGCGGACCATCGTCTCCTGCACGGCGTCCTCGGCCTCGAAGCCCGAGCCGAGCATCCGATAGGAGTACGCAGTGAGCTCCCTGCGGTACTGCTCGAAGTCCTCAGGGCGAACATCGCTGCTGATCGCGGTATCACCGCTAAGTGGCATGTTCTCCGATGCTAGTAGGCCGGTCTGACACCGGGCACCGGTGAGTTTCATCCCGCCGCGTCGTCATACCTGCGAGACACAATTTCAGGCGTCACCGAGAGCGGGAAGGAGCGAGGGCAATGACTATCAAGCAGAGCGCAGACCGGACCTACCAGCAGGCGGTTGCCGCGAGGGACGACGCGGCGCACGCGCTGTACCAGGCCGAGGTCGCGGTGCACGACGCACACCAGACGCACGTCGACGAGTGGATCGGCGCGGCGCACGATCGACTGCACGCAGCCGTCGCCCTGTACTCGGCCGCGAACGAGCTCGTCGAGTGCCTGCGCGACCACCACCCGGTTGCCGCGTGATTCGCTGCCGCCAGCGGTCTTGCGCAGACATGCTCGCAACTGCGGGCGTGTGCGCGCAGGATCGCTAGCTCAGCCGGATTCCTTGAGCGCGATCGCCAGCTCGGCGGCGCTTGCCGGGTCGTCGCGGACGGCGGCGGCGATGCGATGCGCCGCCTCGGGCCGGTACTCCTCGCCGTAGACCGAGCCGGGCCGGCGCGGCGACTCCATGATCGAGACCTGGCCCCAGCCGCCGACGTCGACCGGCTCGAACCCGATCTCACGGATCAGCCCGCTGACGACCTCCTTGGCCTGCTCGTCCTCGCCTGCCAGGAACATGGCCACCCGCTGCTCGGGCGGCCGGGCGGCCGCCTCGGCCTGGAATCCCGCCGTCAACGTGTTGAACGACTTGACCAGGCGCGCCCCCGCCAGCCGCTCGGCGTTCGTCTCGGCGGCGCTGCGGCCCGCCGGGGGAACGCCGCCGAACGCGTTGGTGGTGTCGATGACGATCCGGCCGGCGAGCGAACCGGCCTCGGCGGCCACGGCCTCGACCAGGCGCCACCGCACCGAGAGCATCACCAGCTCGCCGAAGGCAGCCGCGTCGGCGGGTGAACCGGCCTGCGCGCCGATCTCGGCCGCGCGTGCCGCCAGTGTCGCCGGGTCGCGCGTGTAGCTCAGCAGAACGTCGTGGCCGGCCTGAGCGAACAGCCGCCCGGCGTTCGACCCGATGTTGCCTGCCCCGATGACGCCGATCCTCATGACCAGGTCCCCGTCCGTAGGTTCCGTCGGTGGAGTCTCATTCCGGTTTGCCGCCGGCGATCCACGCTCTGAACGCCGCGATCTGCTCCTGCGGCCAGGCGCCGTCGCACGGCATGCTGCCGGCCTCGAGGCGTTCCAGGATCGCGTCCGCGTGCTGGCTGACGTCGGCGTACTCCCACAGGTCGAAGGCGAAGCTCATCGACTCGCGGTCGGTGCGCCGGAACAGCGGCTTGACGTGCTCGGCGTACCGGACCGGGTCGCCGGGGGCCGGCAGGATGATCGCGGGTTCGTCCTCGGTTTCGGGCCGCAGGGCTGACACGCGAGCGCCCGGCTTCGCACCGACGACCCAGTCCCACCGGGGCACCGGCATGTGCGGCGGTGGCTTCGCGCCGGGCGTCGAGTTCTCGACCGCGATCCGCGAGCCCCATTCGAGGTAGGACACGAACGCCGCGCGGAACTCGGGATCGGTCGGGATGCCGGCCTCGTCGGCAGAGCGGACGAGCAACTGCACCCATCGCGCCCGCTGCTCTTCGCCGAGCCCCTTGCCGAGGTGCTGCGACACCATGCGGTCGTAGCCGCCATACCGCTGGGTATGGAACGTCGGCCCGCCGAACGTCTCGCTGAGCCAGGACGCCACCCGCTCGGGATGGTCGGGCGACATGGCGGCGAACAGGGGCGCGAGCAGCGGGTCCTCGGGCACGTACTTCTCGTAGAAGATGCTCGTCGTCCGCAACAGGACCGGATAGCCGCCACACCACTCGAACAGCGTCGGCTCGTCGGGCATCGTCGGGTCGGCGAAGCCCACGTAGTAGTGCATGCCGCTGCAGAACGGCTTGTTCTGCGAGTGGCCGCACCGGCAGAGGCTGTAGTGCTCCAAGGATGCGCCCGCGTTGCGCGGCACGGCGGCGCCGTCGGCGTCGATCAGGTCGATCCCGCCGCGAACCCGGTACGGCCCGTCCCTGGACACCTCGACGGCCGGCTCGCGGTTCAGCTCGCGCACGTCCTGTCCGTCCACGGCGAAGCTCAACGCTCCGGACGGGCAGGCCCGGGCGGCCCGGACGATCTCGTCGACTCGTCCGCCACTCGGCGCGACGAACGGTTGCTGGTCGACGCGGAAAGCTGTCGGAACGCGGCTGGTGCAGAAGCCGGAGTGTGCGCAGGTGCCGCGATTGTCGAAGATCGTGGCCGCGCCGGTGTAGGCATCGAGCCGATCCGGCACCCGATCCGGATCCTTCGCATCGGTGAAGCCGGTCTCGGCGTGGCTGCCGTCGCAGAGCGGCTTCAGCGACGACGCACCGCAGCGGCACAGCGCCAGCTGCGGGCGGACCGACATCTCCTGGCCGAGCCAGTCGCGCAGGTTGCCGACATTGGTCAGCAGGTACGGCCCGTTGTGCTGCGTCTGGATGTTCACCGGCAGCGACGACAG
>WNGI01003088.1_pt1 | contig 16270 bp, 19 predicted proteins | sample 5400621 | NCBI WGS metagenome assembly WNGI01 (sample SAMN13153374, study PRJNA577476) | soil metagenome | isolation source: 20 cm soil or saprolite under Garry oak tree replicate 1 | place: USA:California | collected 2016-06-15 | reverse complement strand
TGCGCGTGGGCCGCATTTCCGCAGGGGTCATGGTGTTCCTGGGCTTGCTGTGGATTCCGTTCATGAAGTACATCTCGTCCCAGATCTACATCTACCTGCAGAGCGTCCAGGCGTACATCGCGCCGCCGATCGCCGCCTGCTTCCTGCTCGGGCTGTTCTTCCGGCGGCTCAACGGCGCCGGTGCGATCGCGTCGCTCATTACGGGACTCGCCCTCGGTTTGCTCCGGCTGATCCTCGAGCTGACGAACAAGGCATCGGGCGGCGGTCTCGCCCCGGGCACGCTGTGGCACTGGATCGCAACAATCAATTTCCTCCACTATGCGGTCTTGTTGTTCGTGATCTGCACGTTCGTGCTCTTCATCGTCAGCATGATGACGCCACCGCCCCCGCGTGAGAAAACCGAGGGGCTCACGTATGGGGGCGCCGCCGCAGCGGGTGAGACGAGAGAAGACAGGAGGTTCGAGATCGGGCTGTCCGTCCTGCTGGTTGCGATCATCGGCGTGCTCTGGATCGTATTTGCTTAAGAAAAACGGGGACATGCAAAAACTAGCTGCACAGACGCAACGGCGGACGCACAGTCTGAGGTCATCGGGACAATCCCGTGCCCTCTGGACTGTTTACCGCCGCTGCGTCTACGCACCTCGTTTTTGCCTGTCCGCGCTTTTGATTGCCGTCGCAGCGTGCCGCCCATCCGCCCAGCAGCCCAGCCGCCCATCGGCATACGATCCCGCGCACGACATCGGGTCGTTGTTCTCGGACGTCCAGCTTTCCGGAATTTTCCCCGATTCGAAAGAGTTCGTCGATGCGCGGCCGCGCTCCGTTCCTCGGACCATCGAGGCGCGGTACGACTCAGCACGCCGTACCCCGGGGTTCGTGCTGCGCGCGTTCGTGGAGCAGAACTTCCTGTTGCCGCAGCCCGCGGGCGACGGCTATCACACCGTGCCCTCCCAGAGCATGGTGCAGCACATCAATGCGCTGTGGCCGGTGTTGACGCGATCCGCCGACAGCGCGGACATCCGCTCATCCCTAATCCCCCTCCCGAGTCCCTATATCGTGCCGGGCGGCCGCTTCCGGGAGGTCTACTACTGGGATTCCTACTTCACGATGCTCGGCCTGGTGCAGAGCGGGCGCACCGACCTCGTGAAGAGCATGCTGGACAACTTCTCGAATTTGATCCGGACGGTCGGTCACATCCCGAACGGGAATCGCACCTACTACCTGACGCGCAGCCAGCCGCCGTACTTCGCGGCCATGGTGGGGCTGTACGCGCGCGCCACGGACACCACCCACGCGATCGCCTACCTCGATGCGATGGTGAAGGAATCCCGAATCGCTCCGCGCCAAATTCTATCGTAACGCGCGGGCGACCGCGGAGAGCGGCTGGGACTTCTCGAGCCGCTGGATGCGGGATCCCAAGGACCTCCGCTCGCTCGAGACGATCGATCTGATTCCGGTCGATCTCAACAGCCTTCTGTATAATGCCGAGCGCACCATCGCGGCCTGGGCGTTTGCCCGGAACGGCAGGGGCGATGACACGCTCTTCCGCCGGTTCACGCAGCGCGCCGACGCCCGCAAGCGAGCGATTCTCGCGATGTACGACCCCAAGGCGGGATTCTTCTTCGATCGGCGCTGGCGCACCGGGGGGGGCGCGCTCGTCACCGATCGGCCGTCGCTCGCGGCAGCCGCGCCGCTCTCGTCACGACGAACTTCGCGTCGGGCCAGCAATGGGACGGCCCGAACGGCTGGCCGCCGCTCGAGTGGCTCACGATCGAAGGGGTACGGCGCTACGGGCGGGCCGACCTGGCCGACAAGGCGGCCAGTCGTTGGCTTAGCCTGCTCGAGCGAACCTACCGTTCGACCGGACGAATGATGGAGAAGTACGACGTGGTCAACACGACTCGCAAAGCAGGTGGTGGTGAGTATCCGACGCAGGACGGCTTTGGGTGGACCAACGGCGTCGCACTGGCATTGTGCGCACAGCCGGCTCAAGCGCGGACATGCAAAGGCTAGACGCAGCAGACGCACCTAGCTTTTGCATGTCCCCGTTTAGCTTACCTTTCCGCGATGGCTCACATTCGCGTGGCGCTATCCCAGTTTCGCCCCAGCAAGGGCGAGTATGCGGAGAACGTCACCCGGATTGGTTCCGTCATCACGCAGGCCGCGCAGCTCGACCCCAAGCCCGAGCTGGTCGTCTTTCCCGAGACGGCCACCTCGGGTTACTTCGTCGAAGGCGGCGTGAAGGAGCTCGCGGTCACCGCCGGCACGCTCGCGCGCGATCTGACGGCGGCGTATCAAGGCCCCACGATCGACGTCGTCGTCGGATTCTACGAGCGCTTCCAGAATCACATCCACAACTCTGCGCTCTACGTCACGCTCGGCAAACACAAGCCGGAAGTGCGTCACGTGCATCGCAAGGTTTTTCTGCCGACCTACGGCGTGTTCGATGAGGAGCGATTCGTGGACCGCGGCCAGGATGGCGTGCGGTCGTTCGAGACCGGGTGGGGGGGGAAGGCCGCGATCCTGATCTGCGAGGACGCCTGGCACTCGCTTGCGGCGACCGTTGCCGCCCTCGAGGGAGCGCAGCTGATCATCGTGCCGAGTGCATCACCGGCGCGAGGGCTGGACGAGGAGGAGGCCCGTGACGGAGAGGCGGCGCTCCCGGTATCGGTGGTGCGCTGGGAACGCATCGTCCGGGGCATCGCCGAGGAGCACGGGGTGTTCGTCGCCCTCGCGAATCTCGTGGGGTTCGAAGGCGGCAAGGGATTTCCCGGCGCGTCGGCGGTGATCGATCCGACCGGCAGGGTGATCGCCCGCGGGCCGCTGTTCGAAGAGGCGCTACTCACGGCGGACATCGATCTCGATTCGCTGACGACGGCTCGGTCTGATTCACCGTTGCTGGCGGACCTGCAAAGCGCATTGCCAGTCTTGACGAAGAGTTTGTCTGGTCAGAAACAGAACGAAAAGGTCGGCTTCGATCCTGCCACGAACGGGATACCCACGCACGACGCACGACGCACGACGCACGTTGACGTGGTCGCGAAGCTAACGCCGGTTAAAGATCCTCTCACGATCGATCCCGAGCTCACGCGCAAGTGGTTGGTCAGCTTCCTCAAAGACGAAGTGGTCCGCCGCCGGGGCTTCATGAAGGGTCTCGTGGGGCTGTCGGGCGGCGTGGATTCCTCGCTCACCGCCTTCCTCGCCGCCGCAGCGCTGGGCCGTGAGAACGTCATCGGTGTGCGCATGCCGCACCGCACGTCGAGTCCCGAGAGTCTCGCGCACGCCCAGCTCGTCATCGACAAGCTCGGGATTCCATCGCTCACGATCGATATCTCCGACGCGGTCGATGGCTACCTGAAGCAGGTCGGCGATATCGATCCGCACCGGCTCGGCAACGTGATGGCGCGCGAGCGCATGATCGTCCTGTTCGATCTCTCCGCCAAGCACAAGGCGCTGCCGCTCGGCACGAGCAACAAGTCCGAACGGCTGCTGGGCTATTTCACCTGGCACGGCGACGATGCGCCGCCCGTGAACCCGCTGGGCGATCTGTTCAAGACGCAGGTGTGGGCCTTGGCTCGTCATGTGGGTGTTCCGGAAGAGATCGTCGCCAAGCCGGCAACCGCCGATCTGATCAAGGGCCAAACAGATGAAGGAGACCTCGGCGTCTCATACCTGCACGCCGACCGCATTCTGTACCACCTGATCAGGGGGGAGGAGTCGAGCGGCTTCCCCAAGGAAGAGGTGGAGATCGTGCGGAAGCGCCTCGACTCGACGCACTGGAAGCGACGGCTGCCCACCGTCGCCGTGGTCTCGCAGACCGCGATCGGGGAATTCTATCTGAGACCGGTGGACTACTAGTGGCGCAGCCGAGCCGGCACCCCCGCGAGTCGGAGACGGTGTTCACGGAGTTGATGATGCCGCACCACGCGAACATCCTGGGGAACGTGTTCGGCGGGCACATCCTCGCGCTCGTCGACCGCGTGGCCGCGGTCGCGGCGATCCGCCACGCGCACCGCGAGTGCGTCACGGTCTCCGTGGACAAGGTGGACTTCCGCGAGCCGATTCACGTCGGCGAGCTGGTCACGGCGAAAGCGCGCGTGAACTTCGCGGGCCGCACCTCCATGGAGGTCGGGGTCAAGGTGCTGGCCGAAAACGTCCTGACGGGAGACGTCCGCCACACGAATTCGTGCTACGTCACCTACGTCGCACTGGACGAGAACGGCCGGCCGACGGAAGTCCCGCGGATCGTACCCGAGACGCCCGACGAGAAACGCCGCTACGATCGTGCGGCCAAGCGCCGCGCGAACAGGGTGATGGAACGCCGCTACGACCAGGGTCGGGGTGAGTAAAGTCGTACTGGTTCTGTCGGGTGGCGGAGCAAAGGCGCTTGCTCACGCGGGCGCCTTCCGGGCGTTGGAGCAGGCAGACCTCCTTCCCAGCCATATCGTCGCGACGTCCATGGGAGCGGTCGTCGGCGCGGCGCTGTGCGCGGGGATGCCGTTCGATCAGGTGCGCCGGCGGGCGATGGGAATCCGCCGCAAAGACGTTGCGCCGTTCGATCCGTTGGTGTTCGTGATGGGCCTGTTCGCCCGCAGTCTCTTTCCGGCTTCCGCACTCCGCCGCGCCATCACCAGCATCGTTCCCAGGACGCGCTTCGAGTACCTGAAGACTCCGCTCACGGTCACGGCGACCGATCTCGACAGCGGCGAGCTGTTGCTCTTGGGCGGACCGGAGCGCCGGGACATCGAGCTCGTGGACGCGCTCTACGCATCGTGCGCCCTGCCGCTCTACTTTCCGCCGCTGGAAGCCGATGGCCGGCGCCTCGGGGACGGCGGGCTCAGAGCGGTGCTGCCGCTCGAACCCGCGCGCCGGATCGTGAAGGACGCGGACCTGTTCGTCGCAGTCGATGTCGGGCCGGGGTTCGACGAGCGAGGAGGTCCCTCGACAAACGGCGATGGGCCGCAGCCGCCCGACGCCCCCGTTCCGGCGCTCCTCCCGCGCGTCGTGCGGATGCACGGCGAAGCGATGCGGATCATGATGGCCGAGCAGACGGAACGGACGCTGGCGGACTGGCCAAGGGATGCGCCGCGGCTGGTGTATGTCCGCGCCGTAGCGGAGCGTGAAGCGACGTTCGCGGTCGACAGAATTCAGGAGTATGTCGAGATGGGTTACCAAGCCACGAAGAAGGCCTTAGGATAGCCACATGCGAGCATCGGAAGTCATGATCGCTGATCCTGTGGTTGCGGCGGCGGGGGCGACGTCGTCAGAAGTCGCCGCGTTGATGCGCGTAAAGAACATTTCGGTGGTTCCCGTCGTGGACAATCCCAAGGATCGGCACTATCTCGGAACGATCTCCGACCGGGACATTGTGGCGCGATGCGTCGGAGCCGGTCATGACCCAACGGACTGTTCAGCAGCCGATCATGCGCGCACCGATACGCCGATCGTGAAACCGGATACGGAGCTCAAAGGATTCAAGATCGCAAAGCAGCTGGACGGCGGCGATCATCACGTGCGATCCACGATCGTTGTGTTGAATGGCGACAAGAAAGTCGTGGGGTTCATTCCGCATCCCGAGGAGATCCCCGGTATTGTCGTCGTCTGAGGTGGTCCCGGGGATGGTCGGTGCGTCTAGTTTTTGCACGTCCGCGCCTTAGTTTTGCTCTGGTGCCGCATAAGCTTTTCACCCTTGCCGAAGCCAACCGGACGCTCCCGTTGGTGAATCGCGTCGTGTCCGATATCATGAGCGTCTACCCGCAGTGGAAGGATCTTGTGGCGCAGTATGAGCTGATCGCGTCAAAGGCGCGCCCGGAATGGGGCGAATCGCAGGAGCAGGTTGCGCTCAAGGCGCGCATCGATGCCGCCGCGGGGAAGATCAACGAATTCCTCGGCGAGCTCGAGCAGGTCGGCTGCGAGTTCAAGGGTTTCGATCAGGGACTCGTCGATTTCCACGGCCGGCTGGACGAGCGCGAGATCCTGTGGTGCTGGAAGTTCGGCGAGGATCGCATCACCCACTGGCACGAGCTGGAAGCGGGATTCGCCGGGCGCCAACCCCTCCCCGAAGTCCTGAGCCGCACGTGAAAGGCCTGTGGCTGTTCCTCCACGTCATGGGATTCACCGCCTGGCTCGGCGGCGGGCTCGCCGTCATGCTCAGCGGCGTTACGGCCAAGTACTTTCCCGCCGAGCAACGGCTGGCGGTGTACCGCGGCATGAGCGTCGTGACCAGGAATCTGATCGGGCCAGGCGCGGTCCTCGTGGTGGTGAGCGGCTTTGTGCTGTCGGTCCCGTACTTCAGGAGTGCAACCGTCCCCTCCTGGCTCTTAGCGATGCAGGGACTAGGCCTCCTTGGTGCTATTGTCGCCATCGGGATCGTGACGCCTACTGCGGCCCGGCTCGGCAGGCTGGAGCTCGACCCAAGGGGAGAACTGCCTGAAGGCTTCGGTGGTCTGCGGAAACGACAGGCCATTTTTGCGACAGTTGCAGGCGTTTTTGCCCTGCTCGCCTTGCTCTCAGGGACCGTTTTTAGATAGGCGTGCGTCTCGTGGCATCTGGCCCCGCCGTTTCGAGCTGTGACCATCACCCCCATTTGGGGGTCGTTGTCGGAGTGCGAGGATTGGTTCTCTTCGACTTCGGCGGGACGCTGGACGCGGACGGCTCCCGGTGGAGCGTTCGCTTTCACGCCGCGTACCGCGCGGTTGGTGGCAGACAGTCGTTCGCCGCTTTCGACCGGGCGTTTCGTGAGTCGGACCGAGCGCTCGAGCGGCTCGCCGGCATAGAGAGGCTGGGATTCCGCGCGATGGTTGACGCTCAAACCGCGTTGCTGTTACCCCGTCTCTCGGACGGCGCTGCGCTCCCGGCGCGAGCCATTGCCGATCAGTTCCACTCCTCGACCTGCGCGGTCGTGCGTCGCAACGAAGAGCTGCTGGCGCGGCTGCACCAGTCCTATCACCTCGGCGTCGTTTCGAATTTCACCGGCAATCTCGAGCTGTGTCTCGAGGAGCTAGGCGTCATGCGGTATTTCTCCGTGGTCGCGGATTCGGGGCGGGTGGGGGTCACCAAGCCGGACCTGCGGCTGTTCCAACACGCACTGAGCCACCCCGGTTTGACCTCGACGCCCGGCTGGATGGTGGGCGACAACTTCGAATCGGACATCCGGCCCGCCGCCGCGCTGGGCCTGTCTACCGCCTGGCTTGCGCCGGCGAGCGAGAAACCGCGCGAGTCGGCAGGAATCCCTACGGTGCGCCTCTCCACGCTCTCCGAGCTCGCGGGAGTGCTCGAGTCGTGATGCAGGGACTCATCCTCGCGGGGGGGCGCGGTTCCCGACTCGCCGCCGACGGCGTCGAGACGCCCAAGGCGCTGGTCGAGGTCGCGGGGCGTCCGCAGATCGTGAATCTGATCGAGATCTTCGCGGAGCTCGGCTGCGAATCGATCACGTGCATGGTCCGCGATGGCATAACCGCTGACCTGCCGGGGCCGGCGGTCGTCCGGACGTGCCGGACACCCTCGTCCCTCCACACGCTCGTCGCCGGCCTGGCGGTCCTGCCGCCCGGTCCGGTCTTCTGCGCGATGGTCGATACCGTCATGCCGGCGGCCGACTGGCGCCGGCTGTTCCGCGGCGTGACCGAGCGTCTCGACGAGGGAGCCGCCGCCGCGCTCGCGGTGACGCCATTTGTGGATGACGAGCTGCCCCTGTACGTCACGCGCGACACCGCGGGTTTTGCAACGGCAATTCTCGACACGCCTCCTTCACCCAGGTCCGGCGTGTCGCTGCTCGTGACGGGCGGCGTGTACGGCTTGAGTCCCGTCGCGCGGCGACTGGCTTCCGTAGCGGTCGCATCGTTGCATCGGATGCGCGCGTTCTTGCGGCTGCTCGTCGAGTTGAAGGTTCCCGTCGCTACCGTCGAGGTGCCGCGCATCATCGATCTCGACCACAAGAGCGACCTCGAAGCGGCGGAGCGTTGGCTCGCCGCGAGCACCGAGTCATGAAGCGTCTCGTCGCGCTGTATCGGAGCCCCACGTACTCGCCGGCGCAGCATCGCAGCAATGACACGGCGATTCTCGACGATACGATCGCCGGGCTGGAGCAACGTGGTTGGCACGTCACCCGGACGGGGGAAGGCGATGTGGTCGCCGGCCGGCTCCCCGCCGCCGACCTCTACGTGAACATGTGCCAAGGCCCGGCGGCGTCGGAGCGGCTGCTCAATCTCGTGCCGCGCGAGGCACTGGCCGTCAATCCGCCCGAGAGCGTTCTCAACTGCCACCGCCATCGCCTCGTCGCCCGGATGGAAGCGGCGGGAGTGCCGTTCCCGCGCACGCTCATCGTGCCGACTGCCGACCCGCAGGCGCTGATTCCGCTTGTGCATCAGTTGAACGGCGACGGGCGGCCGGTGTGGGTCAAGCGTGGCGACGTCCACGCTGAGACGAGCGCCGACGTCGTGGCGACGAAAGAGGCAGGCGTGACGGACGCGATCGCCGAATTCGCCCGGCGTGGCGTGTCGCGTGTGGCGCTGCAGGCACACATCGCTGGTCCGATCCTGAAGTTCTACGCGGTCGCCGACGGCCGCTTCTTCTCCTGGTATCCGGCCGACGGGCCGCGCGACCGGCACGTGGAGATCGACGAAGACCGCCTGCGGGAACTGGTCTTTGCCGCCGCGCGCGCGGTCGGCCTCGAGGTATTCGGCGGCGACGTCGCGATCCCCAAGCCCGACGCTCCCGTGCTGATCGATCTCAACGATTGGCCCTCCTTTGCTCCCGTGCGCGTCGCCGCGGCCGCGGCGATCGCCGCCTACATCGACGAGAAAGCGACGAACGGTAAACAGGCATGACCGATCTCGATCTACAACTGCAGTCGCAGCGCATCTTCGACCTCGAGGCGCAGTACCTCGCGCCCGGAACGCAGAGCGTCGCGCTCTTCAGCAAGCTGTGCATGGATCGCGGCGAGGGGGCCGTCCTGTGGGACGTGGACGGCAATCGCTACGTCGATCTGCTCGCGGGCGTCGGCGTCGCCAGCCTCGGCTACGCGCATCCGCGCTACGTCGCCGAGCTGTCGCGACAGCTCGAGCGCGTGCACGTGGGGAGCTTCACGTCCGAGCATCGCGCCGCGCTGGTCAAGCTGATCGCGGAGCTCGCGCCCGGTGACCTGAACCGCACGCAGCTCTACTCGAGCGGGGCGGAGGCGGTGGAAGCCGCGTTGCGCCTGGCCCGGGCGGCGACGGGGCGTCACGAGGTCATGGGATTCTGGGGCGGGTTCCACGGAAAGACGGGCGGCGTGTTGCCGCTCCTGTCGGGAAGCTTCAAGCACGGCCTGGGACCGCTCGCTCCAGGTATGTACTCCAGCCCGTACGCCTCGTGCGCGCGCTGCGCCTTTGGGAAGTCGTTCCCTTCCTGCCACTGGCACTGCGTCGACTTTCTGCGCTCCAAGATCGCGCTCGAGACCACGAACGACATCGCGGCGATCATCGTCGAGCCGGTGCAGGGCACCGCCGGCAACGTCGTGCCGCCGCCGGGCTATTTGCGCGAGCTGCGCGCGCTGGCCACTGAGATCGGGGCGCTGCTGATCTGCGACGAGATGATCACGGGCTTCGGACGGACGGGGAAGATGTTCGGGGTCGAGCACGACAACGTCGTGCCCGATGTCCTCCTCGTAGGCAAAGGCTTCGGCGGCGGCTTCCCGGTCAGCGGCATCGTGATCCGCGAGCCGATCGCCTTCTCGAAGCCGTGGGCCAATCCGAGCGGCAGCTCGTCGAGCTACGGCGGCAACCCGCTCGCCGCGGCCGCCGCCCACATCACGATCCGGACGATCGTCGACGAAGAGCTGGTCGCGCACAGCCGCCGCCTCGGCGCCCTGATGCTGGCCGAGATGCAGCGCTGGGAGGACGAGATTCCCATCGTCAGCGACGTGCGCGGCCGCGGCCTGATGCTCGGCATGGACCTCGTGGTGCCGGGGACGCGCACGCTCCTCGACAAGAAGATCACGCGCTGGATTTTCGACACGCTGCTCGCGCGCGGCGTGATCGCGATGATCTACAACCCCGAGGTGCGCATCAACCCGCCGCTCGTCATCACCGACGAGCAGGCGATGGAAGCCCTCGCCGCGGTGAAAGCGGTGCTCGAAGAGGCCAGCGCGCGTGTACGCCGGTAAGGGACCCGTCGTCGAAGAGTGGGCCGACCGGCGTTTCTTCCGGCCGGCGGGCTGGCGCATCGCCGCGACACTCGCGCCCACGAGGGTTTCGCCGGATGCGGTGACGCTCGCCAGTCTCGTGATCGGCGTGCTTGCCGGTCACCTGTTCTGGTACAGGAATGCGTGGGTCAACGCGGCCGGCGTGCTGCTGTTCATCCTCTCCGACGTACTCGACAGCGCCGATGGTCAGCTCGCTCGGCTGCGTGGAACCTCGACACGCATGGGCCGGATTCTCGATGGCCTCGCCGACACGGGCCGGTTCGTGAGCCTGTACGGGCATCTGGGCGCGCGCTTGTATGCCGCTGGATGGGGGTGGCAGGGGCCACTGCTGGCTTTCGCCGCTTTGCTGTCGCACTCCTATCAGGCGGCTGCTGCGGACTTCATTCGTCAGGCGTACCTGTACTTCGCGATTGGCACAGGCAGCGAGCTAGACATCTCGGACCGGGACGCGGCTTCCGAGACCGCCTCGGTGTGGAAGCGCATCTCAACGTGGATCTACGGCGACTACGTTCGGCGCCAGGCGCTGCTGTTTCCGCGCACCACGTCGCTAGTGCGCTCGCTCGCCGGACGGCCAGTGCCCGCGTCGCTGCGACAAGCGTGGGCCGAGCGCCAGCGTTGGGTGGTCCGCAGCTGCGCATGGATTGCGCAAAACATTCGGTTCCTCTTGTTGGCGCTCACCGCTGTCCCGCATTGGCCGGCGGCGTACTGCTGGATCGTTGTGGGGCCGCTCAACATCATTCTCCTCATCCTCATCGTGGCACACGAACGTGAGCCTCGACTCCACGCGCAGCTTGCCTGACCGGCAGGTCTATCGCGGCGTCCTCCTGGGTTTGGGAGGAGTCGCGCGCTCCGGGCACCTTCCGGCGTTTCAGGCCGATCCCAGGGTGGCGTCGCGCCTGCAGATCGTGGCGATCGTGGATGATGCGCCGTCCGCGCCGTCGTCATTCCAGGGGATTCCGCTCTTTTCTAGTCCCGCGCAGCTCGCCGATCTGGGACCGCTCGACTTCGTCGACATCTGCACGCCGACCTCGTCGCATCTGGGTCTGTCGCTCTGGGCGCTGGCGCAGGGCTATCACGTCCTGTGCGAGAAGCCGGTGGCGGTGAACCGCGCCGAGGCAGCGACCCTCGCGGCCGCGGCGCTCGATGCGGGACGGGTGGTGATGCCCTGCCATCAGTACCGGTTCAATCCCGTGTGGCGGCGCATGAAGCAGTGGCTCGACGACGGCGTGATCGGCCGCTGGTATCTCGCCGAGTTCCGGGTGTATCGTCTGGCCGCCGATCCCGGCGCCGGAACCACCACCGTCCCGTGGCGGGGCCGGCAGGCTGATGGAAGGGGCGGCGTGCTGCTCGATCACGGCACGCACCTGGTCTACGAGCTGCTCGACGTCGCGGGACTGCCGGAATCCGTGCGCGCCTGGACCGGACGGCTGCGCCACAACGGCTACGACGTCGAAGACACCGCGCAGCTCCTGTTCTCCTATCCGGATCGTATGGCGACGATGTTTCTCACGTGGGCGGCGCGGCGCCGGGAAACGGAGATCCGCTTCATCGGTGAGCGCGGCAGCATAACATGGAGCGGCGGCATGCTGACGCTCGAGCGCGACGGCCATATCGAGTCGTTCGATCACACGGTCGACCTCGACAAGGCGTCGTACTCCAAGTGGTTCGCGGGACTGTTTCATGATTTCGCCGCCACCCTCGATTCCGGCGACAGCGCGCGGCCAATGGCCGATATCGCGCAAGTCGCGGCGGTGCTCGAGGCTTCGTACGCCGCGGTCGCATGAGCCGGACGCTGCGACTCGCGCTCTTCCTTCTGGGAGTGGCGGTCTTCGGATATCTGGTGACCCAGATCGGCGTCGGCCAGCTCCTGTCCGACGCGGGACGCACCGGCTTCATGTTCGTGCCCATCGTGCTGCTCTACGCCCTGGTCTACGCGTGCAGCGCGCGCGCCTGGCAGCTCACGATGGGGGGAGGGGAGTCGAACCGGCCGTCGTTTTGGCGCACCTACGCGGTGACGATCTCCGCGGGCGCGCTGAATTTTCTCACCCCAGTCGTTAACGCGGGCGGTGAGCCGTTCCGCGTCGCCGCCCTGGCGCCGTGGCTCGGAACGCGCCGCGCCGCGGGCTCGGTCATCCTGCATCGGATGCTGCATTCGTTCGCCTATGTGCTGGTCTGGTTCACGGCCATCGTGCTCGCGTTTGCGCTGCTGCCGCGCGAGACCCCGAACGCGGTGTTGATCATTCTTGGGGTGGTCGGGCTGGTGCTGTTGTGCATCCTCGCGCTCATCATGTCGGCCCATCGCAGGGGCGTGCTCGAGCGGCTCCTGGACTGGATGGGTCGGGTGCCCCTGCTGCGCCGCCTCGCGGCGCGACTCGAGCCGAAACGAACGATGCTCGTCGAGCTCGATCAGCAGATCACGGAGTTCTATCACCGCCAGCCCCGCCGGTTCGTGCAGGCGATTCTGCTCGAGTATCTGAGCCGCTGCATCTTCATGGTCGAGATCGTCCTCATCGTCGCGAGTCTCGGATACCGGCTCGACTACCTGAGCGCCTTCACGATCGGCGGGCTCGAAGCCCTCGCGGGGAATCTCCTCTTCGTCGTGCCGTTCGAGATCGGCGCGCGCGAAGGTGCCTACTTTGCTCTCTTCGGCCTCTTTGGGATGGATCCGCAGCTTGGCCTGTACACCTCGCTCGTCAGCCGCGTCCGGGACTTCGTATGGATCGGTCTCGGTCTCTTGCTGATGATCCCTGCCGCGGAGAGACAGCCCGTCACATGACGATCGTCACGCATGCGCTGGCGACGACGCTCGGCGTGAGAGTGTTCAAGCTGACGGGCAGCGACGCCGTGCTCGCCTACGTCTTCGGCGTCGGCGTGGACATCGATCACGCGATCAAGGCTCCCTTCTATCTCCGCACGATCGGCCGGAAGCGGCAGCTGGGTTACTATTGGCGAACATCACTCCAGGAGCCGGTCGCGCTGCTGTGGATTCTGCCCCTGTGTCTCTTTCTCGGCACGTGGGTGCCCGCGCTGTTCTTTCTCATCCATCTCGCGATGGACTACAGCGTCGGCTACGAGAAGATGCCGTGGTACCCGTACTCGCCGCTCGTCACACAGGGGTTTCTCGTCGGCGTGTCGGACAAAGCGAAGGAAGCCATCCTCATTGTGATTCTGCTATGTACGAATTTGCTCCTGTTCTTGGCACCGCTGTAGACCGCGGCATTCGCCCGGTGCTGCGCTTCGCGCACGTCACGCTCGGGCTTTCGCCCGATCAGGTGACGTGGGCGGCGTTTTGGGTGAGCGCGGCCGCGGCCGCCGTGTTCGCCACCGGTCGCGTCGTTTCGGCCCTGGTGCTCATGGCGATCGGACAGATCCTCGATGCACTCGACGGCGGGATCGCGCGCCAGTTCGGCCTCGTCTCCGCGGCCGGTCACCGGCTCGACACGCGGCTCGATCGCGCGTCCGAGATCGTGATTTTCCTGGGCTGCGCGGTGGGTGGGCTCGTGTCGTTTCGCCTGGCAGTCCTCGCGTCGGTCGCGGTGTTGCTGCTCACGACGATCGTGGACCGCTCGAGGCTCGATCCCGGCGTGAAACGCTTCGCGTTGTATTTCGGGATCTGGGTGCCGTACCCGATCATCTTCTCGATCATCTTCGTCGTGAATCTGGCGGCCTACGTCGTCGGCCTGCTCGTCATCGATTGTCGCTTTCAACGCGACATGGATGCGCTCGGCGGCGACCTGAACACCGTCGCCTCGCGCGCCGCCCGCCTCGGGACGCCGTAATGCTCGCGCTGCAGCACCCGTACGTCGTCGTGGCACCGGCGGAAACGGTACACGTCGAGGTCTGGCCCGGCACCGGAAAGCCTGTCGCCGTGATTCCGGGACTGTTCGGTGCGTCGTTCACGTTTCGCAAGGTGGTGCCGCTGCTGGCCGCTCAAGGGTTTCGCCCCATCGTCATCGAGCCGCTCGGCACCGGCTTCTCGAGCCGCCCTCTCAAGGCCGACTACTCCCTCAGCGCGCAGTCGCACCGCATCGCCGCCGTGCTGGATTCGCTGAGTTCGGGACCGGTACTGGTGCTCGCGCACTCGCTCGGCGCGGCGATCGCGTTTCGGCTGGCGATCGAAAGACCCGATCTTGTGCGCGGCATCGTCTCGCTCGAGGGCGGGCCGACCGAAGAAGCGACGACGCCAATGTTCCGCAGCGCCATGCGCTACCTGCCGTGGGTGAAGCTGCTCGGCGGGATCAGCCTCGTGCGGCGCAAGATCCGCGGCATGCTGCTCGATTCGTCGGGCGACCCCTCGTGGGTGACGGAGGGCGTCGTTTTCGGCTACACGATCGGCGAGGCACGCAATTTCGACGCGACGCTCAAGACCTTCCTGGCGATGTCGCGCGCACGCGAGCCGGCGAAACTCGCTCCGCGCCTCGGCGACATCGCGTGTCCGGTGACGCTGGTCGTTGGGACCGCGCACCATGACGGTGACGTGCCGCCAGAGGAAGTCGCGCTCATGACTCATTCCATCCAGGCGTTCGAGGTGGACAGTGAGCGGGGCGCCGGGCACTACCTCCAGGAAGAGCGCCCCGCGGCGGTCGTGGCGGCAGTGGAGCGGCTGGCCCAACGGGCGCGATGAGTCCACTGCGTATCGCTCTGGTCGCGGAGGACTACTATCCGCAGCTGGGTGGCGTGCCCGAGCACGTGCACCATCTGGCGCGCGAGCTCGACAGCCTCGGGCATCATACGACGATCGTCACGTCCAACATGAGGCGGCAGGGAGTCGGGGAACCGGTGGAGCATTCCGATGTGCGGCGCATCGGCACGAGTCTCGTGATTTACGCGAATGGCGGAGTGGCGCGGGTTACCGTCGGCCTGCGCCTGACCGCCAGGTTCGAGGCGCTGTTCCGCAAAGAGCGGTTCGACGTCGTCCATGTGCACGGCGGCCTGAATCCGACGCTGGGACTCGTCGCGCCGCGCGCCGCCTGGCGGGCAGGTATTCCCGTCGTGGCCACGTTTCACACCTGGTTCCCCCGCTCGATCGGTCTGCGTCTCCTGCACGGGCCGTTCCAGCGGATGCTGGATCGCCATGCGGCCACGATTGCGGTCAGTGGCGCCGCGCGCGACGCGATGGCGCGCTATTTCACGGCGCCATGGGAGATCATTCCGAACGGCGTGGACACGACGTTCTTCCGTCCCGGCCTGGGTCGAGCCTCCGCCGGACCGAGGCTGCTGTGGCTCGGACGGATCGAGCCGCGCAATGATCTGGGGACGGTGCTGGCCGCGATGCCGCGCATCCTCGAGCGCCATCCGGCGGCGCATCTCACCGTCGTCGGGGACGGACCGTGGCGCGGGCGCATGGAGCGCGCGGCCCGCCGGCTCGGACCCTGCGTCGAGTTCGCCGGCTACATCAACGGCGGCCGGCCCGGTTTCTACCGCGACGCCGACGTCTACCTGTGTCCTACGACGCGCGCGTCGTTTGGCGTGACACTGCTCGAAGCGATGGCGTGCGGCACGCCGCTCGTCGTCTCCGACATTCCGGCCTTCCGCGATCTCGCCGCCCAGGCGCAGGCTGTATTCGCTCCGCTCGGCGATCCCGACGCGTGGGGAGAAGCGGTCAACGCGCTGATCGACGACACGGAGCGGCGTGCGACGATGGCGCGGGAGGGACGACGGGTCGCCGAGCGGCATGCGTGGCCGCTCGTGGCAGAGCGGGTGCTTGCGGTGTACAGGCGCGTGACGGGATGATGGGGTTGGACCTGATCTTCGGACCTTCAGTCGAGCGGGGTCCCAGAGATCGAAAGATCTATCTCACATTCGACGACGGTCCGAACGAGCGAGCAACGCCGGCGATACTCGAGACCCTCGCCGCAGCGCGCGTACCGGCCGCGTTCTTCATGGTCGGCGATCACGTGCGGAGGTTTCCGAGCGTCGCAAGGGACGTGGCAGGTGCTGGGCACCTGGCGGGTAATCACACGTACAATCACGTCAAACTGCACTTCGCTGGTCCCAAAAAGATTCGAACACAGCTCAGAAAAACGCACGATGCGATCGAATCGGTGATGGGGGTGACTCCACGATCGTTCCGAGCGCCGCACGGATATCGGA
>WNGI01002379.1_pt1 | contig 16272 bp, 17 predicted proteins | sample 5400621 | NCBI WGS metagenome assembly WNGI01 (sample SAMN13153374, study PRJNA577476) | soil metagenome | isolation source: 20 cm soil or saprolite under Garry oak tree replicate 1 | place: USA:California | collected 2016-06-15 | reverse complement strand
TGTTTTGTTCAAGCCGAAGTCGACTTACAGATTCCGCCGCAACAAGAACACAGATACGCCATTACCCCCTGAGGAACCAGCGGGGAAAAATCCACCCGACGGTGCGATCATCAACTATCGTCTTGGCTCTGACGCAAGGACACCGGTCGTGATCGATATCCTGGACGGGTCGAACAAATTGGTTCGAAGCTTCTCCAGCGCGGACTCCGTCGAGGCCATCGAAACCAATCTCAACGTTCCGACATATTGGATTCGACCCCAGCAGCGCGTCACGGCCAACCGCGGAACGCATCGCTTTGTTTGGGACCTCCACTATCCGTTGCCTCAAGTCCTAGCCCACGAGTATCCGATCTCGGCGATTTATGGCGACACGCCACGACATCCGCTGGGGCCGGCCGTTCTCCCCGGGACGTACACTGTTCGTTTGAGCGCGAATGGGCGTACCTATAGTCAGCCGCTCACCATAAAAATGGACCCGCGAGTGCAAATCACTGATGCCGGCCTTCGCCTGCAGCACGACATCGGTGTCCGTATGAATGATGCGATCAGCCGTGACTTCGCCGCGCTCGGCGAAGTGCGCGCACAGCGAAAGCTGCTTCAAACCCAACGCACCGGCGCGAAGGCTAAGGAAGTCGCGGATTCGCTCGTGGCTCTGGATTCGACGCTTGCGACCCTCGAGAGCGGAGCGCAGGGTGGGCTCGTTCCCGGTCTCGTTCGCCTCAACGAACAGCTCGCCGGGGTTCTCGATATCGTCGAGGGAGCCGACGCAGAGCCGACGACGCAGGTGGTCGCGGCAGCTGACGCACTGGAAAAGAGCCTGGCGTCACTCCTGGCGCAGTGGTCTGATGTCCAACGTACCAGAATCCGCCGGGCGAGGAAGTAGATTTCGCATTACACAGGGAGAGCAGTTTACCGGAGAGGATGATGACGACGAGCAAGGAAACCGAATGGATGAACCACCCACGCCTGCGGAAGCTCGTGACCGCGGTCAACGAGCTGACCCTTGCTGAGCGCATCACGCTGGTGAAAGGGCTCGTGCCCGCCATCGCCGATGAACTTTCCGACACCGAGTACGAGCGCTTTGTTGCGTCGATACGATTGAAAGGGGAGCGCTTCCACGAAGCGCAGTCGCATCCCGGGGAGGGAAGGTCGGGAAGAAAGGTCCCCGGCGAACGTGATATCGAAGGACGCTGAGGAGGGCTGAGCTAAATCCCCAGCGCCAACTGCACGGGCGCTGCTGGCACCGTTGCAGAACCAATGCAAATCGGGCCGACTACGTTGTCCTGCGACGCAGCGGTGAGTCGCCCCTTGAATCTCGCGCGCCGAAGTGAATCGCCGACCGTGCCTAGCGCAGTACGCGGCGTGTTGTTTTTCTCGCTCAAGTGCGCAAGCACAATGTTATTGAGTCCGGAATGGATGCTCTGGCTGGCGGCCTGAGCTGCGTCCCGATTGCTCAAATGGCCGAACTTGCCGCGAATCCTGGCCTGCACGGATGGTGGATACGGACCGGCGCGCAGCATGCCCTCATCGTGGTTCGCTTCGATAACAAGAAGATCCAGTTTGTCGAGCGCACGTAAGACGGTTTCGGTCACGTGGCCAAGATCGTAAACAATTCCCGCGCGCGAACCCTCGGTGATCGAAGTGACGATCACAGCGATCGGCTCATTGGCATCGTGAGAGACGGGAACAGTCTCGAGATGGAAATCGCCGACCACGACGCTACTCTTGCGTGGCGTTAGAATCGTCCGAAGCTCCGCCCAGTCGGGGCACATCATTCGAGTACCCGCAGTCGAGACAATGGTCCAGCCCCATTTCCGCGCCGCAGCAGCCACGCCCTTCATGTGATCCGTGTGTTCGTGGGTCACCACGACGGCCTCGATCGACTGGGGCGAAACGTCCGCCACTGCGAGCCGCTTTTTCAAGACGCGCGGCGCGAAGCCAGCGTCTACCAGGATGCGCGACTGCGCCGTTTCGACCAGAACCGCGTTGCCACCACTTCCACTTCCCAAAACCCACAACTTCATCAAGTGCTCCAACGCCTTTTGTGCGCTTCCGCCAAGTGCTTCCTCGCTTTTTCACCAAGCTGTACATGCCGACGCTCCATCATGCGCTCGGCCACGTCAAGAAATCTAGCAACGTCATAGGTGTCGTAGGGCTCGCGCTCTCCCCACGCGAACGGAGGAACCACCTTCGGTGGCATGGCACCACCGAATATGTTGGCGCCGGCACCGACCACCGTGCCGGTGGTCAACATGGTCCCTATTCCCGTCTTGGCATGGTCGCCAAACAATGTCCCGAGAAATTGTTGCCCGGTACTCCGAACCCCTGAAGGCGTCCATAGCTGAACAGGACCATAAGTGTTCTTGAGGTTGCTCGTGGTCGTCAGCGCTCCGAGGTTGACCCAGCGTCCCAGGTACGAATGGCCGATGAATCCTGCATGTCCCTTGTTGCTATGACCTACGACGATCGAGTTGCTGAATTCGCCGCGAACCTTGCAGTTATCTCCGATCGACGATGTCGACACGCGATCCCCGAGGATCTGTGAGTCGCGGCCGACCGATATCGGCCCAATGAGGTGTGTAAAAGGCGCAATGATGGCACCGCGGCGCACGAGTATCGGTCCGGCCGACGCATCGAGAACGACCTGCGGACAGATGTTGGCGCCTTCTTCGATGAAGATCCCATGATCGCCGATTGTTGTCGCGCTGATTTTCGCGGTCGCGTCGAGTGATTTTGCGCGGACCGGAATGTCTTCGATCAGCTGGTCGGCAAGAGTCGCGATTGGATCCCAGATCTCATTGATCCAGCGTCCCTGAATCTTGCGTCCGCCCAGACTCGTCTGAATGCTTCCGAGGTCGGTCGTCCCTTCGGAGAATTGCGACACGGGAAGCGCTCGCGCCAATCTCACTGCGCATGCCACCCCTTCGCACATAAGCAGATCGAAGCGATCGAGCTCCAGGCCGAGTGGAATGACGCAGCGAGTGTTCACCACTATCGAGCCAGCCGGGATTTCCGATTTGAGCGCTGCGGCTGGCGGCGCGTTACCCTCGTCGAAGTTGGCAAGGTGCCGCCCACTGATGAACCCGGCGCTGGGGAGTGACGTAGCCCGCTCCCACCGCCGACGAATCAGTGAGACTCCGACTCGCAACTCGCCGCCGGGGCGCGTCAGCGCGAACGGCTCGAATTGTCGCCCTCGCACATCATCGTAGAAATAGAGTGCGCTCACCTAAACCTCCTCGGCTGCCGGCAGCGACTCCACCAGCCGCTTCAAGTCTGCCGCTTTCTCGCGCGTGGTAACGAGTGTCAAGCCATCGTGCATCACCACCACCAGGTTATCCACGCCGTACATCACAACCCTTCCGGAATTCGCGTGAACTATGTTGTCGCAGCAATCCAGCATGTGCACTGAACCGCTCGTGACATTCCCGAACTCGTCCTTATCCCGGACTCGGCCGAGAGCGGACCAGGTTCCGATGTCGTCCCAGCCAAAGTCACCCGCAAGCACCGTTACGTTCTTGCTGCGCTCCAGCACAGCCGTGTCCACGGAGACCGGAGCGGAGACGCTGGTGAAGAATTCCGATGCCTCCACATCCGAGCCGAGACTCAGCGCCTTGGACAGCTCTCGCGCATGCTGCTTGACCTGGGCCAGAAAATCTCCGACGGTCCAGATGAAGATTCCTGAGTTCCACAGGTAGCCTTCGGAGCGAAGTTTCTCGGCGCGTGCCCGGTCCGGCTTCTCGACGAAACGCTTGACGGCAGATCCGTTTTTCTTGTCGGGATTCGCCGGCTGGATGTAGCCGAATCCCGGGTCGGCGCGAGTCGGCACTACGCCGACAGTGACAAGCGTGTGATTCTTCCTCGATACATCTTCACCCTGAAGCAGCACATCGCGAAATGCCGCGTCGTCGCCGATTGCCCAATCGGCGTGAACTGAGATCATGGTCGCGTCTTTCCCGTCGCGCCGGTCGATGGTCAGCGCTGCCCAGGTCAGCGCAGCCGCGGTTCCGGCCGGCCGCGGCTCCGCAATGATGTTCTCGCGAGGTATGGGCGGAAGGAGCGCCCGGATCGGTTTTACGAGGCTGGCGCTGGTGAGTATCAAGGTATGCGCCGGGTCCACGATCGGACCAAGCCGGTCGATCGCATCACGCAGCAGCGGTTTCTCGGTGACGAGCGCCAGCAGCTGCTTGGGTTTTTCCGGCGTGCTGAGTGGCCAGAAGCGCGAGCCGACTCCGCCGGCAAGGACGACAGCCCAGCGACTCACTCGCCCGCTATTCCCGCTTCGTCAGGCGCTCCCGTGAGACGCGCGACGAGCGCGTAAAGTTTTTTTGGGCTGAACGGCTTGGTGAGGAATTGCGTTGCACCCAGCGCGAGCGCATCGCGCTCGTGCTTGGCGTCCCCACCCGCGGTGAGGATGATGCAGGGCAGATTCTTGAATCTTTCCTGCTCGCGTATTTGCCGCAGCACATCGAGCCCACTCAGCTTGGGCATCATGAGATCCAGCACGGCGAGATCGACCTGGTCCTCGCTGTTCACGAAGTCGAGGGCTTCCTGTCCGTCGTATGCAAGACTCACTCTGAACGGCCCTTGCTCGAGCTTCATCTTGATGATGCGACCGATATGAGGCTCATCGTCAGCGACGAGTATGTGGCAAAGACGCGTTGCGGCTTCTGGCACGATCAGATCAGCGACGCAATGTTGCCGCGGTATCGGCGAACATCGAAGAGCAGGCCTCCGAGATCCGCTGATTGACGAAGCAACACCAGCAGCAGCGTGTCGTCGGCAAGAGCGGCGACGATTGCATAACCCTTCTGATGCTCGAGTATCGCTGTGTTCATTGGGCCCTGAATCGTCGCGCGGCCGAGGCTCTCTGCTTCCGAGACCAAAGCGGGAACGCGAGCAGCGAGATCCTCGTTGTTGAGACCCGGAGCAGCGAAACCTTCAATCAAGAGACCGTCTTTTCCCAATACGAGAACTGCATCAACCCCGGGGCGCTGGCGAAGCGCGCTCGTGAAATCTCTGATGTTGGGCATTATGGGTGCGAAGTTGCGAAGCTAGGAAGGGGATAGAGTGAAGTCAAGCGCGGCAATCGCTTGAACTGTCATAAGTTACGCGATATTATCGTGGAGCAACCCCTCCAATCCAAAATCTGTCTCATCTCTGCATGAAAGGTCGTCTCGTACTGCTCGCGACGATGTTTGTCGTGATCGCCCTGAACGCCTGTGGCGATGTAACCAGCCTCAAGGCTTCGCTTCCAACCACCGTCGATACGCTGTCGGCATTTGCTCTGTCGGGCACGCCTCCATCGTACCCGAGTGGCGTCGCTATACTCGCGCGGCAGGTAGTGCGCGTGGATGGTTTCGCGTCGTTCGACGTCGCGCTCGACATCGATGCGAGCGGCAACGCGATCATCTATCCGGTGAAGCTTGTCGTCGCTTCCGGAGGGTCCCGTCCCGTTGGTTTGCAGAAAGTCCCTGGAGCTTTCGATCAGATAATGGAAGCTCCCAAGACAGGCTTCGAATCGGACTCGGCGCTGGTGATGCTTCCCGGTGATGTAGTCATCGTCGAGTCCCCCCATAACAGCAGCGGTGACCTGTGCCAGTTTGCGCTCAATCCGAACGTCTACGCGAAGATCGCCGTCGACAGCGTCAATCTGGCGTCGAGAACTCTCTACTTCCGACTGGGACTCGATCCGAACTGCGGGTTCCGCTCATTCGCGACTGGAATTCCGACGAGCTGATTCGTGCACGACCTGAGGATGGTGCGCGAGCACATCGACGCACTTCGTGCCGGCATGCGCCGGCGCGGGGCCCTCGATGCGCTCTCGCCGACCATCGACCGCGCCGTGACCCTCGATAAGCTGCGGCGCGAGACGATTCAGGCCGTCGAGGAAAGGAAGGCGGCACGAAACGCAGTCAGCCAACAGGTAGGTCAACGCAAGCGCGCCGGCGAATCGGCGGACGATCTCCAGCAACAGTCGCGCGCGCTGGGTGACGAGATCGCGCAACTCGACAGAGAGCTCGCCCAAACCGAGAGTGATCTCTCGGCCATTCTTCTGCAGCTTCCGAACGTAACACTGGAGCAGGTTCCTGCCGGCGGGGAAGACAAGAACGCCATCGTGCGGAGCTGGGGAACACCACGGGAAGGCGCGCGCGTCCCGCACTGGGAAATCGGCACGAGGCTTGGAATCATCGACTTCGAGCGCGGCGCGAAAATCAGCGGGTCAGGTTTCATTGTCTTCCGAGACCTGGGGGCCCGTCTGGTTCGGTCGCTCATGAACCTGATGCTGGACGTTCATACGCGTGAACACGGGTACGAAGAGACCTGGGTTCCTGTCGTCGTAAACCGGGCGAGTATGACCGGCACGGCGCAGCTTCCCAAATTCGAGGAAGACATGTACGCCCTGCGGGATGAGGATGCCTTTCTCATTCCCACCGCGGAGGTTCCGCTCACGAATCTGTATCGCGACGAGATCATTCCGGAGTCCGAGCTCCCGAAAGCGTTCACTGCATACTCCGCGTGCTTCAGACGCGAGGCAGGCGCGGCGGGGAAGGACACGCGCGGACTGCTGCGCGTTCACGAGTTCGACAAGGTCGAGCTCGTTCGCTACGTCACTCCCGAGAGTGCGGAAGAACAGCTCGAGTTGCTGACCGGCCACGCCGAGAAGATCCTCACGCTGCTGGAGCTTCCGTACCGTGTCGTTCGGCTCGCCTCCGGCGATACGGGATTTGCGAGTGCGCATACCTACGACCTGGAGACGTTTGCGCCCGGAGTTGGCAAGTGGCTCGAGGTCTCGTCGTGCAGCAACTTCACGGATTTTCAGGCCCGACGAGCCAACATCCGATACAAGCCTGCCGACGGCGGCAAACCTAGATTTGTGCACACACTCAACGGTTCCGGACTAGCGTTCCCTCGCGTCATCGCATCGATTCTGGAGCACCATCAGCAAGAGGATGGCAGCGTGCGCATCCCTGCCGCCCTAAGCACCTACCTCGGCGCTGAGCGCCTGGGCTGACCGATGCGCCGGCTTGCTCCGGTATCATTGATCACGATCGGCGTTCTTGCGCTGCTCGTTTGGTACGTCATCTACACGCGCGGCGTCGTGCGAGAGCTGAGGCAGGAAGCATCGCGTGTTAGTCTGATGTACGCGCGCGTTTACAACGGACTCAGTGATCCCAATCCTGACGCCGCAACCGCAGCCTTGCTCGACCTTTCGCGCCACATTCGAGAGTCAGGAGTTCCGATGATCCTGACCGACCAGCAGGGCAAACCAACCGATACTGCCAACCTACCGTTTACGTCTGCGCTCAACTCAAAGGAGATTCGCAATTACATCCTCGAGCTCGATCGTCAGAACATACCGATGGTTGAGCCTGGAGTTGGTACCGTCCACTTTGGAAACACGCCGCTCGTTCGAGGACTGATACTTATACCGGTGCTGCAGTCGATCCTCATCGGAATGGTTCTCCTCGCCGGTGCATACGCCCTTCGCACGCGCGGCCGCGCGGATCGCGAGCAAATCTGGGCGGGCATGGCCCGCGAATCGGCGCATCAGCTCGGTACGCCTCTCTCCAGCATCAGCGGCTGGATCGAGCTGCTGCGCGAGACAGAACCCGAGGCGACGACATCCGCGGCGCTCGATCACATGGAGGCCGATCTCGAGAGACTCAAGCGAGTAGCGCATCGATTCGAGCGCATCGGCCGACCGCCGCGACAGGAGTCCGTCGATCTTGGCACGCTGGTCGATCGGGTGGCCGCATACTTCCGGGCGCGTGTGCCCACTCTAGCTCAGAGGGTCACGGTCTCATCGTCGCATCAGGGCGACCTCGTCATTCACGGTGATGAGGTGCTACTGGAATGGGCGCTCGAATCACTCACTAAAAACGCAATCGACGCACTGGCGGGAAGGGATGGGAAGGTCGAGATATCAGCGGAGTCGCTTCCCGAAGGACGCGTTCGCGTCCGGGTCTCGGATGACGGGCCGGGGATTCCGCGCGAGATCCGCAACCAGATCTTCGACCCCGGTTTCTCGACCAAGGAAAAAGGCTGGGGTATCGGACTCTCTCTGGCTCGCCGTATCGTGCGTGACAGTCACGGCGGAGAGCTGGTGCTCGTGCCGTCCGAGCGCGGCGCGACCTTCGATATGGTCCTCGGCTAACGAGTTATTTTCAGATAATGTCTGAATCAACGAACGTCGCCACCGCCGAGCGCGCCGAGCCGCTTGCCGGTCTCAATCCGGCCCAGCGAGAGGCCGTCCTCCATTTCGAGGGGCCGATGCTCGTGCTCGCCGGAGCGGGCTCTGGTAAGACACGCGTGCTCACGACTCGCATCGCGCGCCTGATCGAGCATCATGGGGTCGATCCCTCACGAATACTGGCGGTGACTTTCACCAATAAAGCCGCGGGCGAAATGCGCGAGCGAATCACGCGCCTCCTCGGCGAAGAACCAAAAGGAATGTGGAGCGGGACGTTCCACGCCATCGGCGCGCGCATCCTTCGCACATCTGCCCAGCAGGTTGGCCGCACATCCAGCTTCACGATCTACGACGAGGACGACACGCTCGGCGTAGTGAAGAGAGTCATGGAGCGCGAAAGCGTTTCGCCGAAGCAGTGGAGCGCGAAGGTAATCGCTTCGCTCATTTCAGACGCGAAGAACGCACTGGTTCCCGCTGGGGAATACGAGTCGCTCGCCATGGATCCGGTTTCGCGGGCGGCGGCGAGAGTATACAAGCAGATGGAGCCAACGCTGCGCGCGGCTAACGCGGTGAGCTTCGATGACCTGCTTGTTCTCCCGGTTGAGATATTCCTCAAGGATGAGAAGACCCTCGCTCGATATCGCGATCGGTTTCAGTTCATTCTGGTCGACGAGTATCAGGACACGAACCGAGCCCAGTTTCAGTTCATAAAATTGCTCGGGAGCTCGCACGGGAATGTCGTAGTCGTCGGGGACGACGATCAGTCTATATACGGGTGGCGTGGTGCTGATATCCGCAACATTCTGGACTTCGAAAAACAATTCCCCGCATCCAGGGTCGTGCGGCTGGAAGAGAACTACCGGTCGACACCAGACATTCTGCACGTAGCTAACGCAGCGATAACGCAAAACGTCAGCAGAAAGGGAAAGACCCTTCGCCCCACGCGTGCAGCCGGCGAGCCAGTCACGCTCGTCGCCGCGCTCGACGAAAGGGACGAAGCCGATTTTGTAGTCGAAGAAGTGAAGACGCGGAGAAATCAGGAGAATCGCGGCTTGAACGAATTTGCAGTCCTATACCGGACGAATGCGCAGAGCCGCGCGCTCGAAGACGCCTTGCGTCGCGATACGATTCCGTATCGCCTGGTCGGATCCGTTCGCTTCTATGATCGTCGCGAGATACGCGATCTCATGGCGTATCTCAAGCTCATCGCCAATCCGTCCGATGAAGAGGCATTCCGCCGGGCGATCGCGGTGCCCAAACGGGGGATCGGAGATACGACCCTCGATGCGCTGGCCGCTCGCGCGCGCCAGGCTCGTGTCTCGCTGTCCGAAGTTGCAGCCCGAGAAGATCTCCAGGAAATATTGCGTCCCGCGGCGCGCAAAACTCTGGCGGATTTTACCCGCCTGATTTCCGGTCTGCGAGAGCGGGCAAAGGACACCAGCGTCGATGTGCTCATTCAGGAGGTGATCGGCGAGATCCGATACGTCGAGTATCTGCAGGCTGAAGGTCCGGAATCCGCCCGCGACCGGATCGAAAACATCAGCGCGCTAATCGACGGCGCGGCTGAGACCGTGATCGACGATGGCGGCGAGGTCGGACTTACGCCGCTCGACCATTTTCTGCAACGCGCCATGCTGGTCGCCAGCGCTGACGCTCTCGATCCAACCGCCGACGCTGTCACGCTCATGACCTTGCACAACGCCAAGGGACTCGAGTACCCGATTGTGTTCTTGACCGGCCTGGAAGACGGCCTTTTCCCATTGGCACAGTCCTTCGACGACCCTCCGAAGTTGGAAGAAGAGCGAAGGCTGTTCTACGTCGGAATTACGCGCGCCAAGGAAAAGCTCTATCTCTCGCACACTGAAATGCGTCGCCGCAACGGTGAATTGCTGCCATCGATCAAATCGAGATTCCTGCGTGAGATCGAGGCTGCGAATCTCGAGGAAAGGAAAACCCTCCGTGTCACGTCTATGGGCCGCGCAGCGCAGCGGCGAGACGGCGGCGGATTCAGCGGCGCATATCCGGCGCGACGCACTCACGAAGTTCCATCGTGGCGGCGCGCTGTCCCGATCGCCGAGGCCGAGGCATCGCAGGACGAGCCTCGCTACGTGAAGGGGGAGCGAGTGAGACACAAGCTGTTTGGGGAAGGATCCATCGCCGAGCTCTCAGGGGTCGGTCGAGAGGTAAAGGCGGTAATTGATTTCGATGACGAGTCGGTGGGACGAAAGACAATCAAGCTGGCGTACACCACTCTCGAGCGGGGAAACGAATAATGGCCGTCACGCGTGAAGATGTTCTGCACGTCGCCGACCTTGCCCGGCTCGGCGTCGATACTGCGCGAGCCGACGAGCTTACTAAGGAGCTCAGCTCGATACTAGCCCACATGGAGGTCCTGTCCCAGGTCGATACCGCGACGGTCGCACCAACAGCGGGGGTTGGCATCGGCGGTACACCGCTTCGCCCAGACGTCAGAACTCCGCCGTTGATGCAGGGAACACTCGAGTCGTTCGCGCCCGTTATGCGCGATGGGTTCTTTATCGTTCCGCGTCTCGCGACGCACGAGGATTCAGTCGAGAGCCGGGCTTGAGCGTCGAAAACTTCACCGGACTCAGCGCGGCGGCGATCGCGTCCAGGGTCCGCAGCGGAGAGGCATCACCGTCTGAGATGGTCAAGGCGTCGTTCGCGCGAGCGGCCGATATCGGCGCGGGGCCCGACGCACTCAACATCTACCTGCATTCCGACGAGCAGGCGAGCCTCGAAGAAGCCAAAGAGCTTCAACAACGTCTGACCAGCGCGGCAGACGTTGGCGTCCTCGCCGGGGTACCCGTCGCGATCAAAGACAACATCGCCTCGCTCGGACTGCCCACCACCTGTGGCTCCAGAATTCTTGCTGGATATGTGAGCCCCTTCGAAGCGACGGCGGTGAAGCGACTTCGCGCCAGCGGTGCGCTCATTGTCGCCAAGACCAACATGGACGAATTCGCGATGGGCTCTTCGACCGAAAACAGTGCCTTTGGTCCGACGCGTAATCCGCACGATGTGCGCTGCGTTCCAGGCGGCTCTTCCGGCGGATCCGCTGCAGCGGTTGCAGCCGGCATCACACCGATCGCACTTGGATCGGAGACTGGCGGATCTGTCCGGCAACCTGCCGCGTTCTGCGGAGTAGTCGGTGTGAAGCCGACGTATGGACGAGTCAGTCGCTATGGGCTCGTGGCGTTCGCGTCGTCACTCGATCAAATCGGCGTGCTCGGGCGGACGGTCGACGACGCCGCCCTCGGCCTCGAGACAATCGCAGGCTTCGACAACCTGGATTCGACAAGTTCTGATACCGACGTTCCGATCTATCGTCTGGCCGCGCTTGGCACGCCATCGCCGGACGCACAGAACCCCGACGCCGAAGCGATTCGTATCGGACGAAGTCCTGTTCCACTTCCGCCTCCACCGAGTGCTACGACGCTGCAAGGATTGGTCATCGGCAAGCCGAGGGAGTATTTCCCCGATTCGCTGGATCCGAGCATCGCGGATCTATGTGAGAGAGCACTTGACCGACTTCGCTCGATGGGCGCGACGGTCAGGGAGATCTCACTTCCGAGATCGGATCTCGCGATCCCCGTTTATTACATCCTCGCTCCGGCTGAGGCATCGTCAAACCTGGCGCGTTTCGACGGCGTTCGATACGGACTGCGAGTCGATCCGGGCAAGGGTTTGAGGGCGATGTACGATGCGACGAGATCGCAGGGATTCGGACCCGAGGTTACTCGTCGCGTATTGCTGGGAACGTATGTCCTTTCCGCCGGCTACTACGACGCCTACTACAAAAAGGCGCAAGCGGTACGCACTCTGATCGTCGAGGATTTTCGCGCCGTCTTTGCCACTGGCGTGAACGCGATATTTACGCCCACCACGCCGACACCGGCGTTTCCAGTGGGAGCGATCAGCGATCCGTACGAGATGTATCTCAACGACATCTTCACTGTCACTGCCAATCTTGCTGGCGTGCCGGCGATGTCCGTTCCGATCGGCCGTGTGCGTAGGTTGCCCGTTGGGGGGCAAATCATCACCGCCCACTTCGATGAGTACACGATGTTCCGCGTCGCTTATGCGCTGGAGGCCAGACTCGGTTCCGAGGCACATCAGTGAGCCACGAACGGTACGAAATGGTCGTCGGTCTCGAGGTGCACGTCCAGCTGAAGACGCGCACCAAGGCGTTTTGCGGCTGCTCCACGGATTTTGGCGCTCCACCTAACGTCAACACCTGTCCGGTCTGCCTCGCGCTACCAGGGGCGCTGCCTGTTCTCAACGAACGGGCCGTCGAGCTGGCGGCGAGAGCGGCGCACGGACTCGGCTGCAAAATCGACCCTGTCTCCGTGTTCGCGCGCAAGAACTATTTCTATCCGGATCTCCCCAAAGGCTATCAGATCTCCCAGTTCGATCAGCCGCTCGCGACCGGGGGATCCCTCGTCATCGGCAAAGATGAGAAGGGTGCTGACATCCATATCGGAATTACTCGCCTGCACATGGAAGAAGATGCCGGCAAGTCGATTCATGATCGCTATCCGGGAGCGACTGCAATCGATCTCAATCGGTCGGGAGTTCCACTCATTGAAATAGTGAGCGAACCAGATATGAGGACGTCGTCAGAGGCTGGAGCTTATCTGCGCACACTCAAGCAGATTCTGCAGTACCTCGATGTCAGCGACGTGAGCATGGAAGAGGGAAGTCTTCGCGTCGACGCCAACATCAGCGTGCGCCCGCCCGGCCAGGACAAACTCGGAACCAAGACCGAAGTCAAGAACATGAACTCGTTCTCGGCCGTCGAACGGGCGCTGGAGGCTGAATTCGAGCGGCAGTGCGCGCTCATTGACTCTGGTGGCAGGGTCGAACAGCAGACGCTGCTCTGGGACGCCGCGCGCGAAACGGTTCGGCCGAGCAGGACTAAAGAGGGAAGTCACGACTATCGATACTTCCCCGAGCCCGATCTCCGACCGCTCATGCTCGACAAAAAATGGATCGACGATGCGCACAAGAATCTTCCCGAGCTTCCGGACGCACGAAAGCTGCGGCTGACTCAGGAGTTGGGCGTATCATCGAGCGAGGTCGAGCAGCTGATGGCGACGCCGGCGCTGGCAGATTATTTCGAGTCTGTCGCCAGAGCGTCGGGAGATGGAAAAGCCGCCTACAACTGGGTGATGGGCGAGGTGCTCGCGACGTTACGCGCATCGGGCGAGGATGTCGCGCTCTTCCCGGTGCGACCCGCGGATCTCGCCCAACTCCTCAATCTCGTCCGCGACGGCACCGTCAGTCACACCGCCGCCAAGCGCGTATTTGCACTGATGAAGGACACCGGGCATCCGGCGGCGCAGGTCGCGGCCGACGAAGGGCTGCTACAGGTCGGCGACGAGGCCGCCATCGCAACCTGGGTCGATGAAGTTCTGCAGGAGCATCCCGAAGAGGCGAAGCGCTATCTCTCTGGAGAGAAGAAGCTCCAGGGGGTGCTCGTCGGTTTCGTCATGAAAAAGTCGAAAGGGCGCGCCGATCCAAAGCGCGTCAATCAGTTGCTGTCTGCGCGCGGAGGATAGAGTGGCTCGGGGAGGCCCGCCGCAAACCGAAGCGGGGAGCTCGGCATCCCGAAATGTTGTTGTGCCTGCTCGAGGACGTGCTCCTCGCCGCCTCGTCGCAATGCCGCGCGACGAACTTTTTTCGCCTCGCGCAGGAGAAGGGTGCCCGCTGGATCGAGTTTGTAAGGCTCGGCCCGATCCAGCCGCGTGAGCAGATCCACGATGTAGTCGAAAGCGCGAATCATGTACGTTCCGACTTCGCTCTCACTCAGATCCCAGCGGCTTTTTTCCTCGACGAGATGGAAGATGCGCTGCCACGACTCCGTGTCGGCCACGTAAACCATCCCGCGAAAGATTCTTCTGTTGGTGGGAGTGCTGAAGATCGTGGGGCTGAGAATTCGATCGAGATGCTCGTCCGAGTGCGAGTGGTCCCTGAGGATGAGCTGCTTCGCCGTGCGGCTGAAGCGCTCGCCAATGTGCATGTCGAACCGGCTCTCCCAGTAACTGTGGCCGAGCGCCGCCGTGGATGATGTAATCGTGAGCTGGTGGGGCACGAAGTAATTGTGCGCCACCGAATCCGCGGCGAGGTGCGCCAGATAACCGAGAGCAAATGCCCTGAGCGGATCTGATTCAGCGTTATCATGGATCTCGAACCCGACGTTCCACGAATGACAGTGTCTGCCCGCCGCGGCGTATTTCTTAGCGATGCTCGTATCCGCCGCGATCGATCCGTAAAGAAAATCGTAAGGAAACGCGGCCAGCAGCTCGGCGATCGCTCCCGGGAGTAGCGGCAGCGAGCGCATGACCGCTTCCCCGAGAAAGATGTGTGTCCCGGGAGTCCAGGCATGTGCAACTGCGGGCGTGAGCACCAACGCCAGCAGTACTGCCAGCGCAATTCGGCCGGCAGAAACTGCGCGCGATGATGCGCGCCCCATGCCGAGGGGTCTAGATGCCGATGCGCTTACGCTGGCGGCGGACTGCTTTCCGTAGATCGTTCAGTTCGTCCTTCACGACGTCGTTGATTGCGTCGCGCGCTGTGTCGACGTAATCGCGCACCTGCTCGACCACATCGTCGACCGGGATCCGGTCGATCAGGTCCTCGCCGCGCTCGACCGCCGTTCTGAATCCCCGCTTCGCTCGAGGCGCGGCCCATCTCGCGCCTTCGACGGCGCGGTCGCCCGCCCATCTCGCGCCTTCCACTCCGCGGCTTCCGGCCCACTTCGCCCCGCCGAGTCCAGCTAATCCTGCGAGCGCAGCGCCGCGTCCGGCGTAGCGAATGAGGGGCCCGACCGGACGCCCCCCCGACGGCCCACGCCGCAGAAGTAACGTGATTCCGGCACCCACCGCTGCTCCGATAAGAGCCGCAGTCAGCAGGTCGTATTGTTGCTCGCGGTCCTCATCCAGCTCCATGTCTGGGTCTGACGCGCGGGCGCGGTTTCTCCCCACTGTCGGCTCTGGCTTCGTCGTAGTCCCCATCGCTCCACTCCTCCTCGTCAAATGCCTGATTAATTCCGGTTCGCACTCCGCGAATCGTCGACGCAGTAGTTACGAAAGCAGATTCCGCTTCCTCCTGCACGACTTCGAGAAGTGCATTCAGCTGGTTGATCCTGTCTTCCGTCGCACCGATCGCCTGTTGCAGCCGCTGATTCACCGCCGCCACTGTCTGACTCACCTGCTGGATGTCGACTCGGACCGCCGTGGAGATGTAATCCACGTTGTCCGCAATTGCGCTCGCGTGCCGCATCAGCGGGTTGATGTCCCCGTAAATCTTGTCCAGCATGTCGCTGACTTTCTTGTAGCTCTTGCGAAAATTCCAGGCTGCCGGCACCAGCGCGACGGTCAGGATGATCACGGTAATCGTCATGATGCCGCTCGCCGCGCTGGTGACTTTGTCCCACCAGCCAGGCTCCGCAACGATCTGCTTCGTGTAGATCGTATCGGGTAAAGCACCAGCGGCTTGCAGCAGCAGCATGGCGCCGCTACCCACCCATTCCATCATGTGCGTGAAGTGTGCAAGGGAGAGGCCACCTACGGATAAGGTTCAGTTCGCGGTACGAAGAGTGCTCAGGGCGATATATTTGCGCAACACGATCTTCACCACCGACCGTCCTTCAACATGCCAGCGGTACAGTTCGTCGTCGAGGGAGGCAGGTCCCTCAACGGCTCTATTCGCCCCTCAGGAAACAAGAACGCGGCCCTGCCCATCGTCGCCGCCTCGATTCTTTCTCAGAATCCAGTGCACCTGGAGAACGTTCCGCGCATCCGTGACATCGAGACGCTCGTCGAGCTGATTCGCTCCGTCGGCGCCTCGATGGAATGGGTGGGCCAGAACTCCCTCGACGTCCACGCCAAAGATCTTCGTCCGGCCGATCTGAATCCTACATTGTGCGCCAAGATCAGGGCTTCGATCCTTCTCGCGGCCCCGCTTTTGGCCCGATGCGGCCAGGTTACGCTGCCGCCACCTGGCGGCGACGATGGGCAGGGCCGCGTTCTTGTTTCCTGAGGGGCGAATAGAGCCGTTGA
>WNGI01002377.1_pt1 | contig 16273 bp, 16 predicted proteins | sample 5400621 | NCBI WGS metagenome assembly WNGI01 (sample SAMN13153374, study PRJNA577476) | soil metagenome | isolation source: 20 cm soil or saprolite under Garry oak tree replicate 1 | place: USA:California | collected 2016-06-15 | reverse complement strand
TCGAGAAAACGGCCGACGACGCTCCTGACGCGGATGTTCTCGCTCAGCCCCTTGACCCCCGGGCGAAGCGAGCAGATCGACCGGCAGACGACGTCGATCTCGGCCCCCGCCTTGGAGGCGTCGTACAGCGCCTCGATCACCTGCTCGTCCGTGAGTGAGTTGGCCTTGATGCGAATCCGCGCCTTCTTGCCCGCCTCCGCGGCCTGCGAAACCGAGCGGATCGTCTCGACGAGCCTCGTGCGCAGCGTGAAAGGCGCGACGAGAACCTTGCGGAACCGCTGCGGCCGCCCGAACCCGGTCATGTAGTTGAATAGGTCGGCGACGTCTGCGGCGATGCTCTCGTCGGTCGTGAACAGCCCGAAATCCTCGTAGCCACGCGCGGTCAACGCGTGGTAGTTGCCTGTGCCGACGTGGACATACCGCCGCAGCTCGTTTCCCTCGCGCCTGACGACGAGCGTCATCTTGGCGTGCGTCTTCAGTGTCGGGACGCCGTAGACGACGTGCACTCCCGATCGCTCGAGCGCGCGTGACCATTCGATGTTCTGCCGCTCGTCGAAGCGCGCCTTCAGCTCGACGAGGCACACCGTCTGCTTGCCGGCGTCTGCGGCCTCGATCAGGGCGGGAACGAGCGGCGACTCGTCGCTCGTGCGGTACACGGTCGTCTTGATCGCGATCACGTCCGGGTCGCGCGCAGCGGCCTGGACGAACGTCTCGACGCTCGTCACGAACGACTCGTACGGGAGGTGCACGAGGATGTCTCCGCGCCTGATCTCGTCGAAGAGCTCGCCGTCGGTGGTCGGGACCGCGAGGCGCGGCTGGGTCACGCCCCGCCAGCGCTCCTCCTTGAGATCGGGGCGGTCGAGGTCGACGATCTGGTCGAGGTCGGCGAGGTCGAGCTTCCCGTCGACCGGGTAGACCTGATCGTCGCGCGCACCGAGGCCCGCCTTGATGCGCCTCAGCATCTCGTCGGACATCGACTCGGAGATCTCGACGCGGACCGTGCCTCCGAACCGCCGTCGCTGCAGCTCCAGCTCGACCGCCTCCAGCAGGTCATCCGCTTCGTCGGAGACTTCGAAGTCGGCGTCCCTCGTGACGCGGAACGGCGCGCATTCGGAGATCTCCATCTTCGGGAAGAGCGATGTGAGCGAGTACGTGATCACGTGCTCGAGCGGGAGATAGAGGTGGCGCTTGCCGACGCTGATGAAGCGGGGCAGAAGCTCCGGAACCTTGACGCGGGCAAATCGTTCCTCGCCCGTCTTCGGATCCCGGACGAACACGCCGAGCGACAGCGACAGCGCCGATATGTACGGGAACGGCTGGCCGGGCCCCACCGCGAGCGGCGTCAGCACGGGATAGATCTCGCGGTCGAAGAGCGCCGCGAGTTGGTCGAGCTCCTTCTCGGAGCAGTCCGCGATCCGGCCGATGAGGATCCCTTCCTTCTCGAGCGCCGGGCGCAGCTCCCGCTTCCAGAGGCTCGATTGCTCGGCCGACAGCGCGAGCACCCGCTCGCGGATCTCGGCCAGCGTCTGCTGCGGCGTGCGTCCGTCGAGAGAGTGAACCGTGAGGCCCGACGCGTCCTGGCCCATGAGGCCGCTGACGCGCACCGCGAAGAACTCGTCGAGGTGCTGGGAGAACCTCGAGCAGAACGTCAGGCGCTCGAGGAGCGGGAGACTCGTGTCGGCAGCGAGCTCGAGGACGCGCGCGTTGAAGTCCAGCGAGGACAGCTCGCGGTTGAGGAACCGCTCCGGCCCCTCGACGGAGGCTTTCTCCTTCTCCACGGTCGTCACTAGCCCGACCGTGCCTCGAGGGTTGCCTCCCCCTTGGGTTGCGCTTCCAGTTTGTAGCCCACGCCGTACCGAGTGTGAACGAACGAGTGCCTCGGCGCACGCTTGTCGATCTTCTCGCGCAACTTGCGCACGAAGACGTCGACCGTGCGATCGCGCCTCGTCAGGCGACGGCCCCAGATCTTCTGCAGGAGCTCGTCCCTCGTGAGGACGCGGCCCTGCTCGGAGGCGAGGGCATACAGGAGCCGGAACTCGGTCGGCGTGAGCCCCACGTTTTCGCCGACGACATAGGCCTGAAAGCTTCTCGGGTCGACGACGAGCTCCTCGATCTCGATCGTCTCGCCGCGCTGCACCTCCTGGGCGCGAACGCCTCTGCGGGCGGCGACCCGCACTCGCGCCACGAGCTCGGACATCGAGAACGGCTTGACGAGGTAGTCGTCGGCTCCGATCTCGAGCGCGTGGACCCGGTCCTGCTCGCTGCCACGGGCGCTGACGACGACGATCGGCGTGCCGATGCCCTCGGCCCGCGCGGTCTCGATCAGGTTCCACCCATCGAGCAGCGGCATCATCAGGTCGAGGACGCAGACATCGGGGCGCTCGAAGCGCAGGCGTGCGAGCCCCGCCTCGCCGTTGCCCATCCACAACGGGTCGAATCCGGCCTCCGCGAGGTGCGTGGACATGCCTTTCGCGATCAGCTCGTCGTCCTCGACGATCAAGACCCTGGGCATCGCGAACGAACTCTTTACGATCGCGCAAAGGACCGGGGTAGAGGCTTGGTGAAGGGGCTGTATCCGAGTGGTGAAGAGGTCCCGGGCCACGGGCCCGGGACTCGCGGAAAGCGCTTCGCCCTGTCCGCGACGAAAAGCACGCCACGCCGACGTACGACGGACCAACCCTCGCGCCCATGCCGGGGAAGAATCGAAGGGAACGGCCCCGCGTCCGGAGCCGTTCCCCTCCCCCGTCGGACCGGAAGTCAGGGCTTCGCCGTGAGCCGGTCCTTCTGCGCCAGAGTCTCCACCTCGTGGCTCCCTTGATGGGAATCCGGGTGGTGAAGAAAGAGTGAGAAGGAGGTTGCGCTCTAGGCGAGCGACGCGATCGCCGTCTGCGGCCGGCTCGTGACCGCGTCGACGAGGGCCTTCATCGCTGCGGCGAAGACGTCGCTGCCGAGCGAGTACTCGTCGTTGAACTCGACCGCGCCGTTCAGCTCGATCACGGCCCAGCCGTCACCCACGATCGGCAGCAGGTCGACGCCGACCAGATCTGCCCCCACTGCGGCCGCGGCGCCCAGCGCGAGCTCGATCGCCGCGCGAGGCGGATCGGCATGCTGGCGCTCCGCTCCGAGCGCGACATTCGTCCTCCACTCGCCCTCGGCGGCCTGCCGGCGCACCGCGCCGACGACCTGTCCGGCCGAGATGACGATCCGCAAGTCGTGGCCGAGCGGCGGAATGAGCTCCTGCATGAGCACGCCGTGCGTCCGGAACCACGGCCGCTCCGAGATCTCGGCGAGCGCTTCTGTGAGCTGCCTGCGCGTCGTGCAGAGCATCACGTCGCTGCCCCACGACCCGAACCGAGGCTTGAGCACGACCGGAAGCTCGATCGTCCCGACGTCGCCGGCGCCCTCGAGGTGGATCGTCCGCGGATGCGGCAGGCCCGCGGCCTCGAGCAAACGGGCCGTCTGGAGCTTGTCGTGCGTCGCCATCAGAGCGCTGAGCGGGTTGAGGACCTGGACCCCCTCGTTCTCGATGAGCCCGACCTCCCAGCTGCCGGTCTCCATCCCGTCCAGGCTGCGCAGGACGTCGATACGCGCAAGCGCAGCGTCGCCGGGGCCGAGCCAGCCGCGGATCCGTGACGGCCGGACGATCTCCGCCTGGACGCCGAGCGGCGCGGCTTCGACCAGCCTCAGGTTCGTTTCGCTCTCGTGATGTGCGACCAACGCCATACGCATGGCAGCACATTGTGCGTGCTGTGGACCAGAAAAACCAGAGGAATCCATCTTTTATCCAGTTGGCCACCACCCGGCCAACCGTTTCACCCCTCGCTTAGCCGAAACGGCCGGTGACGTAGTCCTCTGTGCGGCTGTCCTTCGGCTGCGTGAAGATCGTCTTCGTGTCGTCGTACTCGACGAGCACTCCCGATCGCTCGCCCTCGGCGCCCCTGCTGATGCTGAAGAACGCGGTCATGTCGGCGACGCGCGCGGCCTGCTGCATGTTGTGCGTGACGACGACGATCGTGTAGTCGCGCTTCAGCTCGTGCATCAGGTCCTCGATGCGCGTGGTCGCGATCGGGTCGAGCGCCGAGGCCGGCTCGTCCATGAGGATCACGTCGGGCTCGATCGCGAGGCAGCGGGCGATGCAGAGCCGCTGCTGCTGTCCGCCCGAGAGCGACCAGGCGCTCCGCTTGAGCCTGTCCTTGACCTCGTCCCACAGAGCGGCGCGCCGAAGCGCCTTCTCTACTCGGCTGTCGAGGTCGTCCTTCAGGCCGAGGATCCGCGGGCCGTAGGCGATGTTCTCGTAGATCGACTTCGGGAATGGGTTCGGCCGCTGGAAGACCATGCCGATGCGGCGGCGGACGCCCACCGGGTCGATGTTCCTCGCCTGGAGATCGATGTCGTGGTACAGGATGCGGCCCTCGGTCTTGAAGTTCGGGATCACGTCGTTCATCCGGTTGAGGCAGCGGATGAACGTACTCTTGCCGCAGCCCGACGGGCCGATGATCGCGGTCACCATCCGCTCGTAGATCTCGAACGAGACGTCGCGGATCGCAGGCGCGTTGCCATAGAACGCGGTCAGGTTCTCGATGCTGAAGACGCGGTCGCGCGCGAGTGTCTCCGCGGGCGGCTTGGCCGCCAGGAGGGACGGGTCGATCGCGCTCGGGAGCCCGGCGCGCTCTGCGGGTTCCTTGACGTCGATATCCACAGGGTAGTTGACCTCGGTCATCGTTCTCCTTTCAGACGCCGGACGCTCCTGTCTGCAAACCAGCGTGCGATCAGGCTGGCGATGAGGATGATTCCGATCAGAACCGCGGCTGCGCCCCACGCCTGCTCGTGGAGAACTGGGTCGGCCTGCTCCGCGGAGGTGAAGATGAACATCGGGATCGAGGCGATGGGCTGCCTGGGGTCGTAGCTGACCGAATCGCTGTAGAGCGCGCTCGTGAAGAGGAGCGGCGCCGTCTCGCCGGCCGCGCGGGCGGTCGCGAGGGTCGCGCCCGTCACGATCCCGCCGACCGCCTGGGGCAGGACGACGCTCAGGGTCGTCCGCCACTTCGCGGCGCCGAGCGCGAGGCTCGCCTCGCGCATCGAGGCCGGGACCAGGGCTAACACCTCCTGGGTCGAGCGCGCGATCATGGGCACCATCAGGATCGCGAGGGCGAAGCTCGCCTTCCATGCCGCCTGGCCGTGGCCGACGACGACGAAGACGAACACGAAGATGCCGAGCACGATCGCCGGAATCCCGTTCAGCACGTCGAACGCGAGCGTGAGCACGCCGGCCAGCCTTCGCGGCGCGAGCTCATTCAGGTAGATCGCGGTCATCACGCCGACCGGCAGCGCCATGACGAGGGCGATGCCGATGATGATCAGCGTTCCGATGATCGCGCTCGAGATCCCCGAAGCGGGGCGCGGCCCGAAGCCGGTGTAGATAGCGGGTGTCTTGGTGAAGAAGTCGACGTTGATCGCGCCCCAGCCGCTTCTCACAACCGAGCTGACGACGATGACCAGCACGGCGACGGCGAGCAGGGCCGCGACGGTCGCCGCGCCTTCGACCAGCCTGTTCACGATCCGACGGCGGCGCATGCGCTCGCTGCGGAACAGATCGGCGGTGGGGGCGTTCGTGCTCATCAGACCTGGTGCCGGCCCGCGACGCGCCGCACGATCAGCTGAGCGGCGAGGTTGGCGATCAGGGAGAAGACGAGGAGGATGACCGCGAGGTAGACGAGCGACGCGACCTGGAGCGCCGTGTCTGCGCCCTGGTACTGGCCCGCGATCCGGCTCGCCAGCGTGTCGCCAGGATCGAACAGGGACGTGTTGATCGCCACCCGGTTTCCGATCACCTGTGTGACCGCAATCGCCTCGCCGAGCGCTCGGCCGAGCCCAAGGATGAGCGCCGCCGCGATCCCGGCCCGTGCGTACGGGAAGACGACGCCGCGTATGACCTCCCAGCGCGTCGACCCGAGAGCGAGCGCGCCGTCCTTCAGCTCGGCTGGAACGCCGACGAAGAGCTCGCGGCAGATGCTCGACACGATCGGGATGATCATGATCGTCAGGATCAGGATCGCCGCGAACATGTTCGACCCCACAGTCGGCTCCGTGCTGAAGATGGGGACCCAACCGAGGCTTCCGTGGATCGCCGGTCCGAGTGTGCCGGTGATGAACGGGCCGAGCACGAGGATCCCCCACAGGCCGAGCACGACGCTCGGAATCGCGGCGAGCAGTTCGACGAGTGGTGCGACCACCGAGCGGAGCCAGCGCGGCGCGAGCTCACTGAGGAAGAGCGCGATCGCGAGTGAGATCGGCGTCGCGAGGAGCAGAGCTCCCAACGACGTGACCACGGTGCCGAAGATGAACGACCTGGCGCCGAACAGCGTGTTGCCGTTGTCGCCCCACGCCTGGGTGGTCAGGAAGCCGAGCCCGAACTTCTCAATTGCAGGCCACGCCTGGCTCAGGACCTCGTGGATGATGAGCCCCAGGAGGACGACGCCGGTGAGCGCGGACGCGCACGTGACGACGTAGAGGACTGCGTCCCCGGGACGGAACCGGCCCCGCCGTTGAAGGGCGGCAGGGCCGGTCGCTCGTTCTTGCGCGACTGACATGCGCGCGATTCTGACTTCCTAGGAGTGAACCTTCTTGAGTGTCGCCTTGCCCCGCGTGACGACGTACTTGGGGATCGGCTGGAAGATCAGCGGCCGTCCGTACTGCTGGCCGGAGGTGAGCGCCCAGGTGACGAAGGGCTTCAGCAGGTTGGCCTTGTCGGACTGGATCCGCAGGATTACGTAGGTGTACGTGCAGATCGGATACGCCCTCGCGAAGCGCTTGCTGCCTGGCGGGTTCACGATCGACAGCTCGTTCGACTGCGGATTGAACTTGCGGTCCGCCTGCGCGGCGGCCTGGATGCCGGCGAGACCGGGCCGTGCGAACTTCTTGGCACGGTTCTGCACCGAGAAGAACTTCAGGTGGTTCTTGAGCGCGTATGCGATGTCCGCGTAGCCGAGCGCGCCTGGGGTCCTCGAGATGACGCCCGAGACACCAGAGCTACCGCGTGCGCCGACACCGGCCGGCCAGTTCACGGTGGTGCCGCGGCCGATCTGCGACTTCCACTGGCGGCTGACCGTGTTCAGGTACGTGGTGTAGTTGAACGACGTGCCGCTGGAGTCGCTCCGGTAGACCGGGGTGATGTTGAGCGAGGGCAGGTCCACGCCCTTGTTGACGGCCTTGATCTTCGCATCGTCCCACTTCTTGATCTGGCCGAGGTAGATGCCGGCGAGAATCGGGCCCGTGATGTGCAGGTTGTTCGGAAGGCCCGGCAGGTTGTACATGACCGACGTGGCCGAAAGCGCCCAGGGCAACTCGACACATCCGCCGCACGAGTTGAACTGGTCGGGCGTCATCGGCGCGTCGCTCGCGCCGAAGTCGACCGCCTTGTTCGTGATCGCGGAGATCCCGCCGCCGCTGCCGATCGGGTTGTAGGAGATCTTCACGCCCTTCGCTGCTTCGTACTTCTGCTGCCAGGCGGCGATCAGCGGTGCTGGGAAGGTCGCACCTGCGCCCTTGAGCTCATCTGCGCTGGACCGCGCCTGGGCGCCGCCGACGCTGATGGCCACCGCAGTGGCGATGGCGACTGTCAGAACGGAAAGCACGGCAAGAGGCCGCTTCCTGCGTGTAACGAATGCTTTCATGACTCTCCTCGAGTCTCCTTTCGTGGGTCGTCTCAGACCTGTGCGGTCCGGCCGCAAGGTATGGGCCGCTCGAGGAGCTAGGGGCTGCGAGATGGTGAAGATCTGGAGTCGAAGTTGTGACCGCGCGCGGATTCGTGATTTCAGGCGGCTGTGACGAGCTTTTCCGCGAGCTCTTCGGGTAGCCCCACAGTCCGCATCTCGTGCGAAACCGCGCGTTCGATCTCGGACAGGGTTGCCTCGAGCGCAGGCAGGTTGGCGTGGATGTCGGTGATCACCGCGACGCGATTCAAGTGCCTGGTGTGGGTTCGCTGCGAACGAACTGATAGGCGAGGGCGCCCAGGGCCGCACCTGCGATCGGCGCCAGGATGTAGAGCCACAGTGCGTGCAGGTCGCGGACCGATCGAGCGGGCCGGGTTCATCGACGCGCCCGAGATCGGGCCGCCGAACATGGCGTCGAGCCCGACCGTTCCGCCGATCGCGATGGCCGCCGCTTCGCCGACGGCACGCGTGTCGGTGGCGACTGCCATGATCACGAACATCAGGAAGAACGTCGGCACGAGCTCCCAGAGGAAGGACTGGCGCTCTGAACCGGACGGCAGCGTGGCGCCCACGTGCGCGATGTTGCCGAGAGATCCCCGCAAGATCGCCGCTGCGGCCAATGCGCCCCCGAGCTGCGCGGCCCAGTAGCCGAAGAGGTTCGTCCAGGGGAAGTGCCTGCTCAGTGCGAAGGCGAGGCTGACCGCGGGATTGAGGTGCGCGCCCGAGACGTGCCCGACCGGGTAGATCATGAGCATGATCACGAGCCCGAACGTGATCGCGACGCCGACGTGGCCGAGCGCCCCCGTTTTCGCCTCGACCATGACCGCGCTGCAGCCGGCGAAGACGAGCGCGAATGTGCCGACGAGCTCGGCGGTGAGCCGACGGACGGTCGTCAACTCGCTCAGCTCGGCGGAGCGTCTTCCGGGATCAGCTCGGCGATCAGCCTCTGCACCCGCTGGTCGATCTCGTCGCGGATGCGCCGCACGGTCTCGAGGTCCTGACTCTCAGGGTCGTCGAGCTCCCAGTCCACGTAGTTCTTGCCTGGATAGATCGGGCACTCGTCGCCGCAGCCCATCGTGATCACGACGTCGGCCGCGCGCACGACCTCGTCGGTCAGCGGCTTCGGGAACGCTTCGCTCATGTCGACGCCGAGCTCCTCGAGTGCGAGGACCGCGTTCGGATTGATCTCGCTCTCGGGGCTGGAGCCTGCGGAGCGGACGTTGATCCTTCCTTCAGAGCGGAGCTTCAGCAAGCCCGCGGCCATCTGGCTGCGCCTTGCGTTGTGGACGCAGACGAACAGCACCTCCGGTTGAACCTTGCCGAGGATTCCTTCCGCCTGCGCCAGGGCCTTCAGCCGCTCGCGCGCGAACCGGTGAGCCAACACCGGGACAAAGACGTTGACCTTCGCCTCGCCGAGGAGGTCGGTCGACTCGGCCATGTAGCGGGCGATCGTCTCCTGGGAGAAGATCCCTTCGAACTCCTCGGCGAGCCGAGTCGCTGCCTGGTCGATGTGGTGCCTGGTGACGGGATCGAGTGTCTCGGGCACGGACTCCTCCCCGCTAGCACGAAGGTCTCAACAGCATCCGGCGGTTTCAGCGGGCTGGACGATCGGTAGGCCCTTCGTCGGCCGCTCGGACCTCACCGCTTTCACGATCGCGCCGTGCATCCCGTCCGCGACCTCGTGCGTGAGCTCGACGGTGACGTCCTCGAAACCGGCGGCCTCGAGCCCGCCCACGTACTCACTTCTCGACAGAGCACCCGCGATGCAACCGACGTGGCTCCCGCGCTCTGCGCGCTGCTCCGGTGACAGGTGATCCTCGGCGACGACGTCGGAGATCCCGAGCCGGCCACCAGGCCTCAGCACGCGCGCCATCTCCGTCAGGACCGCCGGTTTGTCGACGGAGAGATTGATGACGCAGTTCGAGATGACGACGTCGATGGAATCGGCCGGGAGCGGGATCTGCTCGATCGCGCCCTTCAGAAAGTGGACGTTCGGAATTGCGGCCTCGGCGGCGTTCCGCCGAGCCAGCGCAAGCATCTCGTCGGTGAAGTCGAGCCCGTACGCGGTCCCGGTCGGGCCGACGCGCCTGGCCGACAGGATGACGTCGATCCCGCCGCCTGACCCGAGGTCGAGAACGACCTCACCTTCGTGAAGGTCGGCGACGGCGGTCGGGTTTCCGCAGCCGAGCGATGCGAGCGCGGCCGCATCGGGGATCTCGTCCCGCTCGGCCGCGCTGTACAGCCCTTCGCCGAAGTCGGTTGCTTTCCCGTCGCAGCACGAGCCGTCGCCGCAGGTCGAGCTCGATCCGGAAGCGACGGCCCGCGCAGCCTGGGCGTAGCGCTCACGGACCTGCTCGCGCAGGAGGTCGGCCGACTCGAGGGTCATGCAACCGCCTCCGGAATCCGAACGAGCCCGGCGAGCTGCTCGAGCGCGTCCGCGTTGAGCGAGAAGTAGGCCCACTTGCCGCGCTGCTCGCGGTCGAGCAGGCCGATCTCGGTGAGCTTCTTCAAGTGGTGGCTGGTCGTCGCCTGGCTGAGTCCCAGCGCCGGTGTGAATTCGCACGCGCAGACAGACGCCTCGGCTGCGGCGACGATGCTAAGGATCTTCACTCGCGCCGGGTCAGAGAGCGCCTTGAAAACCTGTGCGGTCGCCTCGGCCTCTTCGTCGGCGAGAGCAGAGCTCCCCAGCGGGACGCAACAGTCAATCACCTGCAAGCTCTTCATATCGATGAGCATCGTATTGAAAGATGTCGATATGTCAAGCGCCGGCGCCCTCGCCGCTGACTTACAATCAGTCCGTGAAAACGATTTGGACCGGGCGCTTGGGTCAAGTCGCCGGGAAGTACGGCGAGCATGCCCCGATGGTCACGACTTGCTGCAACGCCTGCCGCACATGTGTCACCACGAACGTCCTCACGCTTCTGATAGGCGCTGGTGCGGCAGTCGCGGTGTTCTTCGCGCGAGCTGCGCGGACCTTTTCGGCCAAACCCTTCTAGAGCTTCAGCTCCTCGACCGGCTCGCCCCGGACAGCTCTAACGGTGTCAGGCCAACTCGACGGGATCACCCACGCTGACCCGGCCGGGGTCGGCGACTGCGGCATGGACGCCGAAGGGCAGCGGCTCCGTCGCATCGATGCCCGGCCGATAGGCGGCCAGCGCCTTCAGCGTGTCGAGGTCTGGCGCACCCGTGTCGGGGTTCTGCGTCGTCACTGCGCAGCGGCCGACGTTTCCGATCGGCACCACGACCGCCTCCCCGAGCCGCACGCGACGGCCGAGCCACTCGTCCTCCTCGTGCTCGCCCAGGCCGTCGATGCCGAAGTTCATGCGGAAGCGCCGCCCGTCGACCTCGTCCACGCCGAGGGTCCGCGCGATCGCACGCAGGGAGCCGGTCCCGAGGAGCGTCGCCGCGCCGCTGCGTAAGCGATCCGGAGCCGGCCCGTGAGCCCGGACGAGCCGAAGGCTCCGGCCGGCGAACTCGGAGATCGCCTCGCTCCAGGGCCCTTCGACGACGCGCACGTCAACGGTCGTGCTCCAGAACAGTGCGTTGAGCGAGCCGTTGAAGCCGATGGGCTGAGCGATCGACGTACCGTCGGGAAACGAGAGCGTCAACGAATCCGCTTCGCCGTCGTACCGCGGGACGATCTGCTGGAGGACGCCGAGGCCCTTGCTGTTGACGAGGCGGTCGTTCTCGTCGACGAGGAAGAATTGCCGATCACCCGCGATTCCGGCCTCGGTCAGTTCGCACCCGTCGAGCTGCTGGACCGCGAGGCCCTTGACCGGGCAGTACGAGATCCAGGCGACTCGCGCACTCAAGTGTCGAAACCTAGCGGCTACTTCGGTTCCGGCTCGAGCTTGTACCCGACGCCGTAGCGCGTCTGGATGAACGTGTGCCGCGGCGCCTGGCGGTCGATCTTGTCGCGCAGTTTGCGCACGAAGACGTCGACGGTGCGGTCGCGATGGCCCTCGCGTCGGCCCCAGAGCTTCTGGAGCAGCTCATCGCGGCTGACGACCCGCCCACGCTCGAGCGCGAGAGCGTAGAGCAGCCGGAACTCGGTCGGCGTCAGGTCGGCGCTCTGACCGTCGAGGTAGGCCTGGACGTTGAGTGGGTCGATGCGGAGCTCCTCGATCTCGATCGGCTCGCCTCGCTCCTCGGACTGCTCGCGCCCACCTCGCCGCGACGCGACGCGCACCCTCGCCACGAGCTCCTTCATCGAGAACGGCTTGACGAGGTAGTCGTCCGCGCCGATCTCCAGCGCGTGCACGCGGTCGTGTTCGGTGCCTCGAGCGCTGACGACGATGATCGGCGTCCCGAGCCCCTCGCCCCGAGCCGCTTCGATTAGCCGCCAGCCGTCCATGCGCGGGAGCATCAGGTCGACGACGCACACGTCGGCGGTCTCGAAGCGCAGCCGCTTCAGCCCGGTGTCGCCGTCCGCGACCACGACCGGGTCGTAGCCGGCGAGCGACAGGTGGTGCGCCATGGCCTGGGCGATGACGTCGTCGTCTTCGACGATCAGGACCTTCGCCATACTGACGCCGATTATGGAGAACGCCGAGCTCGAGGCGGAACGAGGGCGGCGGCTGCTCGAGGAAAGCTCGGAGATCGTGCTCGTCGTCGACGAGGACGATCGGCTGATTGCAGCGAGCCGTCGCGCGCGCGAGACCCTAGACGGGCTCGTGCCAGGCCAGGCTGTTCCTGCGCAGCTCCTCCAGAGCGAGCCGTGGCGTCCGCGGCGCGTTCCGGTCGAGGTCGACGGTACGCGCGAATCGCTTCTCTATCTGCGCGAGCCCGGCGAGCTGGCCGCGTACGAGGAGCTCCGCGCCGGGTTCACGGCAGCGGTCTCGCACGAGCTCAGGACGCCGCTCGCGAGGCTGCTCGCACTGCTCGAGACCGCGGCGCTGCCCTCCGCGAACGTCAACGAGCTGCTCGAGCAGGGCAAGGCCGAGGTCGAGAACATCCGCGAGCTGATCGACGACGTGCTGTTCCTGAGCGAGCTGGAGACCGGCCGCGCCGTCGTCTCGCTCGCGTCGATTCCCGCGGCGCCGGTCGTACGCCAGGTGATGGACGGGCTCGCCGAACGGGCCTCGCGGGCAGGGGTGCTGCTGAACGTCGAGCTGGACGATGAGGCCGAGGTTCCGCTCCGGCCGCGGATGCTGCGCGTCGTGATCGAGAACCTCGCCGAGAACACGATCCGCTACGCCGGCGACGGCGTGACGTTCTCGATCTCCGTCGAGCGGCTCGGCGACGACGTGCTGATCGTGGCCGCGGACGACGGAGTCGGAGTGAGCGCCGCCGATCTTCCGCGCCTGTTCGAGCGTTTCTACCGAGCCGACCGCGCGCGAGCCTCCCGCGGGACGGGCCTCGGCCTCGCGATCGTGAAGCACATCGTCACGAGCGCCGGCGGCTACGTGGAGGCGACGAGCCGCGAAGGCCTCGAGATCCGGATCACGTTCCCCGGATGAGCGACCAACCCGTCTTCGACATTAGCGACCTTGCGGTGAGCTACGACGGCAGAACCGTCCTGCGAGACGTCTCGTTCCAGGTCGAGCAGAACGAGGTGACGGCGATCATCGGCCCGTCGGGCTGCGGCAAGAGCACGTTCATCCGCTGCCTGAATCGCATGAACGACGTCGTCGCCGGAGCGAAGGTCTCGGGAACGATCCTCTACAACGGCCTCGACCTCTACGGCCGCGGAGTCGACGCGGTCGAGGTGCGAAAGCGGATCGGCATGGTCTTTCAGCGCGCGAACCCGTTCCCGAAGTCGATCTACGACAACGTCGCGTACGGGCCGCGCTCGCTCAGGATGCGGGGCAACCTCGACGAGCGGGTCGAGGGCGCCCTGGAGAAGGCCGCGCTCTGGGACGAGGTCAAGGACCGGCTCAAGCGAAGCGCGTTCTCGCTCTCGGGCGGACAGCAGCAGCGTCTCTGCATCGCCCGCGCGCTCGCCGTCGAGCCCGACGTGATCCTCATGGACGAGCCGGCCTCGGCGCTCGACCCGATCGCGACGTCGCGCATCGAGGATCTGATGCACGCGCTGAAGGAGGCGTACACGATCGTGATCGTGACGCACAACATGCAGCAGGCCGCCCGTGTCGCCGACAAGACCGCCTTCTTCAGCGTCGAGCGCCTCGACGGCTCCGAGGCGACCGGGATCCTCGTCGAGTACGACCTCACTCCGAAGATCTTCACGCAGCCGTCCGATCGAAGGACGGAGGATTACGTGACCGGACGATTCGGGTAGGTTCGAGCCATGCGCGTGACGCTGCAACAAGAGATGGACACGCTGCAAGCGTCGCTGCTCGAAGAAGGGGACCTCGTCCTGCGCGCCCTGCGCGGGTCGATCAACGCGCTTCGCGAGAACGACCCCGAGCTCGCGGACGAAGTGATCTCCTTCGACGACGACGTCGATGCCCGCTACCTCGCGCTCGAGCAAAGCATCGAATCGCTTCTCGCGCGTCAGACGCCGGTCGCGGTCGACCTGCGGTTCGTGCTCGCGGTCCTGCACTCGAACCTGCACCTCGAGCGGATGGCCGACCTGTGCGTGACGATCTCCAAGCTGACGAAGCTCGCCCACGGGCTGCCGCCCGACGAGACGCTGATCGAGGGCTTCGACGAGATGGCCTCGCGGGCCGAAGAGATGATCCGGGTAGCGCTCGACTCCTTTGTCGAGCGCGATGTCGACGGCGCCGAGAGCCTCGTCGACCTCGACGAGTTGATCGACCGCACGAACAGGCGCGTCGCGAGTTACATCCTCGACCTCGGCGGCGAGATGGACAAGCGCGAGTGGGGCCTGAGAATGCTGCTCATCTCGCGCTGCCTGGAGCGGATCGGAGACCACGCCGTCGACATCGGCGAGCAGACGGCATACCTCGTTACGGGCGAGTTCCGCGAATTCACCGACGCCTCGGACCCCGAGCGGCTCGATTCGTAGTTAAGTTCCCGCCGCAATGCGGCTCGCACTCGTTCCGAAGACGACAGCGTTTTACGATCTGTTCGCACGCGCGGGCGAGAACCTGCTCGAGACGGCGCGGCTCGTGGAGCGCCGCTTCGCCGAGTTCCCGCAGGACATCGTGCGCCAGTCGCAGGTCAAGGCGCTCGAGACCCGTGGCGACGAGCTCACCCGCGAGACGCTCGAGCTACTCAACACGCAGTACATCACTCCCTTCGACCGCGAGGACATCTACGACCTGGCGAAGGTGATCGACGACGTCGTCGACTACATGGACGAGGCATCGGACCTCCTCGGCTTGTACAAGGTCGAGTCGAGGCTCGATGCCGCGCTCGAGCAGTGCCGGGTGCTCGTCCAGATCGCCGAGCATCTTGCACAAGCCCTGGCGGAGCTCAAGCAGCTGCAGCGGGTCGAGCCCCACGTCGTGGAGATCAAGCGGCTCGAGGACGAGGGCGACCGAATCGTGCGCGAGGCGATCGCGGGACTCTTCGAGAACACGACGGACGCGCTGATAGTTATTCGCTGGAAGGACATCCTCGAGGCGCTCGAGGAGGCAATCGACTCCTGCGAGACTGCCGCCGACCTGGTCGGGAACATCGTCGTCAAGAACGTCTAGGGCGGCTGAATGGAACTTACGCTCATCGCGGTCATCGTGACGGCCCTCTTCTTCGACTTCACGAATGGGTTTCACGACACGGCGAACTCGATCGCGACGAGCGTCTCGACACACGCGCTGTCGCCGCGGATGGCCGTGCTCAGCTCGGCGATCCTGAACTTCGCGGGTGCGTTCTTCTTCTTCGCCGTGGCGGCGACGATCGCGACGGGAATCGTCGACCCGGCCGCGATCACGCTGAAGGTCGTCCTGGCCGGGCTCGTCGGCGCGATCACGTGGAATCTGATCACCTGGTACCTCGCGATCCCCTCGAGCTCCAGCCACGCGCTGATCGGCGGGATCATCGGCTCCTCGGTCGCGGCGACGGGCGGTTTCGCGGTCGTCAACTGGGACGGGCTCAAGACCAAGGTGCTCGTCCCCTCGCTGCTCGCTCCGGTCGCAGGGCTCGTCGGCGCGGCGGCGCTGATGACGGTTCTGCTCTGGCTGATCCGCAAGCGCGCTCCGGCTCTGGTCAATCGGATCTTCCGCCGGCTCCAGCTCGTTTCCGGCGGGTTCGTCGCCTTCACGCACGGCACGAACGACGCGCAGAAGACGATGGGCGTGATCGCGCTCGCGCTGATCGTCTCGGGGCACCTCGCCGCGGAGCCATTCACGGTTCCCCTCTGGGTCAAGATCAGCTCCGCGACGGTGATGTCCCTCGGGACGTACGCGGGAGGTTGGCGGATCATCCGCACCCTGGGGCAGCGGATCGCGAAGCTCGAGCCGCCGCAGGGCTTCGCCGCGCAGACGTCCACAGCGGTCGTGCTCTGGCTGACCGCACGCGCCGGGTATCCGGTCTCGACGACCTACGTGATCAGCGGCTCGGTGCTCGGCGCCGGCGCGAGCACGAGGTTGTCGGCGGTGCGCTGGGGCGTGGCGGGGAACATCCTCGTCGCGTGGATCATCACGATCCCGTGCGCGGGCCTCGTCGGCGCTGCGATGGAGCTCGTGACGAGGCTTCCG
>WNGI01004662.1_pt2 | contig 16275 bp, 13 predicted proteins | sample 5400621 | NCBI WGS metagenome assembly WNGI01 (sample SAMN13153374, study PRJNA577476) | soil metagenome | isolation source: 20 cm soil or saprolite under Garry oak tree replicate 1 | place: USA:California | collected 2016-06-15 | reverse complement strand
GGGCCGTCGAAGTACTCGTGCAGGTCGCTGCCGCAGATCCCGTTGTAAAGAACGCGCAGCTTCACCTCCCCGGGCGCGGGCTCGGGCTCCGGCACCGAGGTGAGCCGCAGATCCTGCCGACCGTAGTAGAGCGCCGCGCGCATCGCTCCGCTCACGGAAACCCGATGCCCACGTGCGCCGCCCTCAGCCTTCGGGGACCCGTCCGCCATCGCGCATCATCTTCGCGTATTCCGCCTGCGACATGCCGGCCATCTGCGCGGCGACGTACTGGAAGCTCTTGCCGTCGGTCGCGAACAGCTTGGCGAGGAAGTAAATGTTGCCACCGAGCGAAATCATTCGACTGTAGTTCCGATCGAGGACCGCGCTCTTCTGCTCCTCGCTCATCGGCCAGCCATCGAGATACGCGCGCTCGTGCGCCTTGAAGCGCTGGCGGTTCTCGGGCTTCATCAGCGACATGCAGAACATGTTGAGGTGGTAACCGCGCCGCGCCTGGTCGGTGTCGAAGATCGTGGTTCCGGGAATGTTCGCATAGGGCTTGGACAGTGACATTTGAAGCGCTCCGGGCTTAACTTGAACGGCGACCGGCGGCGCGCTTCGCCACCGGTCGGGATTGCACGGGGGGCAGCGAGCCCCTGGCCTTCGGGCGCGCGCGCATCGATCTCAAGCGCGGGCGGGCACTCGCCGTCTTCTCGGCGTCCGCGACCCAGCCGAGCACGTCGCGCAGGTCGCCGAGAATGCCGTGCGGTCGGCGCAAGCGGGCCTGCCGTGCCCACTCCTCCCGGCGCGTCGTCCCCGTCGTCACCGCGAGCGCCGTCGCGCCGCCGCGGCGCGCCATGAGGACTTCGACGATCGGATCATCCCCCACGACAGCCAGGTCCCGGACCGGCACGCCGAGGCGCCTGGCGACGAAGCGCAGCGCCAGGAGCGAGGGCTTCCCGGTGAGCGTCATGGGTGCGCGCGTCAGACGGCGGATGGCAGCCGTGATCGCAAACGAATAGCCGATCGTGCGCCCCTGCTTGGTGGCGAAGAAGGGGACGTCCGAGGCTACGCAGAGTTCGGCGCCGCCCCAGATGGCCTGACAGGCGGTCTCGATGTCCTTCATGCCGCACTCCGGATGCCACCCGACGAAGACGCTCCCGACCTCCGTTGCCCCGGCCTCGCCGGTGTGCACCGTCTCGATGCCGGCGTCGCGCAGAGCCTGCCCCACGCCAGCGCTCCCGAGGACCAGCGTCCGCCGGATGCCGCGGCGCTGCATGTGATCCGCCGCGATGCTGGAGGGGGTGATCATCTGCTCGTCATCGACGGGGAGTCCGACCTCACGCAGCTTCGCGGCCTGCTCCGCCGGCGGGTAGGCACTGCCGTTGGTGAGAAGCGCGAAGGGCACGTGCCGCTCTTTGAGTGTGCTCAGGACTTCGATCGCTCCCGGCAACACCTCGTAGCCACCGAGCGAGCGGTTGCTGAGGAGCAGCGTGCCGTCGACGTCGAACACGACGCCCCGTATCGGGGTCCGTGCGGTCTCGCGCGCCGCGCCGCTTCGCATGACCGAACTCACGCCGGCAGCGCCCGCGAGCCGGCGCGGCCGCGCAGCTCGAGCTTGAAATCCGACTTCACCACGCTCAGTTCCGCGATGTTGCGAAGCTTCAGCACCCGGCGCAGAAGCTCCATCACCGGTTTCGCCTCCGGATCGTAGTGACGGGGCGCAGGGCCCGCCGCCCGCATCGCGTCCACCTGAGTGGCGGGCATGGTGGCCCGCAGCAGCAACTCCTCGTCCGACAACTCCCGGCCGAGCCGCGCGCGCAGCTCCGCGAGGGGCGCCATCGCCGGCTCGGTCCGCAGTTCCCTGGTGCGTGGCAGCGACTCGATGCGCTCCATCACCTCGGGCGCGATCGGGATGTTGGGGCGGCCGAAGCGCCCGAGCGCGTAGCGGATGGCCTCGTCGGGAATGACGGCGTAGCGCTCGCGGCCGGTCACGTTGAGGAACGCCTGCGTCAGCAGTAGCTGCGAAAACGGCGTCATGACGATCGGCCAGCCAAGCTCCTCGCGCACGCGGGCGATCTCCTCGATGACCGCCCCTTCGAGATGGGAGAGCCCTTGCTCCGCGAGCTGCCGGCGCATGGTCCCGATCATGCCGCCGGGAAGCTGATGGCGCAGGTACCCGGCATCGAAGGGTTGCGGTGCGCCGACGGGGAGGCCTTCCGCCTGCGCGATGCGGGTGAAGAAGCGGTTCACCTCGGTGAGGGCCTCGGTGTCGATGGGCACCGTGTGGCCGAGCGCTCGCAGGTTCTCCACCACGCGCAGCGAGGGGGGATTGGAGATCCCGTCTGCGGTCGCACCGGATGCGCACTGCAGGGCGGTCACCCCGTAGTCCACCGCATCCATGTAGAGCAGTTCCCCGAGCCCGATCGTGCAATGCGAATGGAGCTCCAGGGGCTTCGCCCCGATCTCGGCCTTGACGGCCGGAATCAGCGTGCCGGCGCGTCGCGGTGACAAGAGTCCCCCCGGATCCTTGATGTAGATCGCGTCTACCTCCGGGCAGGCGGCGAGTTTCCGCGCCGCTTGGGCGTAGTGCCGGTCGTCGTGGATGGGACTGAGCGTGAAGACCAGCGCCGCAAGGAGATGAAGCGGAATCCCGTCGACATGAACTGCAGCGGCGTGTTGGGCGTGGCCGCCGCCATGAGGCGAATGCGCTCCCACGGGTCCTCACGCTTGTAGCGCACGGCAACGCCCATGTGGGTCGAAGTCGTGAAGTCGATCGCCTTGAAGCCCACCCGGTCCATCACCGGGGCGATCGTCAGTGTCTTCGCGGTGTCGATGCCAACCGCCGCCCACGTGCTCTGATTGCCATCGCGAAGCGAGGTGTCGACGAGAGCGATCTCAGCCACGCTGCGGCCCTCGCGCAATCCGCACCAGCACCTGCCCGTATTCGACCACCGCGCCATCCTGCACGAGAATCTCGACGACGGTGCCCCGAACCTCCGCCCGCACGGTGTTCATGAGCTTCATCACTTCGATGATGCCGATGATGGTGTCCTCCTCTACCTGCGAGCCGACCTCGATGTAAGGCGCAGCCCCGGGCTTGGCGGCGCGATAGAAGATGCCGACAAAAGGCGCGGTAACGTTGAGGACCGAACTGGGCGATGCCGGGACCTCGCTGCGCGGCTCACCGCCTGGCGGCGCTGATCCCGCAGCGGACCCCGGAGCCGGCGAGGCCGAGGGCGTCGGGGCGTTCTCTGCCGCACTGTTGCGCGCGGCAGCACCGCGCTTCAGCGTGAGCTTGAACCCCTCGTGCTCGAGATGCAGCTCATCGAACTCCGACTCCTCCAGCAGCCGGGTGATTTCCGCGACGTCCTGGGCGGTCAGGGGCACCGGCGAGTTCCAAAGATGGACATGACGTGCATCAGCGGATCTTGCTGGGGCTTCGCGATCGGCGCGGCGTCCCGGGCCGACCAGACCGTCTCCGGGCGGCTCTGCAGCAGCAGGATTGCGCCGCTGTGCCGGTCGATCGCCCGATGGTGCCGAGCTGCTGCAGCTGGGTGTCGCTCAGACAGGGCGCGCGCCGCCGCTCCTCGCTGACCGCGACGGCCTCGACGCCACCGTTGGCAGCCGGGACGTGCTGGATCAGCTTGTCGGAGATCTCGCGCACGGATATCTCGCCGGTAATCTTGCCGAGGACCCAGCGATCCGGGGTCACTTCACCGCCCACCACGGCGGAACCCAAGCCCCAGGCGCCCTCGATCGTCACGACCGACCGGTCGCCGGTCGTCGGACTGCGGGTGAACATCACACCGGCCGTGCCGGCATCCACCATGATCTGGACCACGACGGCCATCGCGACGCGTTCTTCGGGAAACCCATGCTTGAGGCGATAGCTGATCGAGGGCGCCGAGTACAGGCTCGCCCAGCAGCTGCACACCCGCTCAGGCATCTGCGCCGCGCCCCTGATCCACAGGTACGTGTCCTGAAGACCGGCGAAACTCGCATCAAGCGCGTCCTCGCAGGTGGCCGGACCGCCTGGTCGGTGCCCCCATGCACGAGCCTCGCATGGGCAGCCGTGAGCTCCTCGAGCGCCTCACGCGGCAGCTCAGCCTCTTCCATCCGGCGGCGCAGCGCCCTCGAGCAGGCCGTGATCGATTCGAGGTCGTCCGCCTTGAGCGCCGCCACCGCTGCGCGCACCGGTGCCTCACGCTCGAGCGACTCCAGGAACCGCTCGAACGCGGCAGTTCTCACCACATATCCGGGCGGCACGGCGATCCCGGCCCGCGTGAGCTCACCCAGGCTCCCGCCCTTGCCGCCGACCTGCTCCCGATCGCCGAGCCCGATCTCGTCGAACCAGGCGATGTGCTCGCCGGCACCCATGAGGCTCGCTACGAGAGGAGCGTCACGACGCCGCGGCCGCCGTCGACGCGGATGCGCTGACCGTCTTTGATCCGCGAGGTTGCGTTCCCGGTCCCGACGACCGCGGGAAGACCAAACTCCCGCGCCACGATGGCGGCGTGGCTCATCGAGCCGCCGATGTCGGACACCGCGCCCGCGATCTTCTGGAAGATCGGTGCCCAGGTGGGATTGGTGATCTGGCAGACCAGAATGTCACCCTGGCGTACGCGCGTGATCTCCTCCACCGACCTCACGACGCACGCCGGACCCTCGACGATGCCGCTCGAGGCGGCAAACCCGCGTAGCTCGCGGCTCTCCGCATCGCCCGTGGCGCGCAGCCACCGGTCCAGGCTCTCGCGCGTGATGCCCCAGAGCATCACGATCGCCGGATCGTCGATCACGTCGGGGACGGGACCTAAGGCGGGTGGGGTGCTGTGCTTGGTCCACTCGGCGACCGCCGCGCGGCGCTCGCTCACGATCTGCGGCCAGTGATCAGGCCCCCGCGGCGGCGAGCCGTTCGACCAGGAGGTCATGAGGTCGATGATCGCGGCTTCGACCTCGTAGTGCGTGAGCTGGAACACGTCCTCTTCGCGCGCGAAAAACCCATGCGCGGCGAGTAAGGCCCCGAACTCGCGGATCTTGTTGAAGAACAGGTTCGTGTACCAATGCTCGCAATAGAACTTGTGCCCCTCGACGTACGGGAAGACGCGATGGGCGAGAGCGATCATCTGATCGTAGGCCTCGCGCTCCTGCTCAGAGCCCAGCAGCTCCCGATAATCCTGGATCAGCTGCCGGCGCTGCTCCTGGAGCTTCTCGATCGGCCGCTTGAGGGACTCACCCGCCTTGACCCGGGCGATGTAGCCAGGGAGGCCTGCAAAGGGCATGGACAGGTCATCGTTCCAGGAGCGGTGGTAATGGTAGAAGCCGTCCCCCACGTTGATGTTGAACCAGGGGTCACGCGAGGTCGCGAGTTCCTCAAGCCATTCCCGCCCGGCGGCTCCCCGCCCCTCGAGCGCCGCCATAACGGCCTGCGCCGTGCGCCCCTCTTCAAACTCATCGTCGACGCCGAGCTCCACGGCCCGGCGGGCGAGGCGGCGCAATTCCTCATCGGGACGGAAGATCTCCGCCTCGATCCCCGCCACCATGCGCGCGACGGTCTGGTCGCTGATCTCCGGGAAGGCCTTCTTGCAGAAGGCAAAGAAGGTCATGTACGCCCCGTAGCCGAGCAGCAGGAACTCGAAGTGGTGGTGCCACATGCGGAAGTAGCCCTCGAGGGTCTTCTGGTAGGTCTCGAGGAGCTGATGGTTCGCGGCAATGCCGCGCCCGGAGTGCACGTTCGCGAGCGGCTCGAATTCCGGCAGCTCGAGCTTCGGAAGCGCCTGGGCTTCGCGTATCAGCGCCAGCATCTTCTCGCGCCACTGCGCATACAGGCGCTCCCAGTTGCCGTAGTAGTAGAAGGCGCGCTGCTGGAACTCGCCGGTGCGGCGGGCGATCTCCGCTGGATCCGTCACGGCGTTGCCACCGATGTAGACGCGCCCGTTGATGATCCGGTAGTCGATCCCGAGCGTGGTCGGCAGGCAGTGCACGCGCGTGGTGGAGGAGCCGAGAGCACAGTACGCGGCCTCGGCCGTCACCATGTCGAACGCCGACATCGGTTCCGGGAAATGCATCGAGTTGTAGAACCAGAACCGCGCGTCGTCCGCGGCAGTAAACTGCATGTAGTAGGGGTAGGCGGCCTGCGCCCGCTCAGTACCCGCAAGCACCCGCAGCGAGCTCGGGGCGGGAAAGGCCGCAGATTGGGTATTCATGGGTCGAACCGGGGCGCCTGAGTTATCTTTCAAGCGTACGCCGAGATCGATCGGCGGGCGAGGATTGCGACGCATGCAGCCAGGTGACCTCCTTTGGACCCCGGGGCCCGAGCGGATCCGCCGTGCCAACGTGACGGCATTCGCCGACTGGCTCGCACGCGAGCGGGGCCGGCGATTTGCCGATTACACCGCGCTTTGGCGCTGGTCCGTCGAGGACCTGGAAGGCTTCTGGCAGGCGCTCTGGGACTACTTCCATATCGACTCCTCGGCACCGCACACGCGGGTGCTCGGCCGGCGAAGCATGCCGGGTGCCGAATGGTTCCCGGGGGCCCGCCTCAACTACGCCCAGCACGTGTTACGGCGCGAGCCCTCAGGGGGCGATGTGCTGCTCCACGTGAGCGAAAGCCAACCGCTCACCGCGCTGAAGTGGGAGGCACTCGGCAACCACGTACGCACGCTCGCCACCGAGCTGCGCGCGCTCGGCGTCGAGCCCGGGGATCGGGTTGTCGCGTGGATGCCGAACATCCCCGAGACCATGATCGCGATGCTGGCGACCACCGCCATCGGCGCGATCTGGGCGTGCTGCTCGCCGGATTTCGGCGAACGCGGCACCCTCGATCGCCTCGTGCAGCTCTCTCCGAAGCTGCTCTTCGGCATCGACGGGTACCGGTACGGGGGTAAATCCTTCGACCGCCGGAGCGAGCTGCGCCGCATCGCCGCGAGCCTCACGTCCCTCGAGCACCTCATCTACCTGCCGTACCTGAACCCGGAAGACGCCACGCTGCCGGTCCCGTACGCCCGACACTGGCGGACGCTATTCGATCGGCCCGCGGCCGGCGCGGGGCAGTTTGAGTACGCCCAGGTGCCCTTCGATCATCCCCTGTGGACGTTGTTCTCCTCCGGCACGACGGGCCTCCCGAAGCCGATCGTCCATGGTCACGGGGGGATCCTGCTCGAGACGCTGAAGAACGCGACGTTCCACTTCGACCTGCACCCGCGCGAGCGCGTGTTTTACTTCACCACGACCGGCTGGATGCTGTGGAACTTCCTGGTGAGCACACCACTCACCGGCGCCGTGCCGGTCCTCTATGACGGGCACCCGGCGTATCCGACCCCCGAGGTCCTCTGGAAGATGGCGCAGGAGGCGGGCGTCGTCACCTTCGGCGCGAGCCCCACCTACGTTGACCAGCTCAGCCGCTTGCGTGTCGTGCCGCGCGAGCGGTTCGGGCTCGAGGCGCTGCGCACGGTGAATCTCGCCGGCTCGCCCGCGAGCCCGGAGTGCATGGGCTGGTTCTACCGCAATGTGAAGGCGGACCTCTGGGTCGCAAACGGCAGCGGCGGCACGGATTGCTGCACAGGGTTCGTCGGGGGCGTGCCGACGCTCCCGGTACGCGCCGGCGAGATCCAGGCCCCCTCGCTCGGGGTCTCGGTCAAGGCCTACAACGCGCGCGGCGAGAGTGTTGTCGACGAGGTCGGCGAGCTCGTGATCACCGAGCCCATGCCGTCGATGCCGCTGCGCTTCTGGAACGATCCGGACGACCGTCGCTACCTCGATTCCTATTTCCAGGAGTTTCCCGGCATCTGGCGGCACGGGGACTTTTTCAGGATCAATGCACAAGGCAACTGCTGGGTACTGGGACGCTCGGATGCGACACTTAACCGCTATGGGGTGCGCATTGGCACGGCCGAGGTCTATCGCTCGCTCGGCTTGATCCCCGAAGTGCAGGATGCACTCATCGTGAATCTTGACCTGCCGGGCGGCGGCTTCTTCATGCCGCTGTTCGTGAAGCTCACCGCGGGCGTCGAACTCAATCCCGAACTCGAGGCCAAGATCCGTGACACGCTGCGCCGCGAGTACACGCCACGCCACGTGCCGGATAAGATCTATCAGGCCCCGGGCATCCCCTACACCCTCACCGGCAAGAAGATGGAGGTGCCGGTGCGGCGGATCCTGATGGGGGTACCTGCCGAGAAGGCCGCCAACCGCAGCGGCGTGTCCGACCCGACCGCGCTGGACTTCTTCATCGACTACGCCGAGCGGCAACAGGACTACCGCCTCTGAGGCCCAAGACTCTGGCTCAGGGCGTCGTTCAAGACGGCAGTCGCATCGTGCACGGACTGCTCACAGCGCCATGCGACGAAGCCATCAGGCCGCACGAGCGATGCACCCGAGCTCGAGATTCCGTAGGCCTGTGGAAAGCGGCCTTCGACATCGTCGAAATCCTTTCCGATGCAGTAAGCCGCGAGCGGCAGTCCGCCGAAGCGCTCGGTCGCTGCCCTGACAGCATCCACCCACGAGCGGCCTTCAGCGCCGGCCAGCAGCAGGAAGTGTCCAGTCAGATCGATCGTGGAAAGGCGCTTGCCTGCGCGCGTGAGCCAGACGTGCGGTGCCCGCGAGCCGGGAACCCCGAGTGTGGTGCGCGGATCGGCGTGAATGCCGATCGGGGAGTTGTACAGGTAGCCGAGCTCGATGTCTAAATCATCTACGAGCGCCTCAGGCTGTTGACTCGACTCGAGCCACGGCGCGGTGCGTGCCACGTAGCGCGAGAAGGCCTGCTCGACCGTGAACCGGGCGACGGGCTTGCGTTCCATCGTGTAAGTGTCGAGCAGGCTCGCACTCGCGTGTCCCTGAATGACCAGAGCGAGCTTCCACGCAAGATTGTGCGCGTCGTGAATTCCCGTGTTGCCACCGAACCCGCCGTTGGGCGGCATCAGATGTGCGGCGTCGCCGGCGATGAAGACGCGTTGGTCCTGGAATTTTTGCGCGACGTTCGCGGTCGCGCGCCAGCGCGTGTGGCCATCTATCCGAACCGCGAGATTCGGATTTCCTACGCCCGCGCGAACGAGCTCAATGAGCCGATGCTCGCTGACGTCAGTGGCCGCATTCGCGGCAGCCTGCGAATCGGACTTCGGATCGCCCACCGTATTGATTGCGAGGAAGCCCGCCTGCGCGCTGCGGTTCAACCGGAAGAATCCACGGAGGACCGGATTGTTCACGTAGATCACGCTCCAGGCATTGTTGCCGACCCAAGGCGACACATCCGCGGTGAAGTAGATGGTGACTGAATTGGAGAACGCACCGCGCCCCTCGTAGCCGATTCCCAGGCACTCGCGTACTTTGGAGTGGCCGCCATCCGCGGCGATCAGATACTCGGCACGCAACTCGCGCATGTTTCCGCCATCGACATACTCCACGGTGACGCTGACACCGTTCCGGTCCTGGCGCACATCGATGATCTGCGCGCCTTGAATGATCGTGGCTCCGGCTTCCCGTGCACGCTCGCGAAGAATCGGCTCAAGGCTCGGTTGGTTCAGAAACAATCGGCGGCACGGGCTCACAGCCTCAACGCCCTCGTTCAGGTTCGGAATGATGTCTGCGAGCTTGCGGCCCGCGAGGCAATCCATCGCGATGATGGCGCCCTCCGGGACGAAGTCCCGCGCCGATTGCTCCCGCATGCGGCTCTCGATTCCTACGGAGCGGAACATTTCGAGCGTGCGCATATGGAAGAATGCCGCTCGCGGCAGTGGCGAGCTTGCCCGCAGACGCTCGATGGTTACCGAGCGAATCCCCTGTTGCGCGAGGAATGTAGCGGCCGACAGGCCGACCAACCCTCCGCCTGCGATCAGGACGGGAGCTTCGTCCGCCATGGCTGTCAGCCTACTACGAATGGACTTGCCGCGTGCGCCAGCCCTCGTGATAGGCCTCGCGCGCCGCCCGCGCGTACGGGGTCGGGGAGACTCGCACCCGGACCTCGAGCTGGCGGTGCGGCTCGACGGTGGTCTTGCGGGTCCCGCCGTTCTCTTCGCCCCAGATGAGTGTCAGAACGTCCCCGATCTCGACGTCCGGGTCGACGACACCGAGCGACAGCGCCGTGCGCTCGTTGTAGCTGTAGCCGCCGAACATGGAAAAGCCGACCGTCTTGCTACCCGTCACGATCTTGTCGAAAGAGGAAGAGGCATAGTTGCAGTTCGGGAAATCGAAGTACTTGTAGTTCTCCCCGCCCGGCACCAGCAGCGAGGCGAAGATCTTGAGCACGTCCTCGGCATTCCAGGCGAAAGTCACCTTCTTGCGGTGCGGCCCTTTCGCTATTTGCTCCAGCGCCTCCCGCCCGATGAAGTCGTGGTCGAACTTGATGAACGGCCCGTAGCCCAGCGCGTAGGGCGTGAGGTAATAGTCCGCGATATTCCTGGACACGAAGCTGCCACCGATCGAGGCGGTGCCTTCGTATCCGTCAGCGGGAAGCCACTCGCGGTACTTCTTCATCCGCTCCCCGGTGTACACCGCGGGTAGCGGCGAGGGGATCCAGCCGGACTCGAGCGTGTTGCTGGAGTAGGCGCGCGCCCCCACCTGCACCAGACCGAGGTCTCTGCCCGCCTCGAGGATGGCCTCGCGGATCTCATCCGCCTCCGTGTAAGGACCCCAGACCTCCAGCCCCGGAGCCCCCGCCATGCCGTGCCGCAGGCAGCGCACCCTGCGCCCTCTGATGCTGATCGCATCCATGTGGAAGAACTTCACGTCCGGCAGCGGCCCGCCGTTGAGCTTCTCGAGCACCTGGGCGGCGTTCGGCCCCTGGATCTGATAACGGTAATGTCGGCGGGAGACCGCCTTGCCGCGGGGGTGGGACGGCGAGCGGTCGTCGCGGATGACCTCGACCTTATAGCCGCCCGTCTGCGCGTGAAACTGTATCCAGTTCACGGTGGGGGTGCGTCCGACGAACAGCAGCTCATCCTTGTCGAGATAGAAGAGAATGCCGTCGCCGATCACATAGCCGTCGTGACTGCACGGCACCATCTGCTTAGCCTTGTTCGGCGTGAAGTTGGCAAGGCTGTTGATCGTGAGGTGGGACAGCAGCCGCAGGGCGTCGGGGCCGGAAACCGTCAACTCCGACATGTGGTGCGACTGATCGAAGAGCACCGCGGATTTCTGCCAGCCGACCTGCTCGCTGCGCCAGTTGCTGAACTCGATCGGCACGACCGGATAGACGTAGGCCCCGACCTGCGAATTGCGCAGCAGATCGACCGTGTTGCCCGCTGCCTTGAGCAAACTCTCCAGACTCTGGCCACTCATCGCTGCTATTCCTCACTGACATTCATTGTTTGAGCTGTGGACCTTGCCCAGCGACCGAGTACAGCACCTGGGCGTTGCGGGTCTTCTGGAAGTCCTCGAGGGTCTGACCGCGCATCGCCGCATAGACGTGCGGATTGGTGATGCCCAGCACGGCGGCCAACTTCTCCAGGAGGAAGAAGATCACCCCGTAGTGGATGAGCCCCCGCCAGTCGCGCCGCCGCACGAGATCGCGCTCCTGCGCTGTCAGCCCCGCCTCGTCGAACATCGGCTCCGGATCGGCGAGGAAGCGCCGCCGGTACTCGGGCTTTATCAGCCCGTGCAGGAAGTGATTGAGGCGGTAGGCCTTCACACTGCGCTCCAGCGTGAACGGATAAGTGCCCGGCAGGCGCTCCACTCCGTCCAGCTCCCGCTCGATGCGCGCGCGGAACTCGGCGTCCGTCTCGGTCGCCACCACCGGGGAGTCGTCTTCGTAGATCACCGTGACAATCGGGGCCATCGACGGCAGGTAGTAGGCGCTGTGCAGCTTCCTCACCTTCGCGGACAGGGCGCCGCGCATGATCAGCCACATGATTACTTCCGCGCCTTCCAGCCCGCCGCGCTCGGCGTACTGTGCGATCGTCAGCTCGACCAGCCGCTGAGGTTCCTTCTCGAGCAGCTCGAGGAACTGCATGTCCCAGGGGGTGTTGTTGAATCCGGCCCGCTCACCGTGCACCTGGTGCGCAAGGCCGCCGGTGGCGACGATGGCCACCTTCAGATCCTCGGGATAGCTCTCGATCGCCCGGCGCAGCGACTTGCCGAGCCTGAAGCACCGCCGCGCCGTGGGGATGGGGAACTCGAGCACGCCGACCTGCAGCGGGACGATCGCGCCGGGCCAGCGCCCCTCATGCGGCCACAGCATCGACAGGGGCGAGAAGCAACCATGGTCGAGAGGCTTCGCCTGGAAGTACGCCAGATCAAACTCGTCGGCGGTGAGCGCGGTGGCGATATGGCGCGCGAGCCCGGCATGGCCCTTGACCGGCGGCAAGTTGCGCGGCCCGCCGCCCTCGTCCGCCACCGCGTACTCCTCCCCCACCCCGAGCGCGAAGTGCGAGTAGTGGTCAAAGAAGAACGACGTGACGTGGTCGTTGTAGATAAAGAACAGGACGTCCGGCCGCTTCTCCTGCAACCACCTCTGCACCGGCTGGTAGCCCTCGAAGATCGGCGCCCACACCGGGTCGGTCTGCTTGTTCGCATCCAGCGCAAAACCAATCGTCGGCGTGTGCGACGAGCCGATGCCGCCTACGATCCTGGCCACGGGCGGGGCTCACAGATACAGCTGCTTGTTGATCGGGACGCCGTGCTCGCGACAGTAAGTCTCGTAGTGGTTCATGAACCACCACACGTCGGACGTCTCGACGAAGTTGCCGTGCTCGTCGTACCACTCGATCGGCCCCTGGAGCCAGCCGAAGAGCTTCACGCCGTTCGGATCGTCGGTCACCAGCGTATGCGTGAGTCCCGGGGTCTCGTAGATGAACGCCCCGGGTGTCGCCACCCAGTCGTATTCGAGATACCGGACGCTCCCCTCGAGACAGATCATGACCACCGTGCCGCGATGCTTGTGCGTGCCGACCACACCCTTGGATTTGATCCACAGGATGTTGCTGAAGATGTTATGCCGGACGTCGAACGCGAGGTGGCGTATGGCCGCGTTGGTGCCAAACGGCACCCACGGGCTTTCCTTCTCCGAGGCCCCGACGAAGGTTCCCGGCACGGCGTACCGTTTGATCACGTCCCGTTGCAGCTCGGGGACATCGACGATCTTGTAAGCCGTGGACGGCGGCGCCGTCATGGGCTTGGGGCCCGTGCCAGGCCTCTTGGCAGCAGGTTTTGGCGCAGTTTCAGTAGCCATGTTCATCCCTCCAGAGTTGTTCCGTCCGGCGCACGACGTGCACAGCACGCTTCAATGCGCAAGGTTGACCCTGAGCGAGGCATACCACATGCGCGGCGGATTGAAGTAGCCACCGACCTCGCCCGCTCCGTTGTTCGGGGACCCCGCGGTGACGTACCGGTCATTGGTCAGGTTGGTTCCACCGAATGCAGCGTCGTATACCCCGCTCGGCGAAACGTAGTGGATCGACGCATCGAGAGCGCGCGTGGACGGCCGCCGCAGCACCGGGGTGTTCAGAGCGTCGTTGAACATCTCGGCCGTGTAGGTGAAGCTCGCCAACAAGCGCATCTCGGCCCGATTCGCCAAGGAGTAAGTGTACTCGGGAGCGAGACTCAGCTTGTACTTCGGCGTCTTCGGAAGTGACGCATCGAGCGGGCTCACTCCGGGGAGTGTTCCGGCGCATCCTACAGGACAGTGCACCGTTCCATCGGGTGCGATGTACTGCGGAATACCGGAGATGGGGTTCACGTACGTGTAGTACGCGTCGATGTACGAGCCGGAAAGGCTAATCGACAGGCCGCCGCCGATGATGGACTGCAGCTCGAGCTCGCCGCCCTTGATCTTGGCGTTGCCGGCATTTTCGTAAACCGGCGAGATGCCCGTCTGGATGTTGAGCTGAATGGAGTCGTAATCGGTGTAGAAGACCGCGGCGTTGGAGAGCAGGCGGTGGTTGAACCATTCAGACTTGAGCCCGAGCTCCCAGGTCTTGGAGTATTCAGGAGAGAAGCGCGCATCCGATGGGCTGGCAATCGGCAGGTGCAGGCGCGTCGTCCAGCCACCTGCTTTGAAGCCCTTCCCCCAGCTCAGGTACGCCATGACGTCGGGGTTGAAGTGGTACTGCACGCCGGCAGTCGGGTCGAAGATATGCCAGGACTGGCTGTCCGGGATGGGGGGAAAGTACCGCAGCGGCCCGGTCCCCAGAATTGCGCCGGTCAGAAACCCGTTGAGGTCACCCTGGCCGCCAAGGAAACTCGTGTCAACGTTGGTGTAGCGGCCGCCCACGCTGAATCCCCAGTTGTCGGTGAGCGCGTAGTCGGCGTGAATGAAAGCCGCGTAATTCTTGTTCTCCACATCGTTAGCGAAGTCGTAGATGAACAGTACGTCTTCGAACGGCACGTAGTCGTGAACGTAGCCGGCCTCTTTGAAAAAGTACACGCCACCGACGTAATTGAGCTTGTTGCCCAGGGCCTTGCCGAGCAGCTGGATCTCTTCGGACCACTGGTACTGATGCTGGGCATCCGTGACCTCCTGCAGGGTCTCGGGCGTACCGTCGAGGTCCGTGCCGATGTTCCACTTGATCTGACGATATCCGGTGATCGACTTCAGCTGCAGCGTGTCGGTCACATCGTAGACGCCCGTGATCGAGCCTCCGAACGCGTCGTAGCGCGCAAAGTCCGGACCGTTCGAGTAGATCGTATCGATGTTGCCGGTATTCGCTGCGGCATAGTCGAAGTACAGACGCGGCTGGTTGGAGCCGAGGTAAGTCGTGGCGGGATGGTTATTGTAGTTGAACGGTCCGGGTGGACCGCCCACATACCCCGCACCCAGGAGTGGAGCGCCGCCGATCGAAAGGCCAGGGACCTGCGCGCGAGGCTTGGCGCAGTTAGCGGCAAAGGCCGCGTTGACGAAGTCCAGCGTCGGATTGATGCCGGTCGGCGGACCACCTGCGGCGGCGATCGCCCCGGGCAGCGTCGAGGCATTGTTGCTGATGCAGAGGTTGTACAGGGTCGAGAACGTAGATGCATTCAGGTTCCCCGCGTAGACGCCGAGGACCGTGTACGGCAGCGCGGTCTGATCCTCGTGCGACCAGTCGCCCGTGAACGTCATCTTGAACTTGTCCGACGCGTTCCACAGAAGCTTGGCACGCAGGCTCGTCACACCCGTCCCGCCGTAGTTGTCCGAGGTCTGGTAGCCGGCTTTCGGATAGACATTCTGTGGATCGACGATGAACGGCGTCGCTCCCTGGGGTGAACCGGTCGGATAGGGAATGACCTTCACCCAGCCTGTCTGGTTCAGCGTCGAGACGCTGATCGAGCTCAGAAGCTTGTCCTGGATGATGGGCAGGTCGGCGGTGAAGGCCAAGTCACGGCGGTTATATTCACCTGCGGTTGCGGTGCCCATGAAGCGCGGGGTGTTGCCGGGCGTATGGGTGACGACGCTGATCGCACCGCCGATGGTGTTGGCCCCGAACAGCGTGCCCTGCGGCCCCTTCAGAATCTCGAGGCGGTCCACGTCGAGGAGGCTTAGATTCGCCCCGATCGTGCGCGCGAGATACACGCCGTCCAGGTAGACGCCGACGCCGGGGTTCAGGTTGAACGCGAAATCATCCTGTCCGATACCGCGGATGGAGGCGGACAGCACCGATCGGTCTCCGGAGAATGGCGCGCCGGAATCGAGGTTGACGCTCGGGGTGAGATTACTGAGCGCGTGGATATCTCCGAGCGCGCGGCTCTGCAGAGCCTCAGTGGTGAATGCGGTCACCGCGATCGGCACGTCCTGGAGCTTCTCCTCGCGCCGCTCAGCGGTCACGACGACCTCCTGCAGCTTCTCCTGGGCCACGGCCTGCACGCAGACCACGGCAACAGCCGCGCTGTACAGCGCCCGGCGGGCATAGGCATGAAACCATTTGGCAGACGAGAAATTCATGTTGGTATTCTCCCCCTCGAAAGAGCCACCCCAGAAGGCGCAGCAGCGCTCGACGCTACTTCGGTCGTCGTCCTGCAACCCCCAGTCCTACCGGGCGGCGCTGATGCGCCGTCCGGTTCGTGCCCACGCTCACCGGACAAGCGAGAGGCGCCGTATCATCTCCCGGTCCTCCCCGGCGGTCGCTGCAATATTGAGATTCTCCTTGACCGGGTTCGTGTGCTCGCGCATCAACGCTTCCACGCGTGAGCCCTCACCCTGCTCCAGAGCGGACACGATGTAGTGATGCTGCCGATGCGCGTAAGCCAGCGTCTCGTGCATCCGCTGGAGGCTCGTCCTGTCCACGGCGAGCGCCTGCGGACCCGCGAACGGAATGCGTGCGTTGCGCTCCAGAGCCTGCTGGATGATGGCACTGCGGCACTCGAGCACGATGAGCTGGTGGAAGCGGACGTTCA
>WNGI01002375.1_pt1 | contig 16276 bp, 22 predicted proteins | sample 5400621 | NCBI WGS metagenome assembly WNGI01 (sample SAMN13153374, study PRJNA577476) | soil metagenome | isolation source: 20 cm soil or saprolite under Garry oak tree replicate 1 | place: USA:California | collected 2016-06-15 | reverse complement strand
AGCAGTGCCTTGCCCCAGCACGCTGTCAGATGTATATAAAGCCTTGTCAGAAGGTAGATATATGGAAATTGAGTCCGGGGTGTGTCCCGGTATATGAAGCAGATGGAGAGGGGGCATAGATGGAACGGAAAAGTGTTGGCCATCTTGTATGTCATTAAAAACTGAGCCATTCGGCGCGGGGGAGAAGAGATCTGGCGATAGCGATGTAGTGATCAACGGCAGACGGTAGCTACTAGACTGAGCAATAGGCTCACTAGCAAGAGGAAATTTGTGCAGTCGCGGTGGCTGATAGGGCAAACCGGTCCCGCGCTCGTTCCATCGCTTGCGTAACAAGGACAAAACGCTAGGCAGGCCTCCTACGTGGTCGTGATGCCAGTGAGATATGATGATGTCTGAGACATCTGGTTGGGTGGGGTTCGTCGGTTTAGCCAAGTCGTGAAATGTGGACTCTAGGACAGGAATGTATTCGTCTAGACCCTCGCCAGCATCAATGAGAATATATGGATTTTGGCGTCCGATGAGGTAGGTGTTAGTTCCCTGTAAGGTGAATTTGCCTGGGTTCTATGATGCGCTGCTCTGAGCGACATGACTGCGGGCGTAAGGCAGGGTTACCTGTCCTAAAATTCTGATAACTTGGTTGCTGAGGCGAGCTACGGAGGGCAGAACTTGGAGCTCTAATCCCATGACAGTCACAACAGTACCAAACAAGCGCGTCCTTTCGCTTTGCTCGTCATGTCCGCTGCTGTTCTGCCTGTCGTTGCTCATTCAGACGTCTCTCTGCACAAACGAAAACGGTACTTTAAACTTCTTTCAATCTAGTTTCTCTCTAAAATATCTTGCACAGGTCACCCTCGGCCTCGAACGATGCACCACCTCTGACTCGACGACGATCTCATTCTCCTGTTGCACCGGTTGCTGTTGGCCCTCAGCCAGAAAAAAACGAGAAGACGAACGCGGAGAAAGACAAGTCCTTTGATGCACGGGCTGAATTCGCCAAGCTGGTCAACACACGCTCCGGTGGTGTATACGTCCCTCCTGCCCGTCTCCGTGCAATGAGGGAGGCTGCAGCTGCGGACAAAAGCAGCCCAGAGTATCAGCGCCTCTCGTGGGACGCTCTGAGAAAGTCAATAACGGGTATTGTTAATCGGGTCAACATTGCCAATATCAAGCAGGTCGTGCCAGAGCTATTCACAGAAAATCTGATTCGTGGGCGTGGCCTTTTTGCGAGAAGCATTATGAAGGCACAGGCTGCAAGCTTACCGTTTACTCCCGTCTTTGCTGCCCTTGTCGCTATCATCAACACAAAGCTGCCTCAGGTGGGCGAACTCGTGTTGACGCGGCTTATTAGCCAGTTTAGGCGTGCTTTCAAAAGAAACGACAAGGTGCGGTAATGGCTGAACGTGTTGTCATTTGTATCGACTCGGAATCCTAGATCATTTGCCATTCAACGACGACGTTCATCGCACATCTTGTAAACCAAGTCGTCGCGGATGAACTGGCAGCCCTGCAGATCTTGTTTTTATTGTTAGAGCGACCGACGGATGATTCAATCGAAATCGCAGTTGGTTTCATGCGCGAGGTTGGCGCTTTTTATGCCGAAAATTCCCCAAAAGCTGGTGCATTAGTCTTTGAACGCTTTCGAGCCGTCCTTAATGAAGGAAACATCAGCCATCGTGTACAATATATGATTGAAGTTCTAATGCAAGTACGAAAGGACAAGTTCAAAGACAATCCAATCATCCCGGAAGGCCTTGACTTGGTAGAGGAGGAAGAACAGATTACACATCGGATTCAGCTGGAAGAGGAGCTTCAAGTTCAGGAAGGATTGAGTAGGTTTTTAACCTCTTCTCTCGCTTCAACGTCTCATATCCCCCGAGATATATTTAAATATGATCCTAAATTTTTGGAAAATGAAGAGAAATACGACGCAATAAAAGTTGAGATCCTTGGGGAAGATTCTGATGGGGAATCTGGTTCTGAGGAAGAGACAAGTGAAGAAAGTGACGAGGAAGGTGCGTTGTTTGCTACCTTGTATTTTGATGTCTCTAACTTCCACTAGTCGCTGAAACTACCCAGGACATTGAGGACCGAACTGAGACGAACCTTGTGAACTTGCGTCGTACCATATATTTGACCATCATGAATGCGCTGAATTACGAGGAGGCAGTCCATAAGTTACTCAAGATACAAGTCACAGAAGGTCAAGAGGTTTGTTATATTATCTAAACCATGGCTTGCGTGTCACTTAAATCGATGCAGATTGAGCTGGTCAACATGATTATTGAATGTTGCTCGCAAGAACGCTCTTACTCGACCTTCTACGGGCTTGTTGGGGAGCGATTCAGCAAATTGAATCGTGTTTGGACGGATTGTTTTGAAGAGGCTTTCAAGAACTATTACGAGACAATCCATCGTTATGAGACGAATCGAATGCGCAATATTGCGAGATTCATGGGTCACCTTCTTGCCTCGGATTCGGTTAGCTGGGTAGTCCTTCAATGCGTTAGATTAACGGAAGACGACACGACAGCCAGCAGTCGGATTTTCCTCAAAATTCTACTAAACGAAGTGATGGAAAGTATGGGATTGAAACAACTCGCCGAGCGTTTCAAAGATCCTGAGATCAGGAAGGCTTGTGAAGGTATGTTCCCGATGGACAGTCCCAAGAACACCCGGTTTTCCACCAACTATTTCACGAGCATTGGCCTTGGGATCCTTACCGAAGAAATGCGTGAATATCTCAAGGTTGGTCTTCATCTTATTGTCTTTCAGCTCTATAACTCATAGAATACCTAGAATGCCCCTCGCCTCATCATGGAACAGCGACGAGCAATGCTTGAAGCTGAATCATCATCCTCCGATTCATCAGATTCCGACTCAGAGACATCTGATTCCGACTCCAGCAGTGGCGTTAGTTCCGACGATGATGGCAAATCTAGTTCCTCTAGTGATTCGGCCCACTATCGACGACGACGGCGGAGTCCCAGCGAAAGCAGACGTCAGAGAACGCCATCAATTACACCGCCGCGCGGTGCACGCCGTAGGCGCAGCAGGTCTTTGTCTATGTCACCACCACCCCCGGTGCGACATGGACGGCACAATATATCACACTCAAAGTCCAGAAGCCCTGTGTACAGGCGAAAGGGGAGAAAAGACGAGACTTATGAACGTTCACGATCTCGCTCTCATACACCACCCAGGAGGCGTGGGTCCTTCTCACCAGAGCGTCACAGAAGATACGATGACCGGGGTAGGAATATGATGGAGAGAAGGGTTTCGCCACCTCGACAACCCTACGCTAGAAACAGATCTCCGTCCAGGACGCCTCCCAGAAGATACGGGGAGTATTCCAGGCCTAAGGAAGACAGAGACAAGGATTACGAACGTCGCAGATGAGATGGCGAAGTTGGATAGCTGTGCAATATCTAACATGTAACAGCAATTGTGACCGTTTTACGTATTACAATCATTATTTTAGTCTTGGCATTGGCAGTGGCGCAGCATAAGTATCACTGCGGTTTGTTCAGCTCTTTGTCTTCTTTTCCCTCGTCATGCCGATACCCAGCGAATACCTTGATACCTCTGCATTGCTTCGACGCGATGCCAAATCAACCCTTACCCCCAATGCAACGCAAGAGACAACTCTCATTGTCGCAGCATGTTATATCGTTGTCATTGCCATTCTGTGGTATGTATCAACTTTGTCCCCTTTTGATCATAAGTATCAAATTCGCAACTTTCAAGGCATGTACCATACCTTAAGCTTATTAGTGAGTGTTGCTTCGCACGGCGAATTGACGAAGCTAAATGTTCCCTAGTTTATCCCTTCAAGTTCGTAAACCCTCATAAAACATTTCTCTTTCGCATTGATCACGGTTTATAAAGGCTGCTCACAGTCGGCTTTCATGAGGTGTGCAGAATATACCGTCGGTCATGTTACATATGGTACTGAACTCGGGAACTACCTAGATGAGCCATGCATTCATGGGCTTGTTGACTTGTGCCAGAATCGAATCCATAGAACTCGATCGTGAGCCTTCACGACTCTCGTTTCGACAAACTTATATCGACTCGTTAATATACAGCTGATGAGGGAGGCGCGACGCGGATGGCTGGCGGGATCCCTTGGTTGACGCTCCCCGCCGGTTACCTCGGCTCATGCTTCATCGGTGCTTGCCTCATTGCGTGCGGCTTTGATACGAACGCCAGCAAAATAGCCACCCTAGTTCTCGCGGTTTTCTTCCTGTTGACTTTATGGTGGGCTCGGAGGAATCTCTTGTAAGCCAACGATTCATCTACGAAATCGCAAGTCTTAAATTATCTTTTTTTAGGACCTGGGCCCTTATCCTTGGCATGTCGGGCTTAATTGTGCTCTTCTGGTTTGTTGGCGGCGGAGTCGCTCTTCGATACTTCGTATGTTACTGCTTTCCATGACGTTTTCACCTCGATGACATTGGATACAAAGGTCCTGTTTATCGGTGTAATGTCCTGCATGTATGCACTCTGGGATGTAGTCGGTACGTGTGATCCTGCCGCAAAATGCTCATCTTCCAACACGTATGCAGACGATACAATTACACGCAAGGTCAACTCGTCAGATGCTTCACAATTTGCAAAAATCTGTGGATGTTTTCCCTCTCAAGGTATTGTTCAACGTTTCAGCTGTGAGGGGAGTTGACGACATAAACAGTGTGGGGCTTCATTTGGCTTATCGTAGCTGTTATCTTTTTCGCACTTGGAATTTTAGTCGGCCTGGCAGCATTCAAGGTTGGACATTATTATTTCCCGCATATCTTAGCTATGAAGTTAAAAGCTTTTCGCAGGAATCAGCACAACAGCAAAAAGAAGACTCGTCCCATTTCTTACCCGTTCCAGGATCTACTTCCAATGCCATAGCATTGAGTTGTCCTGACTGGCTTTTTATGTGCTTGACGGCTGTGATTATATCAGAGATTTGGTAAATAGCCTACCACAGTTATACCCTGTTCTTTACGTAGCATAACATGGACCATCTCAACGGACGTCATAGATGCATTGAAGCGTTTTATTAAAGGGAAATAATATACTCAGGAACAGGCAGGCATAATGATCGTGAATGGACAGCGAAATACAAGAATCGAGTGCGAAATAAATTAGAGCTCGTCGTCTGTTACATCCTCGCCTCGCTTTTTGCGGGCCATCCGCTCTTTTTTAAGCTGTCGTATAAAATGAGTTTGTCTGCAATGACTGCATATCTATTGCAATAGGACTAACCTTCCTTGCTTCGCTTGAGGTCAATTTCTTGTTTTTCTTCGACTCAATTTTGTTGCCCATTGCATCGTATTGATCTTCGTCTAAGCCGTCTTTCTTATCGATGCGAGGCCCGCCACCTTGACCTTCAACCCAGTTATGGCCTGAGGGTTCTAGATGCCCATCATGCATAGCCCAGACCCTGTATCACGAGTTAGAAAAGTGAGGGGTAAGGTGATAAACAGCTTACTCAGTGCAAAGCGATTCGGAGAAGTCGCGGTTGTGGGTGATTACAAGAACTCCACCTTCGAACTTTTTGAGTGCCTCAATCAAAGCAGCCAGAGACTCTCGGTCCAGATAGTCTAAATGTAGAGGTTAATATTAGTCTTACGCAAGAAAGCTTAAGGCACGAACTGGTTGGCTCGTCCAAGCATATGACGTGAGGACGACGCCAAGTAGCAGCTCCAAGCACAATTTTGACTTTTTGACCGCCAGAAAGACCTCTCATAGTGTTGTGAGAGACGAATTCAGGTTCAAGACCGAAATCGGCAAAGTGCTTCTCAATCTCACGCCGTACGAGAGGTCGTAACAAGCCGAGGCGTTGAGCTTCACGAGTATCAACTTCTAGGACTTTCTGTTGGGAAGAGTAAATATTGAGACCGTACCGTGATCGATCTGAACTTGCCTTTTCAAAGCCACGCTTGATAAGTTCATCGCGAGGCAACCAAATGTTTTCGGAGGAACTGAGTCCTTTGAACGAAACCTCATACTCGTAGGACTGCTTAAGCTTTTTCCTGCTGATGATTTCATCAATAGTTCGCTTTTGTCCCTCGACAACAATGAGCGATCCATCCTTCATCTTCTTGGCTTCTTCCTCGGTGATTTGTCGAGAAGCTTTACCCATGTCTTCCAGGTCTTCACCAGTTTGATAACGCCATAGCATATACTCCAGAGGAGTTTTATCAAGGTGGTTATCAATATGATGGAACGCATGCTGGGCGACGTAGCCAATGACCAGATTGGGGTGTTTCCAGATTTCACCGCCCTTGTTAGGTTCCATGTCACCGATCAGAAGCCTGACGAGAGTCGATTTGCCAGACCCATTCGGGCCGAGAACGGCGACACGGGAAGACAAAGAAACTTGTAAGGTGATATCGTACAGCTGCTGGACAGGCTGAGTAGGGTATTGGAATCCAACCTTACGCCTGCCAACGGTCAGTATTTATCGTTCAAGTGATGGAAAATTTGACCAACATCTTCAACAAGCTCTTTTCTTTAGTCTTCACACCCTCGAGAAGAGGTGGGTCGGGAAGTCGGAATTTGTAGTCCGCTTGCGCCTCAAGTGTATAGTACGACTTGGCCTCTGGTACTTGCTGAACAAACTTCTCGAGATTTCCACGATACCTACGTAGCTTGAAGCGATTGAGGTGGAGTACATCAGTGATTGTGTTGTTCAAGAAGCTAGAGTCATGCGACACGATAACTATGAATAAGGTCTTAGTATTAAAGTCGTCATAGAACAAAGAATTACTCACTCGAGGTACAGGTCTTGAGGCTAGTCAAGTAATTTTCCAACCAAGCGATATTGACGACATCAAGATGGTTAGTCGGCTCATCCAGTAGCAAGATGTCAGCTTTGAACAGCATGGCACGAGCAAGCGCAAGTTTCATCTTCCAACCACCAGACAAGCTGCCTATCGCTTGCTTCTGACGCTCGTCGCTGAATCCAACGGAAGCTAATGTTTCCTTGATTTCAGCCTCTGAACCTTCAACGCGCTTGTCATTGATGATAAATTGCAACACAGATGTCTCTTCTTCGCTTCCATCTATATCGTGCTCGACATAGAAAGTGCGTACTTCATCAGGGGAGGGAAAACCTTCCACTTGGCTTGGGTACATTCAGCTATCGGAATGTAAAGAAAAGCGATAGAGCTTACCCGTTGTTGATGGCACGCATAAGGGTAGACTTTCCGGTACCGTTCTTACCGCACAGACCATAGCGGTGACCACGCTTAAGACGGAGAGTAGCGGTGTTCAACAAAATCTTGGCACCATAAGCAAGCGAAAATTGGCAATTGCACAAGTCTTCGCCTTCTTCTTCATCCTCAGGAACCTCGTCATCGGATGTGCCTTCATTAGCTGAACGAACAACCCATTCTCGGCTAACAGCGACGCCATCAGGAGAAACCGTCATAAAAGCCAGATAAGGGGAAAGAGTCTCCCATTCAGGGACGTCGAAGTTCTTAGAATTGATAAGATTGACCGCAAGCGCAGCTGCGTATACAGCTGAGACGTCGTTGGAACCGATCTCTCCGCCAAGCTTCTTGTATACTGCAACGAGAGTGTTGACGGCTTGGGTGGGTTCTGCGAGTTTCAGAGCTGGCAAATTGGAGCCGTCACTATCAGCAGGAACTTGGCCAACCTGACGAAGAGTAGCTATGGCTCTGCCGACTACACCGCGAGCTTCGGGATCACCAATAGTGGTTTCTACCTTGATTAGACCAGGAAGGAGCTTGGGAATGAATGGCCTGACGGTGACGTGAGAGTCCACCAATTTAGACATGTTGTCAACGATGCTAATAAACTTGGTTAAGCGCCCGGTTACGTCTATCGAATGAAAAGACGTACACAGCAACCTTTCGCTTAGTTGCAGTCAATTTTTCCGATAAACCACGAGAAAGTAGCGGGACCATAAGAGAAAGAGTAGCAGAATCGACCTCAGAAACGAATGTGGTAGCTGAGAGAAGGGCGATGGTGTTGGGAACTTCCTCTACAGGATTGATCAAAGCTTTGATGAGCGCAGGGATGAAGCGCTCGATATCCTTGTTAGAGATAAGAGCGGTGGCTTTCGTGAGCGAATCACGAGCAGCCTTCTTCACATCGGCTTTCGTGTCCCAGATAGCTTCGGAAAGAACGGGCACAATTTCCGGCATCAATCTGGCCGTTTGAGCAGGGGCGCTTGCCACGAGCTGATCAAGAACAACCAATGCACCAGTTTTGACTTGCCATTTCCCTGCAGTCTTAATCTGATGAAGCAAAGGTGATAGGATGCCGGTAGTGCCCCAAGAATTCATGGCAGAAGCATATTCGCGGACTGTTTCCACTGCGGTTGTTCTAACAGCTGGCATCTTGTCCGCGAATGTATCTAGGAGAGCGGTAAAGATACCGGAGGATATGAAGATGGGTTCAAGAGCCTTGACGGCACCGCCTTTGATGAGCACCCGGACAGCGTCAGCTGCACTCTCGCGAGTGGCGGGGGATTTTTTGTCGGCGAGCGCCTTGATAACAGCATCTGCAAATCCGACAGATTCAAGAGTAGCGGGTCCTCCTGTCGAGGCAAGAGAAGCTAATTGGTTGGCGGCAGCATCGCGCACCGACTTGTCAGCCAAAAAAAGACCAGAGATGTCAAACTGAGCGGCAACAGGGGGTGCAGCAGTTTTGAGGTTGGCCGGAGCAGGCGCAGTGGCAGTGGCAGCAGCAGCAGTGACAGCGGGCATTTTTTTTTCTTCCGTTGTTACCTGGGTAGAAAGATAAGCATGGTACCAAGAATGAAGAGCAAAAAACGCTTACAAGTTGATAATAAATGCTGTGTATAAGAGTAATCTAAAGGATAGCTCTATATGCTCTAGAGGTCTAAAAGTCTAGGAGTGGCGATACGCCTGACAAAGACATCAACTTCGAGTTCGTGATAACAAGGAAACGACGCCTGCTCCTCACCTCTATAGAGAAGACTGAGTGGGGGTTGAAAAGAGAAAGGTAAGGAAGTAAGAATGCAGTGCGTATTTTATCACGGGTTTTTCATGGTCTGATCGGAGTTCGAATTTAGAAAAAAAAATTGCACCGCTAGGTATCCAAGTGATTGGCTACGCGCGCGGTCTATTATTGTCAACTATCGCGCCCTACATACTATTATGTACATAATGCTAGCGCCAGATCCATCAATTACTCTTTCCCATCCGGATCGGCAAAACTGAGAGGAGTAAACGCCTGAAAGATAACGGTTACTTAAGCATAAGGTCGTCCAATAGAAGATACGCACATGTCCTCCACCCTCGAAATGCTTGCTGTTCGCTTCTACCCAATGTAGACGTACGGCATGCAAAAATGCCGAGAGACCCTGCAGGATTCACATTTAGCAACTACATAAGCGAGGTTCGGATACGTACCTCCATTAGGCATAAACCACCGATGGTCATATTTATCCAAAGGAATCCCATCAAAACGAGTCCAATGTAGCCTCCAATTGTGGTAGGATGGAGATAACCCCCAATGGTCATGGACCAAAGCACTTCAGACAATTGAGCATGCGCCAATGAGAGCGCCCACAGCCGAAGGTATGAAGCGGTATGTGATATACCGCCCAGGCAAAATTCAATTGTATGTATGATCTGGTGAATCACGATGTCGCTAAAGCTGTGTTGCTCCTGAAGCATATATAAGTGTGTGTGTTGATAATCAGTTTAAGAACACGTACATGGTCTGCCTCCGACGATTCCACAATGACCCTTCCATTTCCCTCTTCTTCTCCTTCCAGCACTTCATCAGAGCTATCTCGTGGTGCTTCATCTTGAAGCCCCATGTAGCCCTGACCCTGAATTTTCTTTGTTTCTTTCCAAATGACGTAAGGCTTCGTTATGAGCATCCAAGGTACACACACGGCGGCCATGAGGAGAAGAACAACCTGCACGAATGGCTGGGCAGGGTATAATTGGGTTGCAGGATTGACTTTTCCTGGCTGTAGGAACATTGTAATAAGCATGTTCAGGAGAGAAGGAGGCTGTGTCTTGGCCTTTGACCAATCAATGCTCCACTTGTATAGGATGCATGCCACAAGGTAGCCGAATATCGATTGCAAGAAGATTATTTGGGGTAAAAAGTTGCCGAATATATCGACCCGTCGTTTGAATTTCAGATGGTTAGGCAACTGCAAGCACAGCGCGAATGTCATCTATTAGCGTATAGATTAGGCACGGCACATGTAAATGTTACAATTGACTTGCATGAGTGACGCCCAATATCACAGACATCTTCATCTTATAAGAATTGGTGAAAACGAGGGCGTTCTCTGCTCCATGCCAGCCGGGATCAACGCCAAATGGATAGGTATGTCCAGTTGATATCCCTGTAAGGGTCGTTGAATTGCCCTGGGGAAACGTCCATCCTGAGTGCCACAAGTGCAAAGATTTGGAGAAAATGTCGTTGTACATGAGACCGGTATACATAGAGAAGGCACCCATTAAAAGGATAATGTAGCGCCCACTGCAGCCACTGTTCAGTATCACTGGATGGTCAATATTTGAATACGCACAAGAAAAATTGACCCATGATCTGCACAAGAAAACTGGTGAATAAGGACATTGTGCGTTATACCAACGACTAACCTCGCCCATGGGCTGACTCCGAAGCCGCTTCTCGGACAAAATCATATACAATGCCGCTATGAAAATGAGGAAACCGTGCCCAATGTCGCCGAACATGACAGCAAATAAGAACGGGAACGTCACAATTGCGAACAAGCCCGGGTTAACCTCCTGATAGGCAGCAATGCCATAGTTGTCCATGATAGCTTGAAATCCTTCTGTAAACTTGTTGGTCCTATGATAAGTCGGTGGCGTTTTATGCGTGCGCAATTCATGTAATATGGGAGGTATGCTGGTCCCCGACTGCTCCTAAAAAAATTTAGTCAAAGCCAATGAGATTCTTTAATCAGTTTGTACATACTGTCGCGTCCTTCAATGCCAATTGTATCCTAGTAATGTCACGCGTAGGAACCCAACCTTCGGCAATCAGAGTCTTTCGCCGAACATCGTAATTGAATAGGTTTAAGGTCTCGTAAATCATCTTTTCCTTCCTAACGACGACTTGCCAGCTTCTCAAGTTTTCGCCGATGGTGACAAGTTCACTTCGCCTGTTCAAGCCTGTTTGATAAAGTACAACCTCTAGATCTTCTAAACGATCAGAAACTTCGCGGAGTCCGGCGGATCGTTTATCAGCATTCGCGTCTATAGGATATAGAGTAGCACCCATGGACTCCGCCACTTTACGAATTTTGGCGAGCACAGTATCTCCGTGAGCAAAGATGATGAATACGTTCTTATAAACTTCAGTGCCAGTTGCAGGGTCGATGATGGGGTCGGATATATCCGTATAATTCATGTACAAATTGCCACGCAGAACGCGCCACAGAACGCGCTCGAAGATAGGAATACGCGAACGTTCGATGGTACCAGCGATAAATCTATGGCTGCGTTAGATATAGATACAGTCGAACAAAAACCGCTTACTCCAAATCAACTATCAAACTAGTGGTGGATAGTTGATTTTCTCGGTCATCGTGCAGCAATGGTGTTGAGCTGTCATCGAATGAAGATCGTATGTCGCCTCGCTGCGCCTGGGCCTACAAAAAGTCAGTCAGAAGATAGGACAAATCTAATAGTATACCTTTTCAAAGAAGACGGCAGTTTCCCTCAGCACGTGTCTGGCTTCTACAAGCTCCTTCGTCCTCTCGCTTAGCGTTTGGTAGCTCTCATTCATTTTGATCAGCCTCGACTCATGTTCGGTAAGCATTATCTCCAATTCATCCATAGTCCGCGCGGCACGGGGGCCAACGGTAATGAGAGGAGCTGAATCATAAAGAGGGCGAATAGGGACGACGTCTTTCTCCTTTTCAATTTGATTCATGAAAAAGCGAACACGACGAGCCATTTCATCAATACGACGAATTTCTCCTACAAACGAACGCTGAAAGGGATTAACATTCGGGTTCAACTGAAGACTGCGTAAGCAAGCAAAGTCAACAAATTTGAGATTTACGGACGTCTTTGAATTGTACATTCCCGAGCTCTCCGAGTTCTGCGACGGTGTCATGCGCAACCTCGGTTGGTACAAACAGCTGGACCAGACTCATCTGCTCCGACCCTAATAATGGTGTAAGCGTAAAACGATATGCGAGAGAAACCACATACGGAACAGACTCGAGTACTCGTCCGACATGACGCCCAACTGCTATACTGAATGGTAGCGAAAGCGGCGCTCGTAGTTTATTTGGCAAACACAACAGTGCCAGTACTAAATATATACAAACAAAGCGGGTCATTGGAAATGTCCTATCTTCCGGTATTACTGCCCCAAAGTGCCTTGCCGCATTCCCTGTCTACTACACATAGACCATGGACACCTGAGCGCTACACTCTGCCCCCTCAACCTCCTCCCCCGCAAGATGATGCCAAGGTTCAAGAACAAGAACTAGCCAACGCGCGTCAAGTCATGGATGGCAAGATGGTTAAGAAAACCAGACCGCGTCGAACGGTTGATTACAACGGTGGTATGGGTAGATGGGTTCTGGTAAGCACAGCATGGGAACAAATTCTTATATGCCTGTACACATAATAATATATATGCAACATAGACGAGGAAACTCCGCCCAAATACAACATACGCGCCACATTTGAGACCAAGCCCTCCTTTCATCATAGATGTAAGATTTCATATTGCACGGCATGCATGATATTGAGTATAGCTATCATGTAGCTGTTGCCACCAAAGGCATACCCTGATAATTGCTCGACTTCTCTTTGCACAAAATTCGTACACACATCGACCAACAAAATCCGATGCCCTGTAAACGTGGTGACAGTGCGTAAATTCTTAGCCGCCCGAAGTGATCTTACATTCTTGTAGTGGACACCAGAAGGCCGTCGCGTCCTCACAGGTTCCACAAGCGGTGAATTTACGCTATGGAATGGCCTAACTTTCAACTTTGAAACTATCTTACAAGCGCATGACACCGCAATCTGCACTCTTTCCTTCACACATTCAGGAGCTTATCTTGCATCGGCTGATAAGAGTGGTGTCATCAAGTACTTTGAGCCAAATATGAATAATTTGACCGCATGGCATGGCTCAAGCTCACGGGAGGCCATTCGTGGGCTCAGTTTCAGTCCTGACGATCTGAGGTTTGCGACTGCAAGTGACGATTCTAGTGTACGCATTTGGTCATTCCAGGAAAGTCGCGTAGAAAGTGTTTTAACCGGTCAGTAATATATCTTGCGTATTGCCACCCTTCTGATGTTACCACCTCAGGTCACGGATGGGACGTGAAATGTGTGCAATGGCATCCAACCAAAGGTCTCTTAGTGTCTGGAAGCAAAGATAATCTCATCAAATTTTGGGATCCCCGAACTGGGACTGTGCTCTCTACGCTGTACGCCTCTGCCATTTGACCGTGTTCCCCAAATAAACCCTTCACCTCACCTCAGACACTCTCATAAAAATACTGTTCAAGCCCTATCTTGGTCACCAAATGGCAACCTTGTTGCTAGTGCTTCAAGAGACCAGACGGTCCGAGTTTTTGACATTCGTGCAATGAAAGAATTCCGTGTGCTCAAGGGTCACAAGAAAGAAGTTTGCTGTACGTTGTTCCTGCGTCTCTCAAACACTTATTGACGTTACGTAGCCGTTGCATGGCATCCCTTCCACCCCATTCTTGTTTCCGGTGGTTCAGAAGGGTCTATTCTGCATTGGGACCTATCAACGCCCGAACCAGTGTTCACTTCCTCTTCTACTCCTCGTGCTACGCTTTCCCAAGCCCATGATTCAAACGTTTGGTCGTTGACCTTCCATCCCCTCGGTCATCTTCTTGTCTCTGCATCGAATGATCACACAACGCGTTTTTGGTCTCGCGAACGGCCCGGTGATGCATCATCAGTGTTCTCTGGAGGGGGAGAAAAACCCCCAGAAATCACTGACACGAGTGGGCAAGACGAAGATGATGATATTATGGTACCTGGATTCGGTACCGGATATTTCGGTAATGGTAATGGCATTGGTTCTGCGGGAGGCCAAGGTGGCGGAGATAATTGGTGGTCCAGAGATGGGGATGGTAGTACTTCTTTCCCCATGACAACTGACACTGTGTATGGTCGAGCGGGGTATACCGATGCTAATAGTGGTGATGATTTCATCCCTGGTTTCTCATCCTCCTCCCGGCAGAATCCCTATGCTCCACCGCAACAACCAGAAACGCACATGGCATCGGATGAATGCAGTCAACCCGGGACAAGCAACCGACAGAGTCGATGGGGTCCTCGGAAAGGCGCTGGAGGTCGACATTAATTGGCACCAATGGCAGGCATCCAATACTCGTACATGGCTAAAGTAAATGTAATTAATATACTGAATGTTCTAGGAGATTACATTTAAGTGATGTTCCACGGTTGTTACAAAACATGACAGGCGTGTTGATATCTGTCCCTCTAAATCCACAGTAGGGTAAAACTAGGGCAATGTATGTCCAACGTATAGTGACAAGACGAAAAATGAATGGGAATCGATAGGTTTAGCGTGAAACAGCGCCGGAGATATCGGCAGAGGCTCTGGCGGAAATCGATGTAGAGTCCAGCGGTTCCAGAGTGTGATAGCTGGCCAAAATTGGCGATCGTGTTAGCAGAGGTATGCCGCCCATGCTAATTGGGTATTCGCATAAGCGCGGAGACGTTGATGAGACATCGACGGACCCGGGTAGCCCTTCTAAGACCCCTTGGACGTTGTCCGATCCAGTGAAAAAACAATATCTTTCGCCGCTTGAGTAAGTACATCACGTTCCTCTCTCCGATGAATAGCTCACCTGTTGAGAAACTGCCTATAGCGTGTAGTGGGGCTATGGCCCAACCCTGGATCAACAATGGGACCGGCTCCCATCATGTCCTCAGTCTCGTTCTCTGTCGGACAAGGAGAAGGCGTGGTTGATCTCGACGTCGAGAGCGTGGTAATGGAGGGCGTAGATTCGTCGCTTCCGGAACCGGAATTCTCTAACTTCAAGGAAACACCCTGTTCAGGGTCTCGCGAAAGGTGATGATTTCTCGCGATAGGAACTAAGCATAACGTGCTGTCTTGTAGGGGCATTGCATCATTCCGACGTGGTGCCCCAGAAGGAGTTCGCTTGAGCCCAGGGTTCCCTCTATTGACATCAAAGTAGCCCCGCTGATGATGTCTAATACGGCGATGGGGAACGAAGAACGGCATTTGATCCACGTCAGATGCGATATGAGCGACGGGTTGAAATGTGTCTGCGTCGAGATCCCGTGGTGAACCTAGCGTAGGCACAGGCATATAAGGCGCAACCTCTTTGGTCGCCGTTGGCCAGGGAATCGAATTGACATCACCAAGTTCTGTTTTATCTGGACGCGTCTCAGACTTGGTCGACTGTGTCGACTGTCTTTTCACGGAGCTTTCATAGTCGTATCTTGATGTCAGGGATACGCTCGGTCTCAATGCAGTCACGCCGTCGTTGAGGCGACTTCCCTGGTATTGGTTATGCTGGCAAGATCCATCCCCACGCCGAGCAACTTTCTCCAGTCTGCTTCGCAAGTCAGCGATACCGCAACTAGAGCCAGCTTCGTCTTGACTGGTGACGTTTTTGGAGAAGGTTGCAATGTAATTTCGACCATGGTTATTATCCCAGATTTCTCTCCCAGCAACTGCATATCGCAGAGCAAAAATAAGCGTCTTGCCTTCGATTCTTGGTAAGATGTCCTGAAGTCTGATGATAAAGGTAAAGCGATCAAAAGCGACATCGATAGTTGCAAGGTATTTCCCTATCACTTCGCTTGTTGTTAACCAATCGTCAAATGTGAATCTGGCCGCCAGGACCTTGGTATATGCGATATTTCTGAGCCGAACCCGACCAAGTATCACTGTTCCTTCGGAAGTGAGAGATAAATCCTCTAGCGCTACGTCTGCAAGCTTGTTTATTGATGGTGGCATATTTTTAACCTTCATAGACAGCGCCTTCTCGGACTTCCTTTCGTTGCTGCTTCCAAAAATGAAGGAAGGGAAATCATTGTCTGTCCCGCTTGTATCGTCAGTGGGGCTTCCATCGCGGGAAACTGCAAGAGGTTTCTGCTCGGCCAAGAAGAGTTTCACATGCTCCAATTGTGGATCGAAGTGCACCACCTTCGTGAGCATGGGTGTCGTAGGTTCACTTTTACTAGTGTTGCTTAGGGTTACGATGGAAAGGCTGCTTTTAGAACAAGAGGTAGAGGACTTG
>WNGI01003158.1_pt1 | contig 16278 bp, 12 predicted proteins | sample 5400621 | NCBI WGS metagenome assembly WNGI01 (sample SAMN13153374, study PRJNA577476) | soil metagenome | isolation source: 20 cm soil or saprolite under Garry oak tree replicate 1 | place: USA:California | collected 2016-06-15 | reverse complement strand
CGACTCGCCACCCGGCGTCTCCTCGGCGAGCGTCGTCACGGCAACGCGCGGCACCTCCACGTGAAGGTCGATGCGGTCGAGAAGCGGGCCGGAAACACGGGCACGGTAGCGATCGAGCATGGGAGGTGTACACCGACACCGATCCGACGCGTCGCCTAGCCAGCCGCACACGCACGGGTTCATCGCAGCAACGAGCTGGAAGGCCGACGGATAGTGGATCGCGCCGCTGCCGCGCGCGACGGTGATGCGACGTTCCTCGAGCGGCTGGCGGAGCGGCTCGAGGGCGTTCCGCCGGAATTCCGGCAGCTCGTCCATGAAGAGCACCCCGCGGTGGGCGAGCGTCACCTCGCCCGGCCGGATCGGGTTCCCGCCGCCGAGGAGCGCGGCGTCGGAGATGGAGCAGTGGGGCGCGCGCACCGGCCGGCTCGTCACGAGCGGCCGGCCGTCGAGAAGGCCGGCGACGCTGTGGATCATCGTCACCTCGATCGCTTCATCCAGCGCGAGCGGCGGCAGGATCGACGGCAGGCGGCGGGCGAGCATGGTCTTGCCCGAGCCTGGCGGTCCAATGAGCAGCACGTTGTGGCCCCCGGCCGCGGCCACCTCGAGAGCCCGCCGCGCATGCGCCTGCCCGCGGACGTCGGCGAGGTCGCCGGCGGCGAGCGGGGCGGCGGCGAGGAGCGCCTCGCCGTTGACGATCGTCGGGCTACGCGTCGCTTCACCGCGGACGTGGGCGACGGCTTCGGCGATGGTCTCGACGCCGATCACGGGCGGGCCGCCGGCGAGCGCCGCCTCGGGGGCGTTCGCCGCGGGGACGAGGAGCCCCTTCAGCGCTGCCCGCCGCGCCGCCGTCGCGATCGACAGGGCGCCGCGGACGGCGTGGACACGGCCGTCGAGCCCGAGCTCGCCGAGAACGCACCAGCCGTCGAGCGCAGGGAGCGACGTCTTGCCGTCGGCCGCCAGGATGCCGAGGGCGATCGGCAGGTCGAACGCGGCGCCCTCCTTGCGGACGCCGGCGGGGGCCAGGTTCACCGTGACGCGCTTCGTCGGATACTCGAGGCCCGCGTTGCGAAGCGCCGCGCGGATTCGGTCGCTCGCCTCGCGCACGGCGCCGTCCGGGAGCCCCACCGTGGTGGTGTGCGGCAGGCCGGAGGATACGTCGACCTCCACCGCGACGAGGATCGCGTCGATCCCCCGGAGCGCCCCCGAGCTGACGCGGGCGAGCATGCCTTCCGGCTGCCGCGCGCGGCGACCCGCCGCAATCGGTAGAACCGGAATAGGGCTACGAGCGGTCGGGCGCGCTCCAGAAGCGCTCGAGGGCGGCCGCGGCCTCGGCGGGTCGCTCGAGCGGCCACCAGTGGCCGCAGCCCTCGAGGAAGACGAGCTGCCCGCGGACCCGAGCGGCGAGCCGCTCCGCAAAGCGCGGTGCGACGTACGGATCGTCGCGGCTCCAGAGGATCAGTGCCGGCCGCGTGATCGCGGCGACGCCGTCCTCCCACTCCTCGCCGACGCTGACGGCGGAGCGATAGAGGGAAAGGATGCAGGCCTTCATCCGCTCGTCGACCCGCGATGCGATCGCGCGCGCGTCGTCAGCGGGCACGCCCGCCCCGGGGAGGCCGTCAGCGAGCGCGTCGGTGGTCATGCCCGCCATCACGGCTTCGCCCACGTCGGGCGTCTGCCACTGCTGGGCGAGGTCGTGCCAGACGTACTCGCGATCGACCGGACCGTCGCCGCAGGCCCAGGTGCGGATGAGATCGGGACGCAGCGACACCACGCGCTGGACGAGCACCGCCCCCCAGTCGTGTCCGACGAGGTCCACAGGCTCGCCGACGCGCGCGATCTCGTCGATGAGGCAGTCGACGTAGGCTTCCTTCACCGGACGGAATCCGGTGGGCGTCGGCACGCCGAAGCCGGGGAGGTTCGGCGCGAGCACGTCGCGACGCGCGAGGCGCGCGCGCACCTTGTCCCAGAGATGATGCGTGTCGGGAACGCCGTGGACGAGGAAGGCGGGCATGCAACAGCGCTACACCGCGGCCGTCCTCCTTGACAATATGGAGCGCGGCGATACGGAAATCTCATGGCCGCCCCGCCGAGCATCCGACGCATCGACGACGCCGTCTGGGAGCTGCCGCCGACGTTCCGCGCGGGGATGCGCGTGCCGGTCCGGCTGTTCGCCACCGAGGAGCTGCTCGGCCAGATGGACGAGCAGGTGTTCGCGCAGGCCGCCGAGGTGGCGACCCTGCCAGGCATCGTCGGCCACAGCTTCGCCATGCCCGACGCGCACTGGGGCTACGGCTTCCCGATCGGCGGCGTGGCGGCGATGGACGCCGAGCGCGGGGTCATCTCGCCGGGCGGCATCGGCTTCGACATCAACTGCGGGATGCGCCTCGCGCTCACCAACCTCACCGAAGAGGAGGTCCGCCCGCGCATCCGCGAGCTCGTCGACGCGCTGTTCGCGCGCGTGCCGGCCGGCGTCGGGACCAAGGGGCTCGTGAAGCTCGGCGAGTCGGAGCTCGGCGACGTGCTCGAGCAGGGCGCGGGCTGGTGCCGCCGCCGCGGCTTCGCGACCGAGGAGGACCTCGACCGGACGGAGGAGCGCGGCTGCTTCGCCGGTGCCGACGTCGCGAGGGTGAGCCCGCGCGCGCTCGAGCGCGGCGGAAATCAGCTCGGCACGCTCGGCTCGGGCAACCACTATCTGGAGATCCAGGTGGCGCGTCCCGAGGGTATCGCCGATCCCGACCTCGCGGCTCGTTTCGGGATCACGCGGCCGAATCAGGTGGTCGTCATGTTCCACTGCGGGAGCCGCGGCTTCGGCCACCAGGTGGCGACGGACTACCTCGAAGTCTTCCTCCACGCGATGAAGACGAAGCACCGCCTGGAGATCGCGGATCGCCAGCTCGCGTGCGCGCCGTTCCGGTCGCGCGAGGGGCAGAACTACTTCGCGGCGATGAAGTGCGCCGTCAACATGTCGTTCGCCAACCGCCAGCTGATCCTGCACCGCGTGCGCGAGGTGTTCGAGTCGGTCTTCCACCGGGCACCGGCGGACCTTGGCATGGAGATGGTCTACGACGTTGCGCACAACACGGCGAAGCTCGAGACGCATCGGGTGGACGGCGAGCCCCGCGAGCTCCTGGTGCATCGGAAGGGCGCCACGCGCGCCTTCGGCCCCGGCATGCCGGGTCTCCCGCCGGAATATGCGGAGACCGGCCAGCCGGTGATCATCGGCGGCAGCATGGAGACCGGGTCGTATCTCCTCGCCGGCGTCCCGAGCGGGGCGGCCGCGTTCTACAGCACCGCTCACGGCAGCGGACGGACGATGAGCCGGACGAAGGCGCGGAAGCTGTTCCCGGGTCGCGACCTCGAGCGGCGCCTCCTGGCGCACGGCATCTACGTGCGCGCGACGTCGTATGCGGGGCTCGCCGAAGAGGCGGGCGGCGCCTACAAGGACATCGACGCGGTGGTCGAGGCGACGGCGCGCGCCGGGCTCAGCCGTCCCGTCGCCCGCTTTACGCCGATCGGCAACGTCAAGGGTTAGGCGTGCCCTACGAGTTCGTCGACGACGGCGTGACGAGCGACGTCACGTTCCACGCCTGGGCCGAGGGCCTCGATCAGCTCTTCGTCGCCGCGGCCGACGCGACGCTCAACGTGATGGTGCGCGTGCTCGATTCGGTGCGCGCGGTCGAGACTCGCACCGCGTCGCTCGAGGCCGACGCGCTCGACCTGCTCCTCCGGCGCTTCCTCGACGAGCTCATCTATCGGAAGGACGTGGAGGAGCTCCTGCTGCGCGCGACGCGGGTGGCGGTGGATGCGGCCCACCCCCGCCTGGACGCCGTGCTCGCCGGCGAGCGAATCGATCCCGAACGGCACGAGCTCCTGGCGGACGTGAAGGCCGTCACGTTCCACGACCTGCGCGTCGAACGCACCGCGACCGGCTGGGACGCGCACGTGACGCTGGACGTGTAGAAGCCCGCCGCTACGCGGGAAGGAAGTCCTCGTCCAACACCTGCTCGGGGCTGAACGGACAGCGCGCCGGGAAGTCGGCGGTGCGCAGCCGCGTCTCCAGCGCCGCCCGCTTGACCGCGCGCCGATAGTTGCTCGAAAGATCGTCGACGAGCCTCGGTCGCAGGCTCGGACTGTCGCCGAGGAGAATCTCGATCTTGGACCGCTGCGTCAGCAGGGTCCTTTGCCAAGACCGCGTTCGCTTCGTCGGCTGCAGTTGCCATTTGAGCAGATGTAGGAGCACGATCTCCACCCGACTCTTCAGCTCCCGCACGTCCCGCCGGCCCATGTCCTCGATCTCCTGGGCCGCGTTCTCGACATCGACCTGGTCGAAGCGACGCGCGCGCAGCAGCGCCGCCGTGCGCTGTGTCCAGGCGAAGAAGTCGGCGTCGTACGCCGCGGTTCCGTCGGTCGGGCCCACGTTCGGTGACGGGCGGGATTTCACGATCTCACTCTACGAAGTCGGCGCGGATGGGACAACGCCCACGAGGCGTTGACCGCCGGGTGCCTCCTTGCATACGGAAAGGCACCATGACCCCACGCGTGACCGCCATTCTCGTCGGCTTCGTGATCCTGCTGCTCGGGGCGGCGGGCCTCCTGTATCCCGAGCGCATGCTCGGCCTCCTGGGCTTCGCGGTGCAGAACCCGTCGCACGCGGCAGCGGCCCTCGGCGAGGTGCGGGCGACCTATGGCGGCCTGTTCCTCGTGATGGGCCTCGCCGCGCTCCTCGGGGCGTTCGACCCCGTCGCCCACCGCGGGCGGCTCCGGCTGATCGGCCTCCTGTGGCTCGGCGCCGCGGCCGGGCGGCTGCTCGGCGTCTACATTGATGGCAACCCGGGGCTTCCGGGGTGGGGCGCCGCGATCTTCGAGCTCCTGATGGGCGGGGCGCTCCTGGTGGCCGCCGAGCGTGCCCCGGTCGTGCTCCAGGAGGCCCCCGTCGCGGCCGCCGTGCCGGTGCCGTAGCGCTCAGGGGAGGCCTTGTCCCGCGCGCGGCGCTTCGGCTAAGAGCCTCGGCATGAGAGCAATCGTCGGCATCGTCGTAGCCCTCGTCGTCGCCGTCGTCGCGTATTTCGCGTGGACGACGTACCAGATCCGACAGGCGGCCACCGGGCCCGCCAAGGAGATCGTGTCGGAAAGCATGGCCAAGTCGGGCGACGTCTGGCACGTGAGCTTCGTGTCCAAGTTCGACGCGCCGGTCGACAAGGTCTACGAGATCTTCAGTCATCCGGAGCGCTCGCACGAGCTCGCGCCCGACAACGTGCTCAAGTCCGAGGTCGTCTCCGAGGACGGCAACACCAAGACCATCGACCTGATCGGCAAGCTCGACATCCTGCCCCCGGGCTTCAAGGTGCAGAACGTCCGCACGGAATACACGCTCTACCCGACGGAGCACCGGATCACGACGAAGACCGTCAACTTCAAGCTCGCCGACATCAACTCCGAGTACAAGTTCGAGGCGACCCCCGACGGCAAGGGGACGCTGCTCCGCTTCAACCAGACGAGCAAGGACAAGGGCGGCATCCCCGTCGAGTCCGTGCAGAAGGGCGCGCTGCGCGAGACGTACGTGACGCAGGTGCGAGCGGTGAACCGCGCTCTCGGCCTCACGCCCGGCGATCAGAAGCGCGTGGCCGGCTGAGCGTCCCGCGTCGTGCGGGTCACCGAGGCCCGCTTCCTCGGCGCCGCGACACGGCCCGGCGGCGAGCCGCCGCCCGCGCTGCCCGAGGTCGCGATCGCGGGGCGATCGAACGTCGGCAAGTCGTCGCTGCTGAACAGCCTGCTCCAGCGCCGCGGGCTCGCCCGCACGAGCGCGACGCCCGGCCGCACCCGCCAGCTCAACTTCTTCGTCGTGAACGAGCGCTTCGCGCTGGTCGACCTGCCGGGCTACGGGTTCGCCGTCGGCCCGGAGCGCGAGCGCCTCGGCTGGGGACCGCTCGTGGAGGGGTACCTGCGTGGCCGGCCGACGCTCCGGGGCGTCGTGCTGATCGTCGACGTCCGCCGGGGTCTCGAGACGGAGGAGACGCAGGTCCTCGATTTCGTCGAGGCCGTCACGCTGCCCGCTGTCGTGGTCGCGACCAAGCTGGACAAGCTTTCCCGTTCTCAAGCGCGGGGCGCGCTCGATAGGCTCGGCGGGAGCACCGCCGTGATCGGCTTCTCCGCGCGGACCGGGGAGGGACGCGACGCGCTCTGGCGCGTCATCGCGGGCTGGATCGCCGCCCCGCCGCGCCGTCTCTGAGCGTCGCCGCGGCCTTGTTCGCCTCTGCGCTTTCCTCCATAACGAACGCGCGCAGCCATGGGGGCCGGCGACGCGATCGGCATCTTCGACTCGGGCGTGGGCGGCCTCACCGTGCTGCATGCGCTGGCCGAGACGCTGCCGGCGGAACGTCTCTTCTACCTGGGCGACGCCGGCCGTCACCCGTACGGGACCAAATCGGGCGAGACGGTGGCGCGCTACAGCCTCGAGAACGCCGAGTTCCTCCTCGAGAAGGGCATCAAGCTGCTGGTCGTCGCGTGCAACACGGCCTCGGCGGTGGCGCTCGACGCGCTCCGGGAGCGCTGCGCCGTGCCCGTCGTCGGCGTCATCGAGCCCGGGGCGCGTGCGGCGGCGGCGCGCACGCGGAACCAGCGGGTGGGGGTCATCGGCACCGACGCGACGATCGCATCCGGCGCCTACACGCACGCGCTCCGTGCGCTGCGGCCCGGGCTCGAGATCTACACGCGGCCGTGTCCGCTGCTCGTCCCGCTCGCCGAGGAGGGCTGGGTGGAAGGGCCGATCGCGCGCGGCGTGGTGGAGACGTACCTCGGCACGCTCCGTCACAGCGGCATCGACACGCTGGTCCTCGGCTGCACGCACTACCCGCTGCTGAAGCCGCTCATCGCCGAGGTGATGGGCGAGGGCGTCGTGCTGATCGATTCCGCCGAGGAAACGGCCCGCGACGTCGCCGCGGAGCTCGCGGCCCGCGGTCTCGGGCGGCGCGACGGCGCGGGCTCGGCGAGCTTTTTCGTCACCGACGTGCCCGATCGCTTCATCCGCATCGGCGCCCGCTTCCTCGGCGCCCGGATCGATTCCGCGGTCCGTATCGACCGTTTGGCTTGACGTCCCCGAGCCCGGTGACGAGAATACTCCGTTCCTGATGCCAGGGTTCCTGACGCGCCTTTTCGGCAGCGCGAACGAGCGCACGCTGCGCCGGCTGCGCCCGATCGTCGAGGAGGTCAACGGCCTCGAGGAGAGCTTCCGCGCGCTGCCGGACTCGGCCTTCGCCGAGAAGACCGCGGGCTTCCGGGAACGCCTCGCGGAGGCCGGCGACGAGGACGCGGCCGCCACCCTGGAGGAGATCCTCCCGGAGGCGTTCGCCGCCGTCCGCGAAGCGTCGCGGCGGACCATCGGCCTCCGTCACTTTGACGTCCAGCTGCTCGGCGGGATCGTGCTGCACGAGGGCCGCATCGCCGAGATGAAGACGGGCGAGGGGAAGACCCTCGTCGCCACGCTCCCGCTCTACCTGAACGCGCTCCGCGGCAAGGGCTCGCACCTGGTCACCGTCAACGACTACCTCGCCCGCCGCGACGTGCAGTGGATGGGACCGATCTACTCTTTCCTCGGCCTCACCGTGACCTCGATCATCCACGACGCGAGCTTCCAGTTCGACCTGACGTACATCCCGAAGGACTACCGCTTCCTCAACCTCCGCCCCATCGAACGGCGCGACGCCTATCGCGGCGACATCACCTACGGAACCAACAACGAGTTCGGCTTCGACTACCTCCGCGACAACATGAAGTTCAGCCTGGACGAGTACGTCCAGCGCGAGCTGCAGTACGCCATCGTCGACGAGGTCGACAACATCCTGATCGACGAGGCGCGCACGCCGCTCATCATCTCGGGCCCGGCCGAGGAGTCGACCGACAAGTACTTCGTCGTCGACCGCATCATCCCGAAGCTCCGGAAGGAGGTCGACTACACGATCGACGAGAAGCACCGCTCGGCGATGTTGACGGAGGAAGGCGTCGCCAAGTGCGAGCGGCTCCTCGGCGTCGGCAATCTCTACGACCCGAGCCAGATCGACACGCTCCACCACGTGACGCAGGCGCTGAAGGCCCACACGCTCTTCAAGCGCGACGTCGACTACGTCGTGAAGGACGGCGAGGTGATCATCGTCGACGAGTTCACCGGGCGGCTGATGCCGGGCCGGCGCTGGTCGGACGGGCTCCACCAGGCCGTCGAGGCCAAGGAGCGGGTCCGGATCGAGCGCGAGAACCAGACGCTCGCCACGATCACCATCCAGAACTACTTCCGCATGTACGCGAAGCTCGCGGGCATGACCGGCACGGCCGACACGGAGGCGGTCGAGTTCAAGAACATCTACAAGCTCGACGTCGTCGTCATGCCGCCCAACAAGGAGATGCGGCGGATCGACTACCCGGACGTCGTCTACAAGACCGAGCGCGAGAAGCTCGCCGCGCCGCGGATGGAGACGAGCAAGGACTGCTGGGTGCAGGGCGTGGTCGAGGAGATCAAGGACTGCCACGAGCGCGGCCAGCCGGTGCTGGTCGGCACCACGTCGGTCGAGAAGTCCGAGCGGGTCTCGAAGCTCCTCAAGAAGGACGGCATCAAGCACAACGTGCTGAACGCCATCAACCACGAGGCGGAGGCCAACATCATCGCTCAGGCGGGACGCTACAAGCAGGTGACGATCGCCACCAACATGGCCGGCCGCGGCACGGACATCCTGCTCGGGGGCAACCCCGAGTTCCTCGCCCGGGCGGAGATGGAGAACGAGTGGATCCGCCGCGCGGGGAATGCACAGCAGGGCGGCGACAACACCCACGAGCGCTACGAGGACGCGCTGCGCTCCCTGCACGACCGGTACCGGGAGGAGACGCAGGGGGCGGGCGAGCAGTACCAGAAGGAGCTCGCCGACCTCGAGGAGCGGCGGGGCGAGGCGCTCCGCGAGCTCACCGAGGCGCACCGGCAGATCCTCGAGCTCTCGCCGTACCGGGCGCTCCGGAGTCGCTTCGAGGAGGTGAGTTCGGTCGAGCTCATCCCCGCCGTCCGAGACCACGATCCCGTCCCACCCCGCTATCAGCGCGTGATGCGGGAGCTCGAGACGGCGCTCCTCGACGCGGGGGGCGGGGGCGCGGTCGCGACGGAGCGGGAGAACCTCGAGGCGCTGCGGGCACGATACGCCGCCGTGCTCGACGCCTGGGACGAGGCCGGGCACCGGACCGACGACACGGCCCGCGAGCTCGACGAGCGGCGCTCCGAGTACGAGCGCGGTCTCTCCACCTTCGAGCTCGCGTTGCTCGTGAAGGGCGGCGTCGGCGGCAACGGAGATCTCGCCGAGTACTGCGGGCGCTACCGGGCCGCCGAGGACCTGTACATCGAGGCCGAGCGGCTGCACGAGGAAAAACGCGGGCCGTACGAGGAGGCGCTGCGCGCGGCGGAGCGCCGGTACGAGGACAACCGCCGGCAGTATGTGGAGCGCGTCGAGGAGATCCGCGAGCAGCTCCAGAAGGCGCCGGAGGAGTACGAGGCGCGGTACAAGGAGATCCTCGACAAGTACCGCGAGGTCTGCGCGGCCGAGCGCGAGAAGGTGGTGGAAGCCGGCGGCCTCCACATCCTCGGCACCGAGCGGCACGAGGCCCGGCGGATCGACAACCAGCTCCGCGGCCGCGGCGGCCGCCAGGGTGACCCGGGGTCGTCGCGCTTCTACCTGTCGCTCGAGGACGACCTCCTCCGCATCTTCGGCGCCGACCGCATGCAGGGTCTCATGCAGCGCCTCGGCATGGAGGAGGGCGTGCCGATCGAGCATCGCTTGATCACGCGCGCCATCCGCAACGCCCAGCAGAAGGTCGAGGCGCACAACTTCGACATCCGGAAGCACCTCCTCGAGTACGACGACGTCCTCAACAAGCAGCGCGAGGTGATCTATGCCCGGCGGCGGGACCTCCTGTCGCGCGACGACCTCAAGGAGGACGTGGTCGAGATGGCCGAGGGGCTCGCGGAGGATCTCGTCGCCACCCACGCCGACGCCGAGACCGCGTCGGAGGAATGGGACTGGAAGTCGCTCGACGATGCGGTGTTCGCGCAGTTCAACTTCCGCCTGCACCTCACCGACGCCGAGCGCGCCGGGCTCCGTGTCGAAGGCCTGCAGGACATGCTCGTCGAGAAGGTGCGCGAGGCTTATGACCGGCGCGAGCAGCAGTTCACGCCACCGATCACGCGCCACCTCGAGAAGCTGATCATGCTCCAGACGCTGGACACCCTCTGGAAGGACCACCTCCTCAGCATGGACCACCTGAAGGAGGGCATCGGTCTCCGCGGCTACGGCCAGGTCCAGCCGCTCCAGGCCTACCAGAAGGAAGGCTACGACATGTTCGAGGCGATGGTGCGTCGCCTCGAGGTCGAGGTCGTCGAGAAGCTGATGAGCGTCCAGCTCCGCACCGAGGCCGCCGCAGGCGCGCGCCCGCGGGTGGCGGTCGAGCACGCGGAAGGCGACGTCGCGGCCCTACCCGCGGAGATCGAGGCGATGGAGCGTCGCCAGCGCGCGGCGTCGCGCGTGACGCTCTCGCACGGCGGTGACCCGCACGACCCACAGAAGGTCGAGACCATCCGGCGCGACGGGGCGAAGGTCGGCCGCAACGACCCGTGCCCCTGCGGCAGCGGCAAGAAGTACAAGAAGTGCCACGGACAGGCGTGACGCGCGCCGGATGAGGCTCCGGCGGCGCGCGCACCGTGTCCTGGTGCCCGGGTTCCGCTTCGCCGGTGTGCGCGCAGGGCTGAAGCAGCGCGGCCGGGACGTCGCGCTGATCGCGGCCGACGAGCCGGCGAGCGTCGCCGGCGTGTTCACGACGAACCGCGCCCCGGCAGCGCCCGTGCAGCTGGCGCGCCGGCGGGTCGCCGCGGGACGCGCGGCGGCCGTCCTCGTCCATGCCGGGAACGCCAACGCCTGCACGGGCGCCGAGGGGCTCCGGACCGCGGCCGAGTCGACGGCGCTGGCGGCGCGGCTCCTCGGCGTGGCCCCGGCGGCCGTCCTGCCCTGTGCGACGGGACGGATCGGCGTCCAGGTGCCGCGCGCGCGCCTCCTCGCCGGCGTGCGCGCGGCGGCGGCGGCACTCGCGCCGGGCGGCTTCCCACAGGCGGCCGAGGCGATCACCACGACCGACGCCTTTCCGAAGACGGCCGTCGAGACGTTTCGCCTCGGCGGGTGCCGTGTGACGGTCGCGGCGCTCGGCAAGGGTGCGGGCATGATCGCGCCCGACATGGCGACGCTCCTCGTGTTCGTCGTGACAGATGCGGCGGTCCCGGCGCGCGTCCTGCGCGCGTCGCTCCGCGAGGCCGTCCACCCGACGCTCAACGCGATCACGGTCGATGACGATATGAGCACGAACGACACGGTGATCCTGCTGGCGAGCGGCGCGGCCGGGAACGCGCGGATCGCGGCGGGATCGCGCCAGCATGCGGCGTTCACGCGCGCCGTCACCGGCGTGCTGGCCGAGATCGCCCGCCTCGTCGTCCTCGACGGCGAGGGCGCCACGCGCGTGGTCGAGGTGATCGTTCGCGGCGCACGGTCGCCGGCCGACGCGCGCCGCATCGCGGCCGCGGTCGGCGGGTCGACGCTCTGCAAGGCCGCGTTTCACGGCGCCGACCCGAACTGGGGTCGCTTCATCTGCGCGGCGGGGACGGCGGGCGCGGCGCTCGACGCCGACCGGGTGGACGTCACGATCGGCGGCGTGCGGGTCGCCCGCCGCGGCCAGCCGGTCGGCGGCACGCTCGGCCGCGCCGCCGCCCGGATGCGGCGGACGAGCTTTCCGCTCGAGCTCGACCTCCATCTCGGAAAGGGCACGGCACGGATGCTCGCCTCCGACCTCTCGCCCGCCTACGTGCGCTTCAACGCCGCGTACACCACCTGAGTGCGGACGCTCCGCCTGCTCGGCGCCGTCGCGGCGGTGTGGGTGCTCGCGGCCGTCGTGAGCCCGTGGCTCGCGGCGATGCTGGCCGCGGGCGGCTGGCGCCTCACCTTCGCCCGCGTCTACGACCGCGTCTTCGAGCTGCTGCTCGTCGCGGCGGTCGTCATCATCTGGCGACGGCTCGACCTCGGCACCCCGCGTCAGCTCGGGCTCGCGCGGCCGCGGTGGGCCGTGGAGCTCGCGCGCGGATTCGGCGCGGGTGTTGCGGGCCTGGCGCTCGCGCTCGTCGTGTGCGCCGTTTTCGGAGCCGTCGCGCCGGAGCTGCGGTTCGCGGCGGCCAAGATGCTGCAGAAAGCGGTCCTCGGTGCCGTCGCAGCCATCGCCATCGGCGCGGGCGAGGAGGTGCTCTTCCGCGGCGTGCTGCTTCATCGAATGGTGCGTGACGCGGGGCGGGTGACGGGCGTCGTCCTGACGTCGCTCCTCTATGCCGTGGTCCACGCGATCCGGATCGGTGGAACGCGCGGCGGCGCGGTGACCTGGTGGAGCGGGATCGAACGGAGCGCGGCGCTCCTGGCGCCGCTCCTCGCGCGCGATGCCGTGCCGACCGTCGCCGGGCTCTTTGGGCTCGGCCTCCTGCTGGCCGTCGCCCGGCTGCGCACGGGAAGCCTCTGGGTGTCGATCGGCATCCACGCGGCGTGGGTGTCCGTCTTTCGCGTCGGACGGCTGTTCTTCGCGATCCGGCACGAACCCGTGTGGCTGATCGGACCGGGCTGGCCCCCGCTCGTGGGCGGGGTCGCCGGGTGGCTGGCGATCGCCGTCGCCGCCGGCGTTCTGTGGTCGCGAAGGCGTCGCGCGATACGCGGCGGTTGAGCGGCGGGCAGGAGTGGCGAGCTCACTCCACTAGAACCGCCATCGCCGGGCGGCCGGCGCCGGCCTCGCGGGAGTTGTAGTGCGCGGCATCCTCGGAGGAGCTGTCGAGCGCGAAGCAATAGACGCCGTCGGCCGTAATGGCCGGCGTCACGTCGAACTCGACCCGCTGGCCCTGTGTCACCGGGCCTGTCCCGGCGAGCACGGGCCCGTCGATCGAGGGCTGGCTGTTCCACGTGAGCACGTGCTCGTCCCATCCGCACGCGGTAATCGCATGGATCGTCCCGCCGAGGACGCTTTCCGCATTGAGGAGGTTCGCCACCTGCAGCTGCAGGCGAGCGCTGGCAACGCGGCGGCTGCCGACGCCGCTGACGCGGATGCGGAAGAAGGTGCGCTTCACCGATGGCCCGGCGTCGACGGACAGCACCGGCTCGCCCCCGAGGATCGCCGTCGGTTGAGCGGACGAGACGGTCGTGTCGGCCTCGACCACCGCCGCCGCCGCGGCGGTGGGACACGTGCAGTCCGCGAGGCACGCGCCCGGACAGGCGGCGCTGTCCGCCCCGTCGCACTGCTCGCTCGCCTGGTTCACGCGGCCATCGCCGCAAGCGGGAAGCGCGCCGCCGACGAGGTCGACGACGACCTCCGGTCCCCCCGCGCCGGCCTCGCGGGAGTTGTAGCGCACGCCGTCGGCCGAGGGGCTCTCGAGGGCGAAGCAGAACAGGCCATCGCCGCTGACGGCGGGGGTCACGTCGAACTCCACTCGCTCGCCCAGCGCCACCGCACCGAGCGTCGCGAGGACGGGCCCGTCGATCCTCGGTTGAGTCTTCGCGGTGACCGTCCGCTCGTCCCACGCACAGCTCGCGATGGCATGAATGCGGCCGCCCGTGACGCTCTGCGAGTTCGACGTGCTCGAGACCTGGAGCCGCAGGTGCGCCGCTGCCACCCGGTGCGTGCCCACGCCGCTCACTCGCACGCGGAGAAAGGTTCGCTTGATGGGGCTGCCATCGACCTCGAGCCGCGTCGTGGTTCCGAACTTCGTGGTGGGACTCGCGGCACTGACGAACGCATCGGCCTCGATGACGGCGACAGCGTTCGCCACACACGGCACGGGCTCGCCCACGCAGCTTCCGGCGGCGCAGGTGTCGCGGACCGTGCAGGCGTTGCCGTCGTCGCAGGCGGTCCCGTCGGGCGCGGGCGGGTTCGAGCACGTGCCGGTCGCGAGGTCGCACCTGCCCGGCGCGTGGCATTGGTCCTGGGCCCGGCACACTACCGCCGTCCCGGTGCAGGATCCCGCCTGGCAGGTGTCGCCGGTAGTGCACACGTTGCCGTCCGAGCACGCGGTGCCGGTCGCGACCGGCACGGGATTCGGACATACGCCGGTGGCCGGATCGCAGCTGGCGACCGCGTGGCACTGGTCGGGAGCGGGACACACCGTGCCGGCGCCGCTGCACACCCCGGCCTGGCACGTGTCGCCGGTCGTGCAGGCGTTGCCGTCGTTGCACGCGGTGCCGTTGGCGACCGGCGGGTTCGAGCAGGTGCCGGCCGCGGGATCGCAGGTGCCGGCTGTGTGGCACTGGTCCCGAGCGGTGCACACCACCGCCGTCCCGGTCACCGCCGTCCCGGCGCAAGTCCCCGCGCGACAGCTGTCGCCGGTGGTGCACGCGTTGGCGTCGGAACACGCGGTGCCGTCGGCGACGAGCGGGTTCGAGCAGGCACCGGTCACGCGGTCGCAGGTCCCCGCGGTGTGGCACTGGTCCCACGCGGCGCAGAGCACCGCCGTTCCGGTGCAAGCCCCTGCCTGACAGCTGTCGCCGGTGGTGCAGGCGTTGGCGTCGGAGCATGGCGTGCCGTTCGGCGCCGGCGGGTTCGAGCACACGCCGGTCACGGGATTGCAGGTCCCGACCCCGTGACACTGGTCGAGCGCGGTGCACACGACCGGCGTGCCGGCACACACCCCCGCCTGGCAGCTGTCGCCCGCGGTGCATGCGTTGCCGTCGGAGCACGCGGCGCCGTTGGCGGCGACGGGGTTGGAGCAGATGCCGCTCGCCGGGTCGCAGGTCCCGGCCAGGTGGCACTGGTCGGAGGCGGGACACGTCACCGCGGTCCCGATGCAGACGCCCGCCTGGCACCGGTCGCCGGTCGTGCACGCGGCGCCGTCGTTGCACGTGGTGCCGTTGGCGACGACGGGGTTGGAGCACGTGCCGCTCGCGGGGTCGCAGGTCCCCGCCGCGTGGCACTGGTCCGACGCCGGGCAGGTGACCGGAGTTCCGGTGCAGGCGCCTGCCTGGCAGATGTCGCCCGTCGTGCAGAGGCTGCTGTCCGAGCACGGGGTTCCATTGAGTACTTTCGAGTCGGGCGGGCACGCCGGGCTGTTCCCGGGGCAGAGCTCCGCCACGTCACACGGGCCCGTGGCGACCCGGCACTCCGTCGCGGCGGAGACGAACGAGTCACCCGGGCAATCGGCGGCTGTCCCGTCGCAAGCCTCGGCGACGTCGCATGGGCCAGCCGCGGGACGGCAAACCGAGCCGGCGCTCGCGGGCGAATGCTGGCAGGTGACGGCGGTGCCGTCGCAGCGGTCCAGCGTGCACGCCTTGCCGTCGTCAGGGCAAGCCGTGCCCGCAGGCTGCACGGTGTCGGCAGGACAGACCGGGCCGTTCCCGGGGCAGAGCTCGGCGCTGTCACAGACCCCGGCCGGCGCCCGGCACTGGGTGGTGGACGGCGCGAAGCGGTCCGCCGGGCAGGCGGCGCTCGTACCGTCGCAGCTCTCGGCGACGTCGCAGACGCCGGCCGCCGCACGGCAGACGGCGCCGGCATTCCCGGCCGGGTGCTGGCACGCGATGCGGGTGCCGTCGCACTGATCGACGGTGCACGGGTTGCCGTCGTCGGTGCAGGTCGTGCCCGCAGCGAGCTTCGTGTCCGCGGGGCAATTCGGCCCGGCGCCCGAGCAGACCTCCGCGGTGTCGCACTCTCCGGCGGAGCCACGGCACAGGGTACCCGCCGTCGCGAAGGCATCGGCGGGGCAGGTGGCGGTCGTGCCGTCGCAGACCTCGGCAACGTCGCAGGCGCTGGTGGCCCCGCGGCATATTGCGCCGGCGTTCCCCGCCGGATGCCGGCAGATCGTGCTCGCGCCGTCGCACACGTCGCGGGTACAGACGTTGCCGTCGTCGGTGCACGGGGTGCCCGCCGCCTTGCTCGCGTCGGCGGGACAGGTGGTGCTGGTGCCGGTGCAGGTCTCGGCGACGTCGCATTCGCCGGCGCGAGCCGGCAGACCGTCGTGGCGGACAGGAACGTGCAGCTCGCGGAGCAGCAGGGGCCGCCGTCGCACTGCTCTCCGGCATCGACGATCCCGTTGCCGCAGCCGCAGGTGCTGCCGTTGCCCCCACAGACGCCGCACTTGTCGAGCGTCTTGCCGCTGTTCGGCAGATGGTCACAGCCGCACGTCGCCTGAGTCACGGGAACGCATAGATTGACGGTGCTGCAGGCCTGACCGCTCGGGATGTGCACATTGCC
>WNGI01016079.1_pt1 | contig 16281 bp, 13 predicted proteins | sample 5400621 | NCBI WGS metagenome assembly WNGI01 (sample SAMN13153374, study PRJNA577476) | soil metagenome | isolation source: 20 cm soil or saprolite under Garry oak tree replicate 1 | place: USA:California | collected 2016-06-15 | reverse complement strand
ATAACAACTTCCTTGAACTATCCGAAGGCTTTACCGTTTTATCCGGCGTACGCTTACCTTGGTCATAAGTCGGCGGATTTTCCGGTCGCATATCGCAATCAATCCCGAATCCTTTCCCTTCCGATCTTTCCGGAAATGATTGATGAAATGATCGAGTATGTGGCTCACCAAACCAGACGCGCTCTTGGGGATGAATCTGTTGTAAGATCCAACGCGGCAAAGCTCGCTAAAGTTTAAACTCATTCTGCAGTGACTAGAAACTGACGGACATGAGCGAAATAATAACCGTCGTCGGTCTTGGCGAAGTTGGCAAACCGCTGTTTGAAATCATTAAGACGCAGCATGAAGTTTTTGGAGTAGATATCGATTTGGCTGCGCCTCTTAACCGCTGCGACGTCATGCACATTTGCTTCCCCTTTAGCGGCCGAAAGTTCATTGGTCAGGTAGTGGATTATATCCGGCGATATCAGCCCGCGCTGACTATCATCAACAGTACAGTAGCCCCAGGAGCAACCCGCCGCATCGCAGACGAATCAGGCAGGCCTGTGGTAAACAGTCCTGTCCGCGGTAAGCACGCGCGTATGCGAGAGGAAATGTTACATTATACGAAATTCATTGGAGCGCTCGATCCGGAATCGGGAGCGCGCGCCGCGCAACATTTCGAAAGCGTAGGGATAAAAACCAAAGTACTAGGCTCTCCGGAAGCAACCGAAATTGCAAAGCTAACCGAGACTACATATTTCGGGGTGATGATTGCGTGGGCTCAGGAAGTAGAACGATATTGTCGTGAGGTAGGAGCTTCCTACGACGAAGTCGTATCTTTCTACGAAGAGGTAAAGTTCTTTCCGCCAGTCAAGTATTTCCCTGGCGTGATCGGTGGTCACTGCGTCATGCCCAACATCGCTATCTTGCGTCAACAATTTCCTTCCGGCCTGTTGGAGGCTATCATGAAGTCGAACACCCTTAAACAGAAAAATCTTGGGTCGGACGGGTGGCTGGAATCGGATGCTGATTATCAACGCTGATGACTGGGGCCGTTCGCGGGCCGAGACCGATGCGGCTCTCAGATGTTACCAGGGAGGGCGAATCACTTCAGTCAGCGCCATGGTTTTCATGGCAGATTCCGATCGCGCGGCAGAACTGGCAAAGGAAAATGACTTGGATGTGGGGTTGCATCTCAACTTTGCCGAGAACTTTACCGGTCATTCGATACCTGACACGCTTGAAACCTATCAGGGCAAGATAACCTGTTTCTTGATGCAACATAAGTATTCGCAACTCCTATATAATCCTTTTCTGAAAAAGGAGTTTTTTTATTCCTACCAAGCACAAGCGGAAGAGTTCGAGCGCTTGCTCGGCAAACCGCCATCACACATTGATGGACATCACCATATGCATCTTTGTGCTAACCTGCTGATCGATGATGTGATTCCAAAAGGGTCAAAAGTTCGGCGCAATTTCTCATTTTGGCCCGGAGAAAAGAGCCAGTTGAACCGTGCATATCGCGCGTTAACCGATCGATGGCTTGCCCGAAAGTATCGGCTGACCGATTATTTCTTCGACCTGACGCAATGCATTCAGGAGAATAAGTTGGGTCGAGTTGCAACCTTAGCGACCTCGGATGACGTCGAGCTGATGACGCATCCGATTACTCCAGGAGAGCAGGCCTACCTTATGAGCGACCAATGCTCCGAATTTTTGCAGGACCTTCAGCTGGGTAGTTACGGGGCAGATGATTGTGCGCCTTCCGCCTTCTGCCCGCTGCCTTCTGTCCTCTAAAGCGCTTTGCAGATTACTTAATGCAACCGACGATCGCAGCCCTTATCGGCCTACCGCCGCCCATCGCCCTGTTCGGAACGGTGATCTTCGTCTGGTACCTTTTTCGCCGTGACATTCGGCAACGGCCAAATGTAACCGGCGCGGTCTGGCTGCCGATTATTTGGGTGGTGTTTATGGGATCCAGGTCGATTTCGCAGTGGCTGGTTGTTTTCCATTTTCCCATTGCCCTTGGCTCATCGGACGAAGGAAATCCTCTCGATGCCTTTGTCTACTTAAGCTTGATACTCCTGGGCCTTAACGTTCTGAACAAGAGGCAATTCAGCCTTTCACAGGTTATTGACAATAACGGATGGATCGTGGCATTCCTTCTGTATTGCTTCATTGCTATAGTCTGGTCCGACTCTCCGTTCGTATCCTTCAAGCGATGGATCAAGGAACTCGGTCATCCCGTGATGGCTCTCATTCTTCTGACGGAGCCGGATCCTGACGAAGCGCTGCTCAGATTGATGAAAAGAAGTGCTTACATTCTGGTGCCGTTTTCGATCCTGGCGATCAAATATTATCCAGACATAGGTCGCAAGTTCGATGAATGGACCGGTTTGGCTATAAACGTCGGGATTTCACAAACCAAGAACACGCTGGGCTGTTCCTGCCTTGTCCTGGGTTTCTTTTTCATCTGGCATTTCCTAAGGACCTGGCGGACTGAGCGGAGTAAAGCACGGCGAGACGAGCTTCGCTTACTTTGCGTCTTGCTTGTTATGATTGCCTATCTCCTCCGGAAATCGCACGATGCAACCGCCACGTTATGCCTCCTGATCGCGATCGCATTGATATTCGTGACTGGGCGACACTGGTTGAACAAGAAATTGATTGGCACCTACGCGTTGGCGGCCCTGGTTGGACTCGTGGTAGCGGAATTAGCGTTCGGGGTTATTGAGCGCATCGGGGACCTTACAGGGCATTCATCGACCCTAATGGGAAGAATGGAGCTGTGGCGCCAGTGCTTGGCCGTCGACACTAATCCGATCTTTGGAGTTGGTTTTGAAAGTTTTTGGATGGGAGACCGGCTTCATTTGCTTAAGGAGGGCCGCCCCTGGCAGCCTACCGAAGCGCACAATGGTTATCTTGAGACTTACTTGAACCTGGGATTCGTGGGACTATTAATGCTCTTCGGCCTAATCATTGCAACATTTCGCAAAATACGTCTTGACCTATTCCGAACACCTGATTGGGGCCGGTTCGAATTGGGCTTTCTTGCGGCCATCGTCTTTTACAACTTGACCGAGGCAACCTTTAAAGGGCTTAGCCTGACCTGGTTCATCTTCTTCATCGTGGCTATGAAGCACCCAATCGCCGAATACGGGCGAGCGTCGCAGCACTCACAAAGGCGTGAATTCGAAGAGGACTTAGTTTATGCGCCAGAATGAGATCTTGATCGAAGCGCATGTTAGTCAATTCCGACCAACCGACCAATCTGTCAGAGGAGAAAACCGTGGACGTAACGCATTCGTTGCTGTCGGTGCTGGCAATTACGTCCATTTTGACATTAGCCGCTGGCCATACGAAGGGAGCCACGGTTGAGGCAAAGAGCGCTGAGATCAGAGATGTTCAGTCGGCCGTTGCCAACGCCAGGGAGGGAGATACTGTAACCGTTCCAGCTGGCACTGCGAGCTGGACCTCTACTCTTAGTATAACAAAGGGCATTACGTTGCAGGGAGCGACAAGCATCAGTGGTAATTTGAGTAGTCCTGTGGTAACAGACAAAACTATCATTCTCGACGACGTTCCGCGCCAAGGTCACAGGCAGCAGCAAGGGGGGCAGCCGCCGGGGAGGCGGCAGCAACAGGGGAGGCAGCACCAAAGGGCGCCGCAGCAGTCCGAGCCATTTTTTTCCGGCGCAGCGTCGATGCGTGGCGAGACGCGTCTGGCTTCCAGGTCTAACACAGGAGGCGTCGGCAACATGGGTCATATGCCAGCTATTATTACAGCGACGCTCAAGCCCGCGCAGTCGTTTCGGCTAACGGGCTTTACATTCAAATATGGATCGAGCACAACGACCGCAGACAATGGAGGCGTGCATCTTATGGGAACGTGTCCATCTGCGAGAATCGACCACTGCCATTTTGATCAGTTGTACGCCAATCCGTTTATCATGACGCGTGGCCAGATTTACGGTGTGGTTGATCATTGTGTTTTTGATGAACGGGGACGGTCACTTACCTTTCAGGTGTACCATGATGGATGGGGCGGCCGCACGCATGGCGATGGGTCCTGGGCTGACAGCACCTATTTCGGAAGCGAGAAGTTCCTGTTTATAGAGGACAATACCTTTCGTAACGCGAATGGCTATCGAAGCAACGGCATTGATTCCTATGGTGGCGGCAGACACGAGGCCAGCTTCGGAGCGGAACCATGCTTGAATTTAATAATCTGTTCACTGGGAAAACAAAGCCTGATGCTAAAAGTACTCATTTAACCTGTTACCGCCAGTTTCGGCCTTTCCCGTTTTGGGGCGGAGCCAACGGAAATAATCGCCTGGACTTAAACGACTCCCACGGATTGTACGCTAGCGGCAAGCACACGGGCGGAGATGGATCGGCGGCGCTGGTAGTCGCAAATGCCGGTTGGACAGTCAATCAATGGGTCGGATATAACGTCACGAATACGACCCAAAACCTGAACACTAGAACTGGAGCGATATTCCATCCCAGCAGTTGCATTACAGCAAATACGAGTGACACGATTACCTTTAGAGGGAGCGATATGGGCTCGCCCATGAGGTTTAACAACGGCGACGGCTACGAGATTTACAAGGTATTAGCCGCACTTGACCAGCCGGGCAGAGGAAAAGGCGATTTACTCGCTGATCAGAATCCGGCGGCGACGGGATCGTGGCCACACCAGGCGTTAGAACCAGTTTACGCCTGGGGAAACATGTACAATAATTCGCGGCTACTGGACGTAGGAAGTCATTATCCGTCTATCCGGGAGAATCGTGACTATTACAATCAAAAAAATCCGTTTGATGGAACAGCAGGTGTGGGAGTTGGGACGCTGGCTAGCCGGCCTAAAACTTGCACCGCTGGGGTGGCGTATTGGGCGACAGACCAAGGGGAGTGGGACAGCACGCATGAGGGTCCCGACGGCCAACTCTACGTTTGCACCGCGCCGAACACTTGGTCATTTTATTATAAGCCCTACACGTATCCACATCCTTTGGTGAGCGGATCATCCCGGATCGGTAAAACGGACGGGGAGCGAAATTGACGGGAGAAGTAGTTGTGAACGTGTATAAGATTCCGGGATATGGCATGTCCACTGCTATGGGTGGGTATGGTAATTCTAGCAGCATGCACGTCTTCCGCCCTCATCTAACCCGATCTGCTGGCCTCTGCTGCAAAGCGCTCGTTGTCGTTGCAGGCGCGCTCCTGATCACTGCTCCGTACCGGGTGAACGGCGCCACAATCAGCGCTCGTAGTCCCGCTCTTGCCGATGTTACAACAGCCATCACTTTGGCCAAGGAGGGCGATATAGTCAGTGTGCCGGCTGGAACCGTGAGTTGGAACTCGGTCGTAACCATTACGAAGGGTATTACGTTACAGGGAGCTACGACCGTCGCGAATGCCGGAACAAAAAGTGCTACGGCTAACGATCTAACGGTCATTAAGGACGACAGCCCCTTAAATTCGACCAGCTCTGGCCTTATTAAGGCCGCGCTTAGCCCGGCTCAAAGTTTTCGACTCACAGGTTTTACTTTCACCCACGGATCCCGCACTTCAGCGAATAACGTTGGCGTAGTTCATCTACAAGGTGGCACCAGTAGCTCGCCGACCTCTAATATGAGGGTCGATCACTGCCACTTTGATCATATCTACGGAAGGAATATCCAAACCGATGGCTGGGCGTATGGGGTAGCTGACCACAATTACATCGTAGCACAGAGCAATGGGAATTCGTTTTACATTAATTGCGGAAACTACGGAGGTTACACATTTGGCCATGGTGCGTGGGCTGATTATCCGTGGTTGGGGACTAACAAGTTCTTTTTTATGGAAGACAATACCATGGTCGGCAATGGCAGCGTCCCAACTTCAGGAGCGATTGACGCGGAGTATGGGGCACGATACGTCGTCCGCCACAATGATTTTACTAACTGCCGTCCCGGTTGGCACGGGACAGAGGGCGGTAATCGTGGCGCCCGAGCGGTAGAGATTTACGATAACTCATTTCACTGGACGATCATTCCCAGTGCAATGAACCGGTCCGGCACCGCCCTTATCCACGACAATAAATGGGACGGTAATCCTTCAAGTAATTCCTCGCATTCTCAAATCGCACTCTTCAGGGAATCAGGTGCTGTGACAGCGAACAGCACATATGGAATGGCAGACGGAACAAGCCCCTGGGATATGAATGACACGGAGGGTAATGGCACTTATGTTGAGGGCCATGCTCCACATCTTTTTGACAGCGGGACGGCAACATCAGGCTCAGGCGGCACTCTCACAGATCTATCAAAGCACTGGACAACGAATCAATGGGTCGGATACAGCGTAAAGCAAACCACGGCCTCTTCCCCATGTTATCCTAAAGGCTCTTACATTATATCGAACACATCGAACACAATTACCTATTCCTACTACTCCCAGACGGACCGTGGCCCAACTTTGCAGTTCAGTGGTGGCCAGACGTATCAAATTCACAGGATTCTGCTCATGATGGATCAGGTTGGCCGCGGAAAAGGGGACTTACTCAGCGGCACTACCACTAGCGCCACTAATACTGTTACTCGGCGCGACGGTTGGCCTGGCCAGGCTTTGGAACCGGCAATGTCGTGGAATAATAAGCATCTTCCCGATAATAACGTATATGGTTTTGGCACCGGTGTTCCGACTGAACGGCAAGGAAAGGATTATTATAATCTCGGAGCAGGGTTTTCCGCCGACAGTACTCCATCGCAAGTCAGCAGTATTTACACGGCAGCACTGAACGGGAGCAATTACACCGGGACCTATACTTATCCGCATCCACTAACCAGTGGTTTGGCTGGTCCTAGTGCACCGAGTCCACCTACCGATCTTAAGATTGTTCCATAGCCGAGCGATGCGGCAGATGTTTGCCAGATCAGCTGATGCTGTCGCTCAGCAATCAACCATCGAATACTGGAGTATCAGCAGTGTCGCGCATTATCGCGTATTGTTCCCTGAGCATTCCGGCAAAAGAAGCTAAAGCTTTATCTCGTTTCGCTATAATTCAGCAGATCAGCGCCACGCTCGACTAACCGCCCCGGTCGGTCCACAATGTTCGGAAACACCGGTTCTCGGCACAGGTGTAAGATTCAGAAATTGGTGAGCGCCACATACATTATCTCGCCGGAGCAACGAATATTGGTGACCGGCTCGAGTGGTTTTATCGGCAGCCGCGTCGTTCAAATCTTGTGCGAGTACGGGTTCAAAAATATTCGTTGTTTTGTGCGACCCTCAAGTCGCCTCGGCCATTTGGAAAGCGTCCTCAGTGGGTCCGGCGCAGTAAATCCTGAGCTGGTCAAAGGAGATCTTCTCTCAACTGATGATTGTGTGAGGGCAACAGAGGGTGTTGCAGTTGTTTTGCACTTGGCTGCTGGAATGGAAAAATCGTTCGCCGGAGCATTCATGAATTCCGCCCTGGCGACGCGGAACTTAATGGATGCGTTTCTGAAATATGGTCAACCAAAGCGGTTTGTTAATATCAGCTCTTTTGCAGTGTATTCAAATCTGCATTTGAAGCGAGGCGCCATGCTTGATGAAACGTGCCCCTTGGAAGATGCTCCGCAGGGGCGATGCGATGCTTATGGATTTGGAAAACTCAAACAGGAAGAACTAGTCAGACACTATGGGAATCAACATAAGCTACCGTATGTCATACTTCGGCCAGGAGCCGTTTTCGGACCGGGCAAGCGAGACTTGAGCGGGCGGATCGGAATCGACACATTTGGGTTCTTCATTCATCTGGGAGGATCCAATTACCTGCCTCTCACTTTTGTTGATAATTGTGCCGAAGCGATCGTTTTGGCAGGACTTATTCCAGGCGTGGACGGAGAGGTTTTCAATGTGGTGGATGACGAATTACTCACGAGCCGCCAATTCCTGCGCGCGTACCGAAAACGAACCGGATCTTTTGCGGTCTCGATTCCGTACCCGATAACTTCTGTTCTATGTTTGCTTTGGGACAAATATGCGGAGTGGTCGCAATACCAATTGCCTCCAGTTTTTAATCGCCGCCGTTGTTCAGCAGAATGGAAGGGGAATCGCTACTCAAACCAGAAGCTTAAGGATCGGTTGGGCTGGCAGCCGCGCGTCAGTATGAGGGATGCGATGTCATCTTTCCTGGCACAGTTTGCGCACAAGAGCTCGTGAGCGAACTCCGCACAGCGATCATTGGTTGTGGAAAGGTCGCCGACCAGCACGTGCTGGCGATGCAGCGAATCCCGGATTGTAAGCTGGTCGGCGTTAGTGATCGAGAGCTACTGATGGCCAAACAATTAGCCGAACGTTTCGGCGTGGAGCGCTACTTTTGTGATTCCCGCGAATTGCTGGAAACATGCAAGCCCGACGTCGTTCACGTTACCACACCTCCTCAGAGCCATTTCTCTATTGCCAAACAATGCCTCGAGTTTGGAAGCCACGTCTATCTGGAGAAGCCTTTTGCAATCACGGCCCCGGAAACAGAAGCGCTCATCAGATTTGCCGAAAGTCGCGCGTTAACGACAACGGTCGGCCATAACTATCAATTCACGCTTGAAATGCTGGAAATGCGCCGGCTGGTGAAACAAGGGTTTCTTGGAGGGAAGCCGGTTCATTTGGAGAGCTATTGGTCGTACGATCTAGGCGATTTAAGCTACGTTGGACCAGTCCTCGGAAATCGTGAACATTGGGTGCGGCAGCTCCCAGGACAACTATTTCATAATATCATCAGCCATGGCATCGCTAAACTCGCCGAATTTTTGGATGACGAGATAGAAGTGCTGGTCGCGACAGCTCATCAGAGTGACGCACTGAAGCGCTTGGGGGCCGATGAAGTTATGGACGAACTACGAGTAGTAATTCGCGATGTGAGCGGCACAACCGCTTTCTTCTGCTTTTCCACCGCAGTTAAAGGCGTCAATCAGTTGCGTATTTATGGCGCTGGCGGTTCGATGGTGGCAGATATCATCACGGGGAGTTTCGTACGAGCGAGCAGCCGATCTTACAAGAGTTATCTCACTTATTTCATTCCTTCGCTCAAGTACGCCCGTGAACACGCGAGGAACGCAGCGTTGAGCCTGACAAATTTCATCCGGCGGCGGCTTTACCAGGATTTCGGAATGAAAGAATTAATCGAACGTTTTTACAATAGCATTCGCCAGGGCGAACCGGTTCCCATTCCGTATCGGGAGATTATTTTGACAGCGAAGATCATGGATGAAATTTTTGCCCAAATTTATCCCAATCGATTACAGTCGCCGGAAACCACGCAAGCCAACGAGAAAGTTGCTCTCTGCCGTTCACTGACTGATTTCCCCTCAATCCTCAGCTGTTTTCATCGTTCCCCATTCAACACTTCAAAGTTTTAAAGCTCACGGCTCCGGCATGAGATACGTGCTTGTTACTCCCGCGCGAAACGAAGAGCGTTTTATCGCCAAAACGCTGGAATCGATGGTGGCGCAGACAATGCCGCCTGAGCGCTGGGTCATTGTAGATGATGGCTCAACGGACAAGACGTCTGAGATTGTCCAGCGCTACGCGGGCGCCTATCCGTGGATCCAATTGGTGCGGCTCCCACAACACGCCGACCGCAGCTTTGCAGGAAAGGTGCACGCATTTAATGCAGGCTTGGAACGGATCAAGACCCTTGAGTTCGAGGTCATCGGTAACTTGGATGCGGACTTGTCCTTCGATCCCGATTACCTGGAGTTTTTGATGGGAAAGTTCTCCGAAGATCCCAGGCTAGGTGTGGCCGGAACGCCGTTTATTGAGGACGGTTACGATTCAGCCAAGGATAGCTTTGAAGGCGAAAACCACGTTGCCGGTGGGTGTCAGCTGTTTCAGCGCCAGTGCTTCGAGGAAATCGGCGGCTACATCGGTAATCCGGCCGGGGGAGTTGATTGGATCGCTGTCACGACCGCCCGGATGAAAGGGTGGAAGACATGCTCGTTTCCAGAGAAGCGGTTTCATCATTATCGCTCTCTGGGTACTGCTGAACGGGGTATGATCGCATCGGCCTTCTCATACGGCGAAAAAGACTACTACCTGGGCGGCTCGCCGGTATGGCAGCTGTTTCGCGTCTGTTATCAAAGCGCCAAACATCCAGTCGGTGGTTTGGCGTTGCTGGCGGGGTATTGCTGGGCAGCCTTGCGGCGGATGAAGAGACCAGTCTCACCTGAGTTGATGTGCTTTCACCGGCGAGAACAGATGAAAAAACTAAGGGCAATTTTGGGGGCTGTCTTGCGATTTAAAAAGGTGGATAACTTTCGCGTCGCTACGGCCCAGAATCGCGGCGATCTCTGACTATATTTGAAATTCTATGCACCAGCCCGAATCGTTCATGATGAGCAGTAGCCCCAAATACGGAGCCAATGCTGGAGACCGCCTGGAGACGGAATTTTTCAAGGAATACACGTCTCCAGAGGCGCTATCCAAGTACACGCGCGCGACGGCCGGCTATGGAATCAGCTATCTGCTCGATCACGATTACAAGGAAGTCTATCTGCGCGCTCTCGATTTGTTGTCGGATCAGGCGAAAAAACGCGGCCTCCGGATTCTCGAGTTCGGTTGCGGTGGCGGGATGAATCTCCTTCACCTCATGTCCGTCTTAAGTCGGCAGGGCATTCGGATTGAACAGGCAATTGGCACTGATTTTTCGCCGGTCCTGATTGAAGCGGCGCAGCGCGACGCCAAAAACTTTCTTGGCCAGGAGCAACTTCAGCGACTGGAATTTCACCAGGCAAAGAATGAGAGCCTGTTGGCCGATCTTTCGGTCGCTCTGAAAAAAGAGAGATTGCAATTGCAGGGCGTTTTTGATTTCATCTTTGGCGTCAATACTATCCGATACTGTCACGATGCCGGTAACGAGCTTGATTGTGTGAGAGACATCTTCGATTTGCTCGCGCCTGGTGGCGTCTGTGTGGTTATAGATATGAACAATCGCTTCCCGCTCTTTCGGAGCGATCTTAAGAACCGGCTTCGCAGGACAAGAGAAGACGAGTGCTATGTTGCATCCTTGGAAGAGTACGCTGACCCTTTTATCAAGACCGGCTTCAAAGTGGAGAGAAAAGAGCATTTTTGCTGGGTGCCTCATTCCTCCGGAAAACTTCTTTGCACGATTACGCGTTTACTATCGCCCCTTTTGAACGTGGTGGCGCCATCCAGGGCCATGCGCGCTTTGGTTGTCGCGCGCAAGCCGTCCTAAAACGAATTTCTTATTCGCTGGCATTTTCCATCTCCCTCTTGAACGAAGAAGCAATCCTACTGTCAGGTAGCGATGGTTTGTCATCGCAAGGCCGTAATTTGGCAAAATTGCTGGACTTCTTTGGCGTTTCCTGGAGAGCCTCGACGCTTCCTGCTTTGCTCAGCGATCAGAACATTAATGGGTCTGGTTTAAGGGTCCTTTGTTCGTCAGATCACTTCGCTGCTTTAATAGCGGACCTTAGTCGTGATTCTGATCGGGCCCGGCGATGGCGTGAACAGATTCACTCCGTCTTTGTTTACGCGGGAGACGACATCGCGGCCTTGGACAAATTGGTAAAGACACGTCCAGGTCCGTGCAGCGGCGGTTTCGCCATATCGGATAAGTTGCCTGAATTTTGTGGAATAATGTGTGGCATCCGAATCGGAGAGGACGATTCCCAAGTTAACTTAGTCTTCGCCGCGCAGGAGCAGAGCACCGAAATCATTTCGTCAGATCGCGGCCCGGTCTTTTTAAAACGTGAATATGAAGGCGTGCCGGCGTTCCTGTCTTCGGGCGCGAGGATCATAGATATAGAGGATGATTTGCCCGATGGTATCTTTGACGTCCGGCATCATGTTCTGGAAGCGATACCTCCGGTTCTTTATCTTAAATGGGCCTTCGCGGCCACATGTTGGAATGCGCCCGAAAGAAGTGGCTGCCTGGTTATCGATGATCCACTCCTGAGGCCGACGTACGGATTTGTCGACTTCCGCGAGCTGCTATCCCTCATGCAGCGCTACAAGTTTTCCACCAACATCGCATTCATTCCGTGGAACTGGCGCAGAAGCGACTCGGGCGTCACTCGGCTTTTCCGAGAGAACCCGGAATATTACTCAATCTCGGTGCACGGCTGCGCGCACACGCGGGCAGAGTTTGGGAGCGCGGATTCCGAACATCTTTACGCAAAAACAAGACAAGCCCTTGAACGAATGGACCAGCATGCAGCTGCCACCGGTCTTGCTCATGACCGGGTAATGGTCTTCCCGCAAGGCGTTTTTTCCGAAGCGGCCATGAGAATATTGAAACGAACAGATTTCATCGCTGCCGTTAACAACGATACCCTCAGCTTCGATAGAAATCCCCGTCCGATTACGGTTGCTGATGTGTGGGACACGGCCATTATGGCCTACGACAATTTTGCCTTGTTCACGCGACGATATCCCTGGAGCGGTGTCGAAAACTTTGCCTTCGACAGCTTGCTCGGGAAACCGGTGATTATCGTCATTCATCATGGCTTCTGCCGCGATCATTGCATCCAGCTGATCGAGTTCATGGAACGGTTAAATGCTCTCGCCTGTCCGTTGATCTGGCGCAGCCTTGGTGAGTTAGTAAAGCGAAGTTGCCGCCAAAGGGCCTTATCCCCGGATGTGACACAGATAGAGATGTACGGGAAAGAACTGCTGGTCGAAAATCTGTCTGATCGGACAAAACAGTTCCTAGTCCGGCGGCGTGAATCTAACCCATCATTGATTAACGAGGTCTTTGCCGGGGGACGCCACATCGCCTGGAACGGTTCCGATGATCAAATTCAATTCGAAGTCGAGGTCAGAGCTGGGGAAAACGTGACGATTCGCCTTCACCTGCATGAGCTGGGTGAAGTGAAGGAAAGGGTTGAAAACCTGAACGACAAGGCGCGGACGATGTTGCGTCGCTACCTTTGTGAGCTACGCGACAATTACTTCCACAAACTAACTTCATTATCATCGAATGGGCATTAGTTAGATGGAAAACGCACAGGCAGGAGAAGTCATTTCAGTCGAGGAGCGGTTTGGTCGGTCGGGCCGCGCGCCAGTTAGCGTTTCCCATGATCGTCCTGCTCCCAAAGAGGAGAGCGAGTTGTCCAACAAGGTCGCTGCTATTCTAACACGCTTTACCCGATGGCTGGACTCCTATGGCGAAACGTCGTGGGACCATCAGAGTTTTTTTGCCGGGCCGGTTGGCGGCAAAGCCAAAGCGCTTTATTATCGTCATGGAACGATTGGTACTGCCGCGGTCGCTCCCATCATCCTTTGCGAAGCGTTTCTGCCGTGGACGCGCCGTTTCTTTCATCATCGAATTCGTTTTCCGATCGCCGATGCGCATTATGCAATGGGTTTTTTATTCCTGCACCAGGCCAGCGGGAAGTCCAGCTGCCTCGAAAAGGCCTCTCATTTTCTCGATGAGCTAAAAAAATCGCGCGCTCCCGGCTTCGAAGAGTATTGCTGGGGTTATCCATTTGACTGGGTCACGCGGGGCGGCGTGTTGAAAAAGGATACCCCTTTGATAACGACAACACCCTACGTTTATGAGGCTTTCCTTCAAGGATTTAAAGCAACTCAACGGGATGAATGGAAGCAGGTGCTGGCATCCATTGCCCATCATGCGCGATTCGAGATTAAAGATTTTGAAACATCGCCGGCGGCGAGTAGCTGCTCATACAGTCCTTTTGACGGAGGAGGCGTTATCAACGCGGCCGCTTATCGAGCGTTTTTGTTATTTAGCGCGTCTCAGTCTTTTTCGAATGATGACTATCGCAAGACCGCAGAGCGAAACCTGAACTTTGTTCTCGAAGCGCAAAATCCCGACGGTTCCTGGTACTATGCGGTGGATGGGGTTCGCGATTTTGTGGATCATTTTCACACCTGCTTTGTCATGAAAGCCCTGGGGAAGATTTATACGGCCACTGGAGACGAAGGGTGTTATAGTGCGCTTGCCAAAGGAACGGAGTATTATCTGAAAAATCTCTTTGATGAAGAGGGTTTGCCGAAACCGTTTTCCAAGGCTCCCCGCCTGACGGTTTATAAAAGGGAACTTTACGATTGCGCGGAATGCATCAATTTAGGGCTGGTCCTGCGTAAGTCGTTCCCGAGTTTCGAAAAAACAGTTGTGAGGGTCATTAAGGAGGTCACTAGCAATTGGGTCAAGCCCGACGGTTCCTTCCGCTCGCGGCGATTGCATTTGGGCTGGGATAACGTTCCCATGCATCGGTGGGGCCAATCGCAAATGTTCCGAAGTCTGGCATATTATCTTTCGGAACAGCCCACGAGCAACGTTTGCCAGGTTGATGCCGGTAATAATGGCCACCCCTCCAGGAATTAACCTGGACCTGCTTATTAATTAGAATGTGTGGAATCTGCGGTCAGTTTAATTTCGCCAGTAATGCTCCAGTCAATCCGGAGATAATCCGGCGAATGGCGGATTCTATTGCCCATCGCGGACCGGATGACGAAGGCTATTTCGTTTCTGGCCCGATCGGTCTCGGATTCCGCCGCCTTTCCATCATTGACTTGGCCGGAGGGCATCAGCCGATGGCCGACGCTGAAGAGACCGTCTGGGTGATTTTCAATGGCGAGATTTATAATTTCAAAGAACTGCGACTGGAGCTCGAGCAGTTGGGATATGGTTTTCGAACCAACTGCGACACCGAGGTGATTGTGCACGGCTATCGGGAGTGGGGCACGGATGTTTTCAATCATCTCAACGGCATGTTCGGACTCGCGATTTGGGACGTTAAGAAGAAACGGCTGGTCGTGGCGCGCGATGCCATGGGCATCAAACTCGTCTATTATCGGATTTCCGGAAACCAATTGACTTTTGGATCCGAAATTCGCGCGATCCTGGCCGCGGAGCGCTCCAGCACAAATGTCGATCCTTTGGCGCTTAGCATGTTTTTGCGATTTCGTTATACACCTTCGCCGCTCACAATTTTTCAAGGGATTCGAAAACTGGCGTCTGGCACGATGCTGGTAGTTGAGAACGGGAAATGCCGTGAAGAACGCTGGTACAATTACAAGCCAATCCCATTTTCGCGTCCGAAAGGAGATGAGGAAGCGCGCGAAGAACTGCTGGAATTGTATCGTGGAGCGGTGCGCCGGCACCTTCTGAGTGACGTCCCGGTTGGCATACTACTGAGCGGCGGACTTGATTCGGGTCTCCTTCTTGCGCTGATGAATGAAGAAGGCGAATCCTGGCCTGCCTATACGATAGGTTATGGGGATAGGTTCGAAGACGACGAATTGGCGGATGCGGCCGAGACAGCTTCTTTGCTGGGCGCACGCCACGTCACCATCAAGCTCGATCAAGCGGAGTTCGAGCGCTCGCTACCGAAAATCGTGGAATGCCTGGAAGAACCCATTGCAGCGTCTTCCATCGTTCCCATGTACTTTGTCTCCCGCCGCGCGCGAGAAGACGTCAAAGTCGCTCTCAACGGCCAGGGACCCGATGAGCTATTTGGCGGATACAAACGCCACCTGGGAGTTTTTTATGGAGATTGGTGGCGGGGTTTGCCATCAGGCTTGCGTAGCGTAATCGGGTACCTGGCTAATCGCTTGCCTCGAAACGAGACGCTGAAGCGCGGTGTTTCTTCGTTGGGAACGGAAGACAGGCTGAAGCGTTACCAGGATGTTTTTTGTCTCGCGCCGGCCGACATTATCGACGGCCTTTTCCAAAACGACCTGCCGAATGGAAACTCCGAGCACAACCTGGTCGCTTACTGGCGTCCGCTCGCGCCGCAAATGAGTGCCATTGACGAACTCGGCGGTTTTCAACTTCTTGAGATTCGCTCATCTCTCCCGGACGAGCTGCTGATGTATGCCGACAAGTTATCGATGGCGCACAGTCTCGAAGTGCGCGTACCTTATCTTGATCGGACAGTGGTGGAGTACGTGCAGCGGCTTGATGCGAGTTTCAAGATTCGCAATGGCACTCGTAAGTGGTTACATCGACAAGTTTGTCAGAATTACTTGCCTCCGCGCATCCTCAAGCGAAAGAAGCGCGGCTTTGCCGTAAATGTCGTAGATCAATGGTTTCAGTCGACCCTGAAAAGTCAATTCTCAGAACTGCTTTTGGACACAAGTTCTCTCATGTTTCATTTGCTTAAGCCAGAATCGGTCCGAACACTTTTGAAAGATCACCGATCGGGAAGGCAAGATAACCACAAGCTGTTATTCAGTCTTGTGATGTTCGAACAGTGGTTGCGCGGGATTAAGTCGGAACAGGGCGCTGCCCATGAGGCAAACAGTCGTGGAGTCTAAATCAGCCGAAGCCAGATCTAAACTC
>WNGI01007617.1_pt1 | contig 16285 bp, 16 predicted proteins | sample 5400621 | NCBI WGS metagenome assembly WNGI01 (sample SAMN13153374, study PRJNA577476) | soil metagenome | isolation source: 20 cm soil or saprolite under Garry oak tree replicate 1 | place: USA:California | collected 2016-06-15 | reverse complement strand
GGCAACCGCAACTCGACCCGGCGCCAGGGCCGAGAGCGTCGCGGCGCCCGAGGCCGTGACCATGGGATGGCGCAGGGTGGGGACGAGTACGCCTGGTCCCAGCCCGATGCGCTCCGTGCGCTCGGCGGCCAGTGCCAGCATCATCCACACATCGGGGCTGTGCGCCGGGGTGTCCTGCAGCCAGGCCCGCTCGTACCCCAAGCGCTCGGAAACGGCGATGTGCTCTGGGGCAGCGAGAGAGGTCGCAAACTGGCTCGAGATCCGCATCCCCACTCCCGTTTCCATACGGTGGACCCGCCTGTGGTCGACGGACCCGCCGCGGTTGACCTCCCGGGCAAGCGCCACGGCCACCGACCGTTCCGGGCTCACACAGCTCCGCGCCACGTCGTAGCGTGACGCGGCGTACCCAACGCCCAGAGAAAGGAGAGCCAATGTCCGATCTTCCACAGAGCCTGCGACGGCTCCTGACAGCGGCCGCGGCCCTGGAGTCGGCCACGCCGCCCGAGGATGACAGCCAACGCCACGGTGTCGGCACCCGGTTGCGCGACAGCGTGCTCCGACCGCTCCGGCAGATCCATGGTGTGACCGCCCGTGGAGACGGACCGGCGATGGACGGACCCGAGCCGTCCGGTGGCGCCGTTGGTGGTGACGTGGAGGCGCCGAATTCCGCCCGGCACCTCAGCGACAAGGTCTGGGAGCTCGCACGAGCGGCGACCGAGCTCCGGGCCCAGGTCCCGGAGATGCCGGAGCTGGCCGAGGCAACCGCAGCCCTGCAGGACCTCGCTCTCGAGCTGGCCGACGATTCCTCCGCTGTCCAACGGCTCCGCGAACTCGCCAGCCTCCAGGCCGACCTCCCCCCGCAGATCCAGGTTGCCCACAACGGCCCGTACCTCGTCACCAACGCCGCCAAACTCTCCGACTGGCTTGGCCAGGCGCTGCCCTTGCGGCCGCAGATGGCCCTGTGCCGGTGCGGGGGCTCCCAGATCAAGCCGCTCTGCGACGGGACGCATGCCCGAATCGGCTTCACCGACGACAAGGATCCCGATCGTGTCCCGGACCGGCGAGACACCTACGTCGGTCAGCAGGTGACCATCCTGGACAACCGCGGCACGTGCCAGCATTCGGGCTTCTGCTCCGACCGGCTGGCAACCGTTTTCCACGTGCGCGAGGAACCATTCGTCACCCCGAGCGGCGGGCGCATGGACGAGATCATCCGGGCGGTGCGCGACTGCCCCTCCGGCGCCCTCAGCTACGCGATCGACGGGGAGGAGGCCCGGGACGAGGTCGACTACCACGGCAAGCGCGAACAGGCAATCGAGGTGTCCAGGGATGGCCCCTATCGCATCGTCGGAGGGATCGCGCTCGTGGACAGCAAGGGCGACGATGTCGTCCGCAACGAGGGCGCCTCCCGCGAGCACTACGCCCTCTGCCGCTGTGGCCACTCGCAGAACAAGCCGTTCTGCAGCGGGATGCACTGGTACGTGCAGTTCAAGGACCCGGTGCGGGGGAGTGACGATGAGCCGACGATCTTCGAATGGGCCGGCGGTCTGCCGGCCTTCACCCGCATGACCCGGCTGTTCTACGAGAAGTACGTCCCCCAGGACCCACTGCTCGCACCCCTGTTCGCCACCATGTCAGCCGACCACCCCCAGCGGGTGGCGAAGTGGCTTGCCGAAGTGTTCTGCGGGCCGAAGCACTACAGCGAGGAGTTCGGAGGCTACCCCAGGATGCTCTCCCAGCACCTTGGCAAGGGTCTGACCGAAGAGCAGCGAACCCGCTGGGTGACCCTCCTCCTGCAGTCGGCGCGCGACGCCGGACTTCCCAACGATGCGGAGTTCCGCTCCGCCTTCGGCGCCTACCTCGAGTGGGGGTCGCGGCTCGCCGTCGAGAACTCCCAGACCGACGCCAGGCCGCCCGAGCATATGCCCATGCCGCACTGGGACTGGCACACCGCCGCCGGGCCTCCTGGATCGCGGGTATCCGCGTTGGCTCCGCCGGCCCCCGAGGAGCAGGTAGCAATCGCGCTGCCGGGGGAGGACGAGCCCGCGAGTTTTGAGCGCCACATCAAACCGCTATTCCGACCCATGGACAAGCAGTCGATGAGCTTCGCCTTCGACCTCTGGTCCTACGACGATGTCAGCCGCCACGCCGACGCGATCCTCGCCCGGCTGCGTGCCGGGACCATGCCCTGCGACAGCGCCTGGCCGACCGAGAAGGTCGACGTCTTCGAGCGGTGGGTCGAAACTGGGAAAGCGCCGTGATGGCGCCATGGTCGCACGCGCTGCTCCGCACCGTGTTCTTAACCCGTGGTCATCGCGAGCGAGGCCTGCTCGATGAGAGCGGCCACCGCGGCCGGTTGCGAGACGTAGACGGCGTGGCTACTGGCAACCTCGACCACGGTGGAACCGGCCCGCTCGGACATCGCGCGCTGCGCCGCCGGGGGGATCATCCGATCTTCGGTTGTCACCAGGTACCAGCTCGGCTTGGTCCGCCAGGCGGGGTCCGTGATCGATCCGCCGAGGGCGTCGACGCCCCATGGGACCTGCGAGTCGGCCATGAATGCGGCCTGCTCGGCAGGCAGGTCACCGGCAAACGAGGCAGCGAACTTCTCGCGGTCCAGGAGCAGGAAACCGTCCTTTGGCGGCAGGATCGGCGGCACCGGAGCGCCGGGCGGCGGATCGGCGATGAGGGTGTTGACCGACTCACCCTTGTCCGGCGCAAACGCCGCGATGTAGACCAGGGCCGCCACGTTGGGGTGGTTACCCGCCTCGGTGATGACCACCCCGCCGTAGGAGTGGCCGACCAAGATGACCGGCCCCTCTTGCGCGTCGATGACCCGCCGCGTCGCGGCGGCGTCGCCCTCGAGCGACAGCGTCGGATTCTGGACCACGCTGACGTTGTAGCCGTCCTTGGTCAGGATGCTGTAAACCGCCTGCCAGCCGGACCCGTCCACGAAACCGCCGTGAACGAGAACGACCTTGCCCTGTGCTGAGCCTGTACTCACGATGGTCCCCTTTCCTGCCGGAATTGTTGGGGTATGTCGGCCACGCTGGGCCGGTACCAATCATCAGCGGCGCGGGTACCAGACCGCAAGGAGCAGGAACGACACCACGGCTGCCAACGGATTCGGAGGATCTCCGACGGAGAGGTATCTTGCCGGCCTGCAAGCCGCACCTCCCGTGCCCAAACACAAGACCAAACACAAGAGAAGGAGTTCACCATGACCGTCGGAGTCATCGGCGCCGGAAACATCGGCCGTGCCGTCGCCACGCATGCGCTGCGCGCCGGGCACACCGTCGTCATCAGCAACAGCCGCGGACCGGCTTCGCTGGCCGAGGTGGTCACAGAGTTGGGTGACGGCGCTCGCGCCGGTTCGGTCGCCGAGGCGTCCCAGCAGGAACTCGTCGTGTTGGCCGTGCCGTGGAGCAAGATCGGCGACGCTACCGGCGGGCTCGATCTGGCCGGCCGGATCGTCATCGATTCCACCAACCCCATCGTGCTGCCGGACCTCCACATCGCCGACCTCGGAGGGCGCACCTCGGGTGAGGTCGTCGCCGAGATGCTCAAAGGCGCACGCCTCGTCAAGGCCGCCAACACGCTGGCAGCGGCCGTACTGGCCGCCGATCCTCATCAAGGTGGCGGGCGGCGGGTGCTCGTGCTGTCCGGCGACGATCTCGAGGCCAAAGGCGCAGTGGCTGCCATGTTTGAAGCAGCAGGATTCGCGACGATCGACCTGGGGGGACTTGCCGACGGCGGCCGGCTCCAAGATGTCAGCACCGGAGTGTTCTCGGGGCGGAACCTCGTCCAGCTCTCCTAGGATTTCCTCGGGTGGGCGGGATTTTCCCCGCAGAGCAGGCCGTCGCGCCACTACGCGACGGTGGCAACGCGCTCGGCCGCTCGATCGCACTCGCCCTGGCGGTCGAACGAGCTTTCGGACGCGAACTTCTTGGCTGCGCGAACCACCTCCTCTCCAAGGGTCTTGAGCTGAAGTCCGACGGTCGGCTCCCGGATGCGGCCATCTGCATCGAACACGCGCGCCGCTCCTGCGACGGGGACGACGTACGGCACGGCCCAACCCCGGAGTGCCCGGACCGCGAACTCCATCGTGTTGATCGCCTGAAGTCCCTGCGTGCCCCCAGCGGCGCTGACGAGCCCGATCACCTTGTCGTAGAGGAAGGGCGGGTCCCGGTCGCTCAGCAGGTGGAGCCAATCGAGCGCGTTCTTGAACGCGCCCGAGATCGTCCCCTGATACATCGGGCTGCTCCAGAGCATCCCGTCCGCGGCGTAGCACGACTCGATCAACCTCGTGGCCGCTTCGGTTGACTGGTGGTTATCGGGGCTGTACATCGGCAGGTCGAGCGTTCGGATGTCGAGGAGCTCCGTGTCGGCGCCCGCGCTCGCCGCTCCCTCCAGTGCTGAGACCAGGGCCGCTCGGCTCCTCGATACCCGCGCCATCGAGCCGCCGGAGCTCCGTGTCGGCGCCCGCGCTCGCCGCTCCCTCCAGTGCTGAGACCAGGGCCGCTCGGCTCCTCGATACCCGCGCCATCGAGCCGCCCAAGCCGACGATGGTCAGTCTGTTCTTCATCGCGTCCTCGATCGTAGCTCTCCGCGAACATGACGATGGCTCTTAGGGCAAGGAGCGCGACGCCGAGCAGGCCTCCATCGTCCTTCCGGTCACGTCACTCGCCGTCGCCTCCCGCAGTTCCGGGATCGACGAATATGATGTCGTGAGTCACGACCTTGATCGTGGCGGCGACAGGTAGCGCCAGGAGGGCTCCCGCAAACCCGGCCAGGCTGCCACCGATGAGGGTGCTCACGATAACCGCGGCCGGGGAGAGGTCGATCGAGTTCTGGTAGATCCTCGGCGCCAGCAGGTAGTTCTCGAATTGCTGATAGGCGATGAAGTACAGGACGGCGGCGATTCCGTACGCAGGGCCCTTGATCAACCCCACCAGGACGGCGGGGATGGCCCCCAGGTAGGAGCCGACCTGGGGGATGAGATCGGCGACGCCCGCCCACATCCCGAGCGGGACCGCATAGGGGACGCGGATGACGAGGAGCGCCACGATCGTGAGGACACCGCACACCGCCGACGTGGCGAGGTTCCCCGAGACGTACCCACCGATCTTCTTGACGGAGTCGTCGATCACGGTTGCGACTCGAGCGCGGTGCTCCGGGGGAGTGAAGCTCGCAGCCGTGTCGCGCATCCGCGGGATCGACAGCATGAAGTACACCGTGAGGATACCAACCGTGAGCAGGTCGAAGATCCCACCGAGCACCGTCCCGGCGAAGCCGACGATGCTGCTGAATGAGCGGGCGATGCGCGTGGGGATTTCCGAGACGAACTCTTGCAGCTTTACGGAGAGGTGACTGTGTCGGGCGGTGTTCCCGATCCAATCGTGGCGAGTCTCCAGATGTGCGACGTAGGAGGGGACGGCGTCGGCGAGTTGCCGTATCTGCCTCGCCATGGGCGGGATGAGCAGGACCGCGAACAGCAAGAAGAACAGTGCCAGGCCGGCGAAGATGAGGGTCACGGCCCAACCACGCTTCACGCGAATGCGCTCGAGCCGCCTCACGGCCGGGTCCAGCCCGACGGCGAGAACGAATGCGATGACGACGAGCAGAAGGATGTGCGTGACGCGCCGGGCGGCGGCGACCACGGCGAGCGTGGCCACGACGGCGAGCGTCGTTCGAACCCAGTACGCCATAGGCGGCCACGACGGCGGTCGGCGCGGCAGGCTCCGGCGGACGGGCGCGTCTGGACCGGGAGGGGTCCCGCCCGTTGACTCACCGCCTTGCATTGGTCTCCGCCTAGGTGGCCAGACTTCTCGCTGGGAGCATAAGCCGCGCTGGGCCGCCGACCCAATTCTCGGCTGTCCCGGTCCGCCCTGGTGGGCGCACGCCAGCACTCCTGGCTCGACCGTCGCAGGAGCTCAGACGGCCCTCCGGGTCCTGGCTCCGAACGGCGTGCAGGCACGGGTAGGCCGCCGTGAAGCGGGCGATTACAGCGGGCGATGACGCCGAAGACTCGGTCAAGCCGAGCACCGCCGCGTGGAGCTGGCTGCGGGACGTGATACCGAGCTTGGGGAAGATCCGGTGGAGGTGGTAGCCGACGGTCCGGTGCGAGAGGTAAAGCTGCTGGCCGATTTCTCGGTTGGATAGGCCCTCCGCCGCCATTCGGGCGATCTGAAGTTCTTGCGGCGTTAGTTGATCCCAGGTCTCAGGTGTTCGAAGGCGGCTCCTTTCGCCGGAAGCGCGGAGTTCCTGCCGAGCGCTCTCGGCCAGTTTGGGGAAGGCAAGCGCATCGAAGCCTTCCCGCGCCGCCCGCAGCGGCGCCCGGGATTCTGCGACTCGCCGCTGGCGGATCGTGTTCGAGCGCCGTCTTGTACGGGGCCTCCGCGTCGTCGTCCTGGGCAACGATGGCCCGGGCGTAGCCGGCCTCGGCCCGCAGGAGAGAGCCCGACGTCGCCGCTGCCAGCGACTCCAACTGGTCGAGGTACGCCATCGCGGAGTCTTTCTTGCCGATGTGCGCGGCGGCCTCGACGAGGTCCGCAAGCGCCCAGGCACCGACGAAGGGGTGGAAGGCGGGGTCAGCCGGCTCGAGCATCCGTCGCAGCTGCTCGAACCCCTCCGCGTAGCGCTGGTGTGCGACTGCCCCGCGGCCCCGGACGAACTGGACGAGGGCGAGCATCGGCGTCGTACCCTCGGGCAAAAGCAACGCTTCCGCCTCACGTGCCAGGGACTCCGCGGCGTCGAAGTCTCCCCGCTCTGCGGCGATCGTCGCCTGCGCAAGCTGCGCAGCGACTGCCCAGCGCGGCTGGCCGGTCTCCCGCGCAAGAAGGATGGTTTCTCCGGCTGCAGCCACCCCGAGGGGTTCCCGCGGAGGTCGTGATGACTGGCACGTAATAACTGTTACAGTCTCTTACCGTGCGTTGGATCGTCTTCGTGTACCGCCTGCCGGCTCAGCCGAGCCGCCACCGTGTCGGCGCGTGGCGGGAGCTCCGGCGCATCGGGGCACTGCCCATTCAGCAGTCGATCTACATCCTCCCCGAGGACCAGGGCAACCTCGATGCCCTTGCCCGAGTTGCCGCCACCGTGGAAGCCGCCGGCGGCGAGTCCTATCTGCTCAAGGCCGAGGCTGTCGACGAGGCGACGCAGACCCGCCTGGAGGCTGCCCAGCTGCAGGCGGTCGAGGAGGAGTACCAGGAGTTCCTCAGCGAGTGCAGCAAGTTCCGCCAGGAGATCCGAAAGGAGATCCGCATCAAGAAGTTCACCCGGGCGGAGCTGGCCGAGGAGGAACACGGCTTCGAGCGGCTGGAGCGCTGGGCCACCGAACTGGCCGGGACCGATCGCTACGGCGCCCCCTCGCGCTCGGTCGCCGAGCTTGCCCTGAAGGAGTGCGGCGAAGCGCTTGAGGACTTGGCATCGAGGGTCCTGGCCGTTGAGGAACACTCGTGAGGTGGCTCGCTCCGTCGGTCCTCGGGGTCGTCGGGGTCGCCCTGTTGATCGGCGGGGTCGAACGCCTGGTGAAGACCGTGCGCCGCCGGGCCGTCGTGGCTGGCGTGTCGGCTCTCAGCTTGGGCCTCCTCACAACCAGCGTCGACCTGGAATCCACTGCGGCGGGAATCGCCAGTGCCGCCAGGGGGCTGGGCACCGTGGCAGCCGGCATCAGTATCGGATCCGTCATCTTCCTCGCCACGGGGGCCCTCGGGATCGCGTGTGTGCTCTTCCCTTTCTCGATCGAGGTCCCTCGCTACTTCCTGGGGGTCTTCGTCGTCTCCGCGCTCGCGGCCTCGGCAGTCCTGCTCGGTGGTGGGGTCAACAGAGTCGAGGCCCTGCTGCTCCTGGCACTCTTCGCCGTCATGGTCGCGGGAGGCGTGCGTCGCCTGCGGACTGACTCCGCCGAGAAGCCCACGGGCCCCCGAGGTAACCGCGGGGTGGCCACCCTTGCAACGACGAGGCAGGCATTCGTGGCGACGATCGCGGCGTCCCTCGTCGCCATGACCGTCGGGGCGGAACTCCTGGCGGGTGCGGCGCAGAAGGCCATTGCCACGACGCACCTGTCCAAGACCCTCTTGGGCACGGTCATCGTGGCAATCGCTCTGTCGCTCGAGGAGGGCCTGATCGAAGTCTTGCCCGCCTGGCGAGGGACTCCCGAGATCGCGGTGGGCAACGTCCTGGGCACGACGGCCTTTCTCCTGACCGGGTCACTCGGGATTGTCGCCTTGGCGTTCCCGATTCACCTGGAACCGCGCTTGACCGCGTTCCAGGTTCCGGCCCTGCTGGGGGCGGTCGCGTTGGCGACGTGGGCGCTCGGGCGACCGGTCACGGGTCGGCGTGAGGGTGCCCTGCTCATCGCTTACTACCTGCTCTACCTGGCGGTGTCGTGGTTCAGCGGGTTCGCCCTTCATGGATCCTGACCGCCCCCAATGACACCGGGCACCGAGTCGATTTCTTCGTTCGGGGTCCTGGTGGCGGGTCCCACGCCGGGTGTCGCCAATCTCCTCCTCGCCCTCCTGGGAGGCGCCCTCGCGGTCATCGGCGCTGCCGGATGGTGGGTCTCCGGACATCCAGAGGAGATCCAGAGCTTCCTTCGCCGCCTTCGCCACCGTCCGCGACTCTTGGCGTTTCGGGACCGCCATCGCGCCGCCCTCGAATTTCTCCTGAGGCGGCTTCGGCCGGAAGGCGCCGCCGGGGTCTTCCTCTCCGCCGGGCTGGTCGCGCTGGCGGCCAGCGCCATCGCCTTCGGAGCGGTCCTGCAAGACGTCGTCGGCCGTGACGAACTCGCTCGATTCGACGTACCGATCCTGACCTTCATCGCCTCTCATCGGGTCGGATGGCTCACGACGGTTATGCACTCGGTCTCGCTGCTCGGAGCCGGAGCGGTCGTAGCTCTCGTCGTTGTGGGGGCTGGCCTCGCCTTCCGCTGGCCCAGAGGCCGGTGGGACGCCCTGCTCATCCTCGCGGTGGCATCAGCGGGAGCGGAACTGCTGTCCCTCGGCGTCAGGGTAGTGGTGGCCAGACCCCGCCCGTCAGCCGCGTTCATGGCGAGCTTGGCTCAGGGGTACGGGTTCCCTTCCGGGCAGGCAACCCGGTCGATCCTCTACGGTGCGCTCGCCTACCTTGTCGGGGGGATGTTGCCCCAATGGCAGGCAAAGGTTCGGGTTTGGGTGGCTGGGGCGATGGTCGCCTTCCTCGTCGGAGCCTCGCCGGTTTATCTCGGCGAGAACTGGCCAACCGACGCCCTGGCCGGCTGGGCACTTGCGGCGGGCTGGCTGGCCATCGTCGTCACCACGAGCACAGGCATCCGGCGCCTCCGGGCGCCTTCGCCTCGCGTGAAGGCCGCGCCTCCCATCTCCCGGGCCCCCGTGGAGGTCGCTGCCGTCGTCCAACCTCCGGCAAGGCCGCGAACCGACCCAGGAGGGTTGAGCGAAGCCCAGGTTCGTGAGCGCATCGAGCGCGGTGAGACAAACCGCACCGAGGAGCGGTCGAGCCGCAGCGTGAGCCAGATCCTGAAGGCGAACATCCTGACCCGATTCAACGCGATCCTCGGCTCCCTGGCGGTGGTCATCGTCCTCACGGGCTCGTTGAAGGACGCCCTCTTCGCCCTGGTGCTGGTCGCCAACACCGCCATCGGGATCGTTCAGGAGCTGCGTGCCAAGCGCACGCTGGACCGCCTGGTGGTGCTGGCGGCCCCGAGTGCCCGGGTGGTGCGGGGCGGGGAGCGTGGACAGGTCCCAGTCGTTGCCGTCGTCCTCGACGACGTCCTGGAACTAGCGGCGGGGGATCAGGTCCCCGTTGATGGTCTCGTGCTCGAAAGCGCCGCCCTGGAAGTGGACGAGTCACTGCTGACCGGCGAGGCGGAGCCGGTCCTCAAGGCTGCCGGCGACCCGGTCCTGTCGGGGAGCTTCGTCGTGGCCGGAAGCTCCCGCATCCAGGCCACGAGGGTCGGGGAAGCTGCCTACGCTCGAAGGCTCGCCGCCGAGGGTCGCCGCTTCGCACCTCCCCGTTCCCAGCTTCGGGCCGGAATCGACCGTCTGCTCGCCTACATCACCTGGGCCCTCGTGCCCACCGCGGTGATCCTGTTCGCCGGCCAGCTTCGGGCCCGGATCGGCCTGGCGGGCGCGGTCCGGGGCTCGGTGGCGGGAGTGGTCGGCATGGTGCCCGAGGGACTGGTGCTCCTGGCCAGCACCGCTATGGCTCTCTCGGTGGTGCGTCTCGCGCGCAGACGGGTCCTGATCCAGGAGCTGGAGGCAGTGGAGGGTCTTGCCCGGGTGGACATCCTCTGCTGCGACAAGACCGGCACCATCACCGACGGCTCCATCGCGCTCGACGAGGTGCTGCCCGCCTCGGAGTCGGAGACCGACGGCCTGCGAGAGGCGCTCGGGGCCCTCGCTGCCGCCCCCACGGGCCGCAATGCCACCCTCGAAGCCATCGCCGCTGCCTTCCCCCCGCCTGAGGGCGAAGGCTGGAAGGCAGAGGTGAACGTCGCCTTCTCCTCTGCCCGCAAGTGGAGCGCAGCGACCTTCGCGGGCCATGACACGTGGGTCCTGGGCGCACCCGAGATCGTCCTGGCGCACATCAGCCCTTCCGACCCGGTGCGGACGAAGGCAGACCGGCTCGCCGCCGAGGGCAGAAGGGTCGTCGCGCTGGCTCGGGACTCGGCCCCGCTCAGCGAGGACGCCGGTCCCGCCCTGCCCTCCGGGCTTGTCCCGGCCGGCCTGGTGGTCTTCTCGGAGCGCATCCGGCCGGAAGCGGCCGCCACCTTCCGCTACTTCGCCGCGCAGAGCGTCGCACTCAAGATCATCTCGGGGGACAACCCTCGTACGGTTGCTGCGGTGGCGGGGGCCGCCGGGCTAGCCTACGCCGGGGATCCCCAGGACGCCCGCAGCCTGCCCACCGACCCCGAGGCGCTCGGCGAGGCCCTGGAGCGCCACAGCGTCTTCGGCAGGATCACGCCCCGCCAGAAGCGGGACATGATCGCGGCGCTTCGCCGGCGGGGTCACTCCGTGGCCATGACGGGGGACGGAGTGAACGACGTCCTCGCCCTGAAAGAGGCCGATCTCGGCATCGCCATGGGATCGGGAACCGCCGCCACCCGGGCGGTCGCCAAAGCGATCCTGCTCGACAACGATTTCGCTACCCTCCCAACGGTGGTCGCCGAAGGCCGCCGGGTCATTGCGAACGTGGAGCGCACCGGGAGCCTGTTCGTCACCAAGACCGCCTACGTGTTCGCCCTGGCCCTGGCCGTCGGGGTGGTCGGAGTGGCCTTCCCGTTTCTTCCCCGGCACCTGACCCTCGCGGGCTCCCTCACGATCGGGATCCCCGGCTTCTTTCTTGCCCTGGAGCCCAACACCACCCGCTCCCGGCCGGGCTTCCTGTCCCGGATCCTGCACTTCGCCCTCCCCGCAGGGGCCATCGCGTCGGCGGCCACCCTGACCGCCTATGCACTCGCACGCCAGCTCGACCCCGCCCAGCTCGATGTGGCCCGAACCGCCGCGACCATCACGCTGACCGCCAGCGGGCTCTCCATCCTGGCCCTCCTCGCGCCGCCTCGTGCCCACGGCCACTACCTGCTCATCGCCGGCCTCGCAGGGAGCCTTGTGGCGTGCCTGGTCATCCCTGGGCTCAGGGCGTTCTTCGCCCTCCAACTACCCTCCTCCGCGGTCTGGGTCGCGGTGGCGGTGGTGATCGCGGCGGCCTACGTGTTCCTGCAGCTCAGCTCACGGAGTGCCTTCCGAACCGGCCAGGAACCCCGGCCTGCCCGGCCCGGATCGACGGCCAACTCGTCCAGCCAGGAGGCGTGAGCCTGTCCAGATGTTCCAACATCGACAAACGTCAGATGCGACCTGCCAAGTCGCGAGGCTCAGAAAATCTTTTGGTTGTTTGACCGCGCTCTACGCGGTCAACCAGACACTCGATTCTGATACAGCCCTCGGGACGCTAGAGCAGGGCCAAAAGCTGCTCTCGCTGGGCTGCATTCTCGTATGGAGGCTCCTCACGCGCTCATTGCCTGGGCCTCCATGTGCTGAGGGACCGTGCGGGCCTCGAGCCAGGCGGCGACGTCCCCGAGCACCACCCGCCGCTCGGGCTCGTTGAACAGCTCGTGGTACAGGCCTGCGTACAGTCGCAGGGTGCGGTCCGGGGAACCGGCACGATCGTGCAGCATCACGCTTCCCGACGGGGGGACGACGCGGTCGCCGGTGCCGGCCATGACCAGCATCGGCAAGCGCAGGGCCGGCACAGCGGCGGCAAAGGTCCCGATGGTCGTGGCGATCTCGGCGACGGTGCGGGTGGGGAGCTTCCCCTGGTAGACAAGGGGATCCTCCCGGTAGGCGCGCACCACCGCCGGGTCGTGGCTGATCAGGTTGGGATCGATCTCCATGATCCCCGCGCCCGGGGCGACCGCGGCGACGGCCCTGGCCCCGAGGCGGGCGGAGGGTGGGGCGCCTTCCACCGACGCCGCCGCCGAGGACAGCAGCAGGCCCCTGAGCCGCTCCTGGTGCCGCAGGGCGTAGGCGGTCGCGATGGCCCCGCCCATGCTGTGCCCGAGCAGGTGGACGGGGCGGCCCCCATGGCGGCCGGTGATGAGGCTCACAAAGGAGTCCACGTCGGCGACGGCGTGGTCCATGCTGTCGATGAGGGCCCGCGGCCCCGAGGAGCGCCCGTGGCCGCGGTGGTCGAGGGCGTAGGCGGCGAAGCCGGCCGCGGTCAGCCGCCCGGCGACGTGGCCGTAGCGCCCGGAGTGCTCGCCGACGCCGTGCGCGATGACCACCACGGCCCGGGGGGTGCCCGGTGGCAGCCACGCCTGCCAGTAGATCTCGGCCCCCGCAGCCCCCTGCAGGAGGCCCTCGACGTGCTCCCCGTCCGCCTCGAGGGCGCCGATGAGGGTCCGACCCGCCGGCGAGGCCGCCGGGTCGGGGATCGCCGCCGCATCGGGGAGGAGTGATTCGCTCATGTGGTGCTCCTTTCGCGGTGGGTCCCAATCGGGGTGATCCGCCGATCCCGGTCAGGGGCCCGATCCAAGGGCGCCTTCGATGCGCGATTGCGTGGCGTGCGCCGAGCCGGCGAGCACGAGGTTCCAGAGCCCGAAGGCGAGGCTGAACAGCCCGAAGACCTGTGCCAGCGACACGGCCCCCACGTCGGGCCGGGCGAACAGCGAGATCCCGAGGGCCACCGAGAGCAGCCCGCCGAAGCCGAACAGGGCACGCTCGCCGGCGGTCTCCCCCGCCATGAAGGCCATGCCCAACTCCCCGATGCCGATGACGACGGCCCACGCGCCGATCCAGATCGTCAGCGCCAGGGCGGTGACGTCCGGCCAGGCGATGGCGACGACACCGGCGGCGATGTCGAGGAGGGCGAGCAGCAGGTGGCCGGCGACCGGGCCCGCCTTTTCGCTGGAGAAGGCGCGGACGCCCTGGCCGACGGCGTCGAAGAAGACGGCGATGGCAAAGATCACCACGACGGCGCCGATGGTCACCCCCGGCCAGGCGAGGGCGATGATGCCCACCACGATGGCCAGCAGACCGCGCAGGACGAAGGATTTCGACAGAGACCGCAACATGACTGACTCCTCTCTCTGTTGGTGTCGCGGGGCTCCCCGGACACGTGGCCGATCCGGGCTCAATACTCGACGACGAGACGGTCGTCGACGTCGATAACGCCAGGCGCCGCCCACGCCGCCGCAACCGCAGCGTCGTGGGGGTCCCAGAACGCCTCGTCGCCCACGGAAACCTCCAGCTCTTCGTTCGTCATGGTCCGTCTCCTTTCCGACCCTCCCCTGCTCCCAGGAACGCTTCCTCGACATCGGCTGCCTCCTCATGATGGGTTGCCGCCCACAACCGGGTCATCGGTGGGACGACGGAGCGGGTGCGGAAAGCCTGCATCGTGTGGGGCGTCGGCCGATACGCCGGCCGCTTGCACGGATTCCGCAGCGGATCGGGGGGTCCTCGGATGCCCCCGGTGGCGGCGCGGACGATCCTGGAGCGCATGCCGACCCTCGTGCGAGACCCGGAACCGGGCCGCCACCCGGCACGTGCGCCGTGACGTCACAGGCGCTGCGTCCCGCACCACGGCGCATCCTGCGCCGGCCGCTTCCACGGCGCCGCCGGCGCGTCATCGTCGACGCCGAGCTGATCTCGGTCGCCGGCGCCGTGGGGTCACCGGTCTATGACGGATCGGGCAAGCGGGTCGGATTCCTCGATGACATCGTCGTCCGGTGGGATTCCGGCGATCCTCATCCACCGCTCTCCGGGGCGGTTGTCCGCGTTCGCCACAAGCAGACGTTCGTGTCCGAAGCTGCGATTGCCTCCCTCATGCCCGACCGCCTCCGACTCGGCGGGCCACTCGAGCATCGCCTGCCCGAGCGGCAACCCGGACTCGTCGCCCTCGCGCACGACGTGCTCGACCGGCAGATCGTGGACGTCGACGGCACCGAGATCGTTCGCGTCTCCGATCTTGTGCTGGGACGATTGCCGGGGGGGATGTGCCTCGTCGGAGCCGACGTCAGCGCGAGGACGTTTCTCAGGCGGCTGGGCCCCACCTCGCTCCGGCGGAGAGTCGCGGTGGAGCGCGTCTACGACTGGGCCTCCGTCGCCGCCTTCTCGGTACGCGGCGCGGGCGAGGCCGGCTCCGTCCTCAGGCTCACCAACGCCGCCGCAGAGCTCCGGGCGCTCGGCCCGGCCGAGCTCGACACGCTGCTGGGTGATCTGCCTCCGGACGAGCGGGAGCAGGTCCGGCGCCATGTGGTATCGGGGCCCGAGCCGTGACCGGCGTCGCGGCACCGGAGGCACGGCCCCGCCGGGGGCTCCGGCGCGTCCTCGCGTTGCTCGCTGTCGCGGGGCCGGGCCTGATCGCGGCGAACGCGGGCAATGACGCCGGCGGCATCCTCACCTACGCCAGCGCCGGCGCTCAGTTCGCCTACCGGACGCTGTTCCTGATGGTGCTCGTCACCGTGGCCCTCGTCGTTGTCCAGGAGATGTGCGCCCGCCTCGGCGCATACACGGGAGAGGGGCTCGGCGCGCTGATCCGCGAGCAATTCTCGCCCCGAGCCTCGGCCGGCGCGCTCGCGCTGCTGTTCGTCGCCAATGCGGGGCTGACCGTCAGCGAGTTCGCTGGGATCGGTGCCGCCATGGAATTGTTCGGCGCCTCCCGGTACGTCACGATTCCCCTCGCGCTGGTGGCGCTCTGGGTGCTGACGGTGTTCGGGACGTACTCGAAGGGGGAGCGCATCGCCATCGTGCTCTCCCTCGCCTTCCTCGCCTACCCGGTCGCCGCGTTCATGGCCCACCCGAACACGCGCCTCGTCGCGCGCGACTTGCTCACCCCACAGTTCGCCCACTCGACGGCGTTCCTTCTCATGGCCGTCGCGTTGATCGGCACCACGATCACGCCCTACATGCAGTTCTACGTCGCCTCCGCGGTCGTGGACAAGAAGATCGGGCCGAAGGAGTACCCGGCAGAGCGAGTCGACACCATCAACGGCGCGATCCTCTCCAACGTCGTGAGCATCTTCATCATCATCGCGACCGCGGCGGCGGTCGGGGGGAGCGGCCCGCTCGCGTCCGCACGTGAGGCGGCGGAGGCTCTCCGCCCGGCCGTCGGCTCGGCAGCGCCCATCCTGTTCGGGCTCGGGCTGCTGGGGGCGTCGCTGCTCGCGGCAGCCGTCGTCCCCCTGTCGAGCGCGTATGGGATCGCGGAGGCGCTCGGCGCCGAGCGGTCGGTGTCGAGCAGTTTGCGGCGGGCGCCCCTCTTCTTCGGTCTCTTCACGATGCAGCTCGTGGTGGGTGCGGGCGTCGCGCTCGCCCCGGGAAACCTCATCTCGCTCGTCGTGAACATGCAGGTCCTGAACGGCCTCATCACGCCGGCGCTGCTGTGGTTCATCCTCACCCTCGCCAATCGGAGGAGCGTCCTCGGCGATGCGGCGAACCGGCCTCTCTTCCGGGCTGTCTCGACTGTCTGTGTCGCATCGGTGGGGGTGCTCGCGCTCGCGGTGGTCGTCCTGAAGGTGCTCGGCAAGGCCTGACGAAGAGGTCGGGTGCGCCTTTCTCGCAACACGCCGGTGATCTTGCCGATGCTCGCGCCCGGCGATCGGCGCCAAGGTAGCTCCATGCTTCCCGTCTCGGATGGGATCCGCGCCCGGCGCTTCCCGACCGTCAACGTCGCCCTCATCGTGGCCAACTTCGCGGTCTGGCTCCTCTACGAGCTGCCGCACCTCCGGACCGCGGTCGTCCACGCCTCGTTCTATCCGTGCTCCGTCAACGGCGCATGCCACGCCCCCGAGCCC
>WNGI01002370.1_pt1 | contig 16285 bp, 11 predicted proteins | sample 5400621 | NCBI WGS metagenome assembly WNGI01 (sample SAMN13153374, study PRJNA577476) | soil metagenome | isolation source: 20 cm soil or saprolite under Garry oak tree replicate 1 | place: USA:California | collected 2016-06-15 | reverse complement strand
TCGCGGAGTTCAAGAGCATGGTGCGGGCGCTCCACCGCGAAGGCATCGAGGTGATTCTCGACGTCGTATACAACCATACCGGCGAAGGAAACCATTTTGGGCCGACGCTCTGTTTCCGCGGCATCGACAATGCTTCCTACTATCGCCTGGTCGCGGAGGATCGGCGCTACTACATGGATTACACCGGCTGCGGCAACACGCTCGATATGACTCACCCGAGGGTGCTCCAGCTGATCACGGACAGCCTGCGCTACTGGGTGGCTGAAATGCACGTCGACGGCTTTCGTTTCGATCTCGCATCCACGCTGGCCCGCGAGCTTCACGATGTCGACCGCCTTGGCGCGTTCTTCGACATCATTCAACAGGATCCGATCATCTCCCAGGTTAAGCTCATCGCCGAGCCGTGGGACCTCGGACCGGGCGGCTATCAGGTCGGCAACTTTCCCGTTCTATGGGCCGAATGGAATGCCGCTTACCGTGACACGGTGCGGCGCTTCTGGAAAGGCGACGCGGGTCAAGTCGGCGCCCTCGGCTTTCGGCTGACCGGTTCCAGCGACCTCTACGGCCACAACGGGCGGCTACCCCATGCGAGCATCAACTTTGTCACAGCGCACGACGGGTTCACGCTGCGCGATTTGGTCGCTTACAACGAAAAACACAACGAGGCCAATGGCGAAGAAAATCGCGACGGTCACAACGAGAACTTGAGCTGGAATTGTGGCGCGGAAGGCGACACCGACGATCCGAATATTCTCGCCTTGCGCGATAAGCAAACGAGAAACTTTCTCGCGACTCTTCTGTTGTCTCAAGGAGTGCCGATGCTTTTGGCGGGTGATGAGATCGGCCGCACGCAAAGAGGCAATAACAACGCCTATTGCCAGGACAACGAAATCTCTTGGATCGATTGGAAACTTGACCGCTCGCGGCGCGAGTTGCTCGACTTCACGCGTTTCCTCATTCGGCTGCGACACGAGCACCCCGTCCTCAGGCGACGACATTTTTTTCAGGGGCGGCGCATTCGCGGTTCGGAAGTCAAGGATCTGGCTTGGTTCCGTTCGGACGGAAAGGAAATGAGCGACGAGGACTGGAATAATCCTGAGCTCCGCAGTTTCGCGCTTCGTCTCGCGGGTGACGCGATTGAAGAGCTCGACGATCGCGGCAATCGAATCGTTGGCGATACGCTGCTCATTCTCTTAAACGCTTATCACGAGGCGATCCCGTTCATATTGCCGGCGCATCAGCGCAAGGTGCGCTGGCAGTTCGTCTTGGATACGAACGAACCGAATTTCGCCAAAGCCATGCATCGGCCGATGCGCGGCGGCGAAGTTTACGAGCTCAAGGCGCGTTCCCTGGTCTTGTGGTGTCTGCCGAAGCATGGGGAAGCGGAAAACGGCAATGGAGAACCCGGCGTGGTTTCGCGCCGAGGCCGGCGCGGTACCAACGCCGTGAACGAAACGATGCCATGAAAGTTCCCGCGGCAACCTATCGACTCCAGCTCACGCCCGAGTTTGGCTTCGCTCAAGCAGAAGCCATATTGCCCTATCTGCGCGAGCTCGGCATCAGCGATATTTATGCATCGCCGATTTTTCACGCGAGGGCAGGTAGCCTGCACGGCTATGACGTGGTCGATCCCAATCAGCTCAATCCGGAGCTCGGAAGCGAGGAGGCATTCGAGTCGCTAAACGAACACGCCAGGCAGCTTGGCTTCGGTTGGGTCCAGGATATCGTGCCCAATCACATGGCCTACGATGGACAAAATCCCATGCTGATGGACGTGCTGGAAAACGGCGAAGCTTCGCCGTTCTTCGATTTTTTCGACATCGATTGGCAGCATCCCTACGAAAGCATGCGAGGGAAAGTTCTCGCGCCGTTTCTCGGTAGCTTCTACGGCGAATGCTTAGAGAAGGGTGAAATCACCCTGCACTATGACGAGAGCGGATTGACGATCCGCTACTTCGCCTTGCGCCTTCCGGTCAACATCGAGTCCTATGCCGAGGTTTTGACCCAGGATCTCGGCGCGCTCAAAAGACGTCTCGGGCCGCACCATCTGGATCTGATCAAGTTTCTTGGCGTTCTTTACGCGCTCAAAAATATTCCGTCGAAGCAGGAGAGCGCGGATCGGGCCGATCAGATCCTGTTCGTGAAACGAATGCTTTGGGAGCTTTACACCGGCACGCCGGAAATTAAGGAGCATATCGACGCCAACGTTGGCAAATTCAACGGGAAGCCCGGCAACCCGGAAAGTTTCAATCTGCTCGACAAGCTATTGTCACAACAATGGTATCGCCTGTCATTTTGGAAGGTCGCGGCGGAGGAGCTTGATTACCGGAGATTTTTCAATATCAACGAACTGATCTCGCTCAGGGTCGAAGACGAAAAGGTTTTCCGTCATAGCCATGGGTTGATTTTCAAACTCGTCCGACAAGGCAAATTTTCCGGACTGAGAGTCGATCACGTCGACGGACTTTATGATCCCCTCGGTTATCTCAAAAAGCTGCGGCGGGAAGCCGGCGACTTATACCTGACCGTAGAAAAGATCCTTGGCGTCGATGAAGAGCTGCCGACGGCGTGGCCCGTCGAAGGCACAACCGGTTACGATTACCTGAACTTTCTCAACGGCCTCTTCTGCGCGCTCCCGCAACGGCGCCGGTTCAGCCAAATCTACGAGCGCTTTACCGGACTCGAGACTTCCTGGCCGGCGCTGATGACGGAAAAGAAACGGCTGATCATCGGCAAGTACATGGCCGGAGATATTGAAAGTCTCGCTTACCTGCTCAAACGGGTATCGAGTCGCGACCGTCACGCCGCCGATGTGACGCTGTACGGTCTCAAAAGGGCGCTGGTCGAGGTGCTGGCATTTTTTCCAGTCTATCGGAGTTACGTCAGTCCCGGCTCGTTTAGCGCCCAAGACCAAAGCCGTCTGACGACCGCAGTCGAGCGAGCCAAGGAAGCGAACGCTGGTCTGCTTCTCGAATTGAATTATATCGGTCGTTTTCTGCTTCTCGATTTTGCCGATCACGCGACTGACGAAGAAAAGAACAGCTGGACGGATTTTGTCATGCGCTTCCAGCAGCTGACCGGGCCGCTGATGGCCAAAGGTTCCGAAGACACCGCGTTGTATGTTTATAATCGCTTGCTGTCGCTGAACGAAGTGGGCGGCGCGCCGGATCGGTTCGGCGCATCCGTCGAAGAGTTTCACGATTTCAGCATCCGGCGTTTAGCTCGTTGGCCCCACGCCATGAACGCCACCGCCACCCACGACACCAAGCGCGGCGAGGACACCCGCGCGCGAATCAACGTACTCTCTGAATTGGCGGACGAATGGGAAGCAAATCTCAAGGCGTGGAGCCGAATCAACCGGACGAAAAAAACCAAGCTCAGAGGCGTGGAGGTGCCGGATCGCAACGACGAATATTTTCTCTATCAGACGTTGCTCGGTTCTTACCCGGCGAGTCAAAATCCGGAGACGGATTTTCTCGAACGATTGACGGCCTATTTGATCAAAGCGGTCAGAGAAGCCAAAGTTCACACCGAGTGGCTCAAGCCGGACGGCGCCTATGAAGAAGCGTTTGTCGGCTTTGCCCGGCGGATGCTCACGGCGCCTGAAGGGAATCCTTTCCTCGAAGCATTCTTGCCCTTCGCAAAGAAAATCGCCTATTGCGGCATGTTCAACTCACTGGCGCAGACAGTGCTCAAGATCGCTTCTCCGGGAGTGCCGGACATTTATCAAGGCGCCGAGCTATGGGATTTAAGTTTCGTCGACCCGGATAATCGCCGGCCTGTGGATTTTGTCAAACGGCGCGATTTGCTCGAGGAGCTCAAAAGCGCGGAGACGAAGGATCGCGCCGGCTTGCTGGGCGATCTGTTGTCGCGCTGGGAGGACGGCCGGATAAAACTTTACCTGATTCACAAACTGCTGAGCTTTCGGCGCGCGCGCCACGAATTGTTTGCCGAAGGCGAATATATTCCGCTTGAGACCTCGGGAGAGTTGAGTCAATCGGTGTGCGCCTTCGCCAGACGCAAAGGCAACTTATGGGCACTGGCGGCCGCGCCGCGCTTAATCGGCAACGTCGTTTATCGCGGCATCGCGCCGCTCGGGGCGGAGTTTTGGGATACGACTGCACTCTGTCTTCCAACTGACATGCCCGTGCGTTGGCGCGATGTCATTACCGGAAACGATGTCGAAGCATCGCACCGAGACGGGACAAAAGAGCTGTTGCTGAGCCGCCTATTTCAAAATTTTCCCGTGGCGTTACTCTATAATGAAGAAGCTTCAGACGAGTCACAAGTGGTTGGGGAACCTTCGCATGCCGCCGCTTTCCAACACGGTGTCTGACGGCCGAAGCCGCGTCGTCATCGAAAACCTCACGCCGGAAATCGACGGCGGGCTGTTTCCGATCAAACGCACCCGCGGCGAGTCGGTGACGGTGGAGGCCGATATTTTTACCGACGGTCACGAGGTCATTTCCTGCATACTGCTGTTTCGGCGCGAACAGGAAAAGGCTTGGCGCGAAGCGCCGATGAAATTGCTCGTGAACGATCGCTGGGCGGGCGGTTTTGTCGTCCCCGAGCTGGGTCGTTACGTCTACCTGATTGCCGCGTGGGTCGATCGCTTCAAATCCTGGCGCCGTGATCTGCAGAAGAAGGCCGAAGTCGGCGAGCACGCCGAATTGGATTTTCTGTCCGGCGCTCTACTGCTCGAAGAAACGGCCGCGCGAGCTTCCCCAGGGGATCAAAAAAAATTGGCCCAAGCGATCAAAAGCTTTCGCGCCAAAGAAGAAAGCTTGCCGGCTAAGCTTGCCAGCGCGCTCAGCGATGAGTTGCTGAGCTTGGTCGAAGCCTATCCCGATCGAAGCCTCGAAACGCGCTATGCCAAAGAGCTCGGGGTCGTCGTGGATCGTGAGCAAGCGCGTTTCAGCTCCTGGTATGAGATGTTTCCGCGCTCGTGTGCGGCCAAGCCCGGCGCGCACGGAACCTTCAAGGACTGCGAACGGCTGCTTCCCTACGTGGCGTCGATGGGTTTTGATACGCTCTATTTGCCGCCGATTCATCCGATCGGGCGCACCCACCGCAAGGGAAAAAATAACGCGATCACGACCACCGCAAATGATCCCGGCAGCCCGTGGGCGATCGGCTCCAAAGAGGGCGGCCACAAATCGATTCATCCGCAGCTCGGCACGCTCGAAGATTTCAAAAAATTTGTTCGCAAGGCCGAGTCCTTGGGCCTCGAAGTGGCGCTCGACGTGGCGTTTCAGTGCAGCCCGGATCACCCCTATGTGACGGAGCATCCGCAGTGGTTTCGCTGGCGTCCTGATCGCACGGTTCAGTTCGCCGAAAACCCGCCGAAAAAATATGAAGACATCTACCCGCTGGATTTCACCTCGGATCAATGGCGCGAGCTTTGGCAGGAACTGAAGAGCGTGGTGGAATTTTGGCTCGAGCAGGGCGTCCATGTTTTCCGTGTCGACAATCCGCACACCAAGCCGCTGCCGTTTTGGCAGTGGCTAATCGGCGAAATCAAAAAAGATCATCCGGAAGTCATTTTTCTCGCCGAGGCTTTTACGCGTCCCAAAGTGATGTACCGTCTCGCCAAGCTCGGCTTCAGTCAATCCTATAGTTACTTTGCCTGGCGCAACACGAAAGCCGAGATCGCCGAATATTTCCAGGAGCTCACGCAAACCGAAGTGCGCGAATACTTTCGTCCCAACCTGTGGCCGAACACGCCGGATATTCTAACCGAGTACCTCCAGTTCGGCGGCCGCCCGGCGTTCATGACGCGGCTCGTGCTGGCGGCGACGTTGGGAGCGAGCTACGGCATTTACGGTCCGGCCTTCGAGCTTCTCGAAAGGCGGCCGCGCGAGCCCGGCAGCGAGGAATATCTCGATTCGGAAAAATTCGAGATCAAACATTGGGACAGGGAAAGCGCGGACAGCCTGAAAGAATTTATCGCGCGGGTAAACCGGATTCGCAAGGAGAACCCTGCGCTGCAGAGCGACTGGAGTCTGCGTTTTCACGAGGTCGATAACGAGCAAATTATCTGTTACACAAAACAGACTCAGGATCTCAGCAACGTCATCGCCGTGGCGGTGAATTTGGATCCGCATCACGTTCAGTCCGGCTGGGTCAAAATCCCCGCCGATTCCCTGCAGCTGGAGGCGGCCGAGTCTTACCAGGCGCACGATCTTTTGAGCGGCGCGCGGTTTCTTTGGCATGGCGCAAAAAATTACGTGTCGCTCGATCCGCAAGTAGCTCCCGCCCATATTTTGCGCCTGCGCCGGCGCGTGCGGCGCGAACAGGACTTCGATTACTTCATGTGACAACGATGGAACGCGCCAAGAAAACCACCCGAGACTACGCGCTCGACGACGACCCGCTCTGGTATAAGGATGCCGTCATTTATGAGCTCCACGTCCGCGCATTTTCCGACGGCAACGCCGACGGCATCGGCGATTTCAAGGGGCTGACGGAAAAGTTGGATTACCTTTACGATCTCGGCGTGACGGCGCTTTGGCTTTTGCCCTTCTATCCTTCGCCTTTAAAAGATGACGGTTACGACATCGCCAGCTACACTGAAATTCATCCCGACTACGGCATCCTCAGGGACTTTAGGATTTTTCTGAAAGAGGCGCATCGGCGCGGCTTGCGGGTGATCACCGAGCTGGTGCTCAATCACACCTCCGATCAGCACCCATGGTTTCAACGGGCGCGGCGGGCGCCGCCGGGCAGCAAGGAGCGCGATTACTACGTCTGGAGTGACCATCAAGAGCAATACAAAGAGGCGCGCATCATCTTTAAGGATTTTGAGACCTCCAACTGGGCGTGGGATCCGCTGGCCAAGGCCTACTACTGGCATCGCTTCTATTCCCATCAACCGGATTTGAATTTTGCCAACCCGGCGGTGAAGCACGCCATTTTCGATGCGGTGGATTTTTGGCTGGAGATGGGCGTGGATGGCTTGCGCTTGGATGCGGTTCCTTATCTTTTCGAGCGCGAAGGAACCAGTTGCGAAAACCTGCCGGAGACCCATCTTTTTTTGAAAGAGTTGCGCCGGCATATCGATGAGAAGTATCGCAATCGCATGCTTCTCGCCGAGGCCAACCAGTGGCCGGAAGAGGCGGTCACCTATTTCGGCGTCGGCGACGAGTGTCACATGGCGTTTCACTTCCCCGTAATGCCGCGCATTTTTATGTCCGTGCACATGGAAGATCGTTTTCCCATCGTCGACATTCTCAACCAAACGCCGGAGATCCCGGCCAACAGTCAGTGGACGTTGTTTTTGCGTAACCACGACGAGCTGACCCTCGAAATGGTCACCGACGAAGACCGCGACTACATGTACAAAGTTTACGCCATCGATCCCAAGGCACGGCTCAATCTCGGCATTCGCCGCCGCCTGACGCCGCTCTTGGGTGGCAACCGCAGGAAGATCGAATTGCTCAACGCGCTCCTCTTTTCTCTGCCGGGAACTCCGGTGATTTACTACGGCGACGAGATCGGCATGGGCGACAATTTTTACCTCGGCGACCGCAACGGCGTGCGCACGCCGATGCAGTGGAGCGCGGATCGAAACGCCGGCTTTTCCCGTGCCAACCCGCAGCGGCTCTACCTGCCGGTGATCATCGATCCCGAACAACACTACGAAGCGATCAACGTCGAGGCGCAACAGCAGAACTTAAGCTCGTCGCTGTGGTGGATGAAGCGGTTGATCGTGCTGCGCAAACGGTTTCACGCGTTCAGCCGAGGCACCACTGAATTTCTTTTCCCGGAAAACCGGCGCGTCTTGGTTTTTGTCCGGCGCTTACAGGACGAGATCATCCTCACGGTGGCCAATATGTCGCGCTTCGTGCAGTGCGCGGAAATCGATCTTTCGGAGTTTAAGGGAAGTGTCCCCGTTGAGCTCTTCGGCCAAACCGAATTTCCGCCGATCGGTGATCTGCCTTACTTTATCACGTTGGGACCGCACTCTTTTTATTGGTTCAAGATCGAGACCGCGCGCGCGGCAGCGCCGCGTGCGCTGGATGAAACGCCGCTCGCTGTGCTGGAAGTCGCCGGGCCATGGGAGCAAATCCTCGCTCCCGGCGCCAAGTCTGGACTGGAAAGAATTCTGCCCGGTTATCTCAAGAACTGCCGCTGGTTTGGCGGCAAGGCGCGGAGGATTCGCGCGGTCAATCTCAGCGAGTCGGTGCCGATTCCCTACGAATCCAATACGGCGTACTTGACCGTTGTCGAAGTGAATTACCGGGACGGCGAGCCAGAAAGTTATCTCTTGCCGCTCACGTTTATCGCCGGGGAGCGGGTCACAGAATTGAGTCAGGCCTCGCCGCAGGCGGTTGTCGCCCGACTCAAAATACGCCATTCCGGGGAAGTCGTCGAAGGGATTCTCTTCGATGCGCTCTATGATCGACTGTTTTTGCGGCTCTTGCTCGAGGCGATTTTCCGCCGCCGCAGCTTTCACGGCAAATCAGCGGAGATTTTCGCATCGCCGTCCAAGCTTTATCACAAGGAAAGGGGCTCGCCCGCCACGCTGCCGGAACCGATCGTCTCAAAAAGAGAGCAAAGTAACACGTCCGTCGTTTACGGTGACCAATTCATCCTGAAGATGTTTCGGCGGCTGCAGGATGGGACGAATCCCGATCTGGAGATTGGCAGTTTCATCACCGAAAACACTTCTTTCGAGCATGTGCCGAAGCTCGTGGGAAGCTTTCAATTCAAACATAACAATCGCAGCGCCACGCTCGGCATTCTGCAAAACTGGATCCGCAACGAGGGAGATGCCTGGCGCTATACTCTCGATCATCTTGGCGACTTCTTCGAGAGTTGTTCCGCGGCGGCCGAGATTCCGGAATCATTGTCTCGTCCCGGCGGACATATCTTGGATTTCGTCGACCGGGAATTGCCCTTGTCGGCCCGTGACGTGATTGGAACTTATTTGGCTTCGGCAAGGCTTTTGGGCCAGCGCACGGGCGAGCTTCACCTGGCGCTGGCTTCGGAGCATACCGACCCGGACTTCGCGCCCGAACCGTTTACACCCTTCTATCGCCGCGCGGCCTACCAAAGCATGCGCACCCTGGCGGATCGAGCTCTTGCGCTGCTGCGCGACCGGCTCAAAGCGCTGCCTGAGGAAGTCCGCGGCGACGCGGACAAGGTCTTGACGCTCAAGAACGATATCTTGAGTCGGTTTCGTTTTATCATCGACAAAAAAATTACCGCGCTGCGGATTCGCGGTCATGGCGACTATCATCTCGGCCAGGTGCTTTACACCGGCAAAGACTTTGTCATTACCGATTTCGAAGGCGAGCCGGCGCAGCCGCTCAGCGAACGCCGCAGCAAGAGCTCGCCGCTGCGCGATGTCGCGGGGATGCTTCGATCTTTCGACTACGCGGCGCTTTCTGCCTTAAGAAGCGGTGATTTGCGTCCAGAAGATATGCCCCGATTGCGATCGCTATCCAATGGCTGGGTTTTTTGGGTGTCGGTGGTTTTTCTTCAAAGCTACTTGGAAGCGAGTCGGAGCGGCGGATTTTTGCCCGCCGCGAACGACGAGTTGAGAAACTTGCTGGATCTATATCTGCTCCACAAGGCCGTCTATGAACTGAGCTATGAGCTGAACAATCGACCCGATTGGGTGAGCGTACCGATTCACGGCATCCTCGATATATTACAACCCGTCGGTTAGTTGCCGACGCGGTTGTCGAGTCTTCTATCCCTTATCGTCTTGCTCGCGGGACACTTTGCGCACCGAGACTCTGAGCGTTTGTGGATCGAGCTGCTGCAAGATCAAATCTTGGGGATGTTGGACATTTTGCTCGGAAAGCCGCAAGGTTTTTCGCCCGGTCTCGGCTGAAGCCAAATCCACGGTGACTTTGAGCTTGCTTGGGTCAAAGAAATAAAATGCCCGTCTGGGACCGGTAAACGTTGCGTTGACCTCGGACGGCTGTACCTCTTCCACGTGATAATCCGGGGCGAGGTTCTGCACTTGCACCGGCAGCTTGTAGGTCACTTCGACCGTGCTGGAGCCGGGGACCAGAACGTACCAGAGCCCGACCGCCAACGAAAATGTCACCAATTTAGTCACCCAGTTTTCTCGAATCAGCGAAAGCGAAAGCGTCCGTCCTTCCGGCGACGGATACTTCTCTTGCAGAAACCGGCGCAGCAACAAGCTCAACTCTTGAATATTGTCGATTTGGCGCAGCCGGCCGTCTCGGGCCAGCGAGATCGTGCCGCGTTCCTCTGAAACTACGATGCAAAGCGCGTCGCTCAGCTCCGCCAGTCCGAGTGCGGCGCCGTGACGCGTGCCCACGTGCGCGAGCTGGCCAAAGTCGTTGGACAGCGGCAAATGCGCCGCAAAGCGCGAGATGCGGTCGTTCTCGACGACGACTGCGCCGTCGTGTCCCGGTGAGTGCGGATCGAAGATACTTTTCAGCAACGGCTCGCTGAGCTTGCCGCCTAATTCGATTCCTCCCATGACGTGGCGCGCTATGGGATCCTTGCCTTCGACGACGATCAGCGCGCCGATTTTATCCTTGGCCAGATCCGCGAGCGTGCCGACCAGAATATCCACTGCGTCGGAGCGTAGCGGTCGGGTGGCTTTGGTCGCCCAACTCCAGACCGCGATGCGCTCAAAGATTTGCCGCAGCTCCTCCTGAAAGATAACCACGATGATGATCAAAAAGATCGCGAAGAAACCTTGAAATAGCCAGGCGGTCAGTTGCAGATCGAGATAACGGGCGATGATGTAAACCGCGGCAAGAGTGAAAATGCCGCGGATAATGAACGCGGCTCGGGTCTGCCTTAGCCATGCGGTGGCCGTATAGAGCAAGACCGCCACAACCAAGATGTCGACGATGTCGGCAAGTCCGATATTGAAAAATGGCGTGAACATAACGGGTATTTTCCGTCCAAAGCATTAAATCATGAACCAGCGCAGTGCCGCAATGCGACTGCGCTGAAAAACGCGGCATAATTTCCATTGACGTAAATCCGCGGTTACCGGCTGTGCCGCTCAATTTGGCGTGCGACATGTCGTACAAAGCTGATTGACCGAAATTGTTCCGAGTGCTAGCGTTGGGCTGGTAGCGGGCGAGGCTCATGAGACGGTTGTGGAGTAACCCGGGCTGTCATTCAGCCGAGGAGGAACTTCCATGGCAGTTCAAACTGGCACGTCAAGCCCCACTGTTATTCTCCCAGCAAACGCCGCGGTCGCAGATTCCTACCGGCAAGGCATCGAAGCCGGCGTCTTGGGCGCGGCGACGATCGCGGTCTGGTTTTTTCTCGTCGACGTCGTGAGTGGACACCCGCTCTTCTACACGCCCAACCTATTGGGCACGGCGCTGTTTCGTCACGGCGCCGGACTGGATCAACCTCAGACCCTCGCCATTTCTTTCGAGACCGTGCTCGTCTACACCTGGGTGCACGGTCTGGTTTTCTGCGCGATCGGAGGTGTTGCCGCCAAGCTGCTCGCGCTGGCAGAGCGCGATGTCAACGCGGGTTTTGGCATCATCCTGCTCTTCGTCATCTTTGAGTTCGGCTTCGTCGGCGCCGCGCTGGTTTTCGCCGAGCCGATTCTGCGCGCGCTAACGTGGCCATCGGTGCTGGTTGGGAATCTCCTGGCCGCCGCTGTGATGGCGGCTTATTTCCGGCGCCAGCACGCGACGCTTAAAATCAGCCCCTAGCATGGGGGCATTTCCGCGTCGGTTGCGGGCGTAATTGGATTATCCGCCGGGTTATCCTGGCGGAGGTCGTAAGCGGAGGTAAGAGATCATGGCGATCATCACCATCTATCAAGGGGCGTCGGGCAGCGGCGAAGAGTTGGCTGAGGCGGTGGCGCAATCTTTAGGCTGCCGTTGCATCAGCCGCGAAGTGCTCATCGAGGCGAGCCTCAGATACGGCATACCGGAAGCGAAGCTCAACGAGATCGTCGAAAAAGGATCAAGCTGGTGGAATCGGTTTCTGGAGAATTTGCAGCCGTATCGCATTGCCCTGCAAGCCGCTTTCTGTCAAATCGCCGTCACCGAAGGTCAGAGCCATCTCGTTTACCATGGTCATCTGGGCCACGAGCTTTTGCCCGGGTTTAAACATGTGCTGAAAGTTTTGCTCACCGCGCCGATGGAAAAGCGCATCGAACAAGTCAAAGCCCGCCAGGGACTCAACGACTCCGCGGCGCGCCGTTTCATCGATGAAACCGATAAGGCTCGCAGCCGCCGGCTCATGGCCATGTTCGGCGTCGATTGGCGGGACATGAGCAGATTCGATCTGGTGATTAATCTCAGCCGAATCAGCGTCAGTGCTGCGCGGCATTTGATCTGTGCGGCGGTGCGGTTGCCGGATTATCAAATAACGCCGGCGTCGAAACAGGCGTTTGAAGATTTTGCCCTCGCGTCGCGCGTCAAAGCTGTGCTGGCGATGTCTGCGGACATGCCGCGGACTCGGCTCGATGTTAAGGCATCGGCAGGCAAGGTCGCCGTTTCCGGGTCCGTACCCAGCTGGGTGTCGGGGGAAACGCTCGTGTCAAAGATCAAGCAGATTCCGGGTGTCGAAGAGGTGGATGCCGATATTATCAACGTGCCCGATCTCGGAGTGGTGGAGTGGCCGTAAACAATGAATGAACAAAGAACCAAGCTGTTCCCGGGCACCGAGCTCAACAGATGAGCCGACTGCTGCTTGTGATGACACTGGCGTGCGCTCTCGGAATTGCTATTCCAGCGATCGGCGCCGATGCGGAAAAGTTTAAACCATCCATTCCGGATGAGCTTGGCGACGCATGGGACCGTTTTCAACAAGTGCTGCAGGATTGGAGCGGGCGCGTGCGAGAGCGCCTCGGCGGCCGGGAATCGGCGGAAAACCGGCCGGCAATTTCGCAGATGTTGAGCTCCAAGGATTTGCTTGGCCTGTCGCCGGACCAGGTGAAAAAGCTCGAGCAACTGCGCGATAGCTTTCAGCGCCAGAGCATTCGCAACGATGCCGATCTGCGGATCGTCGAGTTGGATATTGCTTCATTGCTCGACAACCCGACGGTCGACATGACGAAAGTCGAAGCAAAGATTCGAGAAGCGGAAAAATTGCGCGCCGATCTGCGCATCGCGCGAATTAAGGTCATCGAGCAGGCCAAAGCGGTGCTGACCGCGGAACAGCGAAAGAAATTTTACGATAGCGTTGAAGCCCGCGGCCCGCGCCCGCCCCGCGCCGGACAAAACCCGTCCGCTAAGGAATAAGCAGAATCTTCCCGGTAGTTTTTCTGCCCTCGATGAGTCGGTGCGCTGCGGCGGCGTCCTCGAGCGCCAAGGCGTTTTCGATGCGCGGCTTGAGTTTACCCGCGTGTATCCAGTCGAAAATTTCGCCGGCCCGCTGCAAAAGTTCGGCGCGATCGAGGGTGTAGTGCGTCAGGCTCGGGCGGGTAAGAAACAGCGAGCCCTTTGCCGCTAATTTACCCGGATCGAAGGGCGCCACCGGTCCGCTCGACTGTCCGAAAAGAACGAGATAGCCGCGCGGCTTGAGACAATCGAGGCTCTTGTCGAAAGTCGTGGCGCCGACAGAGTCGTAAACCACGTGCACGCCTTGGCCGGCCGTGATTTTTTTCACCTCCGCGAGGAAATCCGAGTGCGTGTATAGAATAAGTTCATCCGCTCCAGCTTGCCGTGCAAGCTCGGCTTTCGTTTCGGTGGACACAGTGCCGATAACTCTGGCGCCGAGCATCTTCGCCAACTGAACCAGCAGCAAGCCAACTCCTCCCGCGGCGGCATGGACGAGCGCGGTCTCGCCCTTTTTCAAATAATATGCGCTGCGCGTCAGATAATGGGCGGTCATGCCTTGCAGCATAATCGCTGCCGCTGTCTTCGCATCGATATGCGCCGGCACCGGCACGAGCCTTACCGCCGGCACGATCGCATACTCCGCGTAGGACCCGGGGATCATCGCGTAGGCGACGCGATCGCCCTTTTTGACTTCCGTCACGCCATCGCCCACGGCATCGACAATTCCGGCGCCCTCCACGCCCAACGTGAACGGAGTTTTCAGCGGGTAGAGCCCGATGCGATGATAAATGTCGATAAAGTTGACGCCGATCGCTTCGATCTTCACCAGCGCTTCGCCCGCTTTGGCCTCGGGAATTGGGATGTCTTCGTAGGTCAAAACGTCTGCGCCGCCGTGATTGTGAATTCGGATCGCTTTCATGGGATCACTCGCTTTCTACACTCAACTTGTACAATGGCGTATCGCCTTAAATGCAAATTATCAATTTTTTAGGCTAGATGATATTGACTAGTCTTGAAAGGGAAGGCTGAAGATAAAGGATGAAATTCACCCACCGTGGCCGCTTATACAAAGGATAAGGGATAACCTCCGACGGCGACGACGAATAGCGACTTGAAGATCAGGACGAAAGACTACGCTCTTTTGTGACCCGGCTCTTCACCGAACTACCGAAGAGAACAGAAACGACAACTGTTAAGATCCGGCACCTCCGTCGGGCGCTCATTTTGACGTTTTGAGAATTCTCGAAACGTGCAAGTCTCCCTCCGAATCTGTCCTTGAACTTTTGAACTTTGAACGCTTGAACCGCCGAAGGCTTTGAACGGGCCGCAGTAGCCGTGGCCAGCGTGTTCGTGATACGTGCTCGTCTATGCAAGGAGGAATCATGAACAGCGTAGAAGATCTCGACGTATTCAAATTGGCTCATCGGTTGGCACTCAAGATCTATTCGGTTACCAAAACGTTTCCCAAGGAAGAAATGTATAGCTTGGTCGATCAGATGCGACGAGCGGCGGCTTCGGTGGGTATGAATTTAGTCGAAGGCGCCCCGCGACTGAGTAGCAGGGAATATCGGCCAGTTTGTCGGTATCGCCAGGGGTTCCGCCGGTGAAGTATGTTATCAGCTGCTGCTGGCCAAAGACTTGCAGTATATTAGCGAAGAGGTTTACCGCGAACTCCGCACGGGCTATGACCGGGTCGTTCAAATGCTTTCCAAGTTATCGCAGACTCTTAATCGTTAACTAACGGACACGATCACGGCTTCTTTCCGATCACGAACCCCGCCCATGGCCTTGATCCGACCCACGAACACGGCACTTCTCCCCACCACGAAACACGAACACGAGTCCCCCCCGCCCCAGATTCTTTTCAATCCTGTCCAATATTAGACAGCAATCGTCCCGAGTCAGAGTACGCTAATTCCTAAAAGGATGACCCATCTATGTAATTGTATTTTCCAGAGCTGTAATGGCGCGCAAGAGGTAGTCGGTCCGTCCCCATAACCAACGGTGGCATGGACTTTTGCTCCGGTTTGACAGCGAACGTAACCCCGGTTCAGATCCCTCCCTCTTCCAATATCCAAAGGCTATGAAGAGCCTGAAAAAGGAGAGTTATGAATCCTCTAATTATAATCGCTGTTCCAATGGGGTTGCTGATCCTGGGTATGATACTGAACAGCTGGGACCTCGGGTTCAATCAACCGCCGAGTTCCACGGAGCAGGATGCAGTCAAGAAACTGACGGCGGAAAAGGAATCATACCGCAAATTCTTTGACCTTCAGAGAACCCGGTCGACAAAGCGCCAGAAACGGGTCGGCCAGTATGCCTGGTTGGTGATGGCCTCCTTCATTGGCGCTTTCATCTGGCTCTACGCGGATACCGTGAGCAAGACCAGCCTTTCGAGTCGCATTGCCGGGCTTCAAACATTGGCAACCGAAGAAGGCAAACAGATGGTTCTCTCGGTGACTCTAAGCGACGGGAACAATGTGAAGTACCTGATCAAACTGCCGCAGGCCGATAAATTGCCGGTCGCCGCAAAAGAAGAGCCTGTTCCCAAGGTCTCATCGTGGGAGATCGAAAGATTGGGCACGGCTCTAAGTACGGGCGATAATCCATTGCCGCTTGGCGTCGCGCTGAAGATTTCCCAACTAGCAATCGCAGCCAAATAGACGCGGGCTTTCCACAGACCCAAATCAGACCTGAGGTGCCGGATCGGCGCCTCAGGCTGATTGGCGTCATTTCGACGCTTCGAGAATTCCCGAAACGTGGAAGTCTCCCTCCGAATCTGTCCTTGAACTTTTGAACTTTGAACCTTGAACCGCCGAAGGCTTTGAACGGAGCAAAGCGATTGAACGGTTTGAACGTTTTGAACGGACCGGTCCCCGTGAGCACGATCCACGATCACGAATCACGAACACGAGTATTCCCCTACCACGATCACGTCTTTTATCCTTATCCCTTTGCCCATCTCATCCCGTTTTTAACGGCTTGAACGAAGCGAAGCGATTGAACGGCTTGAACGTTTTGAACGGGCTGCAGTATTA